>SAMEA104315420__coassemble_1960_pt1 | contig 8225 bp, 7 predicted proteins | sample SAMEA104315420__metabat2_low_PE_007 | metagenome-assembled genome bin SAMEA104315420 (sample SAMEA104315420) | gut metagenome | biome: Monkey gut; feature: monkey-associated habitat; material: faeces | place: China | collected 2013 | reverse complement strand
TATATGCTCCCTGAAAGGGAGCTGGCATCGCCGTAGGCGATGACTGAGGGTTGTGCTTACTTAAGTTAAAATAAGCACTAAAACTAAAATTTTCTCCAAATTTCCCCAAAATTCCTAAAAATTTCCCTCTCATCCTACCCGAATTTGCCATTTCGGGTAGGGACAAGTTACTAAAAAATCGATATACTAAAGCCAGAAGCAAAGGAAAAACAACTAATCCTTCTTGCTTTTCCTGCTTACCAAACGGAGCGAGCAATGCAAAAACCAAAATGAAACAAGGCAAATTTTGGCAACAGGCAGCGCAAGCCTCCGCAAGGTAAAGAATACTTTACTTAAAGAGGAGGAATTTATCATGAAAAAGTCTTTAGTACTCGCAATGGCAATGGCTCTTGGTGTAACCGCTTCCGCTTACGCTGCTAATCCGTTCAGCGACGTTCCTGCCGGTCACTGGGCATATGACAGCATCAGCAAGCTGGCAGCTGCAGGTGTAATTGATGGTTATGGTGACGGCACCTTCGGCGGCGATAAGCTGATGACTCGCTATGAAATGGCACAAATCGTTGCTAAAGCAATGGCAAAAGGCGCTAGCGTAGAAAGGCTGGCAGCTGAATTTGCTGACGAGCTGGACAATTTGGGCGTGCGCGTAGCTAACCTGGAGAAAAAGGCTGATAACGTAAAAATTACCGGTGAAGTTCGTTTCCGTTATGTTGACCAAAAGCCTATGAGTCCTAGAACAAATTTCGAGCAAGCTGGTTATGAGACTGATATCCGTTCCCGCATCTGGATTAACGGCATGATTAATGATGACTGGACCTACACCGGCATGCTGCAGAACACTCAGGATTTGAGCGATAATGCAGGTAACGAAAAAACCGATTTCCAACGCGCTTATGTAGATGGCAAGCTGGGTGGCCTGGCAGTACGCGCAGGTCGTTATAACCTGGTACTGGCAGACGGCAACTTCTATGATACCCGCGCAGACGGTGTTGAAGTAGCTTATGGCAAAGATGTTAAAATCACCGGTTATGCAGGTAAATTTGCCGAAGATACTTATGTATATAGCTACAATGCTAATGGCGGCAACTATTGGGGTGCTGATGTGACTGCGGCAATCGGCAAAGGTCTTGATTTGTCTGCCGGCTATATTCATGTTAATGATATCGTAGATGAAGATGATTATCTTTATGATAATAAGGTTTGGTACGTAGGTGCCAAATATGCTGTTGGTCATGTAGGCTTATCTGCAATGTATCTGAAGGGTGACCTTTCTGACGATTATGGCAATAAATTTGATAAGGATTGGCAAAAAGACGGTTATGTAATCGGTTTGGATTACAAGGGTGCTAAGGCTGACGAAGTTGGCAGCTGGGGTCTGTGGGCTAAATACTATAACCAAGGGACCAATACCTATCTGGCACACACCACCGATGCTAATACCTTCAAGGGAGACGGCTTTAAGGGCTATGGCGTAGGCGCTAACTACACCTTTGCTAAGAACATCGTTGGTAACGTAGCTTACTATGAGACCAAGGATACCTATATGCAAAAAACAGAAGATTACACTGTAAAAGACCGTCGTCTGTGGACTGACGTAACCTTCACTTTCTGATAAACCTTCATACAAAAACTTCCTAAAATTGGCAGCGCTCCGGCGCTGTCGGCAGAGAACCGCCGTGAGGCGGTTCTTTTGCGTTTTGTGGCCCCCTTCCGCCTCACTACGTTCGGCACCTTACCTGAGGGGCAGGCACAAGCCGTGTTCTCTCTTGACATCTACCTCAAATTTAAGTAAACTTAAATTAAGTTCTTGAAAACTGCAACTAAATTTCGCTTCGGGCTGATTTACCTGCGGACAATTAAATAAGCAGTATATCCTGCAGATACACCTTATCTGCAGAAGCTTAAGCAAGGCCATTTACATGGTACATTCTAAGAGTAGTACATACTGACGATTTCTAATCGTCAGCGTACTGCTCTTTTTTGTTTTTTTGCGCCTTGATAACTGCTTATGTATTTTTTATTGCATCTGTGCTAAAATGAAAGGAGAGATCTTATGCAAGACCTGGCAAAAAAATTTGAGAATCTGACAATCCAAAGCGACTTTATCTTCAAGAAGGTAATGTCGCGCAAGCGCATCTGCATCCATCTGTTGGAGGAATTACTGCAGATTAAGATTGCTGATATCAACTACATTGAAGCCGAAAAATCGCTTGAACCCGACTACACAAGCCGTGGCATCCGTCTGGATATAATAGTGGAGGATGACAAAAACACGCATTACAATTTGGAAATGCAGGTAAAGAATAATAAAAATCCCCACACCAAAGCCTTTGTCCTGCCCAAGCGTTCGCGCTATTATCAGGCGCTGCTTGATATTGATTTGTTGCAGCAGGGACAGGAATATGATTTGCTGCCACCGACCTATGTAATTTTTATCTGTGTGTTTGATTTCTTTGCAAAGGGTAATTATGTCTACACCTTTAAAAAGCGTTGCCTTGAAAATCTGGAGCTGGAGCTTCAGGATGAAGCAACCACCATGCTGTTGAATACTAAGGGTACGCATGGCGATATTTCCAAGGATATCAAAAGCTTTTATGATTATGTAAACAACCACATTGTAAATAGCGATTTCACCAAGCAGATTGACGATGAAATCAGCTATCTGAAGCTGGATACGAAAGTGAGGCGATAATATATGCTAATGGAAGCACGTTTATTAGATGAAAGGCGTGAGGGCGAAGCAAAAGCGAACATTGCTACTGCCAAGCGTCTTATAAGTATGGGCCTTTCTGTGCAGGATATCGCCAAGGCTACTACATTGCCAATAGAGAAAATAGAAGAATTAAAGGCAGAACAAGTCTGATACGAAAGAGAATAATTAAAATCAAACCTCGTGTTTTACCGAACCCGGTGAAACACGGGGTTTTCGTATTTTTTGCGCAAGCACGTCGGAAGTTTAGCGGAAATATAACCTAAAATCTCAAAAATATCCCCAAAATCCCCCCTCATCCTACCCGAAATCACCCTTTCGGGTGGGGCGCTTTTGCTTTTTTTAGGCTACACTATAGGTGTAAACAATCAGCTGTAAAGCAGGTAGCAGGAAGCGGAGGGATTGATATGCTGAAAGAAAGCTGGAAAAATATTTTGCTGGGCGCATTACTGCTTACCGGGTTGACAATGCTCATTGGCAGTGACAGCTCCGACAAAAAAGCAGACTCTCTGCTCGTTATGCCTAAGGCAGAAGCCGCTGCTATGCCTGCCTACGAGCAGGAATATATGAGAATCGTAGCTGGTGTCTGCGATTATTTGACCACGGGTAATACCGCTGGGCTGCCGGAGCAGGGACTGACAGGCTTTGAGGAGCTGGAGGGCCATAATGATCCCGGTCAGGGTGTAAGCAGTGTCGGCTATACGTTGCAGGATATCAATAATGATAAGGTGCCGGAGCTGATTTTTGGCCTGATTGATTATCCCGAGGGCAAGGGCTATTATGGCCGGGATATCTATGCTGTCTATACCTTTGTGGATGGTAAGATAAAATTTGTTGACGAGGGCTGGTCACGCAGCCGACTGCGTCTGCTTCCTCAAGATATGCTGAGCAAGCGCACCTGTATCGACGATAACGATATGGAATGGGTGCTGGAAATGAAGGATTTGCTGCGGGACGGCAGTTTGCGTCAGGAACAAACCTTCTATACAAAGGTCGAGGATGGCAGATGTAATGTTTACCGGAAATATTTAGATGTAAATGATACCTTTGTTACCCAAAAAACCTCCATGCACTTTGACGATATGATGAATATTGACCTTGGTGCCCAAAAACTCGAGCTTTTACCGCTTGCGGAATACAGCAGCCGTGGCTTTAAGGGACTGGTAATGCAGCATCTTAACTGCATGGGTTTGCATGAGCTGCAGGATAATAGGGTAGATCTTTCCGCATATGAGCATGTTTATGTGGATAATCCCTCTCAGGGAGCAGAAGTGTTGTTTAGCAGCAATACTTCTCTGGCGAGCTTTGAAGTGCTGGATTTGCAGGGTGATAGCAGCAGAGTTATCTACAGCAAAGGACTGCTGAAACCGGAAGAAAAGCTGGTACTGCATCTGGAAAGCTTTGAAACTGATCCCGAGCTTGACTATGAAACTGTTATCAAGAACGGCATCTGCTTCAGGGACGATACAGGCAGCCTGCGCAAGTTTGCGATTCGGGCGAAGGTTATGGACGGCAGTGTTTATCTGGAGGAGATTGATTAAGGTAAAATCTGCATTTTGTGCGGAAATTTATAAAATAAGGTTGGGAAATTAAGGAGGTAATAAAGATGAAAATGAAAAAATTAACCAGCTTATGTGGTTGCCTGTTGCTTTCCATGTGCATGGGCGTTGGTGCTATGACTGTTCCGTTGTCTGCTGAGGCTGTAGCACGCGAAAAGGTTATTCTGGACGCAGATATGGTGGATTTGTTTGATGACGGCATCGCTATGATGATGCTTGCCGAATCTCCCAAAATGGATTTAAAGGGTGTTACCATCGTTATCGGCAATACCTGGGTTGAAACCGGTACAGCTTCCGCTATCCGTCAGCTGGAGGGCATCGGCCGCACCGATATCCCTGTATATATGGGCGTTAATGAAACCGTTCGCAAGGACCGTTTCGCTAACATGAAGGAAGAAAAACGCATTTACGGCCGTGGCCATGACTCCCATCTGGGCGCTGCAGGCTATCCTCAGCCGGCATCCTGGCAGGCTGAATACCGCAAAAATTATAATGATGAGCCTGTTATGAACCCGCAAAAGGAACATGCTGCTGATTTCATCATTGATACTATCAAAAAGCATCCGGGCGAAGTAACCATCGTTGCTATCGGCAGTGGTGCTAACCTGGCAGCTGCTTTGGACAAGGCTCCGGAAATTGCTCCGCTGGCTAAACGCGTTGTTTATATGGCAGGCGCTTTCTTCTGCGAAGGCAACGTAATGCCGACCTCCGAGTTCAACGTTTGGATTGATCCGGAAACCGCTAAAAAGGCTTACCGCGCTCCCTGGAAGGAGCAAATCTTCCTGCCGCTGGATGTTTGCAGCAAGGAACTGATGAGCCACGATGATTTTAAGGATCTGGAAAGCCGCATTAAGAGCGACCGCTTCAAGGCTATGTGGGAAAGCCATTATGCTACCCCGATGTTCCGCAAGGATCCGTCCTTCAAGAACTACATTTGGGACGTTCTGGCAGCAGCAGTAGCAATTGATCCGTCCGTAATTCTGGAATCCGAAACTCTGCCGATTGATGTTGATGACCAATACGGCTATGGCTACGGTCAGACTATGGGCTTCCGCGGTGCAGCTCCTGAGGGTGCTCAGAACGCAAAGATTGTTTACGCTGTAGACCGCGCTAAGGTTTGGAAAATGGTTGAAGATGTATTTAACAAGCTGTAAGCAATAATTTTGTGGTTTAAAGCTTGCGCCCTACCCGAATTTACTGTTTCGGGTAGGGCGCTTTAGTTTTTTTTAGGGTACAATATAGGTATAAAAGATTAGCTGCAAAGCAGGCAGCGGGAAGCGGAGGGATGGAGATGCTGAAGAAAAGCTGGAAAAATGTCCTGGTGGGAGCCATGCTGCTGGCTTCCTTGGCAATGCTGCTGAATGGCTGTGGTTCGGATAAGCAGGCTGCTGCAACGCAGCCAAAGGCCACGAAGGTGGAGGAAGCTGCAGCGACTGTGGCGAAGGTGCCTGCCTATGAGCGCGAATACGGCAAGCTGGTGGAGGGTATCTATAATTTTGTGAATGATGGCGATATGGGTAAAGTGCCGCAGCAGGGCATGACCGGTATCTATGAGCTGCGGGATCGTATGGGTTACGTTGATGCGTTGAACATGCTTGGATATACGCTGCAGGATATCAATAATGACAAGGTGCCGGAGCTGATTTTTGCTATCTTGGATAACGAAAAGCAGGGCAAGGGCTATTATGGCAAGGATATCTATGCTGTTTATACCTTTGTGGACGGTAAGATAAAATTTGTTGATGAGGGCTGGGCTCGCAGCAATATTAAGCTGTTGGCGAACAATATGCTGCTGACGCGCGGCAACAGCAGTAATGTGGACTATGTGCTGGCGCTGGAGGATTTGCTGCCGAACGGTAATAAAAGATGCGTTGATATGTACTTTACCCGTTCAAAGAGCAATAATGAACCTGGTCTTGATGTTTATCGCAACAATGTGGGCAGAGCTGATGTTGCTGTTTCGCAAAAGACTAATATGACTGCGGATGATTTTTTTGATATGGGCGAAGAGATGGCCGGTGACAGCGTGAAGCTTGAGCTGCTGCCGTTGAAGGAATATAAGCAACGAGGCTTTAAGGGGCTGGCGATGCAGTATCTGGAGTGCATGGGCGTACATGAGCTGCAGGATGCAAAGTTTGATCTTTCCAAGTACGAGCAGGTTTCCGTGCCTAATCCCTTTAAGGGTGCGGATGTGATTTTCCGCAGTACGAAAAATCTGGAAGAGTTCCGTCTGCTGGAGCTTGCTTCCGGCAAGAGCGTTTACAGCAAGGATTTGCTGATGGCTGATGAAAAGCTGGTGCTGCATCTGGAGAGCTTGGAAACTATTCCCAAGAACGGTATCAGCTTTAAGGATGATGCAGGCAGGGAGCGCAGGTTTGCTATTCTGCAAAGCGGTAAGGATGGCAGTATTTATCTGCAGGAGATTGAGTAAGGTGTAACGCCTGAAGAGGGCTTAATTTAAGAGAAGATGTAAAAAACTTTGGAGGTGTTTTTTATGCGTAAAAGATTTTTAGGTGCAATGTTATTGGCGCTTGGTATTGGTTTGTTTGGCGGTTGGGGCAGTGCTCAGGCGAACAGTGTGGCGGAGCCTACACAAAGCATGCTGCATGTGTGCTGGCTGAAGGATGCTCATGTTAATCCTGCGGCCTGCGAGGTTGTGCGGATGCCGGATGCTTTTGAGCCGGCGAAGGCTGTGGTGACGAGCTCGGTTGATTTCCCTGATTTTCAGGTGGTGGCGCTGGATTTGCGTGAGGTGAGCGCTGAGGGCTATCCTGTGTTTAACGTGCAGTCTATTTATTATAAGGATTTCCTGCGTGCGACGGAGCCGATTATTATTGTGATGCGTGATTCCGAGTCCTTCCCGCGCAACGGTATTGCGGTGCGCGATTCTTTGGGCAGGGAGCGTATTTTCGGTATTGCTATCAGCGGTGAGGACGGAAGCCTGCTGCTGAGTGAGGTTGATAGAAACTAGAGGTGTGGCGATGAAGAGATTATTTAGCTTGCTGATGTTCAGCCTGCTGCTGCTTGTCAGCGCAACAGCGATGGCAGCGTCTTATGGTGCCTATCCGTATATGCGTTATGGTGCTAATGGCAGGGATAATGCTTCTTTGCATCTGATTTATACGCAGTCCGGCGTTTTTGCTTCTGTTGTTACTTATGATTTGCAGGACGGTAATGCGCCGATGTTTAAGGGCGTGGGTATGCTGGAGAATGGTTCGCTGGTATTAGAGGATTATTCTTTTGATGTGGGACGCCATGGTGAGGATACACGTTATTTTGGTTATGGCTCTCAGCCGCTTGTTTGCGAGGCCAGAGTGCAAGAGGGTAAGCAGGTTGTGCTGCTGCCGACGGTTGATGCGCGCGAGATGGGGATTACTAAGGTGAGTGAGCCTGATATCGGCGGTACTTATAGGCTTGAGGGAATGCAGGTGGAAGAGGATTATACTATGGCGCTGTATTTTCTGCGTAAGCTGAATGTGAAGAATATCGGGTTGGATTTGAGCAGTAAGGATTATTGGTTTGGCTATGGCAGTCGTTTTGCCGAGGATCCGAACAGCGTTTTTAATTCGTATCTGCCGAAGGATGCCGGCGATTATTTTGGGATTTATGTTTATAATAAGAATGATGAGCTGGTTATGACTTATTATGTGCATCCGAATTTGTGGGATGCTTATAGTGTGACAGTTGATGGTGATGTTAAGATGTTGTGTAGCAATGATGCTGTGGGTTGAGGCAGTGAGTTGAGTTTGAGGTCCTTGCGACGTAAGTTAATATTGCGGAGCAGGGGCCTTTTTGTACGCGTATCGCAACCCTTCCGTCTGCTCGCTGAAGCTCGCAGCCACCTTCCCTTTCAGGGAAGATATAAAGGTGTTTCGAAATTCTAAACTTCGTTTCTCGCTAACTTTATATGCTCCCTGAAAGGGAGCTGGCATCGCCGTAGGCGATGACTGAGGGTTGTG
>SAMEA104315420__coassemble_423_pt1 | contig 28432 bp, 22 predicted proteins | sample SAMEA104315420__metabat2_low_PE_007 | metagenome-assembled genome bin SAMEA104315420 (sample SAMEA104315420) | gut metagenome | biome: Monkey gut; feature: monkey-associated habitat; material: faeces | place: China | collected 2013 | reverse complement strand
TGATGGTGAAGGTTCAAAGGTTATTTGCAAAGACTAATTTGAAAATTCCAGTTTGATGAAATAAAGCAGATGGCAATTGATGGGGTAACAAGTTGTATGAAAATTCGAGAAGCTGACGAAAATAAAAAGCAGTTTATATCATTGAGGAGGTCGGGGTTGGCTTGACCTTGGAGTGGTAAATAATAACTTACATGTTAGCTGAATTTTGCAAAACGCTTTGAGGATAATTTATCGTGAGGGTGCAATTATGAAAATAAAAAGTATTATAGCTAAAGTGCTGCTGATGATGTCATTGTTTGCGGCGCTGCCGCTTATTTTTTCTCAAGATAATTATGCATATGCATTGAGAGAAGAGCTTTTGAATCTGGAAGAAGAAAAGTCCGATATCGAGGATGAAATAGCAGAAAGACAGGCCAACGGTGAAAGCTACGACGATTTGGAAGAGCGTCGCAATGATGTACAGGATGAAATAGAAAACATCAGGGATGAGGGCTGAGGCTTTCGGCAAAATCCGCACATAACCTTTAAGCTCGCAAGTGCGCAAGTTTTTATCAATGGTAATAAAAAAGCGTAGCTGTTATACATGCATAAAGTATGCTGATAGCTGCGCTTTTCTTGTTGCTTGTAACGCAGAAAAAACTTATTTACTTTTTTATTTTAGAGTGTATTCGATTGTCTGACATAGACAAAATCTGTCGTTGACGTGTGATATACTAAGGATAAATCAGTGCTTAAGTGAAAAAGTAACACTGAATTGTCAGCGTATTTTTGGGAATACTGTTTAGCGGAATTGCTGCGGAAGGAGGGTGCTGCTCATGGCTTTTAATGAGTTAATAAAAAACTTTGATAATATACGGCAGCTGATGCGTGATTTTTATGTCTTTGGCTTTAAGAGCAGAGCTGACTTTGCGGATAAAAGCGCTCGCAGCTATGACAACGAGCGCAGACGCATTGAAAGCTGGCTGGGTGAGTATATGTATTTCCGCCAGAATGCCGGCGGTAAGAACTGCTTTATTTCCGTGGACAGCAGAAAAATCCGGCATAATCCTTTTTATAAAGCATTAAAAGCCAAGAGCTTTACGGCTAATGATATCATGCTGCATTTTTTCCTGCTGGATATTTTGCAGCCTGGTGAAAAATTTACTCTGCGTCAGCTTATGGAAAGGCTGGATGCAGCGTATTTATCTTGTTTTGACGAACCAGTGGCGCTGGATATTTCCACTATACGCAAAAAATTGGCAGAATATGCAGAGCTTGGTTTAATAGAAAATGAAAAGTGCGGGCGTGAGTTATATTATGAGCGCAGCAAGGATGAGGTCGATTTAGATGCCTGGTGCGATGCCGTGAGCTTTTTTGCTGAAACGAATCAGATAGGTGTTGTGGGAAGCTTTATAGAGGATAAGCTTGCTGCGTGCAGCAGCGTATTTTCCTATAAGCATCATTATCTGCTGCATGCCTTGGAGAGTGATGTGCTGCTTGATTTGCTGGCGGCGATGGAGCACAAGCAGTGCGTGCGTATTGAAAGCTGTTCTTCCAAAGGCAATAATATATCTTTCCGCGTGCTGCCGCTGAAGATTTATGTAAGCACGCAAAGCGGCAGGCGTTATGTGATGTGCTGGTTCTTTAAGGCACATAGGATTATTTTCTGCCGTCTGGATAATCTTGAACGTGTTCTGGAAGCTAAGCCTGTGCGTGATTATGCCAAATTTTATGCTATGGCTGAGCAGATGGAACAGCATTTGTGGGGTGTATCTATGAACAGAGGGTCTGCCGCTGCTGATGCCTTGGAGCATGTAGAGCTTGTCGTGCGCATCAGCAGTGACGAGCCGTATATTCTGCAATGTCTGGAGCGGGAAAAGCGCTGCGGACGAGTGGAAAAAATAGATGCTGAGCATTATCGTTTGATTGCCGATGTGCATGATGCAGGCGAAATGCTGCCCTGGCTGCGTACCTTTATCGGTCGTATTGAGAGCTTTTCGTGCAGCAATAAGGCTGTGGAAGAAAAGTTTTGGCAGGATTTGGCTGAGGTGTACGCTATGTATGGCGTGAAGAAAGCTGGTGAAGCGTAAATGAGCACAGTGTTCAGCGAGATTTACGGAACCTATTATAATGTTGTGGCGAAGGTGCTGACGCAGGCGCTTGAAGGAAAGCTGTCTGCAGCAGGCATGCAGCAGCTTGTCTGCGAGGGTGCTTATGGTGACAGCATGCTGCAGCTTTTGCCTGCACTTGCTGACGGTACATGGAAACTGCTGACGCCGGAGCTTGGGACACCGCTGAAAAATAAACCGACGATGCCTTTGACTGCTCTGCAGAAAAGATGGCTGAAAACCTTGCTCCGTGATGAAAAAATCAGCTTATTCTTTTCTGATGAGGAGATTGCGAGGCAGCAGGCTGCTTTGCAGTCTGTAGAGCCTTTGTACAGGACTGAGCAGTTTGTCTTTTTCGACCGCTTTGTGGATGGCGATGCTTATACCAATCCCAAATATAGAGCAAACTTCCGGGAAATTCTTCATGCTGTGCTGGAAAAGCGTTATCTGAATGCTTCGTACCGGAGCAATAAGGGGACGATTATCGTCTGGACTGATTTGGTGCCGGTGTCTTTGGAATATTCGGCTAAGGACGATAAGTTTCGCCTGCAGGCAATAGCTGAGCGTAAGCAGGTGACGCTGAATTTAGGCAGGATAATATCCGTAGAAGCGGGAGAGGCAGTTGAGCATATAAAAACCTTGAAGAAGGGAAAGCTTGCCAAGCAGACTCTTGTTCTGGAAATTGAGGATGAACGTAGTACGATGGTGCGCGCATTGATGCATTTTTCTGACCTGGCGAAGGAAACGGAAAAGCTGGACGAGTCGCATTACTTGCTGACAGTGCAATATGACAAGGGCGATGAAACTGAAATGCTTTTCCGTGTGCTGAGCTTCGGACCGACGGTTAAGGTGCGTGAGCCGTAGGACTTTAAGGAGCTTATCAGGAAAAAGCTAAGAGAGCAAATGCAATGCAGCGCAGAATTTTAAGTGCGCATGTTTTTTTTCATGATTATAGCTTGCTGCTGTGTTAAGATTAACATAGCAACAAGCAATTTTTATAAAACAGAACAGATAATGGAGGAATAAGCATATGGAAAGATTTGTAAGCTATGAGAAAATGTCGAAAAAACAGCAAAAGATAGTCAACGCCTCTAAACGAGGCAACTGGGGAAATGTGAAGCCGATTACGAAGGTCAAGGCTTCGGCAAAAATTTATAATCGTAAGAAGAAGCAGAACTCCGGGGACTATGGCTATAGTTTAGGGAGTTCTGCTTTTTTATAAGGTGGGGAAATGCTATGAGCAAGAGCTTAAACGAATGGGGAAGGTTTTTAGCGCTGGTGCTGCGGCATAAACCGCAAGCAGTTGGCATTGAGCTGGATGCGCATGGTTGGGCGCAGGTGGAGGCGCTGCTGGTTGCCTTTAACCGGATAGAAGCGTTTAATATGCTTATGCTGGAGCAGATTGTTGCCGAAGATGGCAAGCAGCGTTTTGCATTCAGCGAGGATAAGAAGAGAATAAGAGCGAATCAGGGGCATTCCGTGAAGGTTGATGTGGAGCTGAAGGAGGTTGCGCCGCCGGAGCTTTTATATCACGGGACAGGCGTTAAATATGTTGCGAGCATCAACAGGCAGGGACTTATTGCCAAGCAAAGGCTGTATGTGCATTTGTCGGCGAATGTCGAAACAGCGCATAATGTAGGCAGAAGACATGGAGAGCCGTTTATCTACACAGTGTTGGCAGGTGAGATGGCAAGAGCGGGCTATAAGTTTTACCTTTCGATAAACGGTGTGTGGTTAACAGAATGCGTACCAAGAAAATTTTTACGCGAATGGAAGGAGCTTTAGATAATGAAATTTGATGATTTTGATAAACGGATGCGAGTGTATGAACAGAGCATTGATCAATATATAGTTCCGGGAATGTATATAGCAGCAAGGCTGGACGGACGCAGTTTTACTAAATTAACGCGAGAGATATGCAAATTTGAGGCACCCTTTGACTCACGCTTTCGTGATTTGATGGTTGATACGACAAAGCATATTATGAATTGCGGTTTCAAGGTTTTGTACGGTTATACAGAAAGTGATGAAATATCCTTGCTGTTTAGTCCCGATAACAGCGCTTTTGCTAACAAAGTACGCAAAATAAATACTATATTAGCAGGTGAGGCTAGCGGTTACTTTTCCTTGGCACTTGGTAAGGCGGTCTGCTTTGATTGCAGAGTGGTGCCTTTGCCTAATATTGAACTCGTAAAGGATTATTTTTTATGGCGGCAGGAGGACGCAAATCGCAATGCGCTGAACTCCTGGTGTTATTGGACGTTGCGTAAGGAGGGACTGTCGAAAAATGAGGCTACGCAGTATTTGCGGGCGAAAAGTATTGCCTTCAAAAATGAGCTTCTCTTTGCAAGGAATATAAACTACAACGATGTACCGCAATGGCAGAAAAGAGGCATCGGTGTATACAGCAAGGAGTATATTCGCCAAGGCTATAATCCGGTTTCAGAAAAAGTAGTATCCGTAAAAAGAAAGAGCTTTGAGGCAGACTATGAATTGCCCATAGCTGAAAAATATTCGGCATTTATAGGCAGTTTTTTAGCTGCAAAGTATTAGTTAAGTAAGGTGATTGATATGAGAATTTTATTATTGATGCGTGGTGTGCCTGGCTCTGGCAAGAGCACGTTTATAAAAGAGCAGGGGCTGGAGCCTTATACATTGAGCGCAGATGGGTTACGCCTGTTATATGCTTCGCCGATGCTGGATAATGCAGGCAGATGGTGCATCAGCCCGCATTTTGATAAGCAGATGTGGCCTTTTTTGCTGCAGACGCTGGAGGAGCGCATGAAGCGTGGCTGCTTTACGGTCGTGGATGCCACCAACATCCGTGGCAGAGTTATGACTGCCTATAAAAAGCTCGCCAATGAGTATAAATATCGCATTTATGTGGTTGATTTTACTGATATTACCATTGAGGAAGCAAAGAAAAGGAACCTGCTGCGCGAGGAATACAAACAGGTTCCGGAAAATGTTATTGAAAGAATGTATGCTCAGCTGGCGGATAATAAGGTTCCGTCCGGCATTACCGTAATCAAACCGCAAGAACTGGCGCAAATCTGGTATAAGCCATGCGATTTATCTGCCTATAAAAAGGTAATTCATATCGGTGATATTCATGGCTGTTATAAGCCGCTGAAGGAATATCTTGAGGAAATAAATCCGCAGAACTACTATATTTTTCTTGGCGATTACATCGACAGAGGCAGAGAGAATGCCGAGGTTCTGCAATTACTGCTGCAGCTTGCCGCATTAGATAACGTTACGTTGTTGGAAGGTAACCATGAAGCTAATTTGCGGGATTATGGCTTGGCAGATGGCGTTGCTTCGAAGGAGTTCCGCATGCAGACGGCATCGGAGCTGGCGCAAGCAGGCCTGAGCAGGAAGGCTGTATATAATTTTTACAGGAAATTATCGCAGTGCTTCTGCTATACATATCAGGGGAAAAAGGTTTTGGTAAGTCATGGCGGATTGGCGCGTATGCCGGAGAATTTATCCTTGGTAGCGACAGCGGAGCTGATTTACGGCACTGGCGTGTATGAGGATGCTTTGGATGTTGATATGTCTTTTGCCAAGCACGCAGCTGTAAACGAGTATCAGGTTCACGGGCACCGCAATTATGAGGGTGTGCCGGCGGAGGTTAACGAGCATTGCTTTAATCTGGACGGAGCGGTGGAAATTGGCGGTCAGCTACGGGCGCTGGAGCTTAGCGAGGATGGCTTTGTGACGAAGATGATTGCTTCGAGCAAGTAGTTTGAGGAGCGCAAGTCCTGCGTGTAAAACATTTAGGCTATCGGAAGTCTGTGTTATAGGATGCGAAAATAAGCAAAGGCATAATAAGCTGTGATAATGCAGCTTGTTATGCTTTTTTGTACGCTTTGAAGTCTAAAAATAAAAAAAGAACTCCTGTACGTTAGAAGCTGGTGACACAGTGCCCCAACAACGAATTACGGGTAGTTCTTTGTGGGAGGGACTAACCAAGCATCTGTCTCCCTCATCCTATCGCTGATTTCCAAGTATGATGCTACACTCTATCAGCAGGTAATTCAATTATATCATAAGCAACATCATCAATCGTGGAAAAAAGCTTGCGCATAAGTTGCACTTGTATTGTTATAGTGTTAGACTAAATTAAACATATCATGTATATTTTAGAAGCAATTTAATTCATACAGGAGCAAAAAAATGATTGATAAAATGCTTATTCGTGGCGCGAAGGTCCACAATCTGAAAAATATTGATATAGACATTCCCTTAGGGAAAATCGTCGGTATTGCGGGTGTATCAGGCTCAGGCAAATCATCTCTGGCGCTTGGCGTGCTGTACGCCGAAGGCTCACGCCGCTATCTGGAGGCACTTTCGACATATACGCGCCGACGCATGACGCAGGCTGCCAAGGCTTCCGTAGATGAAGTGCTGTATGTTCCTGCGGCCTTGGCGCTGCACCAGCGCCCCGGTGTGCCGGGGATTCGCAGTACCTTCGGCACAGGCACGGAATTACTGAGCAGCTTGCGTCTGATGTATTCGCGTCTTGCCAGCCATCGCTGTCCCAACGGACATTATTTGGAGCCGACGCTTTTGGTTGCTGCAGGCAAGAAGCTGACCTGCCCGGAGTGCGGCGAACAGTTTTATGCACCGTCTGCCGAGGAGCTGGCCTTCAATTCGCAGGGGGCTTGCAAAACCTGCGGCGGTACAGGCAGCGTTCGCACGGTAGATTTAAGCACGTTGGTGCCGGATGAATCGCTTACCATCGAGCAGGGCGCTGTTGCACCCTGGAACAGTTTGATGTGGTCGCTGATGACGGATGTCTGCAAGGAGATGGGCGTGCGCATAGATGTACCGTTTCGCGAGCTGACGGAGCGGGAGAAGGATATTGTTTATCACGGTCCTGCGGAGAAGAAGCATATTCTCTACCATCCGAAGAAAAGCAACTCCAACGATTTTGCCGAGCTTGATTTTACCTACTTCAACGCTGTTTATACAGTCGAAAACGCGTTGTCTAAGGTAAAAGATGAAAAGGGCATGAAGCGCGTAGAAAAGTTTTTGAAGGAAGATATCTGCCCCGACTGTCACGGCACACGTCTGTCTGCTGCTGCGCGTGCGCCGAAGCTGTTGGGGATTTCGCTGGCTGAGGCCTGTCAAATGACACTGGTGCAGCTGGTATCATGGGTGCAGCGTGTTCCCAAAAGCCTGCCGGAGGCAATGCGCCCGATGGCGGAACGCATCTGTGAAGCATTTACCGGCACTGCAAAACGTCTGCTGGACTTGGGACTCGGTTATCTTACGCTTGACCGCTCCGCTGCTACGCTCTCCACTGGAGAGAGGCAGCGGATGCAGCTGGCGCGTGCTGTCCGCAACCGTACTACCGGAGTTCTTTATGTGCTGGATGAGCCGTCAATCGGTCTGCATCCTTCCAATATCGTGGGACTGACCGGCGTAATGCATGACCTGGTGGCAGACGGCAACTCTGTAATCCTTGTGGACCATGATACGCAGATTTTGCAGGAGGCGGACTGGCTTGTGGAAATGGGACCGCAGGCAGGCGCCGGCGGCGGCCATGTAATTGCACAGGGAACGATAGCGGAGATAGAAGCAAATCCTGCTTCACAAATCGGCCCGTTCCTTGCCGGAAAGGCAGCGGCAAAACGGAAAAGCTGCGCTCAGAAGCAGGAGCTGTTTGCTGGCGGCACCATTCATCTTTCTACAGCTTCGATACATACCGTAAAACCTCTTGAAATAGATATTCCCAAGGGACGTTTGACGGTTGTCACCGGTGTATCGGGTTCAGGCAAAACTACTATGGTTTTGGAAAGCCTTGTGCCTGCACTGGCTGCGTCGATTGACGGCAAGGCGTTGCCTGAGCATATCAGTGCCGTTAATGCTGAGGGGATTGAGCACGTAAAGCTCATTGATGCTACGCCTATCGGAATTAATGTCCGTTCTACTGTGGCTACCTATGCAGGCATTCATGATGATTTGCGTAAGCTCTACGCCAAATTGCCCGAAGCTAAAGCGCATGAATATAAGGCAGGTGCTTTTTCGTACAATACAGGCTCGCTTCGCTGCCCCGGCTGCGACGGAACAGGCGTTGTCAGTTTGGACGTTCAATTTTTGCCGGATGTGGATATACCCTGCCCGGACTGCCGCGGTTCGCGGTACGCGAAGGCGGCCTACGATATCAGGCTGACGAACGAGGCGGGGGAGAGTGCTTCGCTGCCGGAGCTTATGGCGATGGACGTAAACACTGCTCTTGAGTTCTGCAAAAATATGAAGGGTATCAGCCAAAAGCTGAATGTTCTGCGTCAGCTTGGTCTTGGCTATTTAACGCTGGGCGAGGAAACTCCAGGCTTATCGGGCGGTGAAGCGCAGCGCTTAAAGCTGGCCAGTGAAATCGGCAGGACGCAGCATGATTCTGTCTTTGTTTTTGATGAGCCTTCGATTGGTCTGCATCCGCTTGATGTGCAGGTGCTGCTGGAGGTTTTTCAGGCACTTTTGGATAATGGGGCAACGGTTATCGTCATTGAGCATGATCTGGACGTTATACGTAACGCTGACTATATTATTGACATGGGACCCGGCGGCGGTGATGCAGGCGGATGCATTGTGGCTTGCGGAACGCCGGCAGAGATTAAGGCAAACGCGAACAGTATTATCGGCAGATTTTTGTGATTGCGCTTGGAGTGATAAGAGAATAGTAAAAAATAAGAGCTGACTTTGGCGAATTACGAAAGTCAGCTCTGTTTTTGTGCGCTAGAAATTACGCTGTCAAGCAGTGTCGGCGCATGCTGACAAACTCGCAGATAGTGCAAGCAAGAGGGCTTATTTGTGATATAATAAAAGAAAAATCACTTAAGCAGAGTATTATGCTGAAATATAAGTTATAAAAGGCTATGGCAACAGGGAGGTTAAACACATGATTGAGCTGAGCAGTAAACAAAACTGTACAGGCTGCAGTGCCTGCGCTAATATTTGCCCGCGTGGTTGTATAAAAATGACTGCGGACGAGGAAGGCTTTTTGTATCCCAAGATCAACGAAGAAATGTGCATGGACTGCGGTTTATGCGAAAATGTCTGCCCTATGCAGCACAAGCCGCAGCAGCATGAGCTGCTTGCTGTGTATGGCGCCAAGAATAACGATGATGCAGTGCGCTTTACCAGCTCCAGCGGAGGAATGTTTACGCTTTTTGCCGAAGAAATCCTGCAGCAGGGAGGCGTTGTGGTCGGCGCAGCGCTGGATGAGCAGCTTAATGTGCAGCATGTGCTTGTAGATAGCATTGCCGATTTGCCCAAGCTGCGTGGTTCTAAATATGTGCAGAGCAAAATCGGCAGGATTTACAGTGAGGTACGGCAAATTTTACGTGCAGGCAGAAGGGTTCTGTTCAGCGGTACGCCTTGCCAGATTGCCGGTTTGAAGCGGTATCTGGTGAAGCCGTCTGCAAATCTCTTTACGGTAGATGTTGTCTGTCATGGTGTGCCGAGTCCCAAGGTTTACCGAAAGCATTTGCAGGAGCTGGCGCAGGAGGCAGGCGAGCCTGTTGTGCAGGTGAAGTTCCGCGATAAGGCGAAGGGGTGGAAGCAGGGAGAAACATTATTTTTTACCGAGCATCAACGCTTTGGCGCAAGCAAGCGGCAGGAAACCTATATGCGCCTTTTCCTGAATAACATAAGCATTCGTCCGTCCTGCGGTGAGTGTGCGTTTAATAATAAGCGAAGCCTGGCGGATATCACGATTGCCGATTATTGGGGAATAGATAAGCAGTACCCGGAATTTGATGATGATAAGGGCGTTACTCTGGTGCTGGTGAACAGTGAAGCCGGAGCGGAATTGCTGGCGCAGGTTAAGGACAAGGCGGAGCTTTTGGCAACGGACTTTGCCAAGGGAGCAGAATATAACGTGGCGGTGAGCAAGTCGCTGCCGCTCAATCCTAAGCGGGCATTCTTCTTTGAGCATTTTGAAGAGTATACGCTGAAAGAGATGGCGGAGAGGTGCTTGGATGATAAAGAAGGAAAGATGAAACCGTTGTTTTAAAATTATATTTACCTAATATTCAGAGGCAGGCTTTGCAGCTTGCCTCTTTTTTGGATCAAAGAAAACAAAGAAGGCTGATCCAGGCAGGAAAAAGAGATTTTCTGTAGAAATTTAACTATGGTTTACTGTACCATTTTCCAATAAAGGAGTTTTTGATATGCGTGATCCGGAATTATTAAGATATAAAGAGTTGAGTCCTTACGCAAATTCAGGTTCATTGACCAGAGAGCAATTTCTGTTTCATGAAACGAGAGTTGTGGGTGAGCTGTATTTGCATGGGCTGACTGATGAAGAAATAATTGCCAAAGTGTATGCGGAAAATCTTTTTCGTTATCCTACGGAAAAAATGTTGCGTAACATTGCGAGAGCCTGCCTAAAGCGCATTCATGCTTTGGAGGATGCTGAAAATCCGGACGATAAGCGTTTAATAGATGCTTTGGTCAACAGATCCAGCAGTGTAGCAAAGCAAATCTGCCTATATGCAATGATGCAGAAAAATCGCTTAATCAACGATTTTATGCTGAAGGTTATCGGCAATAAATTTGCTGAACGTGATTATAGCTTTAGCAAGCTGGTTGTCAGCAGTTTTCTTATTGATCTTCAGGAACAGGATCCGTGGGTTGCTTCATGGAGCGTGAGTACGTTGAATAAAATAAGACAGGTTATTGTCAAAACCTTGGTTGATAATGAGTATCTGGATGATATTAATTCCCGACAGCTCAATACTATTACTATAAATCCGATTTTAGAAGATATATTAAGAGAAAAGCATAAGCCTGCCTTGGCTGCTTTCAATTGTTTATACTAACGAGGTGTGCACATGTCAGAAAAGAACATAAAAGAACGTCTTGACGAATTGGGCGCAAGATTGGGCGCGGAGGATTTTCGTGCCGGCGAAGGCCTGATGAACGAAGCTAATATAAGAATTTTTGCTTATGATCCTGCAGATGAAATGGCTGTGCGTTATTTTGTGAAGCTGGTGAATGAGGATGCCGGTAAATATAAGGGTGTAAAAACATTTAATCTGTTTGATGTTTTTCTGGATATTTGTGACGAATATGCTTCTGTTACCGATATTATCGAAGAAGAAAAATATTCCGGTTCGGAGTCTGTCTTGGAAGCTATTCAAGGCTTTGCGGATAATAAAGCCTTTGTGCAGAAGATGTTAGAGCAGGGAATGAATGATGCCGAGGTAATTATATTGTACGGTGTTGGCGAGGTTTATCCGATTGCCCGTCTGCATTTGATTCTTTCGGCAATTCAGCCGGTGCGTTTGCAGAAGCCTGTTGTTGTTTTATATCCCGGAGAGTTTACGGGGGAACAGGTAAGACTTTTTAACAAATTGACGCCGAGCAGTTATTATAGAGCAACTGCCAACTTGTAATAGCTTAAGAGAGTGGAGGATGATGTAATATGTTGATTAAGGACATGTTTACCAAGGATATAAACCGTGAGATTAACGGCGTTATTCAGGTTGCGCAGGATACGGAAAGCGTTGTTTACCAGGAGGTAAGCGAGTATGTCGTAACTGATGAGCTGCAGGAGCTTTTTGAAAAGTTTTTTGACGCATATTTTAAAGCGTTTAAGGAGCCTACTAATGGCATAGGTGTATGGATCAGCGGCTTCTTTGGCAGTGGTAAATCACATTTTCTGAAGATGCTTTCTTATATTTTGGAAAATAAACAAATCGGCAGCAGTAAAACTGTAGAGATGTTCAAAGAGAAGCTAGCTGCTTCTCCCAAGCTGTACAGCCTGATGGAACAGGCTACGGCAGTTGATACCGAAGCTATTTTATTTAATATTGATATAGAAGGTACTTCTGAAAAGGACAGCACTGCCGTCATGCGTGTTTTCGCAAAGATGTTTTATAATCATCTGGGATTTTTCGGTGAAAATCTTAAGGTAGCACGTTTTGAGTTTTATCTTTATCAGGATGGCAAAACAGAAGAATTCAGAAGAGTATTTAAAGAGAAAAGCGGCAAGGACTGGACAGTTGGTCGCAGAGCGTTTAAACTACAGGCCCGTTATATCGTTCCGACCTTGATGGAAGTTTTTGGGCTTGAAGAAGAGGATGCAAAAAAATGGTTCCGTGATGATGAAAAATATGATTTCAGCATTGCTGCCTTAGTTGATGATATTAAATATTATATTGATACGAAGCCGGAAAATTTCCGCCTGCTGTTTATGATTGACGAAATGGGACAATATGTAGGCAGCGACAGAGAGCATCTTTTGAATTTGCAGTCCGTTGTGGAAAAAATCGGCAGTACCTGCGGTAACCGTGTATGGGTTATGTGTACCGGTCAGCAGGCCTTGGATAAGGTTATTAAGCTGCGTAATGACGAGTTCTCACGTATTATTGCCCGCTTTAAGACGATTTTGCCGTTGAGCTCTGCTGCTGCGGAGAAAGTTATTCAAAAACGTATTTTAGATAAAAAAGAGGCTGCGGAAGCAGTACTCAGTGAAGAATATGATGCTAAGGATGCGGTGCTGAAGAATCTATTTTCCTTTACTTCGGAAACTGTTGGCAGCATGTGCGGATATGAAAGCAAGGATGCTTTTGTGAAGTATTATCCATTTGTGCCATACCAGTTTTTCCTGCTGCAGAAGGTGTTTACGGAGCTGAGGGAGCATGGCGTTATCGGCCAGCATCAGTCAGGTGCGGAGCGTTCTATGCTTTCAGGCTTTAAGGAAGCAGCGCAGAAGATTCAACAGCAGGACGAAAAGAGTCTTGCTCCGTTCTATCATTTTTATGATACGATTAAGGATGCTATCGATAGTCCTACGAGAGAGGTAATCAATAATTGTGTGAAGGCAGCTGCTCATGGTCATGGTGTAGAACAGCAGGATATAGATGTACTGAAAACTTTGTATTTGCTGCGTTATGTAAATAAATCGGTAGCAGCGAATATAGACAATTTAATTGTTTTGATGGCAGATAATATTGATGTTGATAAGCAAAAGTTGCGTGAGGAACTGCGTCTTTCCTTGGACCGCTTGTATAAGCAGAATTTTATTGATGTGAACGGCGATGTGTATTGCTTCCTGTCCAACGAAGAAAAGGATATCAAGATTGATATAGAAAATACAAAGGTTGAATCAAACAAGGTTTTAAGCACTATCGGCAAAATTATCACGGACATTTATAAATCCAACAAGGTGCGCTGCGGCAAAAAGGACTTTGATTTTGACGTCAAGGTTGATGATGTTGCTGTAGGCAGAAGCGGCAATGAGATGGTATTGCAGTTTATTTCTAATGTTTATGACGTTGATCCTGCATATATGCTGAACTGTGATAATAAGGTTGTGGTTGAGCTTGGCAAAACCAATTATTATGATTTGGTGGAAGCAGTTCTAAAGATTCGCACATATAAAAACAAAAATAATATCAATGATATGACGGAAACGATGCGTGCCATTGTGTCCAATTATCAGCTGCGCGCGGATAAGTATGAGCTGGAGGCCGCAGAGGCACTGAAAAAAGCTATCGAGAGTGCTAATTTCTATGTTTCGGCTGATTTGACGAAGTTTACCGGTGACATGAAGGCGAAGCTGGACCAGGCTTTACAAAAACTGGTAGGCTTTGTTTTCAAAAATTATGCAATGCTGGATTATCAGCCTGACGGAGATCCTGATATCAGAGCAATTGCTTTGGGACAGAAGGGTGCGCATTTAGGCGGCGGTTTTGATATCAATAATGATGCAGCTGAGGAAATGCTGAGCTTTTTGAAAATGAAGTTCGATATGAAGCAGCCTGTTACTGTTTCGGATTTGCAGACAAAGTACCAGGGACTGCCTTTTGGCTGGCGTGAGATTGATATTGCTGCTGTTATTGCTCAGCTTATGTATGAGCAGAAGGTGGTTTTAAAATACAGCGGTGCCGTTATTATGACGGATAAAACAAATCTTCCGGATATGCTGCGTTCCAAACGCTTCACAGGTAATATGCAAATAGCTGTCAAGGTTTCCGCTTCTGCTGCTATGATTCGCAAGGTAAGCAGCTTCTTGGGCAACTTCTTCGGCCGAATGGACGTGCCGAGTGATGAGGATGGCCTAGTTGTTTATATCAATATGCACTTTGGTGAATTAAAAAATAAATACAGAGAATACCAGCAGGAATACCCAAACGGCAAGTATCCTGACGAGGCATTGGTAAAAGAGGCGCTGGAGCTGGTCAACAGCATTTTGGCAAAGGCCAGTGATAATATAGCCTTGCTGCAGGCTGTGCTTGATAAACAGGATGAGCTTTTTGATATGAAGGAAGATATGGAGGACGTAGAAAACTTCTTTGGCAGTCAGCGTCCTATCTTTGATGAGGGCGTTAAGCTTTGGGATAAGCTGCAAAAGGATGCTACACAGTATTTATATCAGGATGCAGCAGTAAAAGAGGCGTATGACAAAATATACCGCTACACTCATCCTGCTGCCAACGGTGCTTTTGACTATAACAAGATACCGGAAATCAGAGGGCTTGCTGCTACAGTTACTGCTGCGCATGATAAAATGCTGGCAGAGCGCAAAAACGAGCTTTTGGAAGTTATTGCTAACTGTGAAAAGGCATACGATGCCGAAGTGCAGAAGCATCAGGAGATTTGCCGTCAGGACAGTGATGTTAAGCTTAAGGTTGAGCGTGAAATTAAGCGCGTTAAGCTTTATTTTGCCGATCAGCAGGATTTGATTGCCAGAACATTGCTCCTGTGGGATTTGGACGGCAAGGATGGTATGTTTGAGCGCAATACTGATACCAATATTTGGAGATTGCGCCAGGCTGCTACGCCTGCAGCTAAGCCGGATAAACCTCAGCCATCGCAAACACAGGATAATTCTACGAAGAAGGTGCGCAAAACTTTCCGCAAGTTTAATATAGATGGTGCAGTGCTGAGAAACGAGCAGGATATAGACAACTATCTGGCTAACCTTAAAAAGTCACTGATGAGTCTGAAGGACAGCTGTGATGAAATTGAAATAGTATAAAAAAATACATATATTTATTTCGGAAAGGATGGCGAGAGATTAGGCGTTGGCAATGGCGTTTAGCTATATGCATTTGATTGAGCGCTGGGGTACGGGAATGCTGCGCATTGCAGAGATGATTCGAGAAGCAGGCTTGGGTGACTTGGAAATTATTGATGGCGGAACAGAACTGCGCTTTAATATTTACAGGAAGCATAATACGGGACAAACTCCTAAAGCAGAGCAAGTATCGGGACAAAGTGCGGGACAAACTCCTGAAACAGAACAAATATCGGAACAAAACGTGGGACAAACTCCTGAAACAGAACAAGCGTCGGGACAAAGTGCGGGACAAACTCCTGAAGCAAATATACAGGAAGAACTTTTAAAGTTGTCATTGGATGAAAAAACTGTATTAAAAGTTTTGCAAACCAGTCCTCAAATTATTGTTAGAGATATAGCACAGCAACTTGATTTTAGTCGATCTGCTGTATCTAGATTAATGCGAAAACTAAAGAATAAAGGCATTATAGAAAGAATTGGTTCCAATCGTAAAGGTTACTGGAAGATCAAGCTTTAGAATAACAGAAATGTGAATAGAAGAGGTAGAACACATGGATAAGAATGCAATCAAAAAATTTGCTGTATGGGCGCGCAAGGAGCTTATAGAGCGTGTAAGCAAGAAGGCGCTTGCTTACGGTATAACCGAGCATGAGGTGTACAATCCCGACGCGGACAGTGTGAACGGGCTTGTGCTGACTGCTGCGCAAAAAAAGGAGCGTAAGGCGCTGACAGAGCAGATTTTTGCCAAGGGCTACAAGCAGGTGATGGATGAGGTTGCCTATACTTGGTTTAACCGCTTCTGTGCGCTGCGTTTTATGGAGGTCAACGGCTTTTTGCCTTCGCTTGTCCGTGTGTTTACCAATGATAAAAATGAATTTCGTCCGCAGCTTTTAACAGAAGCGCTGGAGTTGGATTTGCCGGGACTGGATAAGCAGAAGATTTATGAGCTGAAGGAGGCCAACGCCGACGAGGAGCTGTACAAGTATCTTTTGATTACGCAGTGCAACGCTTTGAATGACGAGCTTCCGCGCATGTTCCAACGCATTGAAGATTACACGGAGCTGCTGTTTCCGGATAACCTTTTGCGTGAGGGCAGCGTCATCGAGCAGATGATTACGCTGATTCCGGAGGAGGATTGGCAGGACGCTGTGCAGATTATTGGCTGGCTGTATCAATACTACAATATCGAGCCGAAGAAAGAGGTTTTTGCTAATCTGGATAAAAATATCAAGATTGGCAAAAATGATATTCCTGCGGCCACACAGCTTTTTACCCCCGACTGGATTGTGCGTTATATGGTAGAAAACAGTTTGGGGAGATTAGTGACTAGTAATCAGGATATAGTGGATAGTGGTCAAGGGATAGTGAATAGAAAAAGTTCGGTTAACAATCAACTATCCACTAACAACTCTTCACTAACCACTACAAACTATCCACTAGCTACTTGGAAGTACTATTTGCCTGAGGCAGAGCAGGGAATAGTGAATAGTGGTCAGTGTTCAGTGGATAGTGAAAGTTCGGTTAACCATCAACTATCCACTAACAACTCTTCACTAATCACTAATAACTATTCACTAACCACTACCAAGTGCATTGATCCCTGCATGGGCAGCGGTCATATTCTTGCGTATTTGTTTGATGTGCTGATGGAAGTTTACCGCAGCGAGGGTTATCGTGACCGTGATGCGGTAAAGAATATTATCAATAACAATCTTTATGGTTTGGATATTGACGAGCGTGCGGCGCAGCTGGCATATTTTGCTGTGATGATGCAGGGACGCAAGTATGATAACCGCTTTTTGACGCGCCATTACCAACCGCATATTTACGCTGTCACCGAGTCCAACGGCATTGACAGAGAGCTGTTGGCTTATTTTGGCGTGGAGCTGGATGATTTGAACCGCGAAAACGCACTGAACCAGCTTAACGGCATGCTGGACGAAATGGAAGATGCCTGCGAGTACGGTTCGCTTATTACGGTGTCGGAATACGACTTTGCGCTGCTGAAGGATTTTGTTGCTGCTTATGATGCAGAGCAGAATTTGTTTGCTAGCGGCGCTTTGGCACCGCTGCAGGAACGCCTGCAGCAGCTTATTGCGGTAGCAGAAACGCTGGCGCAGAAGTATGAGGTTGTGGTGACCAATCCGCCGTATATGGGTGCGGGGAATATGGATGAAAAGCTAAGTAAGTACGTAAAGCAGCATTATCCTGACAGCAAGAGTGATTTGTTTGCTGTTTTTATGGAGGCTTGTCATAATATGACTGCTGAAAACGGTTATCAGGCGATGATTACCATGCATTCATGGATGTTCCTCAGCAGTTTTGAAAAGCTGCGTGCTAAAATTCGAAAGCTGAATATAGTAAATATGGTGCATCTTGGTGCCAGAGCTTTTGAAGAAATCGGTGGCGAGGTTGTACAGACAACAAGCTTTGTTTTGGCGAACAAGCATATTGATGGCTATAAAGGAACGTATTGTCGCTTGGTGGAACCGACAACGCAAGCAGGCAAAGAAGAAATGTTCCTGGCTAAAGAAAATCGGTATGTTGCTTGCAGTGATAATTTCGCTAAAATTCCGGGAGCACCTGTGGCGTATTGGGTGAGTGATAAGTTAGTAACATCTTTTAGAAATGATAAAATAGAAGATAAAGCAAATGTTGTTATTGGCATTAAGACAGGAGATAATAATAAATTTCTTAGATTGTGGTATGAAGTTGATTTTAGAAAAGAAGGTTTTGGTAATACTTCTCTTGAATCAATTAATAAAGATGGACACATATGGTTTCCTAATTTCAAGGGTGGAGAATATAGAAAATGGTATGGAAATCTTGAATATGTTATAAATTGGGAAAATGCTGGGAATAATATGCTTACACATATAAACTCTAATGGAGTATCAGATGCAAGAATTAGACCATCAAATTTTTCTTATTATTTAACTAATGGTATAACATGGTCACGTATAGGTAGTGGACATATAAGTTTAAGATATATACCTAAGGGCTGCTTTTTTGATTGTAATAGTCCAGCTTTATTTTCTTCAGATTACTCATTAGAAACAATAATGGCTCTTTTAAATTCAAAGGTTTCTGTTCCTCTACTTGAGTTTATTGCTCCAACATTGACATTTCAAATAGCAGATTTAAAGAAGATTCCATTGCCTGATAAAGAAATTAACAATTTCGTAGTTCAACAAAACATCTCTCTCTCCAAATCCGACTGGGATTCTTTCGAAACATCTTGGGATTTCACTATCCATCCTTTGCTATCCACCAAGCATGAGCTTTTAGCAGATGCTTACGCAAGCTATAAGCAAATCGCCAACGAACGCTTTGCACAGCTCAAAGCTAACGAAGAAGAACTCAATCGCATTTTCATCGATATCTACGGTTTGCAGGACGAATTAACGCCCGAAGTGGAGGAGAAGGATGTAACAGTACACCGCGTCTTCGACAGCAAGGACGATGTGCCGGAAGCAATGAAAGGCAGCAATTATATCCTCACGCAACAACAGGTAGTGAAAAGCCTCATCAGTTACGCCGTAGGCTGCATGTTCGGACGCTATAGCTTGGATAAGCCGGGACTTGTTTATGCAGGCGGTGAAATTAGTGATCAGCGGATAGAGATTAGTGGTCAGTATTATTTGCGTGAGGTGGTAGAAAAATATGTCGCTCAAGAGTTACAAAGAACTTACAGTATGGCAGAAATCAATGTTGCTGACGGAGGAGATTTACCGATTGGTGAGATTACTGCCACGAGAGGAGCTATATTCACTTTCGGATCAGATGCGAAGAGCAGCAATATCAATTCCGTCCAATATTGCAGAGGGACAAGCAAGAAGCTCTACGAAGGCATTCGTGAGCTTTCTGTCAATAGCCAAGGGATCGAATGCGGAGCTGGAAACACAGCTTATAATTTGTGTTCGCCTGAAATTCTTGACGCAATCGCAAGCGGAACCGGCTCTGAGCTTGTGCAGCGAGGTTGGCAAGATGCTGACAGTATTGATTGGCAAGCTATACACTGTAAACTGACCACTAATCACTATGGAGCAGATAAGGATGCGATTATTCCCATCAGTGATAACGAATACTTTAACGATGATATCGTGGCACGCTTTGTAGAATTCATCAAAACTGCCTTTGGCGCTGATGAAAAAACGTTGGAGGCAAACCTGAATTTTATCGCCACAGCGTTGGGCGGCAACGGCAGTGCGCGTGACGTAATCCGTGCATATTTTAACAACGGCTTTTATGCTGACCATTGCAAAACGTACCAAAAACGACCGATTTACTGGCTGTTTGACAGCGGCAAAAAGAATGGCTTCAAGTGCTTGATTTACATGCATCGCTACCAAAAGGATACCATTGCGCGCATCCGTACAGATTATCTGCATGAGCAGCAATCACGCTACCGCACGGCAATCAGTGACCTGCAAAACCGCATCGACAACGCTGCAAGTACAGGAGTGCGCGTAAAGCTGCAAAAGCAGTTGGCAACCGTGCAGTCGCAGGTGGAGGAAGTACGTCTTTACGAGGAAAAAATCCATCACCTTGCCGACCAAATGCTGAAAATCGATTTGGATGACGGTGTGAAGCACAATTATGCCATCTTTAAAGACGTACTGGCGAAGGTTAAATAGGAAATATGTAAAAATAAAACAAGAAATAAAATACAACGAAAAATAAAACAATAAAGACACTGAAAATAAATAGAACAAAACAAGAAAAACGCTCAAAAAACAAAAGATATTTTTGAGCGTTTTTGCTAAACGAACGAGATGATATTCTGAGAAAGATAAAGTTGACTTCAAGGACATGGATTGTGACGCTTTCAACGAGAAAATGTGCTTGCTTAGTTATCCACAGCGTAGTATAATGGTTGTAGGACAAAAAGAAAGGAGGAAACAAGATGCTTGAAGGGTTCGAGTTATACAATATGACTACTGGCGTTGCGTCGATATCTATATCGGAAAACGGCGTTGGGTTCAGCAAGGCGGCTGTGATGAAAATGAACAAGTGCGAATACACTAAAGTTTTCATTGACAGAGAAAACAAACGATTTGCAATACAAGCTGCTGAACAAAATTCTGACGGATCAGTGCAGTTTTTCAACAAGCAAAAATCCGGTTCTGTGCGTTGGAACAACAAAGAATTACTAAAAACACTGGCACAGATAATGAGTTGTGATTTCAAAAAGAAAGTTTTCAAAGTTGACGGCGACTATTATCCTGACGAAAAGGCGATGATTTTTGACTTGAAAAAAGCTGAGTTGCAAACGAAATAATAAGGAGGTAAATTTGTTTACGGAAAAATACGAGAATTATCTTGTATTGACAAAAGAAAAAAGCACCTCAAAGATTGTTGCAGCAATCAATGAAGTGCTTAGAGTTCGGATGTTAATAATAACACCCAGAGACAATGTTATTATGCCACATCCGAGCTCAATTTACAAGCTTTTACACTTAAAAAGTGTAACGGATGTGCTATTTTTATACCCTTTTTACGGTAAAATAGCGCAAAGTGTAAATTTTAGTAAAGTGAGGTATTAATGATGAAACAAATTACAACAAAGGTTAAGTTAGAGAATGGTGCGGTTACAAGAAAATGTGTAAATATGTTATCTCTGCTTAATCTCAACGTAATGAACCTATTAAATAAGACTAAACTCGTTGGATATTTGGGTATTCCGCAAATTAAATGCGACACTATGGTATATCCGGATTATTTTGCTACATATCGAGAAAAGAGCTTATATACTAAATCTAAAATGGCAGGCGTTTGTTTTTACTCTTATGATGTAGAATTTGATGGTGTAAACGGATTGTTCAATGCTATTTATTATAATAACAAAAAGAGACTTGAGTATTTTAAAGAAAGATTTGAAAACATTAAGTTTATAGTTACACCTGACTATTCAGTATTTGGTGATATGCCTGTTATTGAAAATTTATATAGGATATACAGATCTAGAATAGTTGCGTTGTGGTTTGTTTTTGAATTACATGCTGTTGTTATTCCTAATATATCATATGCAGATAGTGAAGACTTTTCAGTGTATTTTAGTGGTTTGGAAACATGTAGTGTAGTTGCGTTTAATGCTAAAGGGCATATTAGACGTAAGCAGGAAAGAAATTTGCTTAAGGCTGCGGTTAAATATGCTGTGGATAACTTACCGTTGAAAACTATACTGGTATACTCTGCTTGTGGTAAAGATGCAACGTGTTTTAAATTATTTAATTATGCCATGGAAAAAGGAATTATAGTTCGCATTGTTAATAATTCTCTCCGGGAACGTAATATGTTAAGGAGGGGATTATAATGGGTTGTGGTTTAACCAGCGGATTAACTTCAGGAAAACAGTTAACTTTAGAACAGGAAAGTTTAAATATACAAATTGCGGATAATGAAGCAAAAGTACGTGATGATTATATTAAAAATATACTACCTGTTACTTCTCCGATACAAATACCAAGTAATGCTAGAATTCTGGTTCAGAATAAAGACTTCTGCAGTCAGATTAAGTATCAATGGACGTGTGATGGATATAATTACACTTGTCATTGGCATACACGTACACCTAATGCTCCTAGTGATCAAGGAGATAGTTGGGTTATTGAGAGATGTTTGCCTGGGATTGGCGCAGGACCTGATGTTAGACCTGCTAAAAGAGAATTACTCGTTGGAGAAGATCAGTGGGTATCAAAAGCAAAATGGGATGAATCAATTAGAGCTAGGAAGCAAGGTATAATAACGGAAGCACAAAGGGAGATATTAAATAATGTATATTGGAAGTTTAAGAATAACTATGACTTTTATAATGGTTTTGAAGGTGAAGGAAAAGTCATCCTTAGTATGAAAAACAATAAGGACTTGACGATTCAGATTTGGGATGGATATTTTGAGGATATCTTTAGTAATCCGATATTTAATAATGATGGTTGGCAAGGCTTTACTAGAGATTATCAAGAAGGTATTGGTGCATTCTCTGGAGATGACGATAATATCATTATTAATCTGCAGGAGTATATTGATGATTTGAAGCAATATATAGGGAAAAGTCAGTCTTATGACGAAACCGATGATTGTCTTGAATTCCTGATTGCATTTTTTGAGCAGGCGCGAGATAATCACGATTGTATCGAACTGCGTATTTTTTGATTAAAAACTCTCTGAAGGCTTATTGATAGCTTTCAGAGCGTTTTTTCTATACTTGTTTATGTGTTATAATATACCTATAAATTAATGACGAGATAATAATAATTATACCATCTTTAAGGATGTACTGGCGAAGATTAAGTGAGGGAGTACGTGAAAAAATTATAAATAAGAAGATATATAGCTTTAATTTTTTACTATTTGTTTTGCAATATTTTTTCGCTAATAACAGGAAGGTGAGAATATGCCGGAAAACCAAAATATCGAATGGAAAAGTAAATGGAAAGACGAGTACCTGGAATGGATTTGTGGTTATGCTAATGCCCAAGGTGGAAAAATTTATATTGGCTGTGATGATAATGGTAATATTATTGGCTTGCCAAATGCACGTAAGCTGTTAGAGGATATTCCAAATAAAATAAGAGATTCTATGGGCATTATTGTCGGTGTGAATCTTTTGAAAAAAGGTGGGAAGTATTATCTGGAAATTGATGTTCCGTCTTATCCTATTGGTATTTCTTGCAAGGGGATTTATTACTATCGTAGTGGTAGTACCAGACAAATTCTTACCGGTCCTGCATTAGAAGCATTTTTGTTGCGTAAACGCGGTGTTACTTGGGATAATCTGCCTTTACCGGCTTTTTCGCTAAAAGATGTAGATGATAAAGTTGTTGAATACTTTAAACAGCTTGCAGCTAAAAAAGGTCGTATTGATAAAAGTGTTTTGGATGATTCTAAAGCTGAATTAATGGAAAAGTTGCATTTGATGAATGGAGATTATCTTACTAATGCAGCAATGCTTTTGTTTAGTAAGGATCCGGAAAAATGGCAGCTTGGTGCCTATGTAAAAATAGGTTACTTTGAAACTGATGCTGAATTGATATATCAGGATGAAATCCATGGTTCTCTATTAGAACAAGTGGATAAAATTGTAGAATTATTATACCTTAAATATATGAAAGCTAAAATTTTCTATGAAGGCATGCAACGAATTGAACGATATTTTGTTCCTGAGGATGCTTTGCGTGAGGCAATCTTAAATGCATTGTGTCATAAACAGTACCAATCCGGTGTGCCCATACAGATTAGCGTTTACGAGGATAAGTTATATATCGCTAATTGTGGCTGTTTACCGGAAAATTGGACATTGCATAATTTAATGCAAAAACATGCTTCTGCTCCTTATAATCCTAATCTGGCACATGTATTTTACTTGGCTGGTTTTATTGAAAGTTGGGGACGTGGTATTGAAAAGATTTGCTCTGCTTGTAAAAATGCTGGGGTTCCGTTGCCTCAATATACAATTAATCCTGGAGATATAATGATACAATTCTGTGCTCCTGAGGAGTTAGTGGTACATTCTGCTACACCTAGAGTGACAGAGAAAACGAATGATAGGGTAATAAAAAAGGTAATAGAAAATCTCGACAAAAAATCCTTGAAAATACTGAAGCTTCTTGTAGAAGATCCAGGCTATACATATTTGAAATTAGCTAAAGAGACATCTTTAAGCCAAAAAACTATATATATGCGTTTAAAAAGAATGCAGGAAGAAGGGCTGATAGAGAGAGTAGGTTCTGCTCGCAACGGCTATTGGAAAGTAATTGTAAGGTAGGTAAAAGGTAATAGAAAGGTAGGTGAAAAGTAATAGAAAGAATATAAAGATGTCAATTATGCCATATTTAAGGATGTACTGGCGAAGATTAAGTGAGGGAGTACGTGAATAGTGGATATTGAATATATTACTAAAGAACTCAATAAAAAATTTGCGGCACCGCTGAAGGAATATTATCCCAGAAGAGTAGTCTTTTGGTATGATCCAGATAAGGAATTTGCCGAGGATGTGCAGGTGCTTGTTTTGGATAACGCCAAGGTTTTTGCGCTGACCGGCAGCAACAGCTTTGAAGCAAAGCTGACGCTGCACAATGACGCTACAAGCAATTATCTGCTTTATTGTCCGTTGGCATATAAAAATATTGCGGATAACTGGTTGCTCGATGTAGAGCTATACAGTGAGGAGTTCCGTGCCGATGTTGTATCCTTGTGGATGGAGGAGCTGCATATACCCGGTGAAGAAAACTTGCGCAAGCATGTGCAGCAGAATAAAAAATTCTTTAACGCCAAGGAACGTCGTAATAAATTTGCCGCTTTAATCCCAAGTGTAACTACTTCTAAGCAGATTTATCTGGGCATTATGGCAGTTTTGACAGGCAGCAAGGAAGCAACACTGCAGGAAATTGTAAAAACTATTCTCTGTGATAACCTTGATAATGAAATTAATGCTGCCTATCAGGCATTGGTGAATTACGGCTGCCAAGGCGCGTTGCACAGAATGGTTGCTACGGATATAGGCTACAGCGAGGGTGACGATTTCAGCATCAAAGAGCTGGCACGCCATATAATTGTATCTGCGCTTGCCAAAACAGTGCGCGAAGAAGCGCTGACAGGCTTGAATGCATACTTTGCGGGTACGAAGCAGGCTTTTTGTTATGATTTGGTTGCGGAATGGATGCGCAGCGATAAGGCTGCACAATATTATGACGTGGCGCAGACAATTGAACGCGACCTTGATTTGCAGAAGCTGTTGGGAAGCATGGCCAAGGAAGAGATACTGCATGTAGATTGCCTGCCGTGTATTAATGAATGTATTTTGAAGCAGATGCTTGGTGATGTTGCACATAACATTATTGATGTAAAGGGCATTGAACAGGCTGTGGATGCACGCAAGCCGCTTTTATGGTACAGCCTTTACGACTATTTTTATGAAGCATTGCTGGCGGTGGCGCAGATGCAGGATTTTTATCTGCAGCATGGCGCAGGCTTCCATATGACGGATCCGGTAGAAATCTGGCAGAGCTATTGTGATGATTTCTATAAGATGGACGGCTATTATATGAGCTTCTATCAGCAGTACCGCAATGTTAAGCAAAGCACGTACAATGAGTTGGATGATTTGTTTAAACAGGCTGCAGAGGTAGTTGATAACCTGTATAACAATTGGTATCTTGCAAATCTGACGCAAAATTGGACAAATGCTGCAGGAAAGCAGCTCGCTGAAACAGGTTACATTGAAGGCATTGAGCAGCAGACAGATTTCTATGAAAAGCACGTTGCTCAGGCTACTAGCAGAACCTTTGTCATCATCTCGGACGCTATGCGTTATGAGGTTGCTGAAAGCTTGAGCAGAGAGCTGGAGCAGGAAATGCAGGGAAGCGTGAGCCTGACGGCCTGCCAAGGAATCTTCCCGACAGTGACGCATTTTGGCATGGCTGCACTTTTACCGCATAAGGAATTAAGCGTGGAGGCTGGCGAAAAGCAGGTGGCAGTACTGGCTGACGGCATGAGTACGAATGCTGATTACAGGCAAAAGGTTTTGCAGGTATATAATCCTAACAGTGTAGCAATACCTGCGAAAAAACTGCTGGAGGAAAAGCGCGAGCAGCGCAAAGCAAGAGTCAAGGGCATGGATGTTGTTTATATCTATCACGATGTTATAGACAGCAACAGCCATAACGATAATCCTGATACCTGTGCAGCGTGCAGGACAACAATTAACGAAATCAAAAATATTATGCGTATCATTGTGAATGACTTTGGCGGTTCACATATTATCGTAACAGCAGACCATGGCTTTTTGTATACGCATCGCGAGCTGACGGAAAGCAATAAGACTGACGTCAAGGACTTCAGGGAGCAGGCTGTAGAGATGGGCAGACGCCATGTAATTCTTGCGTCCGGTGTAACGCCGGAATATTTGCTGCCAGTGAAACTTGTTGCCGGTGATGGTAAGCTGCGTGGCTTTGCTGCGCGAGAAAGCATTCGCCTAAAATCCAGCGGCAAAAGCACTAAGTTTGTGCATGGCGGCGTATCCTTGCAGGAAATGGCAGTGCCGATTATCGATTTTGCGTATTACCGTAACAGCAGCGTGGGCTATAAACAGAACAAGGACAAATTTGATGCGAAGCCTGTAGCCTTAGGCTGTAATTTTACGGGCAACACAATTAATAATCCTGTTTTCAGTCTGAGCTTTTATCAAAAAGAGCCTGTCGCTTTGAACAGACTGGCAACAAACTACAAGCTGTACTTTACTAATATTGCAGGCAAGCCTATCTGCCAGCCTTGTATTATCGTTGCTGATAAAATATCTGCCAACGAACAAGAGCGTATTTTCAAGGTTCATTTCAGTTTGCATAATCAACCGTATGACAAGAAAGAAAAATATTATCTTATTATTGAAGCGGCTGATGGCAGTATTTATAAGCAGATTGAGTTTACGATTGATATAGCCTTTGATTTTTAAAGTAAAAATCCGATAGGTTTTACAAGTACTCCAATTCCCCCCACAAAAGGAGGTTATGCATCATGTTTAACAAATATCTTGCGGAGCTTAGCAAAGAACAGCTTTTGGAGCTGATTGAGCTCTATGCGAAAAACTGGCTGGCGCATGACGGCGTCTGGTTTCAGTCGATTGAAGGTAAATTCGGCATGGCGGAGGCCATGTACCATGATGAGGAGGCATGGAAGCGCTTTACTGTGATTGAAGCCAAGCGCATCAAGGAGTTTTTGCAGCTGCCGGAGAATCCCGGACTTGAGGGCCTGGAGCAGGCGCTGCACTATCGCTTCTATGGCAATCTGAATGAGCATGAATGTATACATGACGGCAACAGGCTCGTTTACCGCAACCGTGACTGTCGTGTGCAGACGGCACGCAGCCGCAAGGGTATGCCGTATCACCCGTGCAAATCGGTCGGCATGTACGAATACAGCGGTTTTGCTGCTACGATTGACGCGCGCATTAAATGCCGTTGCCTGAGCTGCTTCCCTGATTGTACGGAAAGTCCTGACGGCTGTGCGTGGGAATTTTATATGGAAGAATAGTAGACGATTTGCTGTTACAAAATTTAAATGGGCATATGTCAAAAATATAATTGACATATGCCCGTTTCGTCTTTATAATGGACTTAGAGAGGAGGAAATCAGATGCCTAGAAAAGTGAAATGCAGAAAGGTTTGCCATTACCCGCAAACGCTGGAGTTTTTGCCGCAAAACAATAATGCGCAAGAGCAGGAGCCGATTGTTCTGACTGTTGACGAATACGAAGCGATACGCCTGATTGACAGGCGCGGTATGAGTCAGGAGCAGTGCGCGGCCTTTATGCAGATTGCGCGGACGACAGTGCAGCGCATTTACGAAACGGCGCGCAAGAAGCTGGCGGATTTTGTTGTGGAAGGACGGCCGTTGCGTATCGAAGGCGGCGATTTTCGGCTCTGTAACGGCAGCAATACAGGCTGTGGCTGTGTGGATTGCTTTAAGCAAAAATTATATGAAAAATACAAGGAAAAGGGAGAAGATATTATGAGAATTGCAGTAACCTATGAAAACGGCGAGATTTTTCAACATTTCGGACATACTGAGGAGTTTAAGGTTTATGATGTGCAGGACGGCAAAGTTGTTGCGTCCGAGGTTGTGAATACCAACGGCCAAGGTCATGGTGCTTTGGCAGGTGTTTTGACCGCGCTGAAGGCAGACGTTCTGATTTGCGGCGGTATCGGCGGCGGGGCGCAGATGGCGCTGGCTGCTGCAGGCATTAAGCTGTACGGCGGCGTAAGCGGTAGTGCAGACGCAGCGGTAGAGGCTTTGCTGGCAGGCAATTTGGACTGCAACCCCGCTGTTAAATGCAATCACCATGGTGAGCACGGCGAAGGTCACACCTGTGGTGAGCATGGCTGCGGCGGTCATCTCTGATATAAGATAAACTACGAATACTTCACTGCAAAGGAGGCCTGATGTAAATGGCGATTATTGTAAACCCGACGGTTGCGGAATTTAAGCAGATGCTGGCCGAGAAGAAAACGTTTCTGGCAGATTTTTATGCGACCTGGTGCGGTCCATGCAAGATGCTCAGCTATGTGCTGGAGGATATTGCTAAGAATATGGGCGAGCGTATAGACATCGTCAAGATTGATATAGATAAGGAGCCTGAGCTGACGGAGGAAATGGATATAACCATTATTCCCGGTCTGTTCTTTATCAAAAATGGCGAGGTTGCTTCGCGTTATGCCGGCTTTCTGCCGAAGGAACGCCTGCAGGCAAGACTGGAAAAGCTGTTGGGCAACGAGCCGCCGGTGCAGCAGGCTCCCGATAGAAGCTATGA
>SAMEA104315420__coassemble_268_pt1 | contig 41184 bp, 37 predicted proteins | sample SAMEA104315420__metabat2_low_PE_007 | metagenome-assembled genome bin SAMEA104315420 (sample SAMEA104315420) | gut metagenome | biome: Monkey gut; feature: monkey-associated habitat; material: faeces | place: China | collected 2013 | reverse complement strand
CTCACCGCTTAAGCTCTTTTTAACCCCGCCACAATGGCGGGGTTTTTGTATACAATTAAACGCAGGTCGAAAGACCTGCGTTTTTTGCTTGCAGTGGTCAATTATAAACAGCTTGCTTTTCTATAGGAAATAGTGTAAGATAATATTAGTATCAAAATCTTAAGAAGAGAGGTTACTGTTTTAATGAAAAAGAGCTTATTGACTTTGATTATGGCTATGATTATGGCTTTAGCTTGCGCAACCAGCGCTTTTGCGGAAGATTTGGGTTATGTAAATGTTGAAAGAGTTTTCCGCAGCTATCCTGATATTCAGACTACTATGAGCGTTATCAATCTGGAGCGCCAAAAGGCTGAAAATGAATTCAATGAAAAGGCTCCGAACCTTGATGACAAGGGCAGACGCGAGCTTGGCGAAAAATTATCTATGCAGGTAGATAAGAAGGAAGCTTCCCTGCTGAATCCTATTCGTGAAAAAATCCGCAAAACTATCGGCCAGGTAGCAAAGGCTCATGGTATTAATAATGTAGTTGATGCCAGTGCTGTTGTATTCGGCGGCAAGGATCTGACTGAAGAAGTTATCGCTGCTGTTGCTCAAGGCAAATAAAAACTAATGTTATTGAAGGCTGTCGCAGGCAAGCGACAGTCTTTTTTTAGTGAGTGTGTTATAATATAAGTAATTTTTTTGCGAGGTGAAGCAGATGCCGGTCTGTTCCTTTGATTTTGTAAATGACGGGAAAAAGCATACCATCTGCCTTGTCGGCGGCGGCGGTAAAACGACGGTTATGTACGAGCTGGCAGCGGCGTGGGCAGCCAGCGGACGCAGGGTGCTGGTGTTGACGAGTACGCATATACTGCAGCCTGCAGATGGCAGTTTTGCTGCGGACGCAGCAGCAGTACATAATTTGTGGCAGCAGCGGCGCTATGCTGTTATCGGTACACCGGAACTGTCAACAGGTAAGCTGACGGCACCGTCGCAAGATTTATATGAAGCGCTGCACCTGCAGGCTGACGTAATTTTGTGTGAGGCTGATGGTTCCAGACATCATCCCTGCAAGGTGCCTGCGGAGCATGAGCCTGTGCTTTTGCCTGACAGTGACATAGTGCTTGCTGTTGCGGGGATGGATGCTTTGGGCCGCCCGTTGGCGCAGGCTTGCCAGCGTCCACAGCTGGCAGCAGCGCTTTTGGGCTGCAGCTTAGATTCTGTCATTGATGCGCAAATGCTGGTTGCTTTGCTGCTTTCGGAGCAGGGAGCACGCAAAAATGTCGGCGCACGCGCTTATTATATTGTATTGAATAAATGCGACCTGATAAAAGCAGCGCAGCAGGAGAAAATGCGTCGGCTGTTAGTGAGTGAAGGCATAGACGAGCGAAGAATATGGCTTCGTGAAAGGGGAGATAGCAAATGCTGAAGATTATTGTACGCGGTGGCGGTGACCTGGCAACAGGCGTTATCCATCGCTTGTGGGGAGCGGGCTTCAAAGTTTTAGTGCTGGAATGCGCTAAGCCTGCGGCAATTCGTCGACAGGTAGCGCTGTGCGAGGCGGTGTATCAGGGCAGCGCTCAGGTAGAAGGCCTGACTGCAAGGCTGATAAATTCACTGCCTGAGGCAGACGCTGTCTGGGAGCATGATGAAGTACCGGTGCTGGTTGACGAACCAGCAGACAGTGTGCGTGAGTTTGCACCTGATATTGTAATTGATGCGATTATCGCCAAGCGCAATTTAGGAACGAACAGTGCAATGGCACAGCTTGTTATTGCTTTAGGCCCCGGCTTCAGCGTGGGCGCAGATGCCGACGTAATTGTAGAAACGAAGCGCGGTCATAACCTGGGACGCATTATCCGCAGCGGCAGTGCTGCACCTAACAGCGGCGTGCCCGGTAATATCGCAGGCTATAGCAAGGAGCGTGTGCTGCACGCACCCTGCGCAGGTGTTCTGCATGTTGTTCATGACATTGGCAGCATTGTGGAAAAGGGCGAAACTATTGCAACTATTACTTACGGCAGTAATCAGGTGGCGGTAAAGGCAACACTGTCCGGTCTGATTCGCGGCATGATTCGCGATGGCTTTGCTGTTACCGAGGGCTTTAAAATTGCCGATATCGACCCACGTAAGAAGGAACTGGCCAACTGCTTTACGATTTCGGATAAGGCACGCTGCATTGCCGGCAGCGTCCTGGAATTAGTCTGCCGTTATGCACAGGAGAAACAAAAATGAAGGATTTAATGAAAAAAATACAGGCGCAGACTTTGGATTCACAGCCTTGCTATCTTGTTGCATTGATTGAGAGTGAAGGCTCTACTCCGCGCACCAGCGGCGCCTATATGTTGGTCGGAGAAAAGGGTTTGCTTTACGGAACCATCGGCGGCGGCGGTATGGAATATGCGGCGCAGCAGCTGGCACAGCAGCGTCTGCGCTGCGGTGGCGGCAGCTTTGTCAAAACGTTTGACCTCTCTCCGGCAGCAGGCATGGCCTGCGGCGGCAGCTGTCAGGTGCAGTTCTGCTACCTGCCTGTGGGGGAAGAAACGGGGGATTTGGCAGAGGAAGCTCTTAGTGCAATTAAGCAGCGTGCTCCCTGGTGGGTTTTACTGCCTTTGGGTGAAGGCAACGCACTGCCGCAAATAAAAAAAGACCTGCAGCTTGCAGGTCGCAGAGGTGTAATCAGTATAGATGGCTGCGCTTATTATGCGGAGCAGTATGATTATGACGGTTCGGTTTATGTTTTTGGCGCAGGTCATGTTGCGCGTGAGCTGGTGCCGCTTTTGAGTCATCTCGGCTTTAAATGCATCGTGCTGGATGACAGGGCGGAGTTTGCGGATGCGGCAGCCTTTCCGCAGGCGGAGCGCGTACAGCAGGTCGATTTTACTAAGCTGCAGGAGGTTTGCAGCCTGACGGCAAAGGATTATGCGGTAGTTATGACGCGCGGCCATGTGCATGACGCTAATGTGGAGCGTTATTTGTTGACTACGCCGGTCGGTTATATCGGCATTATGGGCAGTAAAAATAAAGCAGCCATGGCCAGAGCAGCTCTGCTGGCAGATGGCTACAGCGAGCAGCAGCTCGCACGTGTTATCACACCCATCGGAATCGACATAGGCAGTGAGACGCCGGCGGAGATTGCGGTGAGTGTAGCAGCACAGTTGATCCAAACTCGTTCAGAACGCATATAAGGCATCATATACTTCATCGAGAGGGCCTCGACGTAGCAGTAGTACGCCGTCGGCCCTCTCTCTTCGTCTCTGATACCTTCTCTGCGTTCTGATGATTTAAAGTGTAAGGCATTATATACTTTCATCAGTAGGCCCTCGACGTACTGGGAAGTACGCCGTCGGCCCTCCTTCTTCGTCTCCGGTACTTTCTCCGCGTTCTGCTAATTATAAAAGTTAAAAGTATAAGGGATCATATACTTCATCAGGAGCACCTAGACGTACCGGGAGTACGCCGTCGGTGCTCATTTTTAAATTTCTCTTTTGAATTGCGAACGAAAAAGGCTATCTGATAAAATTTATACGGATTTTCTCTGTAATTTTCTTTACAATATTGCCTGATATGCGATAAAATATATGCATGAAAAAATGAAGGGGTGCTTATATGTCTAAGTTTGTTAAACTGTCTGAGGAAGCTTATAAGTTTGAAGGCAAGCTGTCTTTGAGCTCGGCTATTCCTTTAGGTCTGCAGCATGTTTTGGCAATGTTTGTCGGCAATCTTACACCGGTTCTGATTATTGGCGGTGCCTGCGGTATTGTCGGCGGTGCCGGTTTTGAACAGCTGCAGGTTGTTTTGATTCAGAATGCGATGATTGTTGCAGGTCTGGTAACTTTGCTGCAATTATATTCCGTTGGTCCCTGCGGTGGCAAGGTGCCTATTATCATGGGTACAAGCTCCGGCTTTATCGGCGTATTTGCCGGTATCGTTGCAACCTTGGGCAGCGGTGTTGTCGCCTATGGCGCGATTATGGGTGCTTCGATTATCGGCGGTGTTTTTGAAGCAGTGCTTGGCCTTGTACTCAAGCGCATCCGCCGTTTCTTTCCGCCTGTTGTCTGCGGTACCGTTGTACTGTCCATCGGTCTGTCGCTGATTTCCGTAGGTATCAATTCCTTTGGCGGCGGCTTCAAGACGAAGGACTTCGGTTCTATCGAAAACCTGCTGCTTGGTTTGTTTGTACTTTGCGTTATTCTTTTCTTCAAGCATGGCACTAAGGGCTTTTTGAGTTCTTCTTCCATTCTACTTGGTATTATCGCCGGTTACATTGCTGCTATTTTCATGGGCTTTGTACTGCCTACAACCGCAGTTACGCCTGACGGAGTGGAATACACAAAATCCTGGGTACTGCATTGGGATAAGGTAGCGAACGCTTCCTGGTTCGCTGTGCCTCAGCTTATGCCGGTTGATATCGTATTTGATATGCGTGCTATTATGCCGGTGCTGATTATGTTTGTTGTTACCGCAGTTGAAACTGTCGGTGATATTTCCGCCGTTGTTGAAAGCGGTCTGAACCGTGAAGCTACGGACAAGGAATTGTCCGGCGGCGTTATTTGTGACGGCATCGGCTCTGCTATTGCTGCTGTCTTCGGCGTACTGCCTAATACTTCCTTCTCTCAGAATGTTGGCCTGGTTGCGATGACGAAGATTGTTAACCGTTTTGCTTTGGCAACCGGTGCGGTATTCCTGATTCTCTGCGGCCTGATTCCGAAGCTGGGCGCTTTGGTTTCCATTATGCCGCAATCCGTTCTGGGCGGCGCTGCCGTAATGATGTTCTCCTCGATTGTTGTCAGCGGTATTCAGCTGGTTACTAAAGAGAAGCTTAACCCGCGCAGCCTGACGATTATTTCCGTTGCTTTAGGTGTTGGCTACGGCATGGGCGCTACACCCGGCATTCTGGCACACTGCCCGGAGGCTATGCGCATGATGTTCGGTGAATCCGGTATCGTTCCGGCAGCCTTTGTAGCAATTCTGCTGAATGTTATTCTGAATAGGGGCGAAGACGCTCAAGCTTAGTTTTATCCTGCTGGGTATCGATATCCAGCAGCTCGTTGATATCCTGAACCGGTACTTTTACTACCAGTTCAGGATATTTTTTTGTCAGTACGGAACCACCCTTGTCCTGAGGCAGCTGCTGCAGTTCGTCGGCAAATTTTACAGGGAAGATAATGGGATTGCCGGGAGTTTCTTCGTAATACAGGCGATGAATTTTTTGCGGTTGCGCTAAAAAGCTTTCGGCGAGGCGGATAAGCGAAGCTTGCTGCAATAACGGTTGGTCGGCAACGGCGAAAAGCAGGCCCTCGGCCTGAGGCAGATGCTGCTCTATATAAGCTGTGCCCAGGCGCACGGTGTCGCTCAGATATGGTTTATCATGGAGCAGGCAGGGGATTTGCTGTTGCGTGCAGATTTCCGCAACCTCCTGGTGGCGTGTGACAACGATACGCTTGGCGAAAAGTCCTTGGCTAATATCAAGGATGTGCTGCAGCATGGGCGCTCCGTCGATGGCTGTCAGCAGCTTGTTGGCGCCGAAGCGGCGGCCTACGCCGGACGCCAGGATGATGCAGGCTATTTTAGAATATTTTACGTTCATAAAGTTACCTCACGGTTTTGCTTATATATCATTATTATAAGACTGAATGGTGGTGCTAACAAGCGGGGGAGTACCGGTTAGCGGAAGAATATATTTTATCCGCAAAAACAAAAAACTCTGTAACCGAAGTTACAGAGTTTAGTTTCAAGTGGTGGCCCTGGCAGGATTCGAACCTGCGACCTTTTGATTCGTAGTCAAACGCTCTATCCAACTGAGCTACAGAGTCACATCAGCGTTGCTGTTGTTTCAAGCAACAATGATATTATAGCGAAAAGTACGCTTCTTGTCAACACTTTTTTGCAATTATTTTTTAGATTTTTTGCCGACAACTTTTTCTTTGGCAGCAGGCTGATGTTTTTCTAGCCAACCGCAGTAAATGAAGAAGCCTAAGGCAACGAGGAAGAAGCCTAAGCTGGTTGCCTGAGCGGATTTCAGTCCGAACATCCAGGGCTCGGCATAGTCACCGCGCAGCATTTCCAAAAAGAAGCGGACTACGGAATAAAGCATGGCGTACATACATAAAGCCTGACCGCGTGCATGCTTTGTAGTGCGGAATAAAAGCAGCAGGGCAAAAATGACGATGTCCAGCTGACCTTCCCAAACCTCTGCCGGCCACAGGGGTACGGGGCCGTAGGTTTTGTAGGCCAGCGTGCCTTCCGGGTACAGAATACCGAAGCTGCCACCGGTAGGTGTGCCGAAGGCGTCACCGTTGAGCAGGTTGGCCATGCGTCCGATGGACTGGCCGATAAGCAGAGAAGGCGAAATGATATCCGCCAAAGCTACCCAGTCGATGTTATGCAGCTTGCAGTAAACAATGCCGGCAGCAATGCCTGCCAGCATACCGCCTTGCACGGCCATGCCACCCTGCCAGACGAAGGGGATTTCCAGCAGATGATGGCTGTAGTAATCCCAGTCGAAGAAGAAAACATCCCACAGCCTGCCGCCGATGAGACCGGCAAAGCCGCCGTAGATGCCGATGTCTAAAATGTGCTCGTGCCAGCGGCCGTCCTGCTTAGCCAAAAAATAGGCAGTGCCGGTGGCCAGAAAAATTGCTGTACAGAGCATCAGACCATACATGCGTATGGGAAAATCGCCGATAAAAAAGAGATATTGATGCATTATGAATAAGGCCTCCTAAAAAATCTAACTAATATTTTAACACATTCCGGTGTTTTTATCAGCGAAAAAGTTGTGATTTCTTTATTCAGAAAGCTTATTGAATTTAATAGCGAAGATAGTATTGCGTGACATGTTGCTTATGTCATTATCCACAGCGTCAATATTATGATATAATGAGGGAAGCGATATGAGCTTCAGTGAAGCAAAAAATAGAGAAAGAAGGTCTGCAAATTTATGAAAGCATTAACTTATATTGAACACGGTAAGTTTGCTCTGCAGGAAAAGGCTAAGCCGCAGCTTGTTTCTGCGCGTGATGCTCTCGTGTGCGTAACCTTGGGAAGCATCTGCACCAGTGATTTGCATATTGAGCATGGCTCGGTACCTCGTGCTGTGCCTGGAATTACCGTGGGCCATGAAATGGTTGGTGTGGTGGAAGCGGTCGGCGCTGACGTAAAAACCGTGAAGCCCGGTGACCGTGTGACGGTAAATGTAGAAACGTTCTGCGGTGAATGCTTCTTCTGCAAGAAGGGCTTTGTCAACAACTGCACCAATCCTAATGGCGGTTGGGCACTTGGCTGCCGCATTGACGGCGGACAGGCGGAATTTGTGCGTGTACCCTATGCCGATCAGGGCCTTAACAAAATTCCTGACAATGTCAGCGATGAGCAAGCGCTTTTTGTGGGCGATATTCTTGCTACCGGCTTTTGGGCAACACGTATTTCGGAAATCACCGAGGAGGATACCGTGCTGATTATCGGTGCCGGTCCGACGGGTATCTGCACCCTGCTGTGCGTTATGCTGAAGCAGCCGAAGCGCATTATCATCTGCGAGAAGGATGCTGCCAGAGCGGAGTTTGTCAGCAAGCATTATCCCGATGTACTGCTTTGCGAGCCTGAGGAATGCGAAGCGTTTGTTAAGGAGCATTCCGACCATGGCGGTGCGGACGTTGTGCTGGAGGTTGCCGGCGGTCGCGACACCTTCCAGCTCGCGTGGAAATGCGCGCGTCCGAATGCTATCGTAACGGTTGTGGCGCTCTACGATGAAGCGCAGAGCCTGCCTTTGCCCGATATGTACGGCAAGAATCTTATTTTCAAAACCGGTGGCGTGGATGGCTGCGACTGTGCGGAGATTCTGCGCCTGATTGAAGAAGGCAAAATTGATACCACGCCGCTGATTACACATCGCTTCAAGCTGGCGGATATCGAGGAAGCTTACCGCATTTTCGAAAACAGATTAGACGGAGTTATCAAGATAGCGATTACCGAATGATTTTTTTGCAAAGTATGTTCTAAGAGGGGCGATTTTATGATTAAGCATATAACAACAACACCGGCAAAGGCCTTAGAAAAATTAAAAGCAGGCAACGCCAGATATATTGATGCCAAGGTCAACAGCGAGGACATTTCGCAGGCAAAGAGAACAGATACCTTGGTTAACGGTCAGAAGCCTTATGCGATTATTATTACCTGCTCTGATTCCCGCGTGATTCCGGAGAATATTTTTATGACAGGCATCGGCGAGCTGTTTGTTATCCGTATTGCCGGTAATGTGATTGATGAGCATCAGCTAGGCAGTATTGAATACGCTGCCAGTCATCTGGGCGCACCGTTGATTGTTGTTATGGGGCATACGCATTGCGGTGCGGTGCATGCTGCAATCAATCATGATCCGGAGGGCTATATCAAATTTATTACGGATAAAATCAAAGCAGCGATTGGCGACGAGTGCGACCCGTATAAGGCTGCCTGCCTGAATGTCAAAAGCTGTGAAGCGGAAATCGAAGCAAGCCTGGAGATTCAAAAGGTTGAGCATCAGGAGGGCTTGCGCGTTATCGGTGCCATGTACCATCTGGAGAATGGTATGGTAGATTTTGTCTAAAGCAGATTATTTTGAGCTGCCTTGAGCTTAGCGTCTTAAGGCAGTTCTTTTTTGTAAGTAAATTTCTCAAAATTCGCAATAATGTGCTTGACAGAATGGTGGCTTGAATGTATTATGTATACATAATACAGATTTCGATTAAAAGCAGCTTTTACACGCTTTTGAAGAAGGAGGCAAATGTATTATGCGTAAAGAACACGACTTTTTAGGTGAATTAGAAATTCCTGATAATGCTTATTATGGTGTACAGACCATGCGTGCCATGGAAAACTTCCAGATTACAGGCTATACTGCCGATCCGCTTTTTATCAAAGCCTTGGGCATGGTAAAAAAGGCTGCGGCCTTGGCCAATATGAAAATCGGTCTTTTGGATGAAAAAATCGGCAATGCTATGGTTCAGGCCTGCGATGATATCATCAGCGGCAAGCTGAACGACCAGTTCCCGACCGATCCGATTCAAGGCGGTGCAGGAACATCCTTCAATATGAATACGAACGAAGTAATCTGTAACCGTGCTTTGGAAATTCTCGGTCGTCCGCGCGGCGATTATAATTATATCAGCCCTAATAACCATGCCAATATGTCGCAGTCCACTAACGATGTTATTCCTACATCCATCCGTGTCTGCGCTCTGATGCGCGCCGAACAGCTTATTATTGCCTTGGAAAACCTTGCAGATTCCTTTGATAAGAAAGGCGAGGAATTCAAGGATGTGCTGAAAATCGGCCGTACGCATCTGCAGGACGCTGTGCCTATTACCTTAGGCCTGGAGTTCAAAGCCTTTGCTTCCTCCATGCGCAGACGCAGTAACTACATTCGCCGCAGCTGTGAGCTGCTGCACACCATGAATATGGGCGCAACAGCAGTCGGCACTGGCCTGAATGCTGATCCCGAATATATCAAAGAGGTTTGCGAACAGCTTACGCTTGTTACCGGCGAGAGCTTCACTACTGCGGACAATCTTGTTGATGCTACCAGTAACACGGATATCTTCACCGATTTATCCTCCAGTTTGAAAACATCGGCACTTTCCTTGATTAAAATTTCCAATGACCTGCGTCTGATGGCCTCCGGCCCGAGGGCAGGCTTCTGCGAAATTACGTTGCCGCCGCGTCAGCCCGGTTCCTCCATCATGCCGGGTAAGGTTAACCCCGTTATCCCCGAAGTAGTGGACCAGACCTGCTATCAGGTAATTGCCAACGATTTGGCTGTGGCCTTCGGAGTAGAAAACGGCCAGTTCCAGCTTAATGTTATGGAGCCTGTTATGGCTTACAATATTTTCAATTCCTTACGTTTCCTGACCAATGCCGTTAATACTCTGCGCACCCGCTGCGTAGACGGAATTAAGGCTAACCGTGCTCAATGTGCGGAATGGCTGGATAAGAGCGTGGGCATTGTTACCGCACTGCTGCCGCATATCGGTTACGAAACCTGCTCCGTTTTGGCGAAGGAGGCGCTGGCAACCAACAGAAACATTAAGGACCTGCTCATTGAACGCAAGGTGCTGAGTAAAGAGGATTTGGATGTTATCCTTGCTCCTGCGGAAATGACCAGACCGGGTATTGCCGGTAAGGAGCTTTTGAAGAAGATTCATGAGTCCAGAGAAGAACTGGTGTAAAGCACAAGAGAGCAGTTCTGTTATAACAATAGAATAAAAGCAAAAGCTGCAGCTATGCTCCTGAGTACAGGAGCAGGCTGCAGCTTTTTAATTTGAGCTTTGGGAAATTTGCTTGTTAGCATAAGAAAATTTCTTCCGTCCTACCCGAAATGGTGCTTCGGGGTGGGGAGAAAAAGCATTTTTGTTGCTATAATTATAATGACAGAAACTAACTTAGGAGGTTGATGAATATGCGTATCGGTAAGAAATTGTTTTCCTGCTTATCTTTGTTTTTGCTTTGCCTCGTGTGCTTGTTTACAGATGCATCCAAGGCTTGGGCAGCGGAATTTCTGACTGCTGATGACGGAACATTTCTTTATATGAACAGCAGAGAGCTAGAAATCAGTGATGAGGAGGACGGAGTGCAATTTTTCCTTGCTGATGACGGCACTCTGCAGCTGATGAACAAAAATACCAAAGATGTTTATAAGACCTTTGTTCCTGCGGAGAATGGAATGGTTGGCTATAGGGTGCGGGATGTTTTTACCGCCAATCCTGAAAATATATTTTTTGAAATAAATGCCACTATCGGTGCTCATGAGCAGAACTGCGGTTATTGGCTTATCGGTAAGCAAAACGGACAATGGGTGACCTATGTAACCTTGGAAGATTTGGCTAAAAACGGCTATGCCATTGACCAATGGCGGCAAATTGTGACCAAGATTAACACGGATGGCAGCGGACGTTTTATTCTGCTCAGCCAATATGAATATATGCCTCCGGAAGCCACTTTCGGCATGCAGAGAAAATATTGCACTGATTTGCAGCTGGAGCTTTTGTGGGATGATGCTGCGCAATGGTTTGTGATGCGCAGATTGTAATGTTAGTAGTAAAATTATGGCTATTGCTTAAAAAACGCATATTGTATTAACAATAAAACAACTAACTAAGAATATAGGTTGTTTATATTATAAATTTATAATATAAACTTGATACTAGTGAAGAAATGCACTATAATAAAATTGTACATAGCGTGCGGTCATCCCCAATGCGCATGCCTAAATATGTATACCTTGTTCATATGCATTCTGTTCCAATTTGCCTGGATTTTTCCAGGCTATTTTTTATTGTGTTATACAGGGAATTTTTGCCTATGACCACAAAAGTTGTACTAGGTTGACCCAACCACAAGTAATGGAATAATGCACAAATTTACAACAGAAATCAGCTAGTTTTGCCTCTTAATTTAGAAATAAAAATTCAGGATAACGATATTGGGGGTACATATCACTGTTTACTGCTGATTTTATATATTTCGATTTTGGGATTATTGTCTGAAAGTATACTTTTATTGATATGAGTGCTATAATAGTAGTGAAAGATAAAATTGGGAAAAATTTGAATTTTAGGATATTTATCGAGTGTGGATTCTGATGAGGGGAGCGCTAGAGCGGCTGCGGGTTTTGCTTTCTGTTGCAGATTTTTATGTAAATACGAAAGATTTACTTAGAAAATCTGTAAATATTATAATTGCGTAGAGTACGCTGATGAAATGATTGCTAAGGAGGGTACAAAATGAAGGCTCAGGAAACTGTATTTGTCAACAAACTTACTAATGGTATTTTAGACCCTGGGGTAGAGATGCTCGGTCCGGTTAGAGATGGCGGCCGTATAGTTCTCAATACTGCAGCAGGCTGTTGGAGTCCTATGATTACTCCTGAACTGCGAGGCGGACATGAAGTATCTTGGCCGGTATATGTAGAAGGTGCAGAACCTGGTGATGCAATTGCAATTCATATAGAATCTGTCAATGTTACATCTAAAGCTACTGCTTCCGGTAATGATAAAACATTTGCTGACAGATTCGTAGGAGATCCGTTTGTTTCAAGAGTTTGTCCAAAATGCGGCACTAAAAATCCTCCTAGCCATTTGGAGGGTATAGGCCCTGATGCTGTCAGATGCAACAATTGCGGAGCTTCGGTATCACCATTTGCCTTTACGAATGGCTACACCATAGTATTCGATGACAGCAAAACAATAGGCCTTACTTTGAATGCTGAAGGGGCTGAAAAAATTGCTAGGAACGGCAAAGAGTATATGCAAACTCCTGATTTTGCTGTTCAGAATCCTATTGTTGCTTTGGCTCCTTCCGATTTACCGGGAATCGCAACTAGAATGAAACCGTTCATCGGTCAATTGGGCAGTACCCCTAAACGGCCCATGCCTGATTCTCATAATGCAGGAGATTTTGGAGCTTTTCTTTTAGGTGCTCCGCATGAATATGCACAAACTGAGGAAACTCTTAAAGATAAAACTGATGGTCATATGGATATAAATAAAGTACGTCAAGGTGCTATTTTGATTTGTCCTGTAAAAGTTGCAGGAGCAGGTATTTATGTCGGTGATGTACATGCTATGCAAGGAGAAGGAGAAATTGCCGGTCATACCACTGATGTATGCGCTACAATTACATTAAAAGTTAACGTAATCAAGAATTTACCTATTGATGGGCCTATACTGTTGCCGGTTATTGATGATGTACCGTATCTTGCAAAACCTTTGACAGATGCTGAAAAGAAGATTGCTGCTGCTGAGCAGAAGAAATGGAATCAACCAGCTTTTGAGGATTCCGCTCCTATTAGTATAATTGGTACGGGTGCAAATCTTAATTTAGCTATTGAAAATGGCCTGCAAAGAGGTGCTGATTTATTTGATATGACTGTTCCAGAGGTTATGAACAGGACAACTATTTCTGGTGCTATAGAGATTGGTCGTGCCCCTGGTGTAGTAACAATTACTTTCAGAGTTCCTAAAGAAAAACTTGAAGAGAAGAAGTTGTGGAATCTCGTTCAGGAACAATATCAACTCTATTAAATGCAAGTAGTATATTTGTTGTTTGACCGTCTTAAAAGGCTGGAGCGTATTGCTCCAGCCTTTTTTAGTTACTTTCTGGCACATATACAAGGAAGGAAAAGTTAATTGACACACACATATTGAGAGAGAAAGTGATTAATTGACACACGGATAGAAGAAAGACTTATTTATATCAAAAAAACTTATTATCAAGACTGGAGGATTTTATTATGAGTATTACGATGACCAGATTATTAGAACTGTTACCTGGTGTTAGAAAAGTTAAGGCAAGAAATATGATCTTAAGAGCAAAAATGAATGAACAAGGAATTTATTATGTATTTGGAGAAGATGTGCCAAAAGAAATCTATGATAAATTTTATAATACGTATGAGTCAAGCTGGCATTTATGCAAACTTTATTGGATGACATCGGCAGGTGCAGAACAAATTTTAAATTGGTATCTGTCTTGAAAGTTGCCTATGGAAGATGGAAGTAATGTTCTTGAGCCTATGCCTCGGTTTTATGAAGAGTTAGCAGTTATTAAGCAAGAAGAGGCGGATTCAAGAAAATATAATGACTTCCGGAATAAGTGTAAGAAGCTGATAGTGAATCAGGAAAAGATAAGTGAAGATAACCTCTTGGAGTCAATTAACGAAGATTCAGCGTATAATGCGATTATATTTGTTGAAGAGTTGTTTGAAGAACTTGGAGAAGGGAAAAATGAAATCATCGTTAACGGTATAACCATTTCTAGACAACTTATAGTTCATGAGGCATCAGACCTGAGATATAGTAATCCTAATAAAATCGGGCGTAGAGACTGTTCCTACTATGTTTACAAATGGATTGATAAAAATGAAATTGAGCATTCTAAGAATGGTCATAAATGGTAATAAGTGTTTGGCAGAATGTCAATCGAAAAGATAGTTGGTGGAGGTTGAATTGCCTATAAGTAATGGATAAATGCTCTTTTTTTGTTGCTATTTCTTTACATGAGTAATATAATAATATTATAATATTATTATATTTAGAAAGGTGTGATAGTCATGAGACAAGCTGAGCAATTTGCAATTGAAGATGCAGATTATATTATCAAATTAAGAAGATACATTCATCAGCATCCGGAACTTTCCTTTAAAGAGGTAAAAACAACTGAACTTATTGCGAAAGAATTGGAAGAATGTGGCATAGAGGTAATTACTTGGTCGGGAAAAACCGGCGTTCTTGGCATTTTAAAAGGTGCGCATCCAGGTAAAACGCTTGCATTGCGTTCCGACATAGATGCTTTGCCTTTGACAGAACAATCCGGACTGGATTTTCATTCCTTGAATGATGGTGTTGCTCATTGCTGTGGTCATGATATCCATATGTCAGTTTTACTTGGAACTGCAAGAGTATTGAGTAAAATGAAAGATCATATCCATGGTACAGTAAAATTTTTCTTTCAGCCAGCTGAGGAATCCTTGGGTGGTTCTAAAGATTTTGTTGCTCGTGGAGTAATGGAAAATCCTAAGGTTGATGCTATTTTTGCACTGCATTGTTGGCCTGATATCCCTGAAGGAACAATTGGTGTTAGAGCCGGCTCCTTTATGGCTTCTTCTGACTCTGTAGATATTAAAATTATCGGCAAGGCAGGCCATGCTGCGCATCCTCACAGAAGTATCGATCCTATTGTAGCGGCAGCAGCAGTTGTCCAAGGAATTCAGACAATAGTTTCCCGCGAAACAGCACCTATAGATCCTACTGTTATCAGTTTTGGCAGTATTCATGGTGGGACTGCAAGAAATATTATTGCAGCAAATGTAGAGTTGCAGGGTACGGTACGCACTGCTTCCAATGCTGTACGCGACAAGATTCCGGAAATGTTGGAGAGAATTGCTAATAATATTGCTTCTGCTTACAGATGCCAAGCGGAGGTTGATTTTCAGAAAGGAATTCCTGCTGTTATAAATGATGAGACGCTTACTGCACAGGTAGCACGTGTGGGTAGTGAAGTTCTTGGAAAAGATAAAGTTATACAGCTTTCTGCAATATCTATGGGTAGTGAAGATTTTTCTGTTTATATGCAACAGGCACCGGGATGTGTTTTCCGTTTAGGTACTGGTACTGATGAGGCACAAAGTCATCTTGCATTACATAATCCTGAAATTAGATTTGGTGAAAAAGCACTTCTTACCGGTGTAGAAGTTGTAAGTTCTCTTGCTTTAGATTATCTGCAGAAATAAGAAAAATAATAATGTGATTGTATTTTGTGAAAAATTGTTATAAGATGTAATATAATGAAACTTGTTATTTGGAGTAAGGACATGGCAGAATTATTACACGAGAAAATTTATAACGATTTATTGAACAGAATATTAGACCATCAGTATGAAGAAGGCGATATGTTGCCTACCGAAAGTGAAATGGAGCAAATATATGCTGCTAGTAAGGCCCCTATCCGTCAGGCACTTACCAGATTGCAAAAGGCTGGGTTCATTATTAGGAAGGCGGGCAAAGGAACATTTGTATCAGGTAGGGTAAATTGGCCACATGCTAATATGGGCGGTCATGCTGAAGAATTTCTTCAAAAAGGTCCGTTGTTGTATTGTAAAACACTCACGATTGTCGATAAGGCTTTAACGCATGTTGAGACTGCATATATGCATCGTGAAACTGGCTCAACAGCTTTATATTTGGAGCGTATGCGTTACTATAAGGACAAGCCTATACATTATTTGCAGCATTATATTATTGATCCAGGTGTAAATCTTAAGGAAAAGCTGCAACTGGAGGGAAATTTTTCTTCGTTACTAGCGTTATATGACAAATATGGTATAAAATTTGGCAAGACGGAGGATGTTTTAGAAGCTGTGGCTGCTCCGGCACGAGTGGCCGAGCATTTAGATGTCGCAAAAGGTACGCCTTTGCTTCTGATTAACAGATGTACATATAATAAGGATGGTTCGTTGTTGGAGTTCGTTAAGTTCTATATTCTAACTAAGGAGTGGAAATATAGAGCGTATTATTTGGATGATTTTGTATGAGAAAAAGCCTCAGAGTCTGGGGCTTTTCTTTTTTTTGTGTAAAAAACTTTACATTGCTTTATGTTAGATTGAAGTATTCATGTATACAAGGAAAAATGCTTGCTCTGGATGGGTGAATAGATGTATTATAATATTATAATAATATAATATTATAACATGGAGGGATGTAATATGACGTGGCAGATGATTGTTGTATTAGCTTTGTTTGTATGGGTTTTTGTGGCGCTTATCTGGAAGGTTGCAGATCCGATTATTGTTGGTATTTCTATTCCGACGGTATTAGCGTTGACAGGTATAGTCAATGCTGGAAAAGCGTTTGCTGATTTTTCTAATACAACATGTATGTTTTTTATGGCTATATTTGTTTTGGGCAGAGCCATTATGAAAACAGGTTTAGCCGACTTTATCGGTTCGACAGTAATTAACCTAATTGGTAAAACAGAAAACAGGTTGACGATTAGCGTTGCTGCTGTAGCATCAGGTATGAGTGCTTTTTTGAATGATACTGGTACTACAGGTTGCTTGATGCCTATCGTTGCTGCTATGGCGCAGAAGGCGAAGGTAAATCTGTCACGTGTTTATATGACGCTGGCATTTTTTGCATCTATGGGTGGTACTATTACTTTGGTTGGTACAACACCTCATATTGTTGCAAGCGGTTTATTGGAAAAAGCCGGTTATGCAGGTTACGGCTTTTTTGAGTTTACTAAGGTTGGCTTACCGATAACAATTGTTGGTGGTCTGTATATGTATTTCATTGGCAGCAGAATGTTACCTGATATTAAGTCTGATTTTGATAAAGTACCTCAAACAGCTGAAAGAAATGTTCGTGGTATGATTATAACTTTTGCTGTATTTGCATTGCTTGTTATCTCTTTGGCAACCAAGTTAATGCCGTTCCATCTAGCAGCTATTTTGGGTAGTATTATTGTTATTGTTACTAAATGCATTACTGTTGAAGATGCGTTGGATTCATTTAGTATGCCGACATTGTTCTTAGTAGCAGGTATTTTCCCGTTGAGCAGTGCGATGTCCTCTACAGGTGTAGCTAAAATGTTTGTCGATTTTACCTCATAGTTCGCTAATGGCGTACATCCGTTAGTTGCAATTTTAATTATTTCCGGTATTACTACTTTAATGACGCAGTTTATGATGGGAACATCATTATCTGCTATTATGTTGCCATTAGGTATTTTATATGCCCAGTCTTTGGGACTTGATCCTCGCGGTGTTGTTATGGCAATAGCTGTAGCTTCTTCGTTAGCTTTTTGTACTCCTTTTGGCACTGGTCCTAACTTGCTGGTTTGGAAACCAGGTAACTATGAAATATCGGATTATTTTAAGGCTGGGTTACCGATAGTAATTATTGCATGGTTGATGACTGGCAGTATTGTTTATTATGCTTATGAATTATGTAAATAAGCATGATAATAAATAAAAATATATTTTATAGGAAGGTGGAAGCACATGTTTATTAAGAATCCACGTGTTCAGGGTGTTACTCCTGAATTACTTGAACTTTTTGAAGAAGTTTGTCCGTCTACTATTGGTCATATGACTGATTTTGGCTTTATAAAAGGGCTAAAGCCTTTATTGGAGAATTTTCATTTCGTAGGTAATGCTGTTACAGTACAGTTGCCGCATATGGATAGTATCGGTGTTCATAATGCTGTAGATGTTGTTCAGGAGGGTGATGTACTCTGCGTTAATACCTGCGGTGAATATGATAGAGCTTGCCTTGGTGAAATAGTTGCCTATGCTTATGCAGAGAAAAAGGTTGCAGCTATTTTAATAGATGGCTGCATTACTGATGTTAAGGCAGTTAAACAAATGGGAGTGCCGGTATTTTCACGTGGTGTAAGTCCTTTAACTACTCGTAGCTTGGGTATTGAAGCGGTAATTAATGTTCCGGTAGCTATCGATGGTGTAGTTGTTAAACCAGGTGATCTTGTTGTCGGTGATGACGATGGCGTATTAGTTTTAGATCCGTCTATAGCTAAGGAATTTGGTGAGCGTGCTATCGCTAAGCAAAATGGAGAGCCAGCATTGAAGGAGAAAATTCATGCTGGAGCTAGTCTGCCGCGTCTGAATGGCAATGCTAAGTATTTTGAAGACTAAATAAGGTTATTGAAGTTAGAATTAAAAAGACAGCTTGTGTAAAAGCAGGCTGTCTTTTTGGTATCATATTATAAAGTGGCAGCATTGCATGATTTTAATAATGTAGTGATGTATTACGAATATTTGCTGGAAATTAAGGATATGCAGATTGTAGGCATAGGAACTACACAAGAATGCAAGCTAAAAAAATGGATGCTTCTATCAAAATTAAGAGAAGCATCCATGCTGAAAATCTCATTATTCGATTTTGAAACGGTGTCTGGAAAACTTGGTAAATATCATCATACACCTGCGGTTTATAATAATTAATATGTTATCAGAAAAATTAATTCTTTAGTAACCAAGCAACTTTGTTAATAAAGCCTTTAGGCTTTTCAGCTTCAACTTCTTTAATGACCTCAACAGGTATCGGCTTTTCGATTACTCGTTCCACAATACGCTCTGGAGCCGTGATATCGTTACAATGTTCAACAAAATCGTAATCGAAAAATTCTTTCGCCCAATCTAATTTGATACGTACTTTATTGCCTACAGCTGTGATGTTACCATATTGGTTCATTGCATCAGCAAATTCCTTGGCTTTAGATTTTCCATCAAATCCGTCAAATACTTTGAACAACAAATTATGGGAAGTGTCAAGCTTCCAATCACCGAACTCAAAATCATCTATAAACTTTTTCTTACGCTCATCAAGATTACTTTTGCCATCTCTAAAGAATGATGAATCATATACCTTGATGTAACTAGTATCATCAATAGAATCGTATTCTTCAAAAATATCTTTCAATACTTCAGAGCCAAGTTTGAAAATATCTGGAATATCTTTATTCTTGCTTTCGTTAGAATATCTGATTTCACTTAATTCATTCAATAGTTCCTGAAAACGCTGAGAAAAACGGCTATAAAAGCATTTGTATAAGTCACCGGTAAGGTTATTCAAATTGGAAATAAAGGAATTTACCTTTTGGTTTCCTGATCCATTATTGCTTATATCAATGTTAAATAAAACCGACCGCTTCACAATATAATCCAATATCTCAAAATCATCATTACAGGTAAAAATCACACAAGAACAGGGAGCTTTAAAAATCTCCGGATTTTTGATGACACCTTCATAGTCTTTTGCTCTGCCTCTGGTCAACTCATCAATTACAACAGGGAAACCCTGTCCGCTGAGCATAGCTGGGATTAAACCTTCTTTAGGAGAAACGTTTTCAGATTTACGCATAAGACCAGACATTTCGTCGAAGTTAAGCTTATATTGTCTAAACATAAGCTTTAAAAGAAAGCTGCAGAAAGGAGTCTTGCCAGCAGATTTAGGACCTCTTAAAATCAGATATCCTGGGAAAGAATATGGCGCAACACCATTGCCGGATAATTTAATACAAAAATGCATAAAAGGAGAGATGAAACCATAGATAACAGAAGCGTAATACTTCTCTACTGCAAGATTAAGGCTTTGCTCCAGACTTCCAACAAAACTGCCGTTATAATAGCCTGAAAAGAAATTCTTAAAGATTTTAATGTCATTAATTACATTATCTTCTTTATAATCAGTAGCAAAGAACTCATTATTAAAAAAAGCCTTCATATCTGGTTCAACACGGAATTCGGGATATGGTAAAGATTTTTGCTTATCCTTATACAAAGAAAGCTTATAAGAATTAATAACACTCTTACACTTTTCAGGAGAAAGTGCAAGGACATTTCTAGTATCTGCCTTACTTTCAAAGAAACTCTTTTCCATCGTTTCTGTATACTTATCTAGAATTGCCTTCATATTCTCCTTATTGGTAGCGTAGTAGCCGTCAAAATCCTCCGTATCGTCTTCGATTGTGGTATCAACATATATAGTATTTTTTGTTTCGACCACGCCGACAATAATAGGATTATCAGACACAAGGTTTTCAGAAGTAAGCTTCTTCATACGTTGCGGTTCAATTTTGCAAATTGTGTTTTCAAGAAAGGAATCATACCTGTTATAGAAATAATCGAAAGCTGTATCATCATTATCGTAAACAATAATATTCTCTTTCTGTCTACCGGAATAAGCTCTAAGAGTCATATTGGCACTACCAGTAATAACTCTTACCTTATTATCACTGTCATTCCACAAAATATAAATCTTCTCATGGCTCAATGCATTAGGATTAGCTATATAGATATTCAGGCTGTTGTCAGAAAGCCTTTTTTTCAGATAATCAACATAACCAGGCTCATTTCCTACAAGTACATTAATGATAGCATTGCTGTCCATAATCAGCTCTTTCATGTAAGGCATGCCGTCAAAGACTTTTTTATTGCCAAAAATGATATCAACTGATTTAAAAGAGCATTCACGGATCATCTTTGCGATAAAGGCTGCACTAGAGCTGAAAGTGATTACACGCATATTATCGAACCCTATAAAAAGCTCCTTATAATCATCAACAGTAGCAGTTGATTCAATTTTGGAATAGCAGACGTCCAGTTTCTTTGGTTCTTCAAATATATCCAATAAACCTTCCTTAAGCATTGTTCGTTTAGTACACAAATTGTTAATAACCTCAATATCTACATTGTATAAATCGGCCAAGTCCTGCTCCATGTCGATACTGAGATTTCTTTCTCCACGTTCAATTTTGGCATAGGAAGAAACAGTCATATTAAGTTTTTCTGCTACATCTTTCTGCGTCAGACCATTACTTAGTCTTAGCTCTTTTAAACTATTGTTAGACATAAACAAGTCACCTCACAATACTACAAATAATAATAAAATGTATTGTAAAAAATCATTAAACCTTTAACTTTAATTATACACATAGCTCTATAAAAATCAATGTCCAATTTGGACACTTGCTGAACTGAAGTATAAAAATCTTGCGCAGACAAGGAGTCTACGCAAGTTTTTTTTATATATTAATATCAGTGATAATCAGAATAAGGAATCAATTTGCAAGTCCAATTTAGGAACGTGCACACGTACAGTAAGCGTATCGTTTACAAGTTCACTTATCTGTATATCACAGGTGGCGCTAAGAAGACGATAAGCGATAGTAAAGGGGATATTCTTTTTACGCATTAAAAAGTCCACAGTATCCTTAACTGCAACATGTATTGCATCATGTATGTCCTCACGGCTTGCCATGAAATAAAAGCCTTCTTTAGTTTCTATTATTGGTCGGTTAATCATATGACCTTTAATAACAGTGACCTTGAGACACACGCGACCAGCTATCTCTATACCGGTACCGTCTAATTCGCCATCTCCCATGCAGGCGTGCAAATCACCTAAAGCAATACCTGCTCCTTCTTTAAAGACTGGGAAGTATACTGACGAACCGACACGAACTAAATTGGTATCCATATTGGCACCATGATCACCGGGTATAGCGCAATGTATATCATCATCATCACGCGGATATACACCCAATACACCCATCATGGGAGTTAATGGGATGCGGATTTCTGAAGTGATATATGCAAATCCATCCTTGATAGGGATGATTTTAGTGTCAGGTGTAACTACATCGTCACCTAAAATTCCCATACCTTTTTTCGTTACCATAACGCCATAATCCGCTGTTTGAATAGCAATGATATCTATTTTAAGTATATCGCCCTTTTGGGCTCCAGCTACAGCGATAGGACCTACAGCGCAATCCATAATGGATATATCTATATCAGTACGCAGAGTTTTTTCGTCCTTAATCTGGCCGTTATAACAGTCATCTGTTTCCACCCAAAAGGTTTCACCATCTGCTACTTCATAAACAGGTGGATTTTTTTGCGAAAAACTGTAAATTACTTTATCTTTTCCTATAATCTGCATTTTTAAGTACCTCCTATATTACCATGCGGCCGGCAACAGGCTGAAAAGACTTAAAATAGCATATACGGCTGCTGCACAGAACAGGATGATCATAATAATCTGAATCCAACTAGGGCACTTTGAACTTTTTCTCCTGTAGACATATAAATCCATCCAAACACAAAAAATAAAAAACACTAAAATCAAAGAAAATCTTCTTTGATTTCAGTGCTTACTGGATAGGGAATAATTTCCCTAATAAAATCATGATATAACATTAACTGTAAAAAGTCAAAGTTTTTCGTATATTATCTATAGCGATTAGATAATATACGGCTTTGTGTATCATATTTTACTACATTAAGTTTTTTTGACGGGAGTAGTCTGGCTCATATTTGCAATAGATTTTGTATAGTGATCTAGTTATACAGGAAAGAAATGAATAGATAATTCATACACAGATAGAAGAAAAGGATTGTATCAAAATATTTTATTTTTTTGATACAATTGCTTCACAATCCATACTTTTAGGATATGAATAAAAAATAGAAAGAGAATAGCTTTGCAAGATTATAACAAAATAAGAATGTAAAGAAAACATATCTTTAAGGTATGAGAATAAGTAAAGACCGCATTGATAATTTATAGTACTTTGTTACAATGAGAATAGAAAACATCTGTATAGAAAGGTTAAGGTATATAGCATGGAGAGAAGAACATTTTTTACCAAAGGCTTTCCTGCTTTTTGTTATAAAATGGGAGAAGCTTTTGCTGAAGCATCTGGTATAACAAAGAATCCTCAAAATTACTTTGATTCATTTGAATCATGTTATCCACTGCTTGCTGAAGTTTCCTATGATATGCTTGTTCAAGCGGCTGAGCAGTTAGACATAGAAGTATCTGGAAAGGATAAAATGACTTTAGCTAAAGAAATTTATGCCATAAAGGGGGTTAAGGGCTTTGAGTAAAATATGTGGATTATTGAGTAATGGAGCCTCACTCCTGCATAATGAAAAAGCTCTCTCTGGTTTGGATTATTTGAGTAGAGTAGATGGTGAGGAAGGGACTTGGTATTATTGGTTATCATCAGTATGCGGTGTTTATGAATTAAAGCTAAAAGAAGTATGTAACTTAGATAATTGTGAGGTTTGTAAGGTAGATATAAGATATTACCCCAATATTGATGAAGATGCATTTGAGCAATTCTCGTTTAAAGAGCAATTTATTAGAGTAAGCAGTATATTCGATGATTCTGAAATAATTGTTCCTAAAAATCCTGATGTTTGTCCTTGCTGTGGTGGCAGTATAAATGATAAAAAACATGTACATCATCATTGCTGTACTCAGAATACTGTTCGCAAGAAAGGCATTCCGAAGCTTATATTAAGGAAAAATTTATCTTCGGAAACCTTTGTTATAGGTAGTATTGATTTTGTTTTTAAAGAAGATTTAGATATAATGAAGGTCATATCACAAAATATTTATAAAGAATATATTGAAGAAGGTATACAAGTTTCTGATAATGCTGGTAAGCTTGTCGAGGTTGTGCCTCCAGGAGGATTAGATAGAGAAGTTTTTGGTTTGGATTTGGTCGAGAAGTTTATGAAGTTCTTTGTTAGTAAGTTTTTAAATGCTATGTCTATCAACTGTACTTTAAGGGAAAAAAGGGTATTACCAGGGGAAAGCAAGCATTTTTTGGTTAATAAGCAATTAAAGTGTGAATCTGACAAAAACGTTAAATTGTTTATTATGACTTATATTTGTGGGAAGGAGGGAGAGTAAAATGACTGATCAAAGCCGTGAGAATACCGGTAAATTTAGTTGGACCGGATTTATTGCCGGCTTGCTAGTGGGAGCAGGCTTGTTCTATTTAACTATTCAAATTGTTTCGGCTCTGATGTTCTCTACTAAGGCTGCTTAGAAATTGAAAGGAGTATTAAAATGGGTGTTTCTAGAAGAGATTTCTTGAAAGGCTTGGCAATTGGAGGAACTACAGGCTATTTTGCTATGGCTGGAGCATCATCAACTGTATTGAAGGATGTGTTTGTTCCCCAAAGACCGCTTGGCACTTTTGATATTGGTGAATGCAAAAGTGTAAAATGTACTGTTGTATCTGAAACCAGTTGGTTCAATAATGCACGTGTTGTAAAAGATATGAAGGATGCAGGTGGCTTGTTGGTTAATCAATATATCATTCCTTGGACCCATAAAGGTGTCAAGGAAGGTTACAATGGTGACAACTCCGGTGGTTTTTGTACATTGATTGATGTTGAGCTTATGGACGGCTCAAAAAAGAAAATACTGCTTGATTGCGGATGGAATACTGCATGGATGGATGAGTGCTTTAAACGTGAAGGTGTTGACAGAATGTTAGAAAATCATGAGATTGACATGTTATTTGTCAGTCATGAACATTTTGATCACTATTGGGGTGTAGAATCTGTAATGAAGCACTGTCCGGATATTCCTGTTATTGTTCCTAAAGGATTTTATAAAGAGGGATTCGACTTGTTGAAAGGTGCTAACTTCCCAGTAGCAGGTGTTAAGAATGATTATCCTCATACTGGTCCGTTAGAAATACGTGAATCTGGTAAGGTACATCCTTTGTTCCCAGGCGCAGCATCTATTACTTTTGACTCTGCTATTATTACTCGTGTAACAGGTGAACAGGGATTAGTATTTAATGTTGCAGGTAAAGGTCTTGTAGCGGTTACTGGTTGTTGCCATATGGGTATAATTTCTTTCTTGGAAGAAATTAAGCATACTGTAAAAGGCGGCGATAAGATCTACGGCATTCAGGGTGGACTTCATATTTCTCCTTTTGAAGACTGGGATCCGCAGTATGATGATTTAATTAAAGCATTGCCTGGTTACGGTATTGAAATTCTTGGATGTAACCATTGTACAGGATATCTTACAGCAGAAAAAATGGTTTTGGCCGGGATGCCAGTTGTGCAGGGAACTGCAAGATTCAAGAGCAAGAAAAAACTTTACTTGGGCAATGGTGACCAGATTATGTTTGGGTGATATGTGGGAGGCGAAAAAAGATGATCAATCTCAAAGATCATATGTGGCTTGATAGTCGTATTATGGAAAATAAGATGCCTCAGCCTATTCGTGGTATTGTTGGTGTTCTGTTTTCTTTCTTAATATTTTATGTTCTGTGGTGGGTATTTATGGATCCTAGGGGTATTATGAGATGGTATACCCCACAATACGGATATATGTATGTTCGTTGGATTTTGATAGTTGCTATTTGGCAAGCATATATTTTTAACTTCTGGCCGTTTAGTTTGAAATGGCGTGAAAACACGCATCCTGTTATTACGGGTATTGTTCTCGTTGCTGTTAACTTTGCAATTGTAGGTGCGGTAATTTGGGGATTCTTCTATAATTTCTTAGGTTTGTATTCGATTCCGTATCTTAGTGTAGATAAGCTAGTTGGAAAAGGAATGACAGAATTCTTTGCTCGTGAATATTCTTCTTTGGCGATTTTGATGTTTGCAGCAATTGCTTCTTGGCTTAGCCCTATCGTTCCTGTTTGTTTTGAAAATCATCCGTGGCAGGACATGAAGCAGCCGGCTAGAGGTATTACAGTTTTCTGTGTAACAGCTTTGTTCTCTGTGCTGGCATTTTTCTGCTTGATGCATCCACATTATCACGTATTGTTCTGGCCTTGGCAGGAATATGCGGCAGCTTATCCGTGGTGGTTTGATTTTGCACACACCTTACATGGCAACTTTAACGTAGGCTGGGTAATGTGCGGCACTGTTGCAATTTGGATGTTGGAAGTTACTTTTGATCGTTATCCTTTTGTAATGATTAAAAATAAGATTTGGCGTGGCGTTGCAGGTTTCTTCGGCGTATTCTTCTTTGCAGTACTGCTGTTTGTAACCTTTAATTTTATTCAGGAGATTTCTTGGGGTCCTGCTATTGATGGTGCAAAAAGAATTTTGGCACCTGACTGGCGCTATCTGCATAGTGGCGAATTGGCAATTATGATGTTGATTCCTGCTATGATTTTAAACTTCTACTTTGATAATGGTCCTAAAAATTATGGTGTTGCAGGAAATATTGCACTGCGTCTTATCATAATTGTTATTAGTACTATTGTTTTCCATTGGTTGTACTATAAATTTAGCCCTGCTATGCTTGGTACTCAAGCAGCTTATTCACATCCTCAGCAATTTCCAATGGCACCTGGAATTCTTTTTATCTGTGTAATGTTGTTCCATAACTGGTTTATGGACTTATGGCCAGGTAAAAAACGTATTGGTAACATTGATAAAGTGAAAGACGATGAGGAGTAAATTACTCAACTAAAATAAGGGAATTTGTAGAATCTGTCACATAATGGTATAATATATACGGAATTTTGTGACAGATTTCTGCAAATTTTATAAAGGAGGGATACGTCCTATGAGCATTGGTATAGGTGAAATTCTTTTAATTTTAGTTGTAGGCTTTGTTGTAGTAGGACCGGAAGATCTGCCTAAGGTTGCTCGCGGACTGGCCAAATGTGTAAAGAAAATAAGGTCTTTAATGAAGGATGTTACTAAATCCTTTGAAGAAGAACTGGAATTAGAGAATATCAAAAAAGATGCGGAAAATATTCAAAAGCTTAGTGATGACTTTCAAAAGGTCCAGAATGATGTTATTAAACATGCAATGAATGATAAATAATTTACCTATGAATTTATCGGAAAGGCGGTTTTATTATGCGTTTAGGTGCAACAGAAATTTTATTGATTTTGGCGATTGCAATTTTGGTTTTTGGTTCTAACAAGCTTTCTGGTTTAGGTAAGGCTTTAGGAACAAGTATAAGAGAATTTAAAGAAGAAGTTAAAAACCCTGGAAATGCTGAGGCAAAAGAGGGTGGGGAAAATGACAGTAAATCAGCAAAAGAATAATTATGTTAAAGATCCTTTTGATAGTGTTGTAACTTATGAAGCACCATTAAAAGAGCATATACAGGAGCTGAGAAAAAGATTATTGTGGTGTATAGGTTTTCTATGTGTAAGCTTTTTTGTTATAGCAACGTTTTTTGCCAGTGACTTGATGCAGCTTTTAACTGAGCCAATAAAGAGTCGTGGAATTCAATTTATATACTTAGGTTTGTCAGAGGCATTGGTTGCTCAGCTAAAAGTTTCATTTATTGCAGCTATGGTTGTATCAGCACCAGTGATTTTTTGGAATATATGGGATTTTGTCAGTCCTGCACTGTATGATAATGAGAAGAAAGCAGTTATTATGTTTTCTATAGGCTCTGTTATTTTATTTATAGTAGGAATAGCCTTTGGATACAGCATTGTTTTTTTATCAGCTATTACATTCTTTGTGTTTATGGGAGAGAACTTAGCAACTCCCATGTTATCAATCAGTCAATATGTTGGTTTCCTGTTTGGTTTCGTTATGGCTTTTGGTATTGTATTTGAGCTACCAATTATTATTTTTGTATTATGCAAGATTGGCGTTGTGTCGGTAGAACAGCTAATTAGTTTGCGGAAATACATAATTTTAGCTATTTTTGTTGTTGCTGCTTTCCTTACGCCTCCAGATGTTATGAGTCAGTGTTTAATGGCGTTGCCAATGATTGTTTTATACGAAATAGGTATTATTATAGCAAAAATGGGGCGATAGTTTAAGCTTATCGGGAATTTGAGAGGTATATTATGAAAAGCAAGATTTTGTTTGTAAATCATAAACAGGATAGTAAACAAGAGCTTACGATGGCCTTGTCTAGAGAATATGAAGTGATTAATGCAACTGATGCTTATCAGGCTCTTGCTTTTTTGGAAAACGATTATGATAATATCAAAGTTATGATCCTCGAACTTCTTTTGCCTAAGATGAGCGGACTTGAACTTTTACAAAAAATAAGAAGCAATAATTTGTACCGGAGTCTGGTTATCCTTGTAGTTACAGAGGCTGGTAATTCTCATGATGAAATTACGGCGTTAGGTATAGGAGCAGATGATTATATATGCAACCCGGTATCAGCAGAAGTTGTTTTGGCTCGTATAAAGCATATTCTTTACAATAAAGAAATATTAAAAAATTCTGAGTCGAGATTTGGACTTCAAAGGAATCTTTTAGATGCTACTGCGACAGCAGTTTATGTTATAGATGCTATTAACCATAATGTATTATATGCAAATAATACTTCGCGAAAATTATTAAATGTAAAACATGATACTTATGCAGGCAGAAAGTGTTATGAGTATTTTTTCGAACAAAAGTATCCTTGTGAAAAATGTAAGCTTTTTATAGCACATACTAACGATAATAAGGCTGAAGTGTTTATTCCCAAAGTATCTAAAACTATGAGTGTGCGGATTCATCTTATGGAGTGGTTGACTCGGCCAGCATATGTAGTGTATATGACAGATATTACAGAAGAAAAACGTGCAAGGAAACTTGCAGAAGAGCGATATCAAAAAGAATTGCAACGACGTTATAGAGTGGATATGGATTTTATGGCATATCTGGTGATTAATGTGACTGCTGGTACTGTAATTGAACATGATCCACATGGGTTTCCAGTTCCTACAATTAATCCAGGACAGCCGGAAACAGAATTTATAGAAAGAGTTTTACCTACAGTTATTGATTATGAAAAACGAAAAGAGTTTTCTGAGATGTTAGGGTTAGATAATCTGAAAAAATCTTTTCGTGAAGGAAAAACTGTCTTATCGATTGACTATAGACGATATTCAAGAAATATGAAAAATATTATGTGGGCTCGGTCTACAATTCAACTTATGGAAGATCCACAGAATAATGACTTAATAGCATTTTTATATACTTATGATATAAATGAAACTAAGATGCTTCAGGAAGTGATTAGCAAGACAATTAATTATGATTATAACATGATTGCCCATATTAATGTTTTTTCACAAACAGCAATTATGTATACTAGTAATGGTTTTGGTATTAATCAATTACCTAAGGATGAATTTGATTATCAAAATGCTGTTTCTAATTATGTTAATACTTTTGTTCTGGAGGATGAGCAGGAATCTGTTTTATCAAAGATGGCTTTAGAAAATATTAGACATCGGCTTGCTGAAAATGATTCTTATGAGTTTGATATTTCAGTGTTAGATGAGAATGGAACACTGAAGAAAAGTAGAATACGTTATGTAAATCTTGATAAAGTTTACGGAACTATATTATGGACAGATAGGGACATTACTCATCTTATCAATATAGAACAAGAAAAACAAAATATGCTGCTCAAACAGCTTGAGGAGCTAAAGAGTTTAAACCACATTAAAAGTGATTATCTTGCTGCGTTAAGCACTAAAGTTCGTATGCCTTTAAAAGAAATTGTGGGAAGAGTAAAAAAGCTCAGCAATGATTGTCAGCAAGAAAGTAGTAAAAATGAATTGTCCGGAATAAATTGTCAATTGTCTAAAATTGTAGATATTATCAATGATGTAATAGATTTAAGCGGGTTGGAAAATGAAAAGGTGAAATTTACAGAAGTACAATTTACTATTAGTGATTTGGTAAATACAGTTATTCGGGATGTACGGAAAAGGTATTTGGGCAAGAAGATACAGGTGGAATGTGTACAGCAGGTGTTCCACGATATATGCTTAGATGAATATAAAGCTGTTTATAAAATGCTTTACAATGTTTTGGATAATGCTTTTAAGTATTCTGATATTAACAGCAAAATTCATTTGATTGTTTATGAGCTGCCTTTTAGGGCAATAAATCAAGCCGAGTATCGCTTTATCGTGAAGGATTTGGGATGTGGCATGGATAAAGAAACCTTACAGTATTTGTTTACGCCATTTTATTCGTATGTGAATAATACTGGAAGAAAAGATAGTTCTGGTTTAGGTTTGGCTATAACAAAGATTCTTATAGATCGTTTAGGTGGTAATATTACTGTTGATAGTAAGGCCAATGAAGGGACTACTGTGACGATTGACCTGAAACTGAAAAATGTAGGTAATCTTATTGCCAAACCTTTAAAAAGTGCTAATTTTGAATCCAAAGAGTCTGTAAAAGGTATTCGTGTGTTATGGGTACAAAAGAATCATTTAGAAAGTTTGGTATTAAGGAAGCTTTTAGAGAGTAGAGGGTTTCTGATAAATATTGTCACTGGTGAAGAAGAGGCGATAACTGTTCTTGAAGAAAACTTAAATGGCTTTTTTAAATATATTATTGTAGATGTAGAAACCATTGGAGTGGAACAAAGTCAAAGGTTCTTTGCATCTCTAAAAATAATGAATTTTGATAAGGATCTTTCTGTGCTTGTGCTTTGTAGTAGAATGAATTCGCAAGAAAAGAAAGTCTTTAATGAGTATGGCGTGATGGACATATTGTTCAAACCTTTGAAGATTGATATCGTGATAGAAAAACTTTTGTATCAGAGAAACCGAGAGTGATTGATTATGGAATTTATAAGTCTTTTTAAACAGGGCGGTTTAGTAATGTATCCTTTGCTTTTTTTGTCTTTTATTTCACTGACAATTTTTTTTGAACGTATTTTGTTTTATCGTGGAATTGATATTAGCACGCAAAGGATGAATGATTTACTTGCTTATATAAAAAAATCAGATGTGGACAGTATAACATACATGGCTGAAGAAAAGTATAGTGATACGATTTACATTGCTCAGGCTTATTTTGAATCTAAGCTAGAATATCAAAAGAAAGTTCAAGCATTGGAAACAATGGTTAATGTGAAATCTATGGGGTATAATGAAAATCTTGCGTTTTTAAGTATAATTATCACATTAGCACCATTGTTGGGATTGTTGGGAACAATTCTTGGCATTGTTTCATCCTTTAGAGTTTTTGATTTGCAGACTGAAGCCAGTCATTTTGCTATTACAAGTGGTATTGGTGAAGCTCTTGTTGCAACTGCTTTTGGACTAATAGTTGCTATGCTTGCGCTAGTTCTATATGGAGTCTTAAAATACTATGTTGGAAAATTAAATAAAAAATTAGCCCTTTGCTGTGTTAGCTTGTTAAGTACAAAAAATGATGCTTCTATGTAAGAGGTGATAGCCAATGCGTTTTAGAGAATCGGAAGAAAGAATACCTCAAATTATGGTTGTTCCGATGATAGATATAATGTTTTTCCTTTTAGTTTTTTTTATGATTGCTACAGTAAATATGAGTGATTCCGGAAAGATGCCTATTAAATTAGCAAGTATGCAACAGTTACAGATAAGCAAGATTCAAGGATTAGAGATTGCTGTAGATAGAGAAAACAAGTTTTATGTTAATCATGAAGCTATACCTTCTGAAAAACTTTATTCTATTGTGCAAAAAGCTGTTATTGTAAATCCAGAACTCTTAGTAATCTTGAAAATTGATAAAAATAGTCGCTTTTCCAGTACTGCTGATGTTATAAGTGTTTTAAAACAAGCTGGTGTAAAGAACATGGCTTTGGCTGCTGAAAAGAGGGGATGATAAATGCATAGTGCAAACTTACGCATAAGTATTGCCATTATCATTTCGCTAGTACTTCATTTAGTGATAATATTTATCGGACATATTCATGGACAAAAGAAACTTGTTGTTGGAGAAATTTATGAAACTATGAGTGAAATTCAAGCCGTGAATTATGTTGGAGAGTCAGCAAATACTAGGAAAAATAATAATCAGGGCTATTGGAAATACGCTCCTTTGAATTTGTATATTTTAGAAGATAACGTAAAAATCAAAAAAATTAAGACGGATGATTTTGATCCACAGACAATAAAAAAACCGAAAGTAGCACCTATAGTAAGAGAACCTATGGTTAAGCCAAAATTAATTAAACATAATCCTATTCCATATCCTGCTAAAGCTAATGGACAGAATGGACGGGTAATAGTTTGTGTATTGGTTGGAGCAGATGGAATACCAGAATATGTTTCTACGGCAGGTTCTTCAGGAAATCCGTTTTTAGATGGTGCTGCTCTTGAGGAATGCATAAAATGGCGTTTTTCACCAGCAGAAGATGCTGATGGAAATTATGTGAGATGCTTGACATATATTTCAGTAGATGTCAGAAGGTGATTTTCAATGATTTGGTCTTGAAAAAGTGTGGTTTGAAAGTTTGACTGTAAGTGTCAAACTTTACGGCTAAAAAAATAATTAAACATTAGGCAATCTGCGTAGATATATTGTCTGCGCAGATTTTTTCTGACCGATTGTAGAGAACAAGGTGTTGTAAATACTTTTAAAGGATTACCGGTTGGTATCTTTTTACATATAAATGTGGTTTAAATGTGTTTCCTTGGCTCTTAAATAATAATATTTTTTTGCAAAATGCTTTTTGAATGTAATATAATAATGGTATATTAATAAGTAGTCGATTATAATGTATGTCTGCGAAATGCATTATATATTCTGTTTACGAGATTTTAGAGAAAGGAAAGTACTGATGAAAATTTCTACTAAAAGTCGCTATGCACTACGAATAATGGTTTATTTAGCTGAAAATTATCCATTAGGCTATATATCTTTAAAAAATATTGCAGATAAAGAAGACTTGCCAATGAAATATACAGAGCAGTTAATAGGGCAACTTGTAAAGGCGGGATACCTTGAAACGTTACGTGGTAATCATGGAGGTTATAAATTGGCCAAAACACCTGAAAACTACACTGTTAACCAAATAGTCAAAGTTATGGAAGTTTTTAAGACTATTACTCCATGTGCAAATCCTATAAATCCGCAATGTCATAATGTGGGAAAATGTGCTGTAGCAGATATATGGCAGTTGTTACAGTCTACTATTGATGAGCTTTTGGATAATATTACATTATTAGATATATTGAAGTTACAGGAAGGAAAATTAAATGAATCAAGCTTGTATCTAAAATTTTTAAGTAGAAAAATAAGTATGACTAAAACATAAGAAGATAATTATTTTAACTTAACGTGTTAAAGAAGTAAGAAATACTTTGATAGCAAAGTTTCTCGAATAGTAATCAAATTATTGGCTCTTATGTCTTCTTTAATATGTTTTGATTCTAAAATAGTAATTATAAAACGAACGGCTCCCGGAAGTTTTAAAAGGCATTGGTCCAAATTTGTGGGTCGAGCTGTTATATGAATGTGGGTCGACCTAGTCTACAGTTGTGGGTGAACCTATTATAATATGTGGGGTGAGCTATTCCCAATTTTGTGGTCGACCTAGTCCATGCTATTGGGTTTCAATGAGGTTGGGTTTTGTCCCAGCCTCGTTTGCTTTGAGGGGGAGAAGGTATAATCCTTTTAAGTGCAACGTAAGATGCAGGAGGAGTGATAAGGTGAATGTTTCTGAACGCCGATACATAAGCATCAGCGTTAATTTCACTGGAAATGCTATAGGGAGCTACCATAAGCAAAACTTATTTAACTGATTTTCTCCTTCTTGCGCACAAAAAAACCGCATAACAAGATGCGGTTTATGCTTGCTTTACATTTACACAATAAAAAACGCTGATGCATAAGCATCAGCGTTAACTTCTGGTAGCGCTAAAGGGAATCGAACCCTTGATTTCGCCTTGAGAGGGCGACGTCTTAGCCGCTTGACCATAGCGCCGTTTGGCTCCGGGACTAGGACTCGAACCCAGACCGAATGATCCAGAGTCACTTGTGCTACCATTACACCATCCCGGAGTAGCAGTTCTTTTTGAGCACGCTCATCAGAACAATAACGATTATAGCAGATAGATAGCAGTTGGTCAAGTGCTTTTTTTGAAAAAAGTAGAATTTTTTTAGAAAAAGTTTTAGAGGACCGGCAACGTTTGTTTGAATTATAGATTGACGCATATGCTTTAGCATGATAAAATCAAGATAATACAACGATTAAATAACAGTGAATAAATATTCGTGACAGGGAGTGATAGCATGAAGCTTTTACATTTGTCGGATCTGCATTTAGGAAAAAAACTCAATGAATTTTCTCTTTATGAGGACCAAAAATATATTTTACAACGTATTGTACAGATGATTTGCGCCAAGCAGCCTGATTGCGTACTGCTTGCCGGAGATATTTACGATAAACCTGTGCCGCCGGCAGAAGCTGTCGTTTTGTTTGATGATTTTCTGAATCAGCTTGCGGAGCTTAAAGTGCCAGTGTGCATCATCAGCGGCAACCATGATTCGGCGGAGCGCCTGGCGTTCGGCGCACAGCTGATGAGCGGCAGCGGCATTCATTTTGCGGGCAGCTACAACGGTGAGGAGCAGAAGCTTGTGCTGGAGGACGAATTCGGCAAGGTGAATATTTTCCTGCTGCCGTTTTTGAAGCCTGCTGTTGTAAAGCATTGGGCACCGGAGGAGGCTGCAGCTGAGATTACAGGCTACCATGATGCGGTGAAATATGCTGTGTCGCAGCTGCAGTTGGCACAGGACGAGCGCAATGTGCTTGTTGCGCATCAGTTTGTCACCGGTGCTGTTACCGCAGGCAGTGAGGCTGTTAATGTGGGCGGATTGGATAATATCGGTGCGGAGGTTTTTGCTGCTTTTGATTATGTGGCTTTGGGGCATATCCATAATCCGCAAAATGTCGGCTGTAATGAGCGCATCCGTTATTGCGGTACACCGCTGAAATATTCCTTCAGCGAATGGCAACAGCAAAAATCCGTGACAATGGTGGAGCTTGCCGAAAAAGGTAATATGAAGGTTACGCAGCTGCCGCTGACGCCGTTGCGTGAAGTGCGTTATTTAAAGGATACCTTTGAGAATTTAATGGCAAGACCGAATTATGCCATGTTTCCGATGGATGAAAATGGCTTCCTGCAGGATTTTTATTATCTGACGCTTACTGATGAAAACGATATCCCGAATGCTATGCAGCGCCTGCAGACTGTATATAAGAATTTGCTGCAGCTTGATTATGACAATAAGCGCACGCAGGCGAATGCAGAACTGGAAATAACGGAAGATTTGGTAGAGAAAACACCGTTGGAGCTTATTGATGATTTTTATCGCCTGCAGAACAATCAGGAGCTGAGCGAGGACCAGAAGCAGTATCTGACAAATCTGCTGTCGGAAATGGGAGGTGACGTATTATGAGACCGCTGAAGCTGGTTATGAGTGCGTTTGGTCCGTATGCAGGCCAAACCGTTATAGATTTTTCCCAGCTCGGAGAGCAGGGACTGTATCTGATTACCGGTGATACAGGTGCCGGCAAAACAGTGATTTTTGATGCCGTTTCCTATGCCTTATACGGGCAGACGAGCGGGGGTGTGCGTGATGCCAACATGCTGCGCAGCCAATATGCGGATGCCGATACGCCGACGTTTGTGGAGCTGGAGTTTTCCTTCCGCGGCAAGTGTTACAGGGTAAGACGCAATCCTGAGTATCGCCGTCCGTCGAAGCGTGGCGGCGGTATGACGAAGGAAAAGGCAGGCGCCGAGCTGTACTATCCCGATGGCCGCGTACCGGTAACGAGAATGTCTGATGTAGACAAGAGCATTGTGGAGCTGTTGGGGCTTAATCACAAGCAGTTTACGCAGATTACGATGATTGCTCAGGGACAGTTCCGCAAATTTTTGGATACCAATACGGATGAGCGCAGTAAAATCTTCCGTGATTTATTTCATACCTACTTTTTCCAGCAGCTGCAGGATAAGCTGAAGCAGGATGCTGCGGCTAAGCGTAATGAATTTATCGAGCAGCAGCGCCGAAGCGAGCAGGCTTTAAGCGGCATCAGCTGCATTTATTCCGTATATACGGAGCAGCTGCAGAGCTTTGCTTTGCGTCACTATGAAGGCTGTGTTGAAGAAGTACTGGCCTTGGTTGACACAATTATTACTCTTGACGAAAAGGAACAGCAGCAGGTGGCGGCAGCGGCGGCTATTGTGACGAAAAATCTGACTGCGCTGCAGGACAGCCTGAGCGCTATTGATAAAAAGCAGCAGCTTGAAAAATATATGCAGACGACAGGAGTGAGAATAGCAGGCATGCAAAAGCAACTGGAGCAGGAAGTAGCTGCAGCAGTGCAAAGACAGGAGGCTCTGCAAAAGCTTGAGGCAGAGGTCAATGAAGCGCAAAAGGGTGAGGTGGAGCTGGCACAGCTGCAAACAGAAAGGCAGCAGCTGGCTGCACGGCAAAGAGAGCTGCTGCAACTGCAGGATATGCAGCAGCGTTACCAAAGGCAGGAGGTTGCACTTCTGCAGAAGCGTCAGGAGTATAAGCAGGCCTGCGATAATTTCAATCATCTTAATGAGCTGAGCGACGCTTGTTTTGACAGATTTTTGGGCGCGCAGGCGGGACTTTTGGCACACGATAAGCTGAAACCCGGCAAGCCCTGCCCGGTTTGCGGTTCCTGCGAGCATCCGCAGCCTGTGCAGCTGGCGCAGGACGCACCTACCGAAAATGATGTTGAGCAGGCGCGCGCTAAAGCTGAGGCTGCTCAGAAGATAAGGGATGGTCTTATAGGTGAAGGCAAGGCTTTAAAGGAACATCTGGAGCTGGACAAAACCTTGCTGCTAGGCAAGGGCGTGGAGCTGCTTGGCTGTGATGATTTGAAGCTGATTGCCGAAAGAGCGCAGGCAGAGCTGAAGGATGTTAACAATAAGATTACGGCCCTGCGCCTGAAGATGGGCTTTTTGCAGGAAAAGGTGGAGCAATACCGTAAGCTGGCGAAAACTTTGGAGCAGCAGAAGGCTGCCGACAAGCAGGCGGAGGCTGCGGCACAAAACTTAAGGCAGCAGCTGGCAGGTGCCGAAGGACAGCTGCAGGAGCTGAAAAAGCAGCTCGCCGAGCAGAATGAGCTGCTGACGGATGTTGATGAACAGGAGCTGCAGCAGGAGCATGAAAAGCTGTTGGCGCAGCAGCGTGAGCTGGAGCTGCAGGATAAGCGGCTCTATGCCGCAATTAAGAATAATCAACGGATTAAGCAGGAGGTCAGCGGCTACGAAGCGCGCAGGGCAGCCTGCGAAGCGGAATACAGCTTGATCAACAGCCTTTCCGCCACGCTGAACGGAACCTTGACCGGCAAAAAACGCGTTAATCTGGAAACCTATGTGCAGATGCACTACTTCGATAAAATTTTGCAGCGTGCCAATGTAAGGCTGTTGCACATGAGCCGCGGCCAGTACGAGCTGTGCCGTGACAAAATGCAGGATGCGGACAGCAAGACGGGCAACAGCAAAACAGGCCTCGATTTGGAGGTCAAGGATTATTACAGCGGTAATCTGCGCAGCGTCAAAACCTTAAGCGGTGGCGAATCGTTCATGGCATCGCTGGCGTTGGCGCTGGGGCTGGCGGATGAGGTGCAGTCCTGTGCCGGCGGCATTCAGCTGGATACGATGTTTGTCGACGAAGGCTTCGGCTCGCTGGATGACAGCAGTCTGCAGCAGGCTATTGCTACGCTGCAGGGCCTCAGCGAAGGCCATCGTCTTGTAGGCATTATTTCACACGTACACGATTTGCAGGAAATGATAGACAAAAAAATTCTCGTCAAGAAAAAACGCGGCCTGCAGGGGACAGGCAGCGAAGTCGTACTGGTGGTAGATTAAGGCAAAAATATCTCTGCGGAAGCAGAAAATTACTTTACCATAGATTGTCAGTGTGATAAAATAATCTTTATACTTAAAAGGCAAATTTATTGCTGACATGTTCGTAGCAGCAGTTAAAAAAACAATTTATGGAGGGCTTGACGATGAAATTATTGGAAGAAAAAATTGTTAATGATGGTGTTATCAAAAGCGGTAATGTCCTGAAGGTTGACAGCTTTTTAAATCATCAGATTGATGTGCCGTTTGTTGCGGAGCTTGGTAAAGAATTAAAGCGCTTGTTTGCAGACAGGAATATTACTAAAATCCTGACTATTGAAGCCTCCGGTATAGGTATTGCCTGCGTTGCGGCAATGTATTTTGGCGTTCCGGTAGTGTTTGCCAAGAAATCCAGCGGCAGCAATATGGATAAGGATGTTTACTTCACTCAAATTTATTCCTATACCCATAGCAAAACAAACGACGTTGTTGTTTCCAAAAGATTCCTGTCCAAAACAGACCATGTGCTGATTATTGATGACTTCCTGGCTAACGGTTGTGCACTGGAAGGACTTATCGATATTGTACGTCAGTCCGGTGCTACTGTTGAGGGCGTTGGCGTTGCTGTAGAAAAAGGCTTCCAGGGCGGCGGCGACAAGCTGCGCAAAGCCGGCTACAACCTGCATTCCTTAGCTATTATTGATAAGATGGATGCAAAAACCAACACAGTAGTGTTCAGACATGAGGAAGCGTAATGAGCGAAAAACAATATAGTGATCCGATATACGACTTAGACGGAAAAATATCTGTAAGCAAAGCGATTCCCTTTGGCCTGCAGCATATTCTGGCGATGTTCGTAGCGAATATCGCTCCGATTCTGATTGTAGCCGGTGTGGTAAAAATGCCGGTAGAGCAGAGCGGTGCGCTGGTGCAGTCGGCAATGCTGGTAGCAGGCATCGGTACTCTGATTCAACTTTATCCAATATGGCGCGTGGGCAGCGGTTTGCCTATCGTTATGGGCATCAGCTTCACCTTTGTATCCATCGCCTGTGTTATCGGTGCTAAGTACGGTTACGGCGGCGTTATGGGTGCGGTACTGGTTGGCGGCTTGCTGGAAGGCTTTTTGGGCCTGGGAGCAAAATATTGGCGCCGTCTGATTCCGCCGATTGTTGCTGCTACCGTTGTTACCTCCATCGGTTTCTCTTTGCTGGCGGTAGGTGCTAACTCCTTCGGCGGCGGCTTCGGTAACCCAAACTTCGGTGATGCTCCTTATATTATTGTAGGTACTATTACCTTGGTAAGCTGCATTGCCTACAATATTTTCGCCAAATCCTTCTATAAACAGCTTTCCGTGCTTTTTGGTTTGATTGTCGGCTATGTAGTTGCTTATTTTATGGGTATGGTAAACATGAGCAAGCTCGCTGAGGTTAAGCTGATTGCTATTCCTCAGCTGATGCCTTTTACCATGGAATTCCATCCCGATGCAATTTTTGCATTCTTTTTGATATTCCTGGTTTCCGCTACCGAAACCATTGGTGATACCTCCGCAATGACTGCCATCGGTCTGCGCCGTGATGTTAAAGAAAAAGAGATTTCCGGCTCTATTGTATGCGATGGTCTGGTAAGCAGCTTGTCTTCTGTTTTCGGTTGCTTGCCTATCACCTCCTTCAGCCAGAACGTAGGCCTGATTGCTATGACGAAGGTTGTTAACCGTTTTGCTATCATGACAGGCGCTGTTATTATGATTATGGCAGGCCTGTTCCCGGCGCTGGGCGTGCTGTTGGCATCCCTGCCGGAGGCTGTTTTGGGCGGTTGCACCTTGATGATGTTCGGTTCTATCGTAGTCAGCGGCGTGCAGATGATTGCCAACTGCGGCTACAATTCCCGTAATGTAACGATTGCTTCTCTGGCACTCAGCATCGGTATCGGCTTTACTCAGACACCGGCAATTTTTAAGATTTTCCCGGATCTGATTAAGAATGTTTTTGCAGAAAACTGTGTAGCCGTAGTTTTTATCGTGGCTATGGTGTTAAATATCATTCTGCCTAAAGAGGAAGAAGAATAACGATACGTGTTTTAAAATAAAGAGGGGTTACAAATGAAGATTATTGATGCCCATATGCATTATTACAATGTTGATGGTTTTGTGCAGGTTGCAGCCAATGCAGGTTATGAAAATACAGCGGCCTGCTGGCAGAAAATATGCGAAGAAAACAATATCGTTTTTTCCGTAGCTATGGGCAACACTAATTATACGTCTTCGAAATACGGTGGTGTTACACCGCGTATGATTGACCTTGCAGCGCCTTTTGACGAGGCGCATTACAATCAGCCGCAGAACATGGGTTATTGCATGGGTGTAAACAGCGAGGCTATAACCGAAGCAAATGCGGAAAAAACAGCGCAGGAATTTGAACGCTTCATTAAGGACCCGCATTGTCTGGGCATTAAGCTCTATCCCGGTTATAATGCTGTCTATGTCAACGATAAAAGGCATTGGCCGCTGTTTGAACTGGCGCGTGCCTATAATGTGCCTGTTGCAATTCACACAGGCGATACTGCCTGGCCCAGCGGTCTTTTGAAATATTCACATCCGCTGACTGTTGATGAAGCAGCAGTGGCATTTCCTGATGTTACCTTTGTCATAGCGCACTGTGGTTGCCCATGGTTTGCCGATGCGGCAGAGGTGGCCTGCAAGAACGCCAACGTATGTATTGACCTTTCCGGTCTGGTGGAGGGCAATCCTAAACCGCTGATGCTGCTGGAAAGACAGCGTGGATTTTTGCGTCAGCTGCATACCTGGCTGAATTATCTTGGCAATTATAAAAAAATCATGTATGGCAGCGACTGGCCGCTTGTAAATATTCCCCTGTATATCTGGATGATCAGCCACGTTGTTCCCGAATGCTATCACGAGGATGTATTTTATAACAATGCAGTAAGGATTTACAGTAAAATCGGCAAGCTGCTGGAAAAGTGCGGAGGTTGAGATGGGACAGGCTGATATTAAAGAAATAGAAGCAGGCCTTAAGGATTGGGACTTTGTACGCAATCTGCCTGCTGCAATCGGTGATTATACCCTAGTGCCGGGTTCCGGTATCGACGGACAGATTTTGAATATTGCAGCCTATGTGCACGAAGCGTCGCACTGTCGTCTTGATTTGACTTATACAAAAGAAACCTTTGACTATGTGCCGGTAAAAACCGTAGGTCTGCATACGTTTCGCGACGTGCGCTTTTTTTGCCGTGACCGCGAGCACTTTGCCGACATGATGGGCAAGAGCCTGCCTGATATTCTGGCCAGCATGGACAAGAAAACTGTGCATAAACTGCCGTATGAAGCAAAAGCGCTACACTTTGAGCAGTGGGACTACTGGCGCTCGCTGCCTGCCCAGGTAGGCGATTATGAGCTTTTTATTACGCCTGATAATCCATTGCCTTATATCAATGGTTCCTTTATCTTTTTGGATTATACTGATTTTAAGCATGGCAATCAGATATACTTTTCCTATAATATTTTCCGTGATGAGCTGTTTGCGGAAATGCGCAAGAATCATCTGCCCTTGACCACAGACGCTTTTGACGTGCTGGGCAACGTGCCGGCAGAGGATAAGCTGCAGGCGTTGCAGGTGCATATGGAAGCAAATTTAATGGCTACATTGGAAAATTTAAAAAAAGTATAAAAAGCTGTTGACAAAACAAGGTCGAGCCTGTATAATATAATTCGTAGTTGATTGGCCCGGTGGTTCAGTTGGTTAGAATGCCGCCCTGTCACGGCGGAGGTCGTG
>SAMEA104315420__coassemble_102_pt1 | contig 113615 bp, 99 predicted proteins | sample SAMEA104315420__metabat2_low_PE_007 | metagenome-assembled genome bin SAMEA104315420 (sample SAMEA104315420) | gut metagenome | biome: Monkey gut; feature: monkey-associated habitat; material: faeces | place: China | collected 2013 | reverse complement strand
CGCCCCAACCGCAGGCAAATGCCAAAGGCATTAACTGACGGGAAGCAGGAATCTTCGCTGCGGAGCAGATGCCTAATGCTACAGGCAGCAAGCAGGCCGCAGTACCGGTGTTGGAGAGCACGGAAGACAGTGCAGTGCCGACAATCATCAGACCAAACATCAGGCTGTTTTCACCGGTTCCGCACAGGTGTACAACTTTGTTACCGATGGACTGTGCCAAACCGGTGTAAAACATCGCTGCACCTACGACAAACATGCCGGCAAACAATACTACGGTAGAATTAGATAAGCCGCTAAAAACTTGCTTAGCAGGCAATAACCCCAACAGACCGCAGGCGATAGCACCGGCAGTAGCAGTGATTGCTAATGGAATAAGTTCGGTAATGAAAAATAATGCAACCACAGCCAACAGAATCAAACACTTAATAGCAGGGGACATAACAGTTTCCTCCTTTTATAAGTTTTTACGTAATGTATAAATATAACTTATCACAGTTTATTTCTACATTCCCGTTGTCTTAATATTATCCTAAAAGCATCAATCTATGTGTGACTTAAGCAACATTTTTAACTGTTTTTCAGAATATTTTAAATGATTTTATTTACATTATATTTATTTAATTTTTTAAAGTTATTTTTAGTACATATAATATCGATATCATCCGTCTAGGTACTAAAAAATATAACGTATTATAAGCTGTCAACACTTTCATTCTTATCATATTTTTCCGTCTACATAACAGCAGAAGGCCGCTGCGCTTTTACAGCAACAGCGACCTTTCTGCCAGTGTTTGATTCAGGGTGTCGTCTAATATGGGAGCATTAAGGGAAGAACGGCCATACCATCGGAATAACAATCAAGCTTACAACAAAGCATACCAGCACCAGACCGGTTCCGCATTTCACATAGTCCATAAATTTGTAGCCGCCGGGACCGAGCACCAGAGTACAAGGCGGAGTGCCAACGGGAGTTGCGAATGCGCAGGATGCAGCAACAGCAATCGCCATTACAACAGCCTTGGGATCTGCATTCAGCTGTTTAGCAATCGCTATACCAATCGGGCACAGCAACGCAGCAGAAGCGGTGTTGGACATGAACTGTGTCAGGAAGCAGGAGATGGAAAACAGTACTATCGTTACAATAAGCGGTGTAGGTTCGCCGCCCATCAGTCCTACTGCCCAGTTAGCAATCAGCTTGCCTGCGCCGGTTTTATCCATTGCAGTGGACACAGGCATCATACCCGCGAACAGGAAGATAGTTACCCAGTCGATAGAGGAATAAGCCTGTTTTTCGGTTAAGCAGCCGGTAAGTACGCATACCAAAGCGCCGATAATAGCAGTCATTTCCAAGCTGATAAATTTCAAATTCAAAGCCATTACGGTTACGCAGGCCAACAGGATAACGCCGGAAATAACCTGCTTTTTCTTATCATGGGTAGTAGCTTCAATTTCCTGTTCGATTTCCTGGTCCGCATCAAGCTCTGCCTTCGGCAGCAGATACTTACCAATCAGCAGCATATAGAGAATACCTGCTGCAGATAAAGGAATACCAATCCAGGCAAATTCAAAGAAGCTGAAGCCCGGCAGACCGGCAGCTGTCAGCGCGCCGCTGCCAATAATATTAGGCGGTGTACCTACCAGAGTGATAATGCCGCCCCAACCGCAAGCATATGCCATCGGCAACAGCTGGCGGGACGCAGGGTTTTTGGAAGCAGCACAGATACCAAGTGCTACCGGCATCAGACAAGCGCAGGTACCGGTGTTGGAGAGAACAGAAGAAAGAGCAGTTCCGACAAGCATTAAGCCAAGCATCAGGCTGTTTTCACCGGTTCCGAAAATATGCACTACCTTTTCACCGATAGCCTGAGCTAAACCGGTGTAGAACATTGCCGCGCCAACCACGAACATGCCGGCAAACAGTACTACAGTAGAATTAGAGAGACCGCTGAAAACCTGCTTGGCCGGAATCAGACCCAACAAGCCGCAGGCAACAGCGCCGCCGATTGCAGTAATTGCCAAGGGTATAATTTCAGTTACAAAGAACAAAGCAATTACCGCTAACAGAATTAAACATTTGATTGCGGGGGACATAAGCAATACCTCCTTTTAATCTTTTTCCGAAAGTCATACAGCAATGAAATCTTATATGCTCTTCCGTTGATTTCATGATAGCATTTTCTCCCATCTTTCCGCTGTAGCCTAGGCAACGAATTTATTATATTTTACATAATCTTTTTCATATTTTAGTTTCTAAATTCTATAATTTCTATTGTATTTTTGTTTATAAACTTACGTATCTTATTTTAATTACTTAAGCACTGTTTTTCAGCTGTTCAGGTACTAATTTCAGCAACTGTTCATGACAATAAAAAAGACACCTTCACGGTGCCTTTCTTAATAAAAATATAATTATTATTCCGTATGAGAATGCTCCAGAATCTCAAATGTATTCTTCTCAAAGCTGATAAGTCCGTCAGCACGCATGCGCGCCAGTTCCCTGGTCAAAGCACTGCGGTCGGCATCCAGATAATTAGCCAAATCGGTACGGTTAAAAGGAATAGTAAATTTATCACTGCCATTATACCTTGCTTCCTGCTCAAGATAAGCCATAATCTTACCGCGCAAGGTCTTTTTGCAAAGAATTTCCGTTTTCTCAATCAGGCGTGTATTATTATCTGCCAGAATCGAAACGATATTGCACATCAGACGTCTGTTGGTTTCATTGTGATTGCTACCGTCAAACAGCATTCTTCCCAAAGGAAGCATCAGAATCTCGCTGTCGCTTGCCGCAAAATAGCTTACCACACTGCGGTCACTCAGCTTGCCCAGGTAGTTTTCCGCAAAAACATCGCCTGCGCTCAAATTGGCAATAATGGATTTTTCACCCCAGATATCCTCTTTGATCATCTGAACAGTGCCTTCCATGACAACGCATAAATTTTCTATGCAGTCACCTGCCAGATAAATATAGTCGGATTTAGGAAAATGCTTAATCAGTCCATGAAACTTATGCAGAACCTCGTTAATCTCTTCTCTGCCCAAGCCTTTAAACAACGGTATATCATGATAATTCGGTGCAAACATTTTTACTGCCATATTATCACCAGCCTTCTATTTCATATTAGTTATTCCACATCCTTATTATCCCAAATTAAAATACATATGTAAATATTATGTAACTAAAGTAAACGTTTAGTAATTTTGTTGCTCACGCAACATTTTTTGCGAATTTCAAAATTGCGAAAAAGCCCCTAAAACTGCGCTTTTATGCGATATCCTGCTTCACTTACAAAACTTACAAAATTATTCTTTTCTGAGATGTTTTGTAAATAAAGAAAGCGCTTGCAAACTGTTAAAACGTTGCTATGGCAACGCCCACAAATTGTCGCACAATTTATAATATAACCATAATAACCTTAAGACATTTGCTGGGACGTTGTTCCTTATACCAATTGCTTTACCGGTACATTTTGAGGGAAGTGTACCGGGATTTTTTTGCATTATAAGCATCAGCCGGTATATGAGGATTGCCCACTGTATAGACAAGAAAGCGCAGACTGTTCACCAGCCTGCGCTTTTTTATATCTGACTAATCTATAAATGTTGTCTTTAACCGAACATAGCCGCAATCGCCTGCTCCAATGTTTTGACACGCACAATCTGTGCCTTGACAGAAGGCAGCTGCAGCTTGCTGTCCGGTACAATGAATTTGCTGAAGCCCAGATTAACGCCATCCATAATCCTGCGCTCGGGCGCGCTGACGCGGCGCACCTCGCCTGTAAGACCAACTTCGCCAAAAACGAGGATGCCCTTAGGCAGAGGCCTGTTCCGATAGCTGGAAACAAGCGCTGCCGCTACCGCCAAATCTGCCGCCGGCTCATTAACCTTCATGCCACCTACTACGTTAACATAAGCATCGTAAATGCCAAAGTCTAAGCCAAAACGTTTTTCCAGAATAGCCAGCAGCATATTCACTCTGTTATAGTCAAAGCCTACTGCCGTACGTCTTGGCATGCCGTAGGGAGTTTTAGCTACCAGCGCCTGAAATTCTGCCATAATCGGCCTATTGCCTTCCATGCAGGCACCGATAACACTGCCTGCTGCTTCACCATCTCTGTCCTCCAAAAACAGACCGGCAGGATTTGCTACCTCCTGCAGACCGCCCGCCTCCATAGAGAAAATGCCGCTTTCGCTAGTACTGCCGAAGCGGTTTTTTAATGCACGCAGAACGCGGAAGGAATAGGAACGGTCACCCTCAAACTGCAGCACCACGTCCACCATATGCTCCAATAGGCGCGGTCCGGCGATAGTGCCGTCCTTAGTAACGTGACCGATGAGCAACACCGCAATGCCCGTACTTTTGGCAAACTGCAGCAGCTTAGCCGTACACTCACGCACCTGGCCAACACTGCCGGCAGCAGTCTGCAGTTCCGGGTTATACATAGTCTGAATACTGTCGATAATCAGAAGCTGCGGCTTCAAGGCATTCGCCTGTGCTAAAATAGCATCCAAATCCGTAGCTGTAAGAATCAGCAGGTTATCATTGGCCTGCGCTCCGCCCAAGCGGACGGCACGCATTGCAGTCTGCTCCTCCGATTCCTCGCCGCTGACATACAGCACCTTTATTCCCTGTTGCCCGAAGCGCAGGCCTGCGTCCAGCAAAATCGTAGATTTGCCGATGCCCGGCGTGCCTCCAAGCAGTACAAGACTGCCCGGAACGACACCGCCGCCCAAGACACGGTCAAATTCACGGATGCCTGTTGTCAGACGTTCTACCTTGGTTTGGGCAACACTGGCAATAGTACGCGGCCGCAGCTTTTCGTTATTAGCCGGCAAATAGCTTTTACTTGCCTTGGCAGTCACTTCTGCCTCCTCCACCAGCGTATTCCAGCCGCCGCATTCCGGGCAGCGTCCCAGCCACGAGGAAGCAACATAACCGCATTCCTGGCAGACAAATCTGCTCTTAGTTCTGGCCATGCTGCGGCTCCTTTCCGCTGCTTACGGCAGCAGTCTGTTCATCTGTCACCGGCAGCTCCAGCAAAAACTGTGCTCCCTCAATCGCCGTATGAAAATCCATTTTTTTATCTGCAGCCTCGGCAATAATCTTGTCACCGCTGTGGAATTTTCCTGCCATGAACAAATCACTCAATGGATCCTCCACCAGCTTGCGCAAAGCGCGGCGCAGCGGACGCGCACCATACTTGCTGTCACTGCCTTCCTTCAGCAGCAGCTCTCGTGCCGAAGCAGTCAGCTCGATGCTGAGACCGTTGCCTGTCAGACGCTGGTTCAGCTCACGCAGCATATTGTCGGCAATCAGCTCCAGCTCCTGTCTGCCCAAGGAATTAAAGACAAGGATTTCGTCCACACGGTTCAAAAATTCCGGACGGAACACGTTCTTGATTTCAGCAAGCACCTGCTCCTTGCGGTTCTTGCGCTCGCCTGCCTCGTTGCCGGCAAAGCCCAGCGGTCTGGTGTTAGCCAGCTGCTGTGCGCCGGCGTTGCTTGTCATAATCAGCACGGCATTACGGAAGTCTACCGTGCGTCCCTGACCGTCGGTCAGACGGCCATCCTCCATAATCTGCAGCAGCAGATTAAACACATCCGGATGTGCCTTTTCGATTTCATCCAAAAGCACTACACAGTAAGGCTTACGGCGTACCGCATCCGTCAGCTGTCCACCCTCGTCGTAGCCTACATAGCCCGGAGGTGCGCCAATCAGGCGTGCTGTGGTGTGCTTTTCCATGTATTCCGACATATCGAAGCGCAACATAGCACGTTCATCGCCAAACAGCTCCTGTGCCAATGCCTTCGCCAGCTCAGTTTTGCCTACACCGGTAGGACCGAGGAACAGGAAGGAACCGACAGGTCTGTTTTTGTCCTTAAAGCCTGCGCGGGCACGGCGAACAGCTCTGCTTACCGCGCTCACAGCCTCATCCTGACCGATAACACGCTTGTGCAGACGCTGCTCCAGCTGCAGCAGACGGCTGCTTTCTGTTTCGGTCAAACGTGTCAGCGGAATACCGGTCCAGGAAGCAACAACCTCAGCCACATCCTCCGCAGTTACCGGCTGCTTCATGGCCACCTCGGCCAATGCTGCCGCCAGCTGCGTCTGCAGCTCAGCCTCGCTGTCGCGCAACTCTGCTGCCTTTTCGTAATCCTGCTGCTCTACAGCCTCTTCCTTTTCCATCTGCAGATATTCCAGCTGCTCCTGCAGCTCTCTTGCGGGTGCAGATTTTTTATACAGTTTGATACGCAGACGGGCACAGGCCTCATCCATCAGGTCGATAGCCTTATCAGGCAGATTTCTGTCCGTAATATAGCGGTCACTCAGCTCCACCGCAGCCTTGACAGCCTCCGGCTGAATCTTCAGCTTGTGGAATTCCTCATAACGCTTGCGCAGTCCCAACAGCATCGCTTCGCTGATTTCCGCACTCGGTACATCAACAAGCACAGGCTGGAAGCGTCTTTCCAGCGCCGCATCCTTTTCGATATGCTTGCGGTATTCATCAACAGTTGTTGCGCCGATAACCTGCAGCTCTCCACGCGCCAGCGCCGGTTTGATAATATTGGCAGCATCGATACTGCCCTCGGCACTGCCTGCACCGATAATAGTATGCAGCTCGTCAATAAAGAGAATAATCCGTTTGTCGTCACGCACCAGCTTTAAAATTTCCTTCATGCGGTCTTCAAATTCACCGCGATATTTTGCACCTGCCACCAGCATTCCCAGCTCCAGTGAAAAAATAATTTTCCGCTGCAGAAACTCAGGTACGTCACCCTTGATAATCTTTTGCGCCAAGCCCTCGGCAATAGCTGTTTTGCCGACACCGGCCTCGCCGATAATTACCGGGTTATTTTTTGTTCTGCGGCATAAAATCTGGATAAGGCGTTCAACCTCCTTATCGCGTCCGATAACAGGATCGATTTTACCACGGCTGGCCTCCAGGTTCAGATTACGTCCGTAGCCTGAAAGAACCTCCAGAACATCAGCCTGTTTTTCTTCTGCCTGACGACGCTGCTGATTTCTGCCCGGCACAGCCTTGCGCTGATCATCCAATGCCTGCACCAGCTCCTTGACAGCGGCCAGCGTAATCTTAAACTTCTGCAGCACCTGATAGGCAATGCCGTCGCCTGCAGCCAACAGACCTACAAGCAGCTGCTCACTGCCGACATATTCCTGCTCCAGCTCATGCGCGTTCTCTGCCGCACGCTCCATTACACGCTGCGCGCGTTGGCTGTACTGCGGCAGCTTGGACTGCTTGCTGCCCTTATCCAGCCAGCCTTCCAGCTCTGTCTTCATCTCATCGAGATTATTATGCAATTTATGCAACAGCTTTTTGCCGGTACAATCGGGTATCGTCAAAAGCCCCCACAAAATATGCTCCGTACCTATATGCTCGCTGCCGCAGTCCAAAGCCTTGGTGGTAGCCAGTTCCAGCACCTTGGCCGCAGCCTCGCTGAAGCCCTCGCGGGTAACCTTTTTCTTGGGCTTACGTTCTGCGCCCTTCAGCATTTCATCCAAAAAGCGTTTGGCTCCCTCCGGTGTCAGCGGCATATCGCCCATACCCATAGGAAGATAATCCTTAGCGCAGTCACCGCAAAGCCACTTATCAATCTGCTTATCACCTACCAGGCATACCATGTGCATGATAGCCTGTTTTTTATGACAATTTTCACAAAGCATTTCTTCACCTCCGTCCGGTGTTGTGCAACACGCCTACCGCCTGCTGCAATATTTCCTTCTTCTTATTCTCATCGGCGTCGATAATCTGCAGCATATACTGCAGTAAAGCGCCTTCTCTTGCTGTAATCATCTTCTGCTGCAGCAAATGCTGCACCAGCTGCAATGCTGTAGGCGGCTTGGGTGTTTCTGCCGCAGGCTGCATACGTACAATACGTACAAAACCGCCGCTGCCGCGCCTTGACTCCACCATAAAGCCACGCTCAGGCGTAAACCGCGTACTGAGCACATAGCTTATCTGCGAAGGAGCGCAGGACAAGCGCTCAGCCAGCTCATTGCGCTGCACAAGCACAGTATCCTCATGCTCACGCAGCAATTCACCTATAATAAAGCTTTCAATTGCATCCGCTAAATTTTTCATAGTTACTCACCTTGATTATGTATTTGAATATATTATATTTGACTTTTCGACTTTAGGCAAGTGAAAAATCTATGGCAGAAAAAAGCATAAAAAAAAGACTACCGCAACCATACTCAGTCACGGCAATCTTTACCATTAAATTGATTAACCCTTAATAGTCTTCAGCATCTGCAAAGCCTGCACGATATCCTGCATAGTGAAATTCTCCAGAGAGGTTGTCTGGGTTTCTTTCTTGGCTTTTTCTTCACCGAATACTATATCATCAATACCACAATTAAAAATATTCGTCATCTTAACCAGATTTTCCAAAGTCAGGCCTGCACGTCCGCTTTCGATATTACTCATATGGGTTTGCGATACACCTATATTTTTAGCCAGCTCAGTCTGATAAATATTATTTTTCAAACGCAATGTTTTGATACGTAGACCCACAGCCTTATAATCCACTTGCTTTGCCATATTAGCTCATCCCCTAACTATTTGCTGATATAGTGATGCCAGCTACATCCTACTGCTTGTGAAATGACCTTCTACATAACCGCACCCTATATAATATAACACAGCATTCTTTCAGAACCATTTCCTGAAAAGCTACCCCCTCTCCCGGAACCGGCGCTCTATTCGCACTTTAATTGTCCTTTTAACGAATGCTTAAACCAGCTTACCTAATTATATAATACACCTCTTTAAGGCATTATGCAATAATAATAATTAATATTTTAAGGCAATTAAGTTGCATCCAAACTTTTCTCCTTCTTATTCTCATTGTTTGAAAACAAAAAGCATCTCTGTTTTATAAATAATTTTCTATGATTCTTTAATTGCTGAAAAAAAGCGGCATATTTCACAATAGTTTCGCAAATTCTTTGCCTTTTTGACTTTTTGTAAATTGACAGTATGAAAGCTTTCTTCTACAATTAAATCAAGCAGACCTTGCAAGTCTGTCTGATATCCGTTAAATACGAAAGGAGCTATAAAAATGGGAAAAGGTCTTTTAGGCGTTATCGCCGCTATTGTCATTGCGGCAGCTATGTTCTTCAGCAGCTATAACGGTCTTGTAAGTATGAATGAAAATGTTACCGGCAAATGGTCGCAGGTGGAAAACCAGCTGCAGCGCCGTAACGATTTAATCCCTAATCTGGTAAATACCGTCAAAGGCTATGCAGCACACGAAACAGAGGTATTCAAGGCTGTATCCGACGCTCGCGCTAAGCTTGGCGGTGCCAAAACCGTAGCAGAAACAACTGCAGCCAACAATGAAATGAACAGTGCTCTGAGCCGTCTGCTGGTTGTTGCCGAAAATTACCCAGATTTAAAGGCCAACACCAACTTCCAGCAACTGCAGGATGAGCTTGCAGGTACCGAAAACCGTATCGCCGTAGCACGTAAGGACTATAATGATGCGGTACAGTCCTACAACGCAAAAATCAAATCTCTGCCTACCTCTTTATACGCCGGTGCCTTCGGCTTTACCGCCAAGGATTACTTCAAGGCAGATGCAGCTGCCCAAAAGGTACCGCAGGTTAAATTTTAAGCAGATAATCCCGCTAGCTGCAAGCTGCTGACGGAGGGATAATAATGAAACGTTTTATAATCTGCCTGCTGCTTATCCTGCAGACTTTCTTTGCCGCTTACGCCGGCGCCGCGCCTGCCATTCCGCCGCGACCGGCGGCCGGCAGCGGCATTTACGTACAGGACAACGCCGGTGTCATATCTGAAGAGGATAAACAGCAAATGCTCAGCTTGGGCGCTGAGCTTGACAACAAAACAACAGCACAGCTGGCAGTACTGACAATCAACACTCTTGACGGCGAGCCTATTGAGGATTACGCGCTGGAGGTTCTGCGCCACTGGGGCATTGGCAGCAAGGAGCAGAATAACGGTGCGCTCATTGTCGTCGCCGTTAAGGACAGACGCTCGCGCATTGAAGTAGGCTACGGTCTGGAAGGCTCGTTGCCTGACGGTCTTACCGGACGCATCCAGGACCAGTATATGATTCCTTACTTCAAGGACGGTAATTACAGCAAGGGTATTTTGCAGGGCTATAAGGCTGCCGCAGCCAAAATTGCCCAAGGCTATAATACGGAGCTGAGCGGGGTGAAATATCAGGCTCCCGCTCCCCAGCCGCAAAAAAATACAGGCTACAGCCTGGATGATTTGCTGTTTGCTTTGGGAGTAATCGGTTTTCTTATTGTTGATAATCTTTTACTCGGCGGCTTTTTCACGCGCATCCTGCTGCTGCTGATTTTCCGCGGCGGTGGGCGCGGCGGAGGAGGAGGCCGAGGCTTCGGCGGCGGCAGCGGCGGTGGCGGCGGTTCATCCCGCAGCTGGTAACTACACAAAAAACTCACTCTGAACTGCATCACTTTCCGGTGATGCAGTTTTTTCATGCTCACTTTACAGTTAGCCGACAATACAGCCACATGCTAAAACTCCTGCCAAGGCACAATGCCCGGGCAGGAGTTCATATCATTTTATATTATTAAACGAAATTCGGCAGTTATACCATGCCTCTGATTTTCATTGCTTCTTCCAGGCTGCCCAAAGCAACAATGTAAGCAGCAACACGCAGCGTTACATTATACTGCTTAGCTTTTTCATAAACAGCCTTAAAGGCCTTGCGCATCAATGCGTTCTGCTTTTCAATAACCTCTTCCTCCGGCCAGAAGTAACGGTACAAATTCTGTACCCATTCAAAATAGCTTACGGTTACACCGCCGCCATTGGCCAGAATATCAGGAATAACCATCACGCCCTTAGCCTCCAGAATATCGTCAGCCTCCGGCGTAGTCGGTCCGTTTGCACCCTCGCAGATAATACTTGCCTGTACAGCCGCCGCATTCTCCATAGTCAGCTGCAGTTCAATAGCGCAGGGTGCCAACACGGTAACATCCATTGCCAGCAGCTCGGCATTGCTAATTGCTTTACTTCCCGGATAGCCTATTACGCTGCCGGTTTTCTTGACATATGCATCTACATCATAGCAATCAAAACCATCTTCTTTGAAGATAGCACCATAAACATCACTCAAGGCAATAACCTTAACGCCTGCATCACAGAACAGCTTGGCAGTCCAGCTGCCTACATTGCCGAAGCCCTGCACAGCAGCAGTTGCCTCATGCGGCTGAATTCCTTTCAGCTTCAGTGCTTCCAATGCCGCAACAACAACGCCGCGTCCGGTAGCAGCAGTACGTCCCAAGGAGCCGCCTACGCTGATTGCCTTGCCTGTAATAAAGCCAGGCTCATATTGACCGTTCAGCTTGCTGTATTCATCCATCATCCATCCCATAATCTGAGCATTAGTATTCATATCAGGTGCCGGGATATCACGTTTTTCACCGATAATCGGTGCAATTTTATCTATATAACCGCGTGTCAGACGCTCCAGCTCAGCTTTTGAAAGCTTTGCCGGATCTACGATAATACCGCCCTTGCCGCCACCATAGGGCAAACCGGCTACGGCACATTTACAGGTCATCCAAAAGGCAAGCGTCTTTACCTCATCCATGCTTACATTCTGATGATAGCGTACACCGCCTTTTGCGGGGCCAAGGATTGTGCTGTGCTGGCTGCGATAGCCGGTAAATACTTTTGTAGTACCGTCATCCATTTTTACAGGAATAGAAACTTCCAAAGTACGTTCGGGAACCGCAATAATAGCTGCTGCGCCTGCATCAAGCTCCATTGTCTCAATCGCTTTATTCAGTGGAATTTGGGCCATTTCAAAAATATTCATAATCAAGCCTCCTTGCTTTCCAAAAGGATATAACCCCATATCCGTACTTTTATTATAACGTGTACATTATTCAGTGTCTACAGAATTTTTTGTAACTTTTCTTATATTCAAGAGCTTTTTTACTTACAAAACCATTTTGTTTACAACAAAAAACGTCAGCGAAGCCGCCGGCGTTTTACTTTAGTCTATTATAGGGAACTCGTCATATACTCTGCCAAAATCAATTCCACCAATAATTTTATTCTTGTACTGCTCGCGAATAGCCCGCTCGCCCTCCTCCATATGCTTGGAGGTTATGCCATAGCGACGCGACAGCCACACCTCTACAAAGGCCGAAAGATTATCGCAACCTTTGAGCACACTGCCGTCAATTGCATGGAAGCCCGGCTTGTTGTACTTGCTGCTAATCTCTTCAATACTCGTATGTACTACCTTGCCGTCAATTCTGACACGATTGGAAAATTCATCCTGCGTATAATACAGAATATCCTCATGCCAGGTATAAGGCAAGAGCGGCAGGATCTTTTCAGCTACCATACGCTCTTCCATACGCTTAATCAGCTCATCAAGGCCCGGTACACTGCGTTTGACCGGTGAAATAATATCGCGTGTCAGCACCTCCGGCAAATCGTGGAAAAGACCGCAGAGGAAATCGCCCACGATACGCTCATCACAGGCTCCCAGCTTAACTGCGCAAAAATAACCCATAATCGCTACCAACAGTACATGCCCCATAACAGAGGTTTCAGGAACACGCGGCGACTGCGCCCAACGCTTTTGGAAGCGAAGTTGGCCGACAAGATCGATAAACTTGCTGCTCTTACCCTTCAGCGCCAGCTTCTTTACTGCCGCCAAGTCGTAATGATCCTCCAGCTCGTTTTCTATAACAGCCTTGGTATCCTCACTGCCGTAAATACCCTCATTAAAGTGATATATCAGCTCAAATTCCCATTTTGTTGCCAGATAATGTGCAGCGCGTAAAATCTTTTTTTCCATAGCGCAGTATTGCGGGTCCTCAAAATAGAGCTGCATTTTTTCCATAAAATCTTCCTGAATATCAGGAATCCGCCGCCGTAGCTCCTGATAAACCCAGGCATTAAGCTCCTTGCCATAAACACGCATCATTTCATGGAAAATCTGCGGCTTGATATCAGTCAGCACATTACGCTGCAAAAACTCAAAAATGCCGCCCTCAATCAGCAGACGCCAGTTGAGCTGCGCACCATGGTCATCCTCCTCATGGCGGGCCAGCACATACATAATCATCATCTTATGAGCCTGCTTATCAAGCTCTGTAAAGCCGCTGGGGCGGATATGCTCATTCCAGCGCTGTATATGCGCTGCATCATATAAAAATTCAATAAAGCTTTTGGTCAGCATTGCTTCATCTCCCTCATAAACACGTCTACTCTTATTTAACAGCAAAAACAAGCTTTTGGCAAGAACGCCGATAACTTTATTTTGTACCTGCATATATTAAAAGGCAGCCTCCGCCTGTGCGAAAGCTGCCCGTTAATTAACTTATGCCTTTTTATCCAGCATCTGCTCCAGTGTATGCCAGCCCAATACCGCACATTTTACACGCGCCGGCATGTGGGATACATCCTGCAGCACACCTGCTTCCTCCAGCTCGTCAATCTCTTCCTCGCTGGCAGTGCCCTTAATCATGCGCAGGAAAATATCAGCAAGGCGCAAGGCCTCTTTTTCACTCTTGCCGATAACCAGGTCCAGCATCATGTCAGCACTTGCCTGGCTGATTGCACAGCCGCTGCCCTGAAAGGCACCGTCAACAACCACGCCGTCGGCAAGCTTCAGCTTCATGGTGATATCATCACCGCAGCTGGGGTTGTAGCCGCGCATCTCTACGTCTGCGTCAGGCAAATCATGCTTATGACCGGGATGCATATTGTGGTCGATTAAAATTTCGTTATAAAAGGCTCTATTATCTGCCATAGCCCATTCTCTCCCTTATTGTAGATAAGCTGTTGATGAAGCGCTCTACATCTGCTGCCGAATTATAGAAGGCCAGACTTGCACGGGCAGTCGCACCGGTGCAAAGGTGGTCCAGCAGCGGTTGAGCGCAATGATTGCCGGCACGTACATTTACGCCGTCAGCATCAAGGATTGCAGCAATATCATGCGGATGCACGCCTTCTACCGTAAAGGTAAGAATACCCTTGTGCTCCTCTGCAGTTTTACCGCCGATAATATGCACACCGGGAATCTTCTGCATGGCATCAAAAGCTAATTTCGTCAGCGCTGCTTCGCGCGCTTCGATTACCTCAAAGCCAATGCTGTTGATATATTCGATAGCGGCATGCAGTCCGGCAGCACCGGCAGCATTTACCGTACCTGCTTCAAACTTATGCGGCAGCGGTGCATATTCCTGGCCGTCACGGCTTACAAAGCTAATCATCTCGCCACCGCTCAGGAACGGCGGCATAGCCTCCAGCAGCTCCTTCTTTCCGTACAGCACACCGATGCCCATAGGTCCGAGCATCTTGTGACCGCTGAAGGCAAGAAAATCAGCGTCCATTTTCTGCACATCAATCGCCATATGCGGTGCGCTCTGAGCTGCGTCAATCACAGCAACGGCGCCAACCTTATGCGCGGCGGCAATAGCCTTGGCAACAGGATTCAGACGTCCCAAAACGTTGGAAACCTCTGCCATTGCTACGATTTTAGTTTTTTCTGTTACAGCAGCATCGATAGCCTCATCGCTGATGCTGCCGTCAACAGCACATTCAATGTACTTTACTACAGCACCTGTCTGCTGCGCAACCATGCGCCAGGGCAGCATGTTGCTGTGATGCTCCATAATCGTCGTAACGATTTCATCGCCAGGCTTAAGGTTAGCCAGGCCATAGCTGTATGCCACCAGATTCAGGCTTTCCGTAGTATTGCGAGTGAAAATAATTTCCTGCTCGCTTTTGGCATTGATGAACTTCTGCACAGCAACGCGCGCATCTTCATAAATGTCGGTTGCCTGCATTGCCAGGTCATACAAGCCACGCAGCGGATTAGCATTGTGCTTCAGATAAAAGTCACGCTCTGCCTCAATAACGCAGGCCGGCTTTTGGGTGGTAGCAGAGTTGTCCAAATAAGCAACATCATTAGCTGCCAGCAAAGGGAAATCCTTTTTATAATCAACGGACAGTAAATCCTTATCATTCACCATCTGCCATCACTCCTTCCAGATAACGCTGTACCAGCTGCACAGTATCCTCATCATCAATCTTGCGGCACAGGGCATCAATCTTCGCCTTGGCCATCATATCAACAGCCTCCTGCTCACTGAAGCCGCGGCTGCACAGGTAGAATAATAATTCGTCATCAAGCTTGCCGATGCTGGCACCATGGTTGCCCTGCACGTCCTCCTCGCTGCACAGAATCAGCGGAATCGTCTGGTTAACCACGTCGTCGCTCAACAGCAATACTGTTTCCTTTTCATCGCCAATCGCACCGGCACTGCCGTTTTTGAAATCAATCGTGCCACGGTAAATCTTCTTGGCACCACCCTGCAGCACGCCGTCTGCAGTCATTTCGCAGGTAGTCTTTTTGCCGTAATGGTTGGCAATAAAGTTCATGTCCACAGTCTGACCATGGCGGCCGTAGTAGCCAATCGCAGCCTTGAAATCACTGCTTTCACCAAGAAGCTCCGTGCGTGCGCCGTTGTAGATTTTATCTGCACCCAACTGGATTTGCAGAAGCTCAAAGGCAGCATTGTCGCCAAGCTCACTGCCAACGTCGTTGATATGCAGGAAGTCTCTGCCTAAAAGCTGCACCTGCACCAGCTTAACCTTAGCGCCGGCAGCTACATCTATCTTAGTCTGAATGCTTGCCTGACCTTTAGCCTGTGCTGTAGAAATATAGGTCATCAGCACAGTAACCTCACTGCCGGGCTTAGCTTCGATTTCAATCTGATTATAGCAGCTTGTATTATCGGCATAACGCAGAGTAACAGCAGCCACACTCTTGCCTGCGTCAGCAACAAGACGCAGCTTTTGGCCTTCGCCCAGACTGCTCATAGCTTCACCGACACCGCCTGCTATCTTGGCAAAATCAGTGCCATGTACTGCGCACTGTGCCTTTTCGCTGCAGCCGCAGCAATTGCTGCCCTTGCTTTTATTCAGGCAAACGCTGCCCTCCAAAGCTACACGCGGTTCACAGATATCCTGAGGCAGCTCCAGGCCGGCCAGCTTTGTTTCATTCATTTTTAACCTGTTCCAGGTTGGAGCAGGCAACTGATTAATCACTAATTCTTCTATCATGCTGCTCCTCCTTAACCTATACTGCCCTGCATTTCCAGGCGGATAAGGTTGTTCATCTCAACAGCGTACTCCAGCGGCAACTCCTTGGAAACATTATCCGCAAAGCCGCTGACAATCATCGCTCTTGCTTCTTCCTCGCTGATACCGCGGCTCATCAGGTAGAACACCGCATCATCGCTGATACGGCCGATTTTAGCCTCATGTCCGATATCCGCATCGGCAGTGCGCACATCAATAGCGGGAATGGTATCGGAACGGGAAATATTATCCAGCATCAGGCTTTGACAGGAAACAGAAGATTTGGCCTGCTTAGCCTTATTTGTAACAACTACACTGCTGCGGAAGGTACTGATACCCCCGCTCTTGGAAATAGAACGGGTATTGACAATGCTGGTGGTTTTCGGTGCATTATGCACAACCTTGCAGCCTGTATCAAGATTCTGGCTGTGACCGGCAAAGGTTACGCCGGTAAATTCGCTATGCGCGCCGGTGCCGTTCAAAATACTCATCGGATAGAGATAGGAAACGTGAGAACCGAAGGAGCCAGAAACCCATTCAATAGTACCGCCCTCTTCAACCAAGGCACGCTTGGTATTAAGGTTATACATATTCTTCGACCAGTTTTCAATCGTAGAATAACGCAGCTTAGCATTTTTGCCGATAAACAGCTCTACGCAGCCTGCATGCAGGTTGGCCACATTATATTTCGGCGCGCTGCAGCCTTCGATAAAGTGCAGGTCTGCGCCCTCGTCAACAATAATCAGCGTATGCTCGAACTGGCCTGCGCCCTTCGCGTTTAAGCGGAAGTAGGATTGCAGCGGAATAGCCACGCTTACTCCCTTCGGTACATAAACAAAGGAGCCGCCGGACCACACTGCGCCATGCAGTGCCGCAAATTTATGGTCGGTAGGCGGCACTAGCTTCATGAAATGCTCATGCACCATTTCTGCATACGGTCCGTTCAAGGCGCTTTCCATATCAGTATAAATAACGCCCTGCTCTTCAACCTCTTTACGCACATTATGATAGACAACCTCGGAATCATATTGTGCGCCTACACCGGCCAGACTGCTCTGTTCTGCCTGGGGAATACCCAGACGATCAAAGGTATCCTTAATATCTTCGGGAACATCTTCCCATTTACCCTGCATGTTCGTATTAGGACGTACATAGGTAACGATGTTATCCATATTCAGACCATCAATCGAAGGTCCCCAGTTCGGCACCTGCAGCTTATTATAAATCTCCAGGGATTTCAGACGGAATTCCAGCATCCATTCCGGATCATGCTTTTCATGGGAAATTTTTTCAACAATCTCACGTGTCAGGCCTTCCTGAATGCGGTAAGCGTCCTTATCCTCGTTACGGAAGTCGTAAAGACTTCTGTCTATATCATCAACATAGGTTTTTTCTTCCATATTTTCCCCACCAGTTATTCCTTATTCTGCAAAAACTTTTCAAAGCCATTTTTGCTGACTTCATCAACCAGCTCCGGACCAGCATTTTTGATAATTTGTCCCTGAGCTAGAATATGAGTGTGGTCAACATGCAGTGCATCCAGGATTTTAGTATTATGAGTGATTATCAGCAATGCTCCCTGACGATGCTCCTGGAAGGTTTTAATGCCCTGAGAAACAATCTTCACTGCGTCAACGTCCAGACCGCTGTCTGTTTCGTCCAGAATTGCCAGCTTAGGATTCAGCATCAAAAGCTGCAGAATTTCTGCCTTCTTCTTTTCGCCGCCGCTGAAGCCGGTGTTCAAGTCACGCTCGGCATATTTGCTGTCCATCTGCAGCAAAGCCATAGCCTGACGCAGCTCCTTACGGAAATCCCAGGCCTTGATGCGTATACCGCGCTGCTGCTCCAAAGCAGTTTTCAAAAAGCTGCTCAGGCTGATGCCGGGAACCTCCAGCGGATTCTGGAAGGAAAGGAACAGACCTGCCTTAGCGCGTTTATCTACGGCAAGTTTGGTAATGTCTTCGCCGGCAAAATTAATGCTGCCGCCCTTTACGGTATATTTGGGATTACCCATCAGCGCATAACCCAAGGTGGATTTGCCTGCACCGTTAGGTCCCATAAGCACATGAGTTTCACCCGGCTTAATATCAAGATTAATATTGTGCAAAATCTCTTTGTCCTCTACATTGACTACGAGATTCCTTACCTCTAATAAATTCTCTGCCATATTTATCCTCCAATCGAAGCAATCCGGAAGAACTGCTTCTCAAAATTTTAATTCCCACATTTCTAGTATGAATTCCATACCCTATTATAAAATTATTTCTCGCACTATGCAAGCGCTTAATGCAAATATACGCCTACAATTTGCAAATATTTTGCAATACAGCGCACTTAAAAATGCCTTTTAACAGCATTCTTCTTATTATATAATATTTTCAGGAAAATTTATAGTGAGGTGTGAAAAATTATGGCTAAAACCGCAAAATTCACTGTCTACGAAAAACTTTCCAAAAAACAACGCCGCGAAATTGATAACGCAAAGCGTGGCAGCTGGGGTTTAGTTAAACCAATCACCAAGGTTAAACCCTCCGCCAAGCTCTACAAACGCTCCAAAGCAAAACAGGATGCGCAAGCATATGCCTCAGCTTCGCATCCTGTTATCGATTATAATAAAACTATACGCAGCTAATGTCTGCTAATTGGCAGACAGCAATTTAGCTACATAACGAAAAAAGCACTCCATTTGCATGAAGTGCTGAATTTACGTGGTGGGCGCTAACGGGATCGAACCGCTGACATTCTGCTTGTAAGGCAGACGCTCTCCCAGCTGAGCTAAGCGCCCGAAAATGGTGACCGGTGGGGGAATCGAACCCCCGATACCGCCGTGAAAGGGCGGTGTCTTAACCGCTTGACCAACCGGCCAGGTGGCTCCCCGAGTAGGACTCGAACCTACGACGCCCTGATTAACAGTCAGGTGTTCTACCGGCTGAACTATCGGGGAATATTTTGTGATGTTTTGTGTTGCTCAACATCACGAGTGTTATTATACTAAGTCTACACTCTTTTGTCAACACTTTTTTTAACTTTTTTATGATTTTTTCAGAAAAAGTTTTTCAAGGTCATTGCGCCGCTTTATTCAAGCAGCAAAAATCGCTCAACCATGCGTATTTCAGGCTTTTACCTTAACTACGATTTTTTGTACGTTGCTGGCGATTTTTTCTACAGAACAATTAGGTCTGTGTAATTCCCACGGGAAAAAAATTGCAAAATCACCGGAATTTAATACTGCGCAATTCTTCTCCTGCGGGTCAGCGTAAAAAATTACGTCCTCTTTTTCTGCTTTATTTTCTGTTTCTACACAATCAGCTGTCAGCGGTGTATACCAAATTGCTTCCTCACCGCGAGCAACAAACTGTACATCAATATAATCGTTATGCTTTTCCGGACGGCGTTCAGCCTTAGGCTCGGTATCATATGTATTGACGCGGGCGAAAACATTACGTCCGTCAATTTCATATTCACCGTTTTCTACCTTGCTGAAATCAGTCGCAGCAACGTAAGCCAGTGCTTTTTGCAAACGCTCACTTACATACGGCAGCAGTTTTTCAATATCTTTTTTATTTCCTTGCAGCATAATTATTTTCCTCCTCTATCGTTGACGAAAGCATTGTTGATTGTTATAATATATGTAGGTTGGTCTGACGAGTGGTTCCGTCAGCTCTTCCCATAAAAATTGTTTTATTGAAGAAAAGGCTGGCGGTCATATGTCGGTCTTTTTCTTTTCTGTAATGTTACTTACAAGCCAAGATAATGGTCGCAACAAGAATGCCGAAAGCAATCATAAGACTTAAGGCTTCGTACACCCGCATAGCTCCCATCTCCCTTGAGGGGCAGCCAACGTTCGTCAGGCCATTATCATTATACCAAAACTAAACTAATAAAGCGAGGTTTTTATGAGCTACTTAAATGTCACCAATGTTTCCCACTCCTTTGGCGGCCGCCAAATTTTAGAAAACGTTTCCTTTAAGCTCCTGCGCGGTGAGCACGTAGGTCTTGTTGGCGCTAACGGCGAAGGCAAATCCACCTTTTTGAATATCGTAACCGGTCACGTACTGCCTGACGAAGGCAAGGTTGAATGGCCCGGTAAGGTTACCGTCGGTTATCTGGACCAGCAAAGCACCCTGGAAAAGGGCATGACCATCCGCGAGGTTCTGCGCACTGCCTTCGACGGCATGTATGCTATGGAGCAGCAGATGCTGGAGCTGTACGATAAAATGGGCGATGCTTCTCCCGAAGAGCTTGATAAAATGATGAATACCGTCGGTGAAATCCAATCCGAGCTGGAGCACAGCGGTTTCTATTCCCTGGACAGCAAAATCGAAGAATTTGCCAATGGCCTCGGTCTTGGCAGCATCGGTCTTGATAAAGACGTAAGCGAGCTTTCCGGCGGTCAGCGCAGCAAGGTTCTGCTTACTAAGCTGCTGCTGCAGAACTCCCAAATTCTGCTGCTGGACGAGCCTACCAACTATCTGGACGTTGAACATATCGAATGGCTTACCAAGTTCCTGCAGAACTATGAGCATGCCTTTATTTTGATTTCCCATGATATTCCCTTCCTCAACAAGGTTGTCAATGTTATCTATCATCTGGAAAACTGCGAGCTTACCCGTTACAGCGGTGACTACGATAAATTCCAGGAAATGTACGCCATCTATCAATCCCAGAAGGCAGCAGCCTACGAACGCCAGCAGCAGGAGGTTGCTAAGCTGGAGGACTTCATCGCCCGCAACAAGGCGCGCGTTGCTACCACCAATATGGCAAAAAGCCGCCAACGCAAGCTCGATAAGATGGAAATGATTGAAAAGCCGCGTGAAAAGCTGAAGCCGACCTTCAAATTCACCGAAGCACGTACTCCCAGCCGCTTCATCGTAGAAGCCAAGGATTTGGTGCTTGGCTATGACAGCCCGCTCACCCGTCCTGTTACCTTTAATCTTGAGCGCGGTCAGAAAATCGCTATCCGCGGTGTCAACGGCTTAGGTAAAACCACCCTGCTGAAAACTATTTTAGGTATCATTCCGCCTGTCAGCGGCAAGGTTGAGCTGGGTGAATTTCTGGAGCCCGGCTATTTTGAGCAGGAGGAACGCGAAAAGAACGAGAATACTGCTCTCGATGATGTTTGGAACGAATATCCCGGCCTGACCAACTACGAGGTGCGTGCTGCACTTGCAGGCTGCGGTCTGACTAACGAGCATATCACCAGTAAGGTATTCGTGCTCAGCGGCGGCGAGGCTGCCAAGGTGCGTCTGTGCAAACTGATGCTGAAGGATGTCAACTGGCTGGTACTGGACGAACCTACAAACCATCTTGATGTTGACGCAAAAGACGAGCTGAAGCGTGCACTGAAGGAATTCAAGGGCAGCGTTCTGCTTGTTTCCCACGAACCGGAATTCTACGAGGACTGGGTAGATAAGGTTTGGAACATAGAAGACTGGACCACTAAGATTATTTAATATCATAAGCATAAGATAAACAAAGCGTTCTGCCGCAAAATTGCGGCAGAACGCTTTTTACTTGCAACAGCTTGCTTATCAGCGTGCACGTTTCTTAAAAATTTTAAACAGCTCCGGCTTTTCCTCAGACATAAATTCGTACCCCGGCGCCAAAAGTGCGGCACGCTCGCGTGCTGCCTCCAGATCATGGAACACATCCCATTTGGAAGCCACCAGCTGCTTGCCGTACTGACGCAGCAAATACGCCGGATGGTAGGTAGCAATGCAATCAAAGCCCTGCTCCGTGCGAAACCACATACCGCGGTCGCGCGTAATGCGCATATCGGGACGTCCCAGACAATGCAGCGCCACACTGCCCAAGGCCACGATTACCTTCGGCTTAATAATCTCCAGCTCACGCTGCAACCACTGCTTAGCGCAAAAATCTGCTTCGGCAATATCCGGTGTACGGTTATTCTTCGGTCTGCATTTGATCACGTTCGTGGTCAATACTCTGTCACGCGTCATCTTGGCTGCCCACAGAGCCTTATCCAGTAATTGTCCGGACGGCCCGATTAAAGGACAGCCGTAATCATCCTCGACCTGGCCTGGTCCCTCCCCTACAAAAACAATCGGGCTTTCGGGATTACCATACCAGCCTACAGGTGCAATAGCATCCTGACGTAAGGGGCAGGCTTGACAATTTGCCAGCTCGCCCTCCAATTCACTTAAATCCATATCCTCATCCTCCACTATTTTAACGTTCTAATATCCCAAGTTAGCTTCATGCTGCGTTACAATAAACGGCAGCTGCTCGCACAAGGCTTCGCGTGCCTGCCATAGGTTCTCACCCGCAGCCTGGATATTGCCGACAGCCGGCGATACCTTGCGGCCGAAAGCGCCAAGCGTCAGCATGCGCCCATTTTTATCAAACAACCCTTGCTCCAGCGTCAGATACCAATAGCCCTCCTTCGGTGCCTGATTACCTTCTATTCCGCAGACGAGCATATATTCTGCACCGGCATCCCTGCTGAGCTTCAGCAAATCCTGAGTTGTGTAGGCATCCTTATGCAGATTGCGTTCCATAATAATATAGCTTGGCAGCATTTTGCGATATTCATCAAGCACAAAACGCTTGATATCCGTTACATAGGCCAGTTTTTTCAAGCTGTCGGAAGTGTTTACCCAAACCGCAACCACCGGCTGCTGCGTAATTTTTCTATCTGTAACAGGCTCCAATCTTCCCATGCTTATCTGTTTGTCACGCTCTTTATAGTATTCGCTGAGGCTGTAATCAAAATACATAGCCATAGCATGCTGCAGATTGCTGATTTTATTGGAAAGGCTGTACTTCACAGGCTCGCCGAACTGCTTATAGCCGCCGAAAAACGTCTGCAGGCTGCCGGGAACAGGGTCTTCCGTGTTGCTGATACGCAGCAGCTTAATCTTATCACCGTACTGCTCCGCAAAGGCGCTGTTGCCAATCGCCGGAGCGCCAAAGGTGATAACAACAAACTTTTCCTTAGGCATTCCCAGACTCACCAAACGCTCGCCCAAAAGCGTCGCTGTAGCTCCGCCAAGACTGTGACCTGTAAGCACCAGATACGCATCAGGGTCTTCGCTTACACGCTTGAACAATCCACGCAACTTGCTGTTCTCATCAACTACGCCACTGCGCAGTACGGCATCCACATAGCTGTTAAAGCCTGCATGCACCGTCGCGCCATCCTTAGGCACAGGCTGCGCCGCCAGCTCGTGCATCTCCGCTAAGGTAGAACCGCCGTAATTAACCTTCTTGGTTGCAAGATTTATCTTCCAGTCACTCTTGCTGGCACTGCCGCGGAAGGTTACCAGATATATTTGCTTATTAACTTGCGGAAAATAATTTTTGGCTACAGCATAATTCAGCTCTACCTTGCCGTCATTTCCCTGCTGGCTTTCAATCTGCCAGCCATAACTGCGCAGATAATCAAACTCCTGGGAAGTATGCGGCAGATAAACACCCAGACAGGATGCTGCTGCGATTGTTGTAAAATAACTCTGCACGTAGGCAGAGCTTACCGGGTTAGGTGACGCTGCATACGTCATCGTACCCAAGCCGAAAAACAGACATATAATTGTAAGTAAACGCATAAGCTTAAGCATACTGCACCTCCTTGTAACATACCATTGCTATTATTATAACACAAAAGTCCGAACCTCTTGAAGAGATTCGGACCTTTCACTTTATATATACTGTTATATGCTTACCTTACAATTATTCTCCAAGGCCTTGGACAAATTCATCCACACCCTTACCGGGAGCAACCATCGGTACTACCATATCCTTAGGATTGATATCAACCTCAATTACATAGGTATGGTCCTTATCTAAACCACGCTTTACAGCAGCTGCAAAATCTTCCGGTGTTGTAACATGCTCACCTTCCAAACCGAAGGCTTCCGCATATTTAACAAAGTCAACGTAACCGGGACATTCACAAGCCATAAAACGTTTATTGAACTGTACAGTCTGCAGCTGACGAATCATACCCAAGCCGCTGTTATTGAAAACAACGGAAACTACAGGAACATTATTGCTTGCTAATGTAAACAGCTCGCTGCCGGTCATTTTATAGCCGCCGTCACCGCTGATACAAATAACCTTTTTATCCGGGCAGGCAAATTTTGCGCCCATAGCGGCAGGCAGACCAAACCCCATTGTTCCCAGTCCGCCGCTGGTAATCAGCTGACGTGCATATTCCACCTTCAAATGTTGTGCCGTAAACATCTGATGCTGACCTACATCAGTAGCAACAAAATAATCCTTACCCTTTAAGAGCGGGTTCAGCGCTTCAATAAAAAGCGGCGCAGTATTATTTCCATAATCCTCATCCATGCTCGGCCAGGTCATAATTGTATCCCACCATGCTTTTATATCATGAGATTTACAGCCCTTATCGAGCATTTTCAGGATAGTGCGCATATCACCGGCAATATCAATGCTGCTCTCAATATTTTTGTTCAATTCAGCAGGATCAATATCAATATGGATAATCGTTTTATGTGCGCTGTATTTATCACGGTCACCGGTTACACGGTCATTAAAGCGTGTACCAACCGCCAGCACCACATCAGCGTTAGCGATAGCACGGTTCGCACGTTCGTGTCCATGCAGGCCGCTCATGCCCAAAAATTGCTCACGATAGGAGCTGATGCAGCCCAAGCCCATCAGTGTACTGGCTACAGGCAAATGCATTTTTTCACAAAGATGCACAGCTTCGTATTCTGCACCGGAGATAGCTACACCGCCGCCAACAAGCATCACAGGACGTTCAGCCTTGTTCAGCGCAGCTACAGCTGCAGCAACAAGTTCCTTTTGCGGCATAGCGACAGGCAGCTCACGCAGCTTGCTTGCATGATATTCCATCATGCTCGTCTGCACGTCATGCGCTACATCTACAAGCACAGGGCCCGGACGACCGCTTTTGGCCATCTGAAAAGCCAGGCGCATGGTCTGTGCCAATTCTTCCGGCTTATTGACCAGAAAATTTTGCTTGGTAATCGGCATAGTAATACCGGTAATATCTACCTCCTGGAAGGCATCATGACCGATCATGCTGCTTTTTACCTGTCCGGTAATAGCCACTACAGGAATAGAATCAAGAAAAGCATTCGCCAGACCTGTTACGAGATTCGTCGCACCGGGACCGGAGGTAGCACAGCACACGCCAACCTTGCCGCTGGCACGTGCATAGCCATCAGCAGCGTGTGCTGCTCCCTGTTCATGCGCTGTCAGTACATGCTTAATATTTTTTACATCACGCAGAGCGTTGTAAAACGGCAGTATAGCACCACCGGGATAACCAAAAATTGTAGAAACGCCTTCTTCCTCAAGGCATTTCACCATAACTTCCGCACCAGTAAGCTGCATAGTGTTATACTCCTTTCTTACGCTTCTTCGGCATGAGGCCATTCATAGCGTGATTCTTTGACCTCCAATGCTTCATCGCCACGTTCTAAAGCAACGATTCCCGTCTGCACCATTTCGACAATACCATAACGGCGCAGAGCATTGGCAAAGGCGCACAGCTTGCCTTCATCACCGGTGTTGACAAAGGTCATGCTGTTGCCGGTAACATCAATAGCATGGGAACGGAAGGCTGTTGCTAATTGCAGCACCTCCATTTGCTTTTCGCCGGCGTGTACCTTGACCAGCAGCATACTGCGCAGTGCGCTCGTTTCACGATGCAGCACCTTAATGCGTTCTACCTCGCTGAGCTTAGCCAACTGCTTGCAGACCTGCTCGATTGTCAGCTCGTCCGCATCCAGTACGATGGTCATACGTGCATATTCCGGATCCTGCGTACTGCCACTGGTTAAGCTGTCAATATTATAGCCACGGCGGGAAATCAGTCCCGTAACCCTCATTAACACACCAGGACGATTGTGTGCGACAATAGATAATATCTGTTTCATTTCTTTTCTCCTGAATCTGATAAATCCACAGCTATTTTATCTTTATTTAATAAATTTAACGTGTGGAATAATCTCGTTATATACTTCTTCCTTGCGTTGGTTATAGATTACTTTTTGCTCTTCAAAAAAGTTTCTGCCATAGCTGTCGATAGAAACAATCAGAGGGCCAAACATTTTCACATGGCAGCTCCACAGAGTTTCCGGCATACCCAGCTCACGCCAGTTTGCGTCAACGATTTCCTGTACCTCAGTTGCTGCTACAACAGCATTGCCTGCGGGGAATACGCAATGAATAGCGCCAAAGTTTTTGCACGCATATTCAGTGTTGGGGCCCATACCGCCTTTGCCGACGATAACACGGACACCGGTCTGCTCTACGAATTCCTTTTCAAATTTTTCCATACGCATGCTGGTGGTAGGACCAACGGATACCATTTCAAATTTGTCATCGCCCAGGGGACGAATAATCGGACCGGCATGCAGAATTGCTTTATCCTTAACATCAACGGGCAGCTCACGGCCATATTCTACGACACGGCGATGTGCAACGTCACGACAGGTGGTAATGTCACCGTTCAGATAAACAATGTCACCAATATGAATATTCTTTAAGTCTTCTGCGCTTACAGGAGTAGTTAAAACCTTTTTGCCATCAATTACTTCGTACATTATAAAGTCACCCCGCTATGAGAAAGAATTTTGTAGTTTAAGTTTTTGTCGAATACGATGTGGCCGCGACGATGAGACCAGCAGCCAACGTTTACAGCAACACCGATTACAGACGGATGACGTGCAGAATTTTCTACGTTAACGCCCATAACGGAATATTTGCCGCCTAAGCCTTGAGGACCAAGGCCGATTTTATTGATGCCATCCTCCAGAAGCTGTTCCAGAAGTGCTGCATTCTTGTTCGGGTTATGGCTGCCAATCGGACGCATCAATGCTTTTTTAGCGTGCAGAGCAGCTACTTCTACAGAAGTACCGACGCCAACACCTACCAGAAGCGGCGGGCAGGCATTCAGGCCATAGGAGGTCATAACGTCCAGCACGAATCTGGTTACACCTTCATAACCGGCACCGGGCATCAGCACCATTGCTTTACCGGGCAGGCTGCAGCCGCCGCCGGCCATATAAGTATACAGATCCAGCTCATCGCTGTTCGGCACAATCTCCCAGAAAATAGTCGGAGTACCGGTACCGACATTTTTGCCGGTGTTGTATTCATCAAAGGTTTCTACACTGTTATGACGCAGCGGAGCTTGCTGAGTTGCGCGGATAACAGCTTCCTTCAGCAGCACCTCCAGCTCGTTAATCAGCGGGAAATTGGTGCCGCATCTTACTACGAATTGCATAACGCCGGTATCCTGGCAGCTGGGGCGGTTCAGATCCTTCGCCAGCTTCTGGTTCAGCTTCATAGTTTGGTAGATAGTTTTAGACAGCGGGCTGTCTTCCTTTTCTGCCAGCTCATCCAGCTTAGCGATAACATCGTCAGGTAAAACCTTAGCGGTGTGCGCTACAAAATGTGCTACATAGTTTGTTAATTGTTCAACTTGTTCTTGCTTATCCATTTTTACCCTCCATACGCAGCATCGGCTGCAAATTTATTATTTATTGCCTGCTTTCTCCACACTTTCGATTTCCTCCTTGGAAACATCAGTGAGAGTAAGCTTTTGGAAAAACTTTGTTTTCGGAACCAGGAAGGAAAAGCCTTCGGTCCTGCCCATATAAGCCTTGCCTTCTTGCAGAGAGCAGTTAAAAACATGACCGCCCATCGTTCTGTCATCCGATATAAAATGTACATGCCAGCCTGCAACATTCAAGCCATCCATATATTGCGGAAAATATACACAAGCAAGACTGCCGCTGACATTTTTAAATTCAAACTCACGCTGATCTGTTTCCAAAACCTTAGCAAATGTTTTATAAGGCTCGCTATGCTGCTTCTTTTCAGAACGCGCGTAAATTTCGTTAAAATACCCATCTATACGGCAAGCGTAGATGTTGTTCTCACCATGAGTCTTGACAACATCGTCCAGCTTAGCTAAAAGGCCGCTCATATCAGCGATGTTCTTTAAGTCAAACGTAAGCTCCTTATTGAGATATGTCACAGAAGCAAACGGCGTCGCAGCGTTTGCAGCAGCAATCTCTACTGTACCATCTGCTTTTGCCCGATAACAAATACCATCGAGCACAATCATTTCACCGTCAACCGCTTCAAAGGTACCTAAGCCTATATCGCCGTTGGCAAGCAGCTCTTCAATTGTTGCATTACCATAAAAATCGCCCTTGGCCAAAGCCTGCAGGGTTGATACCTGATACATAAAAGCCATCCTCTGACCTCCTTATGCTTTTTATCTATTCAAGACTTTCCTGTAGTCGTGCTCTAAATCACGTACATCACAAGGGCTGTATGTAGTTATATTGCACTTCAGTAGCAGTCTTTCTTGACCTGCCTTTACTATAACATCAATCTAGTGTATAATCAATTTTATAGAATTAATGTTTCTATAAAGGAGATTTATAGTATGGAGTTAGAAAAAAAGTACATCTACCAGGTCTACCAATGCGGCAGTTTTTCTAAAGCTGCAGAAGCATTATTTATTACTCAGCCTGCACTGAGCATAGCCATCAAAAAAGTAGAGCAGGAAATAGGTGCTGCCATTTTCAACCGCAGCCAAAGGCCACTCACTCTCACGAGCATAGGCGAACTGTATCTGCAGCATATCAAAAAGGAAATGCTGCTGGAGCAGCAGCTCAAGCAGCAAATTGATGATATTCATGGTTTAAAAAGCGGTGATCTGAAAATCGGCGGCACGCATTATATGAATGCTTATCTCCTGCCGTCATACATCGCCCAATTCAACACCCTCTATCCCAACATCAACATCACCATGGCCGAAACAAGCTCGGATATGCTCATTGAAATGCTCAAGGACAACAAGCTTGATTTCACCTTCAGCTGCGACGAGGACGTAGTGAGCGAGTTTGACAGCTATCCGACCTTTTCTGACCACATCCTGCTCGCTGTTCCGCAGTCCTTCGCGCTCAGCGACAAGCTGCTGGCGCAAAGCATCAGCGCGATTGAAGTCAAGCACGGCCTCCACCTGGCAGAAAGCTGCCCCAGCGTCAACCTGCACGAATTCACAGATTGCAACTTCATCCGTATCGACGCCCATGTCAACCTTGGCATGCGTACGCTAAAAATGTTTGAAGAAGCAGAAATTCTGCCACGCATAAAGGTCAAGGTACCGCAGCTCGTCACAGCCTTCCAGCTTGCGGAGCATGGCATCGGTGCCACTTTTATCAGCGACAAGCTGGTAACTGGCAACGAAACCTCTCTGCGCTTTTTCAAGCTGCAGTCCAAGCAGGCAGAAAGAAAATATTCTCTGCTTTTACCGCATAATGTTTACGTTCCTAACGCAGTCATCGAATTCATCAAGCTTTTCCAGCAATGACATCATATGAAGAAAAATACAGCAGCTGAGGGTTTGCCCTTCAGCTGCTTTTCTTTGCGCTTTATTATAAATCAGATTTATATGCTTATTAATTCCATAAAATTGATTTATCTTATTATCCGTGGTATATTTTAGTCAGTTCAAAAAACAGCTGCTAAACAAGCATAAAGAAAAATACACAGCAGCTGTTATCCATACAAATTTTAAAAATCATGTTTTATTTTACGGAGGGACTTTACTATGAATAATGCAAAACAATACTTCAGAATCGAGCCTTGGAAAAGCGTTCGCGCTTTAAAACTCCAGCTGCTTGGTCTGAGCGACTAATTAACATCAACAAGACTTTTTATTCAAACTTACGGAGGTAACTACTATGAATAATGCAAAACAATACTTCAGAATCGAGCCCTGGAAAAGCGTTCGCGCTTTAAAGCTTCAGCTGCTTGGTCTGAACGACTAATTAACATCAACGAAAAAAACTATTTGAATTTACGGAGGTAACTACCATGAATAATGCAAAACAATATTTCAGAATCGAGCCCTGGAAAAGCGTTCGCGCTTTAAAACTCCAGCTGCTTGGTCTGAACGACTAATTAACATCAACAAGACTTTTTATTCAAACTTACGGAGGTAACTATCATGAGCAATGTAAAAGATTTCATCAGAATTGAACCCTGGACAAGCGTACGTACCATGAAAGTAAATCTGCTTGCTTCGGCAATGCATCTCAACTAACCGGAGGCAAGAGTATGGCAAACAAACCTGTAAAAATCGTAGAAACCGTCCTGCGTGACGGCCACCAATCCATCGCAGCAACACGTATGCGTATCGTTGATATGCTGCCCGTGCTGGAGAAAATTGATAACGCCGGCTACCATGCCGTTGAAGCCTGGGGAGGCGCAACCTTTGACTCCTGCCTGCGCTTCCTGCATGAAGATCCGTGGCAGCGCCTGCGTCTGCTGAAGAAGAATCTGCCGCACACCCCAATTCAAATGCTGCTGCGTGGACAGAACGTTCTTGGTTACACCAATTTAGCCGATGACGTTGTTTCTGAATTTGTTAAACGCTCTGTAGATAATGGCGTTTCCATCATCCGCATTTTCGACGCACTCAACGATACCCGTAACCTGGAAACAGCTATGCGCGCCACCAAAGAAGCTGGCGGACATGCTCAAGGCTGTATCGTTTATACCATCAGCCCTTACCATAAAGATGAAAATTTTGTGCAGCTTGGCAAAGAACTTGTACAGATGGGTGCTGACTCCATCTGCATTAAGGATATGGCAGGACTTTTACGTCCCTATGATGCTTATAACCTGGTTAAAGCATTGAAGGCTGAAATTAATGTGCCGATTGATTTACATACTCACTTTACCAGCGGTATGGGTGATATGACTTATCTGAAGGCTATCGAAGCAGGCGTAGATATTGTTGATACAGCGCTCTCACCCTTCGCCTGCTCTACCAGCCAGCCATGTACCGAATCTTTGGTAGCAACATTACAAGGCACAGAATACGACACCGGCATTGACCTGCCGCTTCTGCATGATTTGGCAGATTACTTCAAAGGTGTCAAAAAGGATCTGGTAGATGATTTCAACCTTAACACTAACATTCCTATCGATCCGAAAGTACTTACCTTCCAAATCCCTGGTGGTATGCTTTCCAATCTGCTCAACCAGATGAAGGAAATGGGCGTTGCCGATAAATATCCGCAGCTGCTCGAGGAAATGCCCCGCGTGCGTAAGGAATTAGGCTATCCGCCGCTGGTAACACCTACCAGTCAGATTGTAGGCACCATGGCAGTACTGAACGTAGCCTTGGGCCGCTATAAGATGATTCCCCGCGAAGTTAAGGATTTAGTTTTAGGTAAATACGGACGTACACCCGCACCTATCGACCCTGAGGTTAAGCGTCTGGCTATCGGCAACGCAGAGCCTATCACCTGCCGCCCCGCGGATTTAATTCCGCCGCAGCTGGATAATTTCCGCAAACGCCTGGCTGAGGACGGTTATCCTAATGCCAGCATGGAAGACTTGCTGAGCTATATCTCCTTCCCGGAAGTAGCAAAAGCATTCTTCGGTCATAACAGATAAGCAAAGCTCAACTCATATTTCTCTCACTAAAAGTCATCAATATATTCCTACCTTTAATTTAAATACAGCAATTGGACAAAGAGCACAAAAAGCCCGAACCTCTTCAGGAGATTCGGGCTTTTCTATATTTCGGGATACACTCTCAGACGTTTTATTGAATTTTTTCAAATTCGCCGTTGTAACGGGCATTTTCCTTGTCATAGGCTGCAGGATCCGCATAGCGGTTAACCTTGCTATTCAAAGTGCAAGCCTCTTTGATGCAATCATTAACGGCATTTTTCGTATTGATGCGCGGGTCATCTTCACTGGCAATAACATAACCTGCTACACGCAGCATGCTGCTGTCATATTCCTTGATACCATAATCATAGCTGAAAAGCTTACCGTCTACAACGGTGCTTTCCTTCAACGCAACCTTAACAGTGCTGTATTTACCAACCAGCTTGTCACCGCTGCCAACACCGGCCAGGTCAAGCTTCACAACAATCGGCACCCAGTTGGGACGAGTAACCAGTGATACATCGGCAGCAGTCAGTTCCTTATCCGGAGCAGCCTGCTTAATCATCTGTACAGGGAAACGCTTGCCGTAATTTGCCATGAGGAAGGCTTCAAATTCCGTCTTACCTTTCTCAACATCATTTTCAAGATTCTGCGCTTCCAGAACAACCTCCGGAACCTGATACCACAGCACTACCTTTTTCGCCGGGGCAGCAGCGCAAACGGAACACATCAGCAGACAGAGAATACAAAGAAATAGTTTTTTCATAGAACTTTCCTCCTCGCTATATTCATTAACTATATTGTAGCAAGAAAACACCCCGCTGAAAAGAGTATTTGCTAATACATTTCCGACAAAAATGAAAAGAGAGCAAGGCTTTCCCTGCTCTCTCAGCAAATGACAAATTTTCTTACAGTGTTTAAAACACCAGTAAATCTACAACCATCCAACCGGCAAATAAAATCAACATCGGGTATAAATCCTGCATAACGCTTACCTCCTACGCATATCGCAGACTTCCTTCATCTTTGTTATACATAGTATAGCCTCTGAATATTAAATGCAGATTAACCTTAAAGTAAAATCCAAGTAAACAATATTCGGTTCCGTTAAGTGCTTTTATTTGTCAGCCATAGTCTGTTATAATTTATAATTCGCTTTCAGCTCTGCAATATGCGCTTCCAAATCCTTGGTGTTATTAAAACCGCAGCAGTATTCAAATACCTGCGTGGCCTGCGGTGCATATTTTTTGACAGCGCCGAAATATGCCTTCCAGTCAATATCGCCCTGACCTACCGGCAGATGGGCGTCACCGCTGCCATCGTTATCGTGAACATGGCAGGCCGCTAAACGCTCACCCAACGCCTGTACTACCGCAGGAATATCCCAGCCGTTGACATGCGCATGGCCTGTATCGAGCAGTGCGCCTGCCTGCGGGAAAATATCAAACAGAGCAACATACTCAGGCAAATCAAACAGTACATTATTTTTAGTACGCAGGCCGACATTTTCAATAAGCACCTTAACGCCGTAACGCTTGCCCAGGTTCATAACCTGACGCAGACGGCGGATAACACGTGCCTGTAAAAGCTCCTTGTCACCCTCAATGGCTTCATTGGTATGCACTACAACAAAATCAGCCTTGCACTTCTGCGCATAGGCAAAGGTCTTTTCTATAACGCGAGCATAATTTTTCTGCTTGGAATCAGCAAGATTAAGCGCAACGCAGGGAGCATGAATCGAAAGTGCTCGTTCGCCCCATTCCTCCACCTGCTGTTTCCAATAATAATCCTTGCCGAACTCATAGAAGAATTCAATACCATACTGCTTATCAAGCCTCTTCATTGCATCCTTCGTAAATCCCGGAAAGAGTAAATCACTGACTTCAAATTGCATATAACTTCCTCCCTTCAAGGCTTAGCGTACCTTCGCTAAGTTTTCACCGCTTTCGGCATCAAATAAGCAAACATTTTGCCAATCAAAATTGAAGCCGCGGATATCCTCCATTTGCAGGCCTTGGTCACTGTCCTGCAGATAAAAGCTTTCACCGGTTGCCAATTTAAGTGTAGCAGTTTTCAGGTTGCCTGTATTTTCAACAAAGTCTGCCTTACCATTAATCATAGCACTTTCAAAGCTCGGTGTGCAAGCCTCCGGACGTAAACCGAAAAGAACCTTGCTGCGACCGCCAATTTCCTGCAGACGCTCCTGCGGCAGCTTCAATGCGCAGTTGCCGACGATAATTTTTCCGTCCAAAATCTCTGCCTTCAGAATATTCATTGCCGGAGAACCGATAAAGGTTGCCACAAAGGTGTTGGCAGGATGATGATAAATATTTTCCGGTGTATCAATCTGCTGAATCTTGCCCTGATTCATAACGGCAATACGATGTGCTACAGTCATTGCCTCTATCTGGTCATGGGTTACATAAACCATGGTCGGCTTGAACATTTCATGGATTTTTACCAGCTCAGTACGTGCCTTTTGGCGCAGTTTGGCGTCCAGATTAGATAAAGGCTCATCCAGCAGGAAGTAAGGCGATTGCTTTACTAAAGCACGGCACAGGGCAACACGCTGCTTCTGTCCGCCGCTCAATTCATGCGTCTTTTTATTTTCGTAACCTTCAAGATGCAGAATTTCCATCGCCATACGCGCACGCTTTTCCATTTCAGCCTGCGGCAGCTTTTGCAGCTGCAAACCAAAGGTGATGTTGTCCCAAACGCTCAGATGCGGGAACAGTGCATAGCTTTGGAACACCATAGCAATATTGCGCTCACCGGGAGCGATATCGTTAACCACGCGGCCGTCCATATACAGCTCGCCCTTGGTGATTTCCTCAAAGCCGGCAATCATACGCAGAGTAGTTGTTTTGCCGCAGCCGGAAGGCCCCAGCAAAATCAGACGCTCACCCTTTTGTATCTCCAAATTCAAATCATTGATTACGACATTACTGCCGTAAGCCTTTTGCACATGCGAAAATATAATGCTGTAATCGTTTTGTAAGTTATCCATCTTCTTATCCTTTCACGCCCGATTGCATAAATGTGTTGATAATAAATTTTTGGCAGAAGCAGTAAAGTACTAACGGAGGCAAGCTTGTCAGCGTTGCTACAGCCATCGCGATGCCCCATTCACTGCCACCTTCGGCACTGATAAACATCTGCAGTGCCAACGGCAGTGTCAGATTAGCTTTATCCTGCAAAATCAGCAACGGCCAGAAATATTCGTTCCAACTGTTAATGAAGAATAAAATCGAAATAGCGAGTACCGAAGGCTTAATCAAAGGCATAATAACCTTGAACAGTACCTGATGCGGTTTTGCGCCATCCAGAATTGCTGCTTCCAGCAAAGGCTTGGGAATACCACGCATGGTCTGACGCATCAGGAAGATACCCATACCGTCTACAAGACCGGGAAGCATAACGCCGTAGGGAGTATCCAAAAGGCCCAGCTTAGACATCATCAGATAGTTCGGCATAATCAAAACGGTGATGGGGATGAAGAATGTCAGCAGCATACCGTTGAAAACAGTTTCCTTGTATTTGAAGTTATAATACACAAAAGCAAAGGCCGCCAGCACACTTGTTGCCGCCTTGCTGGCTGTAACCACAATCGCAATGTAAAACGTATTCCAGATATAGGTCAGCAGCGGAAAGTTATGTAAAACCGTAGTATAGTTGTCAAAGGTCGGCGGGAACGGTAAAGGATTCAATGTAGATTCAAAGACCTGATTCAAATCCTTCAGCGAGGTAGAAAGCATAAACACTATCGGCCACAGCATCAGGAAAACCGCAATGAGCAGAAACGCATGCCAATACCATTCATTCTGCAGCTTAGTTTTCATAGTACACCTTCTTTTCCAAATATTTATTCTTCACGAAGAGGAAGATGAGATAGCAGACCATGGTGATAACCGCATAGGCTGCACTGGTGCCTGCCTTGAAGAAGGTGAAGGCATATTGGTAAATAATATATACAAGGTTACTGCTGCCCTGATCCGGACCGCCCTGTGTCAGCATATTTACAGGTACAAGCACGTACTGCAGACCAAAAACTACCGTTATCGTAAAAACATAAATTGCGGTAGAAGAGGTCATCGGCAGAATGATTTTTTTGAAGATAACCCAGTTGGAAGCATTTTCCAGCTTGGCGGCTTCAATCATCTCTTTGGGAACTGCAACCATAGCAGCCAGCATAACGATAAGATTATAGCCGAAAACCTTCCAGCCGATAATCGTGCAGATAGCGAAAATAACCAGATAGTTTTCCTTGAACCAACGCGGTGATGCAATATCAAACTGGCTGAGGATAATGTTAATCGGTCCGGCCAGCGGATTGTAAATCCACAGGAACAAAATACTTGCTACCGCCAGTGATAAGGTAGACGGCAAAAAAAGGGCGCTACGATAAAAGGCTGTCCACCGATGCACCAAATGTCCTAGGATAAACGAATAAAAATAAGGCAGAACGAAATTCAGCACCAGCATAATTGCCACAAACAAAATGGTGTTGATTAAAATTTTAATCAGCTCGGCCGAACTGAAGATAGTGATAAAGTTTTCCAAGCCCACAAATTTTTGATTAGGGCTGATCATATTCCATGAAAAAACACTCAGATAAATATTCTGCAGCAGCGGCCAGTAATAAAATACCAGAAAAAGTACAGCAGCAGGCAGCAGATAAAGCAGTGCTTCATTGTTGTTCTTACTCATAGCAACCTCCTTCGCGCTATTAGCAAAATAAGCTGCCGCAACTGCGACAGCTTATTGATTACACTAATTACAGCAGCTTGTTAATTTTTTCAGCAGTTTGATGTAAAGCGTCCTTTGCGCTCATTTTACCGCTCAGAATGATATCACGTGCATCAATCAGCAGTTGTTCAGCCTGCAGGCCGTTAGCACCCGGGAAGCTTGCCCATTTGGTAACCTTAGTCATTTCCTGCAGAGCCATTTTAATGTTGGGGTTCTCATCAGCAAGCTTTTTGAAGCCCTTCGGATCGTCAGCTACGCCCTTACGAGGAGGCAGGTAACCGGTACCGGTGCTCCATTTAGCAAGTGCTTCCGGAGATTCCAGATATTTGATGAACTCGATAGCAGCCTTTTGCTTTTCAGCATCCTTAGAGAATACCATCAGGAAGTTGCCGCCTGCAGGAATCTTGGTCGGTTTGTTGCCGAAAGCAGGGAACGGAGAAGCCATAACCTTGAACTTAGCGCCCTTTTCGAAGTTAGCACGTTTACCGATGGTGGTACAAACCATGCCCAACTTACCGCTCAGATAAGCCTGGAAGCCTTCTTCGTTGGTAGCATGCAGACCGCTGCCGTTTTTAACCATATCAGCTACAACCTGATAAGCTGCAGCAGATTCCGGAGTATCAAAACCGGCTTTAACCTTGCCGTCAACCTTAGTCAGCATTTGGCCGCCGTTGGATTCAATCAGAGCCTGTTGAGTCCAGTTATCGGCATATTCCTGCATGAAGAAGCCCATGTTGCCGGTTTTATCTTTAATTTGTTTAGCTGCTTTACTAACCTCTTCCCAAGTTTTAGGCGGGTTTTGCGGATCAAGCCCGGCTTTTTCAAAAATTTCCGGATTGTAGAAGAGTACCGGAACACTTACGGAATACGGCAGACCGATTTGCTTGCCGTCTTCGGTTTGTGCCAGCTGCAGTACGTTCGGCAGGTAATTATCTTTCATGAAGTTTTCATCGCCGGCAGCCTTAAATGCTTCGTTCAAATCGGTATATTTAAAGTTTTCTGCAGCGTAGTTCAGAAAGGAATAACCCATTTGCACTACGTCCGGATTCTTGCCGGAAGCCATAGCAGCCTGCAGGTTTTGTGTCAGGCCTTTGTACATATCCGGGTTATATTTTTCTACTACTTCAATGTTCGGGTGAGTTTTATTGAAGTCGGCAACCAATTCTTTTACGGTTGCACCGCCAAAGCTCTCAGCAGCAACGTGCCAGTATTCAATCTGCACCTTTTTGCCGGTGTCAGCACTTTTCTTATCGCTACCGCAGCCAACAAGTGCAGTAGTTGCCAGCAGGGAAATCATTGCTGCTGCCAAAACTTTTTTCAGTTTCATTTCCATTCCTCCGTTTACTGATATTCCACAAAAATATTGTTGTCATCTCTACAACGTACTTTTATTTTAACGGATGAATGTAAAATCCAAAGTAAGCTTGCGGTTAAATCTGTGTTAAAAAGGTTACAGAAACGAGAAGAATTTCTTGGGCACACACCGGCACCAGCTAAGTTAATTTACCGGAGGAATAATTCTGCTTAATAAGATAAAAAACCTTGACGTTCACGAGGCATTATAACAATTCAGCATTACTGCTGATAATTTTATTATCCTCGCCAATATCTGCATACACTTCTCTTTATGCAAAGTTCTGCATTTACAATAACTTTAGTTTTTAAACTTATTCTTTTGTATATTGTTGCATTTGCAGTTGACAAGAAGAATTTTTGCTTTGTAAAATAAATTTAAGAGGAGTATTTTTCTTTTTATTGCTTTGACGGAGGTGAAGCCATGTTACGAAAATTATCAGCCGTTTTTTTACTCATACTGACCTCACTTGGATTTATAGCAGGCAATGTCAACGCCGCTAATGAGCAAGCAAAGCAAGAGGTTGTTTTCGCCGACGCCGGCTGGGACAGTGTCAAATTTCACAACGCCGTTGCCGGTTTCATCGGCACTCACGCCTATAACATCACGCCTAAGATTATCAGTGGCTCTACTCCCATCATCCAGACGGCGCTGCTCCGCGGCGACGTAGATGTGCATATGGAGCTGTGGACCGATAACGTGCCTACCTTTGAAGCTGACATGAAAACCGGCAAGCTGCTCAACCTGGGCATCAACTTTGATGATGATAAGCAGGGCCTTTATGTTCCCCGCTATCTTATTGAGGGTGACGCCAGCCGTGGCATTAAGGCACTCGCGCCGGATTTGAAAACCGTCAAAGACCTGGCACGCTACGCACATCTTTTTAAGGATCCCGAGGTTCCCTCAAAGGGACGTCTTTACGGCGCTATTCCCGGCTGGAGCATTGATAAGATACTTTATTTGAAATATGAAGCTTACGGCTTAAACAAAAATTACGTCTACTTCCGTTCCGGCAGCGAGCCGGCGCTGAACAGCGCCTTCCTCGCCGCCTACACTAAGGGCGAGCCCATCGTAGGCTACAACTACGAACCGACCTGGCTCACCGGCAAGCTGGACCTCGTTCTGCTGCAGGACGAGCCCTACAATGAAGTCAGCTTTCAGCGCGGCCTGACGGAGGCACGCTCTGTTCCCGTCTGCATCGTTGCCAACAAACAGCTGCAAAGCAAAGTGCCGGAGTTTGTTGCCTTTCTGCAAAAGTATCACACCACCAGCGCACTTACCGCAGAAGCGTTAGCGCACATTGCAGATACCAAATGCACCTATGACGAGGCTGCCATCTGGTTCATGCAACGCCACCCCGAGCTGCTCGCACAGTGGCTGCCTGAGGATAAGCTGCAAAGCATCAACAAAGCACTCAAAGGTGATAATGCTGCTGCAGCCAACTGGCTTCTTAGCTTTCCTGAAGAAGTTCAGGTGGACTGGACTAAGCCTATCGACAATTTCGTCAACTACATCAACACCACCTACGCAAGCTTCTTCAATAAGGTGAAGGATATTCTTACCTGGTGCATTCTTTCTATCGAACGATTGCTGAACTTTATTCCCTGGTGGCTGACTATCATCGCTATTGCTGCCTTGGGCAAGATGCTCACTGGCAAGCTGTCGCGCGGTATCATCTATGGTCTGGGACTTTTTGCCATCGGCGCCTTCGGCTATTGGAGCATGATGAACGAAACACTGGCGGTAGTTATTTCTTCGGTTATTATCTCGCTGCTTTTAGGTCTGCCCATCGGCATTCTTGTTTCCACCAGCAGGCTGGCAAACCGCCTGCTGCGTCCTCTGCTTGACGCCATGCAGACCATGCCTACCTTTGTCTATATGATTCCCGCAGTTATGCTGCTCGGTCCCGGCAAGGTGCCTGCAGTTCTTGCTACGGTAGTTTATGCTGTAGTACCCGTCATCCGCTTAACCAGCCACGGTATTCAGCAGGTTGACCCCAACGTTGTCGAAGCATCTGCTGCCTTCGGCGCTTCGCGTTGGCAGACGCTGTTCAAGGTGCAGATTCCGCAGGCCATGCCCACTATTATGACAGGCATCAACCAAACTATGATGATGGCTGTAGCAATGGTTGTTACCTGCGCGATGATTGGCGCCAACGGCCTAGGAATGGAGGTGCTGATTGCCATTAACCGAACAGAATCCGGCCGCGGACTTATCGCCGGTATTTCTATCGTTATTATTGCAATTATCATCGACCGCCTGACGCAAAGCCTGGCAGATAAGAAAAAGGAGGGAAAATAAATGACTGTACCCGTATTACAAGTAAAAAACCTGTACAAGCTGTTTATTCCTCTGGAGCATTCGCAAAACGAGAAAAAAGCTATGTCCATGCTGGAGCAAGGCGCATCCCGCACCGAGGTGCAGGATGCCACCGGCATCACCGCAGGTCTGATTGATATAAATTTTACGGTCAACAAAGGCGAAGTATTTGTCCTCATCGGTCTTTCCGGCAGCGGCAAATCCACTCTTATCCGTTGCCTGAATATGCTGAACCCGCCAACATCGGGCACAGTTTATCTTGAAGGCGATAACATTACCGATTTCAGCAGCAAACAGCTGCAGGAGCTGCGCCGCACTAAGGTAGCTATGGTTTTTCAAAATTTCGGGCTTATCAGCAACCGTAATGTTTTGGAGAATGCCTACTACGGTTTGGAGATTCGCGGCGTACCGCTGAAGGAACGTACCGAAAAGGCTATGCAGATGTTGGAAATGGTTGGCCTGCAGGGCTGGGAAAAAACGCGCATCAGTGCGCTTTCCGGCGGTATGAAGCAACGCGTAGGCATCGCCCGCGCACTCGCCAATAATCCCGATATCCTGCTGATGGACGAAGCCTTTTCCGCCCTTGACCCCTTGGTACGCAACGATTTACAGTTCGAGCTGCTGCGTATCCAGGAAAAGACCGGCAAAACCATTGTTTTTATCACGCATGATATCAACGAAGCCTTCCGTCTGGGAACACACGTCGGCATTTTGCGCGACGGCCGCATGGTGCAAATCGGTACGCCGGAGGAAATGATTACCAATCCCGCAGATGACTATGTGCGCAGCTTTATTAACAATGCCGATTCCAGTAAAATTTTTACTGTGCGCAACGTTATGAGCACGCAGACATGTATAGTGCGCAATATCGACGGTGCTGCCGTTGCTCTGCGCAATATGAAAAACAGCGGCGTATCCAGTGCCTACGTAGTTGATGAGCATCTGCGTTTTATCGGTATTATCACATTGGATAGCGCTATGCAGGTGCTTTCCGGCTATACAACCTTTGAGAAAAGTATTCTGCGCAATGTGCCTGTGATAGACAATCTTGATACACCAGTGTCAGATATTATGCCGCTTTCGGCAAGCACACCCTTCCCTCTGCCCGTAATTGACGAGAACAAACTGTTTTGCGGTATTGTCACCAAGGCTTCCGTGATATCCTCCTTTGTCACCAACTGAACTCTCATCCTCCCGCAAACAGCAAAAAAGCTGATGCTCCGGCAGTTCCCTGCCTTAGCATCAGCTTTTTACTTGCATTTATTATTCAACATGTACAACGTTAGTTGCCTGTTCGCCACGGTCACCCTGGATAACGTCAAATTCTACGTTCCAGCCTTCTTCTAAGGTTTTAAAGCCTTCGCTTTTAATACCGGAGAAATGAACGAACAAATCCTTGCCGCCTTCTCTTTGGATAAAACCATAGCCCTTTTCTGCATTAAACCATTTAACTTTGCCTGTCATCTGTAGGCCTCCCTAATTACTATTTGAGCCGCTAAAACTCACTTAGCTTATTATAGCCTATATGTACAGGAAAAGCAAATATTTGTCTGAATCTTTATAATTTTATTCTGCAATGCGAGCTTGCCATGTCTGCAGCAAAGCGAGCTTCTGCTCACGGCGCAGCTTTTTTATGGCACACTCGCGCCGTAAAGCCGCTTCCTTATCCGGCAGCTCTTCGCTGTAGACCAGCTCCAAAGGACCGCGTCCACGCGTATATTTGGCGCCGCGTCCGCTGTTATGCATTGCCAGACGGTGCTCCAGATCATTGGTCCAGCCTGTATATAAGCTGCCGTCCTTGCAGCGCAGCATATATACAAACGCCGCCATTTATTTTACAACCTCTACCTTTTCCATGGTCACAGCTTCGCGCGGACGGTCACGGAAATCAGTCGGTACTACGCCGATCAGGCGAACAACATCCATGCCTTCAACAACTTTGCCGAAAATTGCATGGTGGCCGTTCAGCCAGGGAGTCGGTGCCAAAGTGATGAAGAATTGGCTGCCACCGGTGTTCGGGCCTGCATTAGCCATGGACAGAATGCCCTCGTCATCATGCTTCAGGCCTTCACCGAACTCGTCTTTAATCTTGTAGCCGGGGCCGCCCATACCGGTACCGGTTGGGTCGCCGCCCTGAATCATAAAGCCGTCAATTACACGGTGGAAAATAATACCGTCGTAAAAGCCTTTTTCTACCAGCTCGATAAAGTTTTTGGTAGTCAGCGGAGCCTTGTCCTCAAACATTTCAGCAACAAAAACACCTTTATTAGTCGTAAATTTAATTTTTCTGTTTTCACTCATTGATATTTACCTCCAGAATAGCTTTAAAATACTTCATGCTTCAGCAGCGCAACAAACAGATAGATACCGCAGCCTGCCGCAGCACCTACAGCCGGCATCAAAGACGGTACGATAGCATTGCCATGCAAAAAGGTCAGACTGAACAGCATCATGCAGAAATAACCCTGCATGGTCTGCAGACGTTTCGGCAGCAGACGCTTGCCGTTTTTATCACCCTTGGACTTCACGTAGTCTGCCACGCGGATTTCCGGCAGAAAAAGAATGAAGGCCAGTGCCATAATAATAATATTGCTCATAGACAGCTCATTGGCAACAGTATCATACTTCGCAAAAATCAAGCAAGCCAAAGAAATACCTGCCAGATAAAGGCTGCGGAAGTAGCCTGCCTGAATTTGGCTTTCCAGAATATAGGCAGCACCAGTCAGCAGCGGGAATACCCACAAGCCCTGCAGTCCGAGCCAGGCAGCACTGCCAATCATAATAACGTTATCAATCAGACGATGTCTGTCACCGGAGCTACGGTTCAGCATACGCAGGATAAAGAGCAGCCACAGCATTACCAGGATATTGCCTTCACCCATAAAATAGGTTGCTATCAGCGTCAGACCGCCGCCGATGAAACCGCCGAGCTGACGGTCAGGGTCAAGCTCCAGAGCCAGCATATAGCTGAAGAGGAAGGATAAAGCATAACCTAAAGCGCTTACTACAGCAGCGCCGGAATCCATACCGGTAGAGCATTTCCACAGCGTTACCACAACGGAAATAGCAACAGCGCACATCATCGCAATACGCACCGGCTTTTTGTCAAAGTCAATCGGGCGTCCCAGGCCAAGATACTCGCTTACACCTGTAGGATCGTAAGCGGCAGGCTGATCACCTGCATATTTATTACTTTTTTTCGACATATCATCACACCTTATCTGTAAGATTTTAACTATTTTATTATACCACAAGTGCAGTGTCTAGTCATTATGTAAAACATATAAAGGTTGGCAGAAAGTCAGAATATAGCAAAAAACTTTCCCCGACGCAGCTTCAGTACGCGGGGAAAGCTTTCAACTCATTATGAAATTTTTATCAGAAGGTTTCTGCCAGCTCCGCCAGTGTCAAAGCAAAGGCTGTCGTTCTGGGAACTGCGGTGTTCAAATCTACAGATTCATGGTCGGTATGCTCATCATAGTTTTCTACACCCAAAGCATCCAGTGTCGGTACGAACTTCGCTGTGCGGTTGCCGTCGGTGAGGCCGCCTGCTACCCATTCGTTTACCTCAGCGCCGTATTCCTCTTTAACGATACGCTTATAAACATCAACCATCTTCTGTGCCTGCGCCGTTTTCTGCATCGGTCCGGTAACAATGCCGCCGGTAATTTTAATGCTGGTACCGGGAATAACAACCTTATCTGCCAATGCCTTAACCTCAGCATCAATGCGCTGCTGTTCTTCAATCGTAAAGCAACGGATATTTACCTCGCAGAAGGCATCACCCGGAATAACGCTGATTTTGTCGTTGGTAGAACCGATTACGCCAACATTTACGGTATTCTGCGGAATAAACTGGCCTGCATCAACAATGCCGCGCGCCTTCAGTGCTGCTGCCGTGTAATCCTCCGGATTTCCCGGCATGGGGCTTGCCAGCTTCTGCAGCTCGGTAATTGTATATGCCAGCTGGTGAATAGCGTTGGCGCAGGATTGAGATGCATTGCCGTGGTGTCCGCCTTTACCGGTAACCTCAACGCGGTACTTGGCATTACCCTTGCGCTGGGTAACAATGCCCCAGTTCGGACGGGCAACGTCCATAATAATCGCAAAGTCGGACTGCTGTGACAGCTCTGCCACAATATCCTCGGCAGTCTTGCTGCCGCCCTCCTCTTCACCGTTAGTGTAATAAATAATTTCCTTAAAATTATCAAAGCCTGCTGCCTTCAATGCCTCCAAGCCATAGATAACCTCTACAACGGTAGCCTTGTCATCGCCTACACCCGGTCCCCAAGCAAAGTTATTCTCGTCAACACGGAACGGACGACGTGCAGCTTCACCCTTTTTAAATACTGTATCAACATGGGCAACAAGCAGAATCGTGTATTTGCCTGTTCCCTTTAAGCGGGAAATCAGGTGGCAGGCTCTGTCATTATATCTGAACTCCGTGGTAGCACCGATAGCTGTCATTTTTTCAGCGACAAACTTATTTGCTGCCTCTGTACCTTCTCTGTCACCATTACCGGAGTCAATATTCGTCAAGGCTTCCAAATCCTTCACATAGTCCTCATAATGCTCGGCAATATACTTTTTTACGGCTTCTCTCATTTTATTACCCCTTTCGTATTTGGAATCATATTTATATTTATTCGTTAGGACGGGTAAAAATTCCTGCTACGGGAGATTTTTTTAAGTTGATAAAGTGAAAAGCAACAGCCATTGCTGACTGCTGCTTAACAAAATACTACATATTATATTAGTGAGTGCCGTCTACGATGGTAATGCCTGCTTCCTGCAGTTCATCGATAATCGCTTTAATCTTGGGACAAAGATGCTTTTCACCGTTAGCATCCTTTTTGTGCGTGCAGTGGCTGATATGCAGCGCATCCAGCTCCAAAGCCTTCATACGTTCAATTTTTTTACGGATACCTTCCTGGTTTTCCAGCATGGAATCACCGCAGCCGTTACATGTCCACATCGCCATCAGGCACAGCTCTTCATCTCCATACTGTGCAAAGGCTTTGTCCTTTTCATACAAAGCACGCAAGCAGCCTGCTCCCGCACAGGATGCGGAGGTTTTCAGGCAGCGCAGAATTGCTATTTTCTTCATAATATATTCCTCCAAAAAATAACTTGCAGGCATTTGTAGCCTCGCTGTTTATTTGATTTTAGCATTATCTTGGAGGGTTGGCAAGCAAATCATACTTTAACCATGTGCTTTGTTGCTTGGCGCATGCAAAAAGAGGACGGTGCGCACCGTCCTCTTTTCATTTATGCATATGCGATTTTTTGCTTTTCAGCGGTTTGACTAAAAGTCAAATTAGAAAGTGAATACCAGTTGGCTCCACAGAGTCTTCATGTCGGAGTTTACCAATTTGTCTTCCAGATCATAGTATTCAACAGCACCAACGATGTTCTTAGCGAAGGTGTAGTTAGCGCCTACCATGTAGCCTTTGAAGCCATGAGTGCCGTATTCGCCGTTCATGGTGTGAGCAACAACGGTGGAACGAGCTTGGTCATAGTAGTTAGCATAGATGCCGAAGGAACCTTCTTTAGCAGCTTTAGCACCAGCATAGGACAGGCCAACAACGATTGCATCGTCGTCTTTAGTTACATATTCTTCGCTGGATTTCATGTAATCAGCAGTCAGGCGCAGGTCTTTAGCCAAATCAAATGCTACGCCAACATTCCAAATTTTGTTGTCATCGATTTCTTTAGAAACTGCTTCATATTTGTCAGATGTAGCAATCCATTTACTATCAGTCGAAACGCCATCTTTGAATACAGTGTAACCAGCGGTTGCAGCTACAACACCAAGTTTAGCGTCAACTTTTACACCATATACGTTATCGAATTCTACTTCAGATTTTTTATCTTTCGGAGTTTCATCAAAAACTTTAACTTGGTTGGTCGGTTTAGCATAGAAACCGGTTACTTTAACGTCTTTGCCATAGGAAGCAACGATGCCGTCAGCACGGGTATCATACAGGTTACCAGCAACCAGGTTCAGAGGCAGACGACCAGCTTCAACAGCTACGCCACCGATTTTACCATCAACATAAGCACGTTGGAATTTGGTGTCTTCATCGCCAGCATTGTTGGTGAAGTCTTGGTTGTTTTCCAGCATACCGGTGTAAGACCAGTCATCGTTTACTTGGCCTTTTACCCAGATACGGGAACGCAGTTTGTTGGAGAAGCCATCAATGTCGCCATCTTTTTCAGCATAGCTGTAACGGATGTTACCGGTGATTTTTACATTGTCAGCTTTTTTCTCCAGGTTAGCAACGCGAACACCCAGGTTGTCCAGTTCGTCAGCGAATTCAGCAGCCAGTTTGTCAACGTTAGCGCCTTTTGCCATTGCTTTAGCAACGATTTGAGCCATTTCATAACGGGTCATCAGTTTGTCGCCACCGAAGGTGGTGTCGCCGTAGCCTTCGATTACGCCAGCAGCAGCCAGTTTGTTGATGCTGTCATAAGCCCAGTGGCCAGCAGGAACGTCAGAGAAGGGGTTAGCAGCGTAAGCGGAAGCGGTTACGCCAAGAGCCATTGCCATTGCGAGAACTAAAGATTTTTTCATTTTCTTTTCCTCCCTTAGGAAATCCGGCAGTATAGTCGACTGCCAATTTTTATTTTTACAAATCACCCTAAGGGAAACTTCAGTAAAGTCTGTGCAAGAGTTGCCTTGTTTCCTCTGTACTTCTTTTACCAACATCCACCGCGGGCAATTTATAAACGCATTCATTGCAGCAAGAGGAGGAAATGCAGATTGCAAAATCCTTAGTACTGTCACAAAGCAATCTGCAAACTCTTGCTGTTTAGTTTATTATAATACAGTTGTCCCCCCCGTCAAGACTCATTGTCTGAAAAATTTTAAATTATATTGCACTTGACGGACGCAGGGAGGAGAAAAAGAAGAAATACATTTGCTTCTCTAAACTCGCAAATGTTTTTACGCAAAAACCCCGCGGCAGTCGCCACGGGGTTTTCTAATTTACAAAGCTTTAATCAATCTTTGCTTTATTTACTTATACAGCCTTAAGCTAAAATCAGCCTAAGGTTACAGCATCACTGTTCAGCATTGGGATAGGCTTGCCGTTTTTATTATTGCGGTACAGTCTGAGACGCTCGATATCAGCCATTTCTACCGGTAGCTCCAAACCATACTGCTCATTCAGCGCATTCAGCAAATCAACTGCCTTCATGCTGCCTGTCGGTGTAATCTTGCAGTCAAAGCTGAAAATCGTTTCTTTTTCGGTCTGTTCTGCAGTAAGCTGTGGAATGTAAAACTTAACGTCAATTTCCTTGAACTTAGCCTTCGTCTTGGGTGCAGCTTTTTTGAACAGCAGCTCCGGTGCAGCATTGAACTCCGCAACAGCAGCGCTCACGTCTTTGCTATAAGGCAGCGTTACGCGATAGCTTGCACCTGCCGCCTGACTCATCAGGGCAGCGTGATGCGTATCAACAGCATCGGCAGCCAGCACGCGGATACCGCGCGGCAAAGCAGCATCAAGAGCCAACGCAGCCTTTTCTACCTCCATCGGCTCGGCAAGCTCGATTTCCACGAACTCTGTATAGCTTACTACGCCTACACCCAGCGCAGAAGCCAGACTGAATTTCAGATGCGGATTAAAGCCTTCGGAATAGGCAGCAGGCAGCTTGGCACGGCGGATAGCACGGCCGATGGTGCGTACATATTCCAGATGGGAGATAAAGCGGATGTCCTTATCCTTGGTAATTTGCATACGCAGTTTCATTATGCCTGTACCTCCCCATTGTTTTGATATGCTTCTTTATAATCAACAATTTTTACGCCCAATGCCTGGCAAACGCCACAGCCGGTACAGCTTGCGCGACGGCAGTCGTGCGTAAGCTGCTGAGCATAAGCCTTACGCCATTCGTTCCACAGGAAGCGGCGGCTGACACCAGGAGAGATATGCTCCCATGGGAAAGCTTCGTTCTCACCGCGCTCGCGTGCAGCGTAAAAGTCCTTATCTAAGCCAGCATCGCTGATAGCCTCCAGCCAACGCTCGTAGGAGAAGCAATCGCTCCAGCCGTCAAAACGCGCGCCCTTCTGCCATGCCAACAGCAGCGCCTTGCCTACACGGCGGTCGCCGCGAGCAAAAACAGCCTCAATCGTGCCGGTCTTGGCATCATGATAGTTTAAGGTGATATTTTTATATTTTTTTATTTCATCCTTCAGCAGGAACTGCTTACGGCGAATTTCTTCCAAGTCATTCTGCGCAAACCATTGAAAAGCAGTGTACGGCTTAGGTACGAAGGACGAAGCACTTACGGTAACCTTGCAGCCACGCTTACCGGTAATCTGGAAATATTTATACTGTACCTTGCGTGCCAAATCGGCAATCGCCAGTACATCCTCATCAGTTTCATAGGGCAGGCCGATCATAAAGTACAGCTTAACACTGTTCCAGCCGGATTCAAATGCTGCACCGACAGCATTCATCAAATCCTCTTCCGTTACGCCCTTGTTGATAACATCACGCATCTTCTGGCTGCCTGCTTCCGGAGCAAAGGTCAGACCGCTCTTACGCACTGCCTGTACCTCTTTGGCGATAGCAACACAGAAGCTGTCGATACGCAGAGAAGGCAGAGAAACGCTGACGCGTTCATCCTTAAACTCGCCAATCATCTTATGTACGAGTGGAGCCAGACAGGAATAATCGGCACTGGACAGGGATACCAAGCTGATTTCGTTATAGCCTGTGTTATCTACCAGCTTACGCGACAGGTCCATCAGCACCTCCGGCTTGCGTTCGCGCACGGGGCGGTAAACCATACCTGCATGGCAGAAACGGCAGCCACGGCTGCAGCCACGGAAAACCTCCAGCATGATACGGTCATGGACAATTTCACCGAAAGGAACAATCGGAGAGGTCGGGAAATCTACGCTGTTCATATCCTCTACAACACGCTTTTTGATAACAGCAGGAATATCCTCGCGCAGCGGCTTAATTGCCTTAAAGGTGCCGTCCTCATTATATTCTGCTTCATAGAAGGAAGGTACATAAATGCCCTTGATTTTTACCACACGCTGCAGGAATTCTTGTCTGCCGCCGGGTTTGCCCTCACGCTTCCATTCCTTGAAGCAACGCATAACCTCTACCAAAACCTCTTCGCCTTCACCTATAACAGCAAAATCGAAGAAATCAGCCAACGGCTCCGGGTTGTAAACGCAGGGACCGCCAACAATAACAAAGGGATCTGCATCGGTACGGTCCTTGGCAAGCAGCGGTACGCCACCCAAATCAAGCATATTTAAGATATTGGTATAGGAAAGCTCGTATTGCAGAGTAAAGCCCACAACATCACATTCGCTCAAAGCTTTTTTTGTTTCCAAGGTGCAAAGTGCAATTTCACGCTCACGCATCTTCGCCTCCAGGTCAATCCAGGGCGCGTAAACACGTTCTGCGGCAATTCCGTCTTCCTTATTCAGCAGATGGTATAAAATTTTAAAGCCAAGGTAACTCATACCTACTTCGTATACATCCGGGAAGGCCAAAGCAATAGTTGCCTCTACTTCTTCTGCAGGCTTAACAATGCTGGCGAACTCACCACCGGTGTAGCGCGCAGGCTTTTGCACGCTGCTTAAAATATCAATAGTTAAATCCTTTTTCAAATTTATTTTCTCCTCTATTTTTAATGATTTAAGGGTTTATCAAAAACAGTTTTCGTCAATATTTATCTGATATGGCGCTTTAACGTCCACCGATTCCTATAGTTTTTATAAAAAGGTTGACGAGAAAGTGTCAGAGGCGAAGCGACGGCGACGACGGCGTACTAAACGTACTCCTAGGAGTCGTTGCTAAGCATATGGCACTTTAGCGTCGACCGATTCCTATAATAATTTTATAAAAAGGTTGATATCATCATCCTTAGAACTGTAAGTTCTGTTTTTTAACCTTAATATTCAACAAAATCGCCACCAACATAAGGTTCGTCGTCAGCGAGCTGACGCCATAGCTCAAGAACGGCAAAGGTACACCGGTTACAGGCATAATACCTGCAGTCATACCAATGTTGACCATAACATGGAACATAAACATAGACGTTACACCAGTTGCCAGAAGCATACCGAAGGTATCATCAGCATCAAGCGCAATCGCAATACCGCGCCAGATAATAATCATATACATAGAAATGATAAACACCGTTCCGATAAAGCCAAACTCTTCACCGGCAACAGCAAAAATAAAGTCCGTATGGTTTTCCGGCAAAAAGTTCAGCTGGCTCTGCGTTCCAGCCAACCAGCCTTTGCCAAGAAAGCCGCCACTGCCGATAGCAATTTTAGACTGAATAACATGATAACCGCTGCCGAAAGGATCAAGCTCCGGATTCAGAAAAACGCGGATACGGTTCTTCTGATAATCCTTCAGAATCATCCAAAACGCCGGCAGCAAAGCCATAAAAGCTAATCCCATGCGGAAGAACCATTTATACTTGAAGCCGCTGACAAAAATCATGCCTATAAGGATAGCAATAAAGGTCAGCGAGGTTCCTAAGTCCGGCTGACGCATAACAAGTATAAACGGCACCAGAATATATGCAAAAACCGGCAGGTAATCCTTAAATTCCTCCAGCCATTCAATTCGCTTATCCATAAAGGTAGCTAAGCAGATAATGAGAAAAACCTTAGCAAATTCACTGGGCTGAAAAGACATAGAGCCTATTTGAATCCAGCGCTGTGCACCCAATTGACTCTGACCTACAAACATTACCGCTAAAAGCAGTATGATATTAATTATATACAGCTTGGTGGCATAATTTTTGAGAACACGGTAATCAAAAGCCAACGATACAGTAACAATAGCCAGGCCAAAGACCATAAACATACTTTGGCGCTGAACATGCCAGGCCTTACCGGTGCTCACTGCAAAGGAATGGGTAGCACTGTCGATAAGCCCCAAGCCACAACCCATAAGTATTAACACAGCAGCAATCAGCCACCAGTCAAGATTTTTCAGGATACGTTTAAAATCCACAATGTACTCCTTCCTGCATTATTGGATGGTGTCCTTCTTAGGGGCAGCCTTATCAGGGCGGGGCATATAACCCCTTTCCTGGAAAAATTCTTCAAATGCTTTATAAACAATAGGGCCTGCAGCAACAGAGCCGAAACCGCCCTGTTCCACAATGCATACTACAACAAGCTCCGGGTCGTCTACCGGTCCATAGGCTACAAACAAGCCATGGTCACGTCCATGAGAGTTTTCGGCAGTACCGGTTTTACCGGCAATAGGCTTAGGCAGACCGGCAAAGTACGATGCCGTACCGCCCTCCTGCGTAGTAGCACTCATGCCCATGCGGATATAGTCAATTGTCTGCTGTGATACATCAATATGCTTGCCTTCGGCACGTTTAGGTTTTTCAAAAAGACTGCCGTCACTGTTTATAATACTGTCAACCAGATATGGCTGATACTTGGTACCGCCATTAGCAACAATACTCAGCATAACAGAAAGCTGAATCGGTGTCGTCAGGTTGAAACCCTGACCGATAGCAGCGTTGAAGGTATCGCCTAAGCGCCAGTCCTCATCCCAAATTTCACGCTTTACTTTTTTAGAGGCAACAAGACCTTTGCTTTCGCCTTCCAGGTCAATACCTGTGCGTTCGCCAAAGCCAAAGATATGCGCATATTTTTCAATATTATCAATGCCGACGCGATAACCAAGCTCGTAAAAATAAACGTTATCACTCATCGCCAACGCTTTGATAAATGTCAGCCAGCCTAAAACCTCGCCGCCGGCGTTACCCATAGTAGGAACCATCGGATGAAAACCACCGTCGAAAATTGGCTCATCCAAGCCAACCTTTTTCAATTCGAAAGCAGCACTGCCGGTAACAATCTTAAAGGTAGAACCAGGCGGATATTCACCGGTAATAACTTTGTTATTCATCGGGTAATTGGGATCGTTATTAATAGAATTCCAATTCTTTGAGGAAATGCCATGCACAAACCAGTTGGGGTCATAACCAGGACGGCTTACCATCGCCCTTACCGCACCGTTACGCGGGTCGATAGCTACTACCGCCGCTGCTCTCGCTCCGGGAGCAATACCGGAGCTTCGCAGAAAGGCAAGATGCTTATCGGTAAAAGCCTCCAGCTCCTTTTGCAGCTCGTAATCAATTGTCAGCTTCAGATTTTTGCCAGGAATAGGTTGCACGGAATCGTAATGCTTGACAACGTTACCGGCAACGTCAACCTCCTCCATAAAGGCGCCGTCCTCACCGCGCAGATATTTATCATAAGTCTTTTCCAGTCCGGCCTTACCGACAAGACTGCCCTGAGTAATATTCTTGAACAAGCCCTGCTCAATTTCATAAGCACTTACCTCGCCTACGTAACCCAAAGCATGTACAGCAAGCTCATGATATGGGTAATTGCGGATAGGCTGCACCGAAAGCATAACCTCCGGCATATAGCGGCGCTGTTCTTCTATTTTGGTTACCATCTGCTGATCAAGATTATTTTTCAGCATAATCGGTTCATAAAAATTTTCACTCGCCTTAATTTTAGCGTTAATTTCTTCTACAGGCATCTGCAGCAAATTACTGAGGCGCTGCAGTGTTTCCAGTTTATAGCTGGACTGCTTCTGCAATACTACGGCATAACCGGGCAAATTATTTACCAGCTCTTTACCTTCGCTATCATAAATAATTCCACGGGGAGCAAGAATACGCGACTGGCGCAGCCTGTTGCCGTCAGATTGCTTAGCGTAGTAATCACCGCGCCACAGCTGCAAATAAACCATTCGTCCCAGCAGCACAGCAAATAATACCAGACACACAACCAGCAAGGTGTGCAATCTGGTTATCCGGTTTCTATCTTCCATAGGCTACGTCTGTCTCCTTTCCTGCTTCCTGGTTAATAAGATATATCTTCTTTTCTGATCCATTCATAAATCATCTTCATTATAACTACAACAGGCCATACCAACAGCGCATTGCCTATAATATAGCCCAGGGAATCCCATAAATATGCAAAAAATATGCTCCAGCGTCCGCCACTGCGCAAAAGTTCCAGCCACCAGTAAACAAAACGCAGGATAAAAGTAATCGTCGCAATAGCACTCATATGATAAAGATAATTATCCTTAAACACCTTTTCCTTTGTCAGGCCAACTATATAACCTACACAGATACGGCTGAGAATATGGAAGCCAAAAACACCCACCGTCATTGCATCCTGCAGCAGTCCGGTGATACCGCCGACTACCGCACCAGCTTTTTCGCCGCGCAGTATCGCATAAGCATATACCGCCAAAAGCAGCAAATCACAGGAAAGCCAGCCCGTATAGTACACAGACATCGAACCCTGCAGCAGCATTAAGAACAGAAACAGGACGGGCCAAATCAGTCTCCTCATTTTGCCTGTCCTCCCTGTAATACGATTTTCGCTTCCGGCGTAAAGCCAACAATAACCAATACCTGTTCCACATCTGCAATATCAGCAGCAGGTACAATATCTGCTTCCTGCAGCAGACCTACACTATCCATATGAGTAGCAGTAACCTTACCGATAAGAATATCTGCTGGATGAGTGCCGCTATAACCGCTGGTAACGATAATATCACCCTCACGCAGGCTTGCTTCGCGGTAAATATGCTCCAACAGCAGCTTATCCTTGCCGCTGACACCGCCGGCTACACCGACAGCACGTGAATCAGCGCGCAATACCCTAGCACCTACACGACAGCGCGGAGAGGTGAGCAAAAGTACACGGGCATAATCATCATATACCTCGTCAACCACGCCTACCAAGCCGCCGTTTACTACAGCCATATCAGGTGCCAGGCCTCTGTCCTTACCGGCAGCGATATATATGCAGTCACGTAAATCGCCGAAGCTGCGGGCAATTACCTTTGCTGCTACAACCTTCTGCGATTTGTGCTGCTCCTTATACTCCAGCAAGCCTCTCAGCTGCCTGTTTTCTGCATACATCGAAGCCATCTGGATATTGGCATTACGCAGCTCAATATTTTCTTGTTTCAGCTTTGCATTTTCGCTCTGCATTACTGTCAGTGCCTTCCAATAGCCACGCACGCCATCACCGGCATTGCCTAACCCGGTCAGCATACTTTCTACCGGCAGCACCACTGCCGCCACCGCTCTGTTGACCAAAGGAAAACGGCTTCTGCCTGCTACGGCCATCGCCAGCATAGAAAACAGGACCAGAACGAACAAAGCTACCAACATAACCTTCTTATTCATGCTGCATTCCTACTTATTTAGAGGTCATAAAGCCTTTGCGGTAAATGTCAATATTTTCTACAGCAATACCGGTGCCGAGAGCAACACAGTTCAAAGCTTCATCAGATACGAATACCGGCATACCGGTTTCCTGAGAAATAAGTCTGTCCAGATTGCGCAGCATAGAGCTGCCGCCTGTCATAACAATTCCACGATCCATAATATCAGCGGACAGTTCAGGCGGTGTACGCTCCAATGTGTTACGAACAGCATCCACAATCATGCTTACAGGCTCGTTAACAGCTTCGCAAACATGGTTGGCATTAACCTCTATACTCTTAGGCAGACCGCTGAGCAGGTCGCGGCCGCGAACCTCCATAACAGCAGGCTCATCAACCTTCATTGCGGTACCGATTTCAATTTTAATATTTTCTGCTGTACGCTCACCGATAAACATATTAAAGGCTTTGCGGATATAACGTACAATAGCACTGTCGATAGCATCGCCGCCGCAGCGTACGCTCTTGCTGACAACAATGCCGCCCAGAGAAATTACGGCAACCTCACAGGTGCCGCCGCCGATATCAACAACCATGCTGCCGGTTGCTTCCTGTACAGGCAAGCCTGCACCGATTGCTGCCGCCATCGGTTCTTCAATCAAGTAAGCCTCACGCGCACCTGCTTCAATAGTAGCATCAACAACTGCACGCTTTTCTACTTCGGTAACACCGGAAGGCACACCAACCAGAATACGCGGACGTACAAAGGTACGGTTGCCCATAGCCTGCTTAATAAAATATTTCAGCATAGACTGAGTAATTTCATAGTCGGCAATAACGCCATCCTTCATCGGACGGATAGCGACAATGTTACCGGGAGTACGGCCAATCATTCTCTTAGCCTCCGCACCGATTGCCAGTACCTCGTTAGTGGCCTTTTCAACAGCTACTACCGACGGTTCGCGGATAATAATACCCTTATCCTTGCAATGCACCAGCGTATTTGCAGTGCCCAAATCTATACCCATGTCATCCGACATATTGTTAAAAATACTGATATTAGGGAAAGTAAACTTCATTTCCGACTATCCTCCTAAACTTCTAATGCTCCATCTTCCTGAAAGCTGTAATAAGCACCGTCCCCGATAATCAGATGATCCAGAAGCGGAATCCCCAACGTTTGTCCTGCCGCCAGCAAAACAGCTGTCAGCTGCCTGTCCTCAATGCTTGGCATCGGATCACCCGATGGATGATTATGTGCCACGCAGATAGAGGCTGCATGCTGCAGAATCGCCGGCAGAAATACCTCACGCGGATGCACCACCGAGTTGGTCAGCGAACCCTCTGATACCAGCTCTGTGCCTATTACTTTATTCTTACTGTTTAACAAAATTACCAAAAATTGTTCCTTTGTGGCATAACGCAGGCGTGGCATCAAAAATGCCGCACCATCCTGCGGACAGCCAAAATGGATTTTATCCAAAGGGCGGGCCGACGCAATACGTCTGCCTATTTCCAGAGCTGCCAAAACTGTTGCTGCCTTGGCCTGCCCCATACCCTTGATTTGCATAAGCTCATTTAAGTCCCTCACTCCTGCCAGACGCCTGTACAGGCCTCCGTCAGCTGTGAGCTCCTTAGCAATCTCCAACGCTGATTTTTGCGCAGTGCCTGTGCGTAGCAATATTGCCAGCAGCTCTGCATCTGTCAGCGCGTTAACTCCACGCAGAAAAAGCTTTTCCCGTGGTCTGTCCTCTAAGGGAAGATTTTTAATACTTTCTTTGTTTGTTGTTTTGTCGATACTACTAAAATCACTGCAAAAATCGCAGGTCCTGCTTACCGCAGGATTAGTCACTCTTCATAGCTCCTCATACTCCCAATCTTTGCATCATTAAGTACAACAATGACAACGGCAGGCCTACAACATTGTTATAGCAGCCATTGATTTTTTCCACCAGGACAGCACCTCTGCCCTGAATGCCATAGGCTCCTGCCTTATCCATAGGCTCGCCTGTAGCAATATAAGCATCTATTTCTTCAGCAGTCAGCTGACGAAAGCTTACATCAGTAACGCACACCTCGGACATCTTTTGTCCCTTATAACATACAGCAACGCCTGTCATAACCTGATGTGTACGTCCGGACAAACGCTGCAGCATAGCCTTAGCAGCTGCTGCATCCTGCGGCTTGCCCAAAATAACATTATCAATTACTACGATTGTATCTGCAGCAATTACAGGAAGCTCATCTCCCATTTTTGCTGCTACAGCAGCGCATTTGCCGGCTGCATTATGCAAAGCAACCTCCTGCGCCTGGCTGGCAGTGCCGCTGCCTTCGGCAAAATCCGCCGGACAAACCAGCGGAGTAATACCTATTTGCTGCAGCAGCGCCTGTCTGCGCGGAGAGGCTGATGCCAAAATAACTTTCATGCTTCAGCCTATTCCTTTTGACCCATATCAATAACAATCTTCGGCTGCTGGATTTCAAAAATAACAGCCTGCTTGCCTTCGCGTACAGCATCACGTTTAAAAATACGTGCATAGTTTACGGTTACCAAAAGCCACAAAACAATGCAGGCAGCGATAAACGGCAATTCATCCATATGAAAGAACGTAGCCATGCTGTGTCCGCAGGCAACACCTGCAAGAATACCTGCTACCGGCAGTCCGTAAATAACCAGCTTAGCCTTGCGTTGGTCAAAATCACGGTATTCCGCACCAACCACATCGCCGGCCTTGGCACCTACCGGGTTCCAGCAATCTATATATTTAGGCAGGCCTGTCAGTTCGCTTTCAGCTTTATCAACCTTTACCTCAGCGCGCTCGCCCTGCTTTTTAACAACAATACCTCTAATTTCTGCCATTGAAGCAAATCCTTCCTCTTATAAAACTTTTAGCTTAATATGCGTGTACGAAAATATACCAATAGCCGAAGCCGAAAACTACACCGTAAATTGCCAGGAAAACAAGAACGCCTTGCCAGCATACAGGATAACCGAAGTTGATATCCTCACCGAAAATACCACGGCGGTTAAAGAAGGTATATTTTTTACGTTTTCTGAACCAGGCCAATTTGTTATCGGGGCCAACCAGCTTGGCAATCAGATAAATGTAAATAAAAGAACCAAAAAATATTTGCATAACGCGGGCGCAGACTACCACCGGTTCTACGTTAGCTATTGTTTCCATCTGTCAAAGCCTCCTATACCAAAACAATCATCAATTAAAGCTGAATGAATTTATCCGGCATTTCTTTACGCAATACACGGACAAACTCATCACTGGATTTAAACAGCAAACCCGCCAGCTTATTTTTCTTGCCTTCGGTAAATACCAGCAAGCGCTGCGGATTTTCATCAAGTGAATTATAGCGATGGATATAATGTTTAATCGCTGTTTTGCGGAAAAAGCTCTTTACATATTTATCGGTAAAGCTTTCTGTACGGGTCAGGTCAACAACATAACTGCGTTTAATAAAGCCTAAGCCGTGGCTGATTACCTCAAGCTTCATATCTTTGTAGAGTATCATAGTATAGCCAAAGGCTACACGCCAAATCCACAGAGCCAAAAGCACGGTGTCCATACCCCAGCCTAACATATCAAAGCGTCTATGTTCCTGCAGCCAGGTCCATTCATGCCAATAAAGGCTCGCAATCATAAGCAAGGCAATCACTGCAAAGATTTTTCTTTGCGTACTTGTTCCAGATTCTTCACGATACAATTCTTCCAAAAGAGTTCCCTCCAGCTTCCTAAATTGTGCAATAGCAACAAAGCAATCTTATCCAATTAATTATATCAAATTTTACACTTAAAGCATATACCTCAGGCAATAAAAATCAGTGCAAAAATGTGAATTTTACCTGCATCCGACAGCTTTCCTGCAAAAGCAAAACACCGCTTCGCCGGCTTACGCCATTGAAGCGGGTTTTAGGTAAGTATTATGCTTTATTAAGATTCAGGTGCCGGCATTGCGTCAGCCCCGAGTAATTAAAACCATTACTGAAGTTTTTCATTGCTAACCATTCAGCAACACAGTTACATGTGAGCTTATTTGCGCACCTGACCGTTACCGTTAATCAGATACTTCGTACTCGTAAGCTCCGGCAGCGCCATCGGTCCGCGAGCATGCAGCTTTTGTGTGCTGATGCCGATTTCCGCGCCGAAGCCGAATTCGTTGCCGTCGGTAAAGCGGGTAGAAGCATTGACGTAAACAGCAGCAGCATCCACGGTATATTGGAAAAGCTGTGCCGCCTGATAATTATCGGTAACAATACATTCGCTGTGGCCGGTGCCGTATTTGGCAATATGTGCCATAGCCTCCTCAATGCTGTCCACAATCTTGACGGAAAGGCGCAAATCGCCGTATTCCGTAGACCAGTCTTCTTCCGTTGCCGGATGCACCTGACCGCTGTACTCCTGCACAGCCTCGTCACCGCGTATTTCTACGGCAGAGGAATTATACATCATCAGCATCATCGGCAAGAATTTATCCGCAATATCCTTATGCACCAGCAGTGTTTCCATCGCATTGCATACGGAAGGACGCTGCACCTTAGCGTTGAAAGCAATTTTCATCGCCATCTCCACATCGGCATCCTTGTCAACATAGGTATGGCATACGCCCGCACCTGTTTCGATAACCGGAACGCTGGCATTACGCACCACCGCCTGAATCAGGCCGGCACCGCCGCGAGGAATAACCACATCCACCAGACCATTCATATGAATCAAATCCTGCACAGCCTGTCTGTCACTGGTATCAATAAACTGAATAGAGCCCGCAGGAATGCCTGCACCCTCCGCAGCCTGCGCCAAAATAGCAGCCACAGTTTTATTAGACTCCATCGCCTCACTGCCGCCCTTAAGGATAACAGCATTGCCGGATTTCAGGCACAGGCCTGCAGCATCCGCCGTAACGTTTGGCCGTGCCTCGTAAATAATACCGATAACCCCCAAGGGAACGCGGATTTTAGTAATATGCAGACCGTTAGGCAGAGTTTTGCCGTCAATAACATTCCCCACAGGGTCAGCCAGGCCTGCTACCTGACGCAAGCCGTCAGCCATGCCGCTGATGCGCTCGGCAGTCAGCTTCAGACGGTCCAGCATCGAGCTTTTCATGCCCTTGGCTGCAGCAGCAGTCATATCACGCTCATTCGCAGCCAAAATTTCAGCCTGCTGTGCCTCCAGCGCAGCAGCCATCGCCAAAAGTGCCGCATTCTTAACTGCGGTAGAAGTAACGGCAAGCTTTGCTGCAGCCTGCTTCGCAGCCTGCGCCTTAGCCTGAACCAATTCATACGTTGCCATAATCCTCACCCTGCCTTATAAAATAACCAGGTCATCGCGATGGATAACCTCATCAAAATTTTTATGTCCCAGAATATTTGCAATCTCTCCGGAATTGCAGCCCTTAATCTGCTCCAGCTCGGCAGAAGAATAATGCACTAAACCACGTGCCAGCTCATGCGCATCCTTATCGATAACGCTCACCGTACTGCCGGGCAAAAACTCTCCCTGCACGGCAAATACGCCTGCCGGCAAAATACTGCAGCCACCGGCCTTGCGGATAGCCTTGGCACAGCCGTCATCCACAACAATACTGCCGGCAATCTTTGCACCAAAAGCCAACCAGCGTTTGCGGAACTGCAGACGGTTTTCACGGCTCACGAACAAGGTTCCCAGCTCTTCGCCCTGCAGCACACGGGTAATAGCATTCTTTTCGGTACCGCTGGCAATCACCAGATGAATACCGCTGCTCGTCGCAGCCTTGGCAGCCTGAATCTTAGTAGCCATACCGCCGGTACCACGAGAAGAGCCTACACCGCCGGCACTTGCTTCAATCTCCGGAGTGATTTCCGCAACCTCAGGCACAATAACAGCGTCCGGATGCGTTTGCGGATTAGCGGTATACAGGCCGTCCACATCAGAAAGAATGATAACAAGGTCAGCATCCACAATGCCTGCAACAAGAGCAGACATATTATCGTTATCGCCGATTTTCAGCTCGTCGAGCGCCACAACGTCATTTTCGTTGACGATAGGAATGACACGCTGACGCATCAGCTCCATAAAGGTATTACGCGTATTGGTGTAACGATGGCGGTCAATAGCCTCTGTTTTGGTAATCAGCACCTGCGCCACAATCTGACCATAATCGGCAAAAAATTTTTCATAGGTGTGCATCAGAACGCCCTGACCTACGGCAGCAGCAGCCTGCTTGCCGGGAATAGTTTTGGGTTTTCCGGGCAAACCCATACGGTCCACGCCCACAGCCACAGCACCGCTGGTAACAAGAATCATTTCCTTGCCCTGATTCTGCAAATCGCTGATTTCGCGCGCCAGACGGTCAATCTGACTAAAATTGCGCTTGCCGTTGGCATAGGTAATCGTACTCGTACCAACCTTGATGACAATACGCTTAGCCTTTTTTAAAGCCTCACGGCTTGCTTCATTGTTTAACATTTCCCCTCACCTGCAGTTCTAGTTTTTTATATTTTTTGCGTTATCCGCAACACATCTCTTTCGCCAAGGACACAAAGAATGTATCAGTTACTAAATACAGTTTACAACGGCATACTCCCTAAGGACGCATAGAATGTATCAGATGCTAAATGAAGTCGACGACGACGTACTGCATTGTACGTCTAGGAGGCTTCATGACGCAGATGGTGCATTATCTGCGTCCTTATACGTCGAGGAATTTTCATGACGCTCGACGGTGCGTTATCCGCAGTCTCAGTCTTTATAATCAAAGACCATATCCCTAATACGCACACTCTGTCCTTCCTGTACGCCTTTTTCCTTCAGCGCCTCGTCAATACCAAGACGTTTCCAGATCAGCTGGAAGCGGTAAAGTGCTTCGTCATTATCAAAGTTAGTCATAGCAACAAGACGCTCAATGTTCTTGCCGCGAACCTCCCAGTCGGTATCGTTGCCGACAACAATTTCATAGCTGTCCGGATCAATCTCGTCAAAGCGTGCCAGGTCTTCCTCATCCTCTTCCGGAACATACTGCAGCAGCAGGTCGTAAGCCTTAAACATCAGCTCACGCAGGCCTTCACCGGTAGCGGCACTGGCCTTGCAGATTTCGTAGCCTTTAGCTTCAACATATTCCTTTAAGCGCTCAAAGTTTTCCTGCGCTTCCGGCAGGTCCATTTTGTTGGCAACAACTAGTTGCTTGCGTCGTGCCAGACGCTCGCTGTATTCTGCCAGCTCTGTATTGATTTTGTCAAAATCCTCAATCGGATCACGGCCGTCAACGCCTGCCACGTCAACAATATGCAGCAGTACCTTAGTACGCTCCACGTGACGCAGGAAGTCATGGCCAAGGCCAACGCCCTCATGCGCACCTTCAATCAAGCCGGGGATATCCGCCAGTACAAAGCTGCGCTCCTCGTCCAGACGTACTACGCCCAAAACCGGGGACAGCGTTGTAAAATGGTAGGCAGCAATTTCGGGGCGGGCAGCGCTCACCTGTGCGATAATGCTGGATTTGCCTACGCTGGGATAGCCTACCAGACCAACGTCAGCCAACAGCTTCAGCTCCAGCTTCAGCCAACGGTTTTCACCGGGCTCGCCCTTTTCAGCAAAGGTCGGAGCACGGTTAGTGCTGGTGACATAGCAGGCATTGCCCTTACCGCCACGGCCGCCCTTAGCAGCCACATAGGTCTGACCATCCTCAACAAGGTCAGCCATAACAGCGCCGGTAGCATCATCGCGTACCAAGGTGCCCATCGGCACCTTCACGAAAACGGTATCGGCGCGTACACCGGTGCAGTTTTTAGTACCGCCCTGACCGCCGCGCTTAGCAACATATTTTCTCTTGTAACGGAAATCAATCAGGGTATTGAGGTTTTTATCCGCAATCAGGACAACGTCACCGCCGCGACCGCCGTTACCACCATTCGGGCCACCCTTTTCTACAAATTTTTCTCTGCGGAAGCTGCTCATGCCGTCGCCGCCATCGCCTGCTTCTACATAAATTCTCGCTCTGTCAATAAACATTTTGTTTTCTCCTATATCGTAAATTTAGCTATTGCTAGGTATATTTATCTATATTATAGCTTATCTTGCAGGGAAAGTGCAACGTGGTAACAATCAAATCCGCAGAAAAGCTTTGAGTTTGCGAAGATTTCACTTCTGATTTATATGACGCAGATGGTGCATTGCTGTAGCCGTTACCTATTTCAAGGCTACAGCTAATAAAAAATGTGCCTGCAGCTATTTTTTATATACACAAAAGCCACAAGCACGTCTATAAAAGGAAAGGAGAATCTTATCGCTTACTTACGCAAAAAATTATCAACCGCATGTGCTGCGCTACGCCCTTCGGCAATAGCCCACACCACCAGGCTCTGCCCGCGACGCGCGTCACCGGCGGCAAAAACGCCGGGCACATTGGTCACATAACTGCTGTCATCAGCCGCTATGCTGCCGTTAGGTGCCTTCGCCAGCTTGAATTCCTCGAGCAGTCGCTCTTCGCTGCCCACAAAGCCCATAGCCAAAAGCACCAGCTGTGCAGGCACAACATGTTCTGTACCGGGGATATCTGCCGGCACCATGCGTCCGTTTATCTGCTTCCATTCGTTTTGGCACAAGCGCAGACCGCTTACCTTGCCATCCTCACCCAGGAATTCTTTAGTTGTAATGCAGAATTCACGCGGGTCCTGCTTAAATTTATGGATAGCCTCCTCCTGACCGTAATCCGTTTTAAAAATACGCGGGAACTGCGGCCAGGGATTATCTGCCGTGCGGCTGTGCGGCAGACAAGGATTGATTTCCAGCTGACGCACGCTGCGGCAGCCCTGACGGATAACTGTTGCCATGCAATCGTTGCCGGTATCACCGCCGCCGATGATAACAACATCCTTATCCTTGGCATCAATAGCAAGTCCGTCCTCCAGATTACTGTTCAGTTGACTCTTGGTTACGCTTTCCAGATAATCCTTAGCGAAGTAAATACCTTCCAGCTCGCGTCCGGCAACAGGCAAATCACGCGGCACTGTTGCACCGGTACACAGCACTACGGCATCATATTCCTCCAGCAATGTGCTGGAAGCAAGCTTTACGCCGATCTCGCTGTTTAAAACAAATTTTACGCCGGCGTCCTCCAGCAGCTTGACGCGCCGCTCTACCAGCTTTTTGTCCAGCTTCATATTCGGAACACCGTACATCAGCAGACCGCCTGCACGGTCTGCACGCTCGTAAACAGTAACGCTGTGACCGGCCTTATTCAGCTCATCAGCACAGGCAAGGCCGGCAGGTCCGCTGCCGATAACCGCAACCTTTTTACCGCTGCGCTTAGCAGGCTTATTGGGTTTTACCAATCCATGCTCGAAGGCGTTTTCAATAATATATTGCTCGATATTGCGAATGGTAACAGGATTATTCACCAGACCTGCATTGCAGGCACCCTCACAGGGAGCCGGGCAGACGTGAGATGTAAATTCCGGGAAATTATTGGTTTTATTCAGACGGGCATAGGCATAATCATCCATCCCGTGATAAACAAGATCATTGAATTCCGGCATCAGATTGTGCAGCGGACAGCCTGAAACCATGCGGTTAATCATTACACCGCTATGGCAAAAGGGAACACCGCAATCCATACAGCGCGCTGCCTGGCAGCGCAGTGCTTCCTTATGCGGCAGGCTGCTCGTCTTAATTTCCTGCCAATCCTTAATTCTTTCTTCGGGGGCACGCAAAGCAAGCTCCGCACGCTTGTAATCCATAAATCCGGTAGGCTTACCCATTATGCCTTCACCTCCTCAAATACCTTCAGGGTGGCAGCGTCCGCGCTCATTCCCTGCTGCAGATACTCATTAAGCTTCTGCGTAACAAGCTTATATTCTTTAGGAATAACCTTAACAAATTTCTCCTGATATTCATCCCAGTTATCCAATATCTCTAAAGCCAGCTTACTGCCGGTATACTCTGCATGCTGCAGCAGCATTTTCTTTACCGTCAGGCTGTCGCCGATTTCCTCCAGCTTTTCCAACAGCACGATTTCTTTATTGCAGTAGGTTGCAAAATCTCCCTGCATATCCAAAACATAGGCCGTACCACCGCTCATGCCGGCAGCAAAATTGCGTCCTGTACGTCCCAAAATAACTACCGTACCACCGGTCATATATTCACAGCCATGGTCACCGACACCATCAACAACAGCGTTCACGCCACTGTTACGGATGCAGAAGCGTTCACCGGCAGTACCGCTGATATACGCTTCACCGCTTGTTGCACCATAGAAGGCAACGTTGCCGATAATAACATTTTCGTGCGGATTAAAGCGTGCATCGCTGTCAGGATAGATAATCAGCTTGCCTCCGGAAAGTCCTTTGCCGACATGGTCATTGGCATCGCCCTCCAGCTCCAGCTTAACACCCTTCGGCAAAAAGGCGCCGAAGCTTTGGCCTGCGCTGCCCTTGAAGTGCAGGTTGATGGTGTCGGCTGGCAGTCCCTCGGCACCGTAGCGGCGGGTAATTTCACTGCCCAAAATCGTACCGACAACGCGGTCCGTATTCTTAATCGGAAGCGTAATCGAAACAGGCTTTTTCGTTTCCAGATTACTGCGGCAGATATCCAGCAACTCACGCATATCGAGCGATTTTTCCAGCTGGTGGTTCTGCTTTTTGGTGCAAACCTGGCTTGCACCGGGCTCAACCTCCGGCTTGTACAGCAGCGGTGCCAAATCCAGATTCTTATTCTTCCAGTTGCGCTCCTCTGCCGGCTTGGGTAGCAATACCTCGGTACGGCCTACCATCTCGTCGATAGTACGGAAGCCGAGCATCGCCATATATTCACGAACCTCCTGCGCAATGAAGTGCATAAAGTTGACAACATATTCCGGCTTACCATGGAAATTCTTGCGCAGCTCCGGATCCTGCGTTGCCACACCCATCGGGCAGGTATTAAGATTGCATACACGCATCATGATACAGCCGATAGCTACCAACGGTGCTGTTGCAAAGCCGAATTCTTCCGCACCCAGCAAAGCAGCGATAATAACATCACGTCCTGTCATCAGCTTACCGTCTGTTTCCAACGTTACGCGGTCACGCAGATTATTCAGCAGCAGCGTCTGGTGTGTTTCCATAAGTCCCAGCTCCCACGGCAGTCCGGCATGGTTGATGGAAGTACGCGGAGAAGCGCCGGTACCGCCGTCATAACCGCTGATAAGTACAACATCGGCGCAGGCCTTAACTACGCCGGCAGCAATTGTACCGACACCAACCTCACTTACCAGCTTAACGCTGATGCGGGCACGGGGATTAGCATTCTTCAGATCGTGAATCAGCTCAGCCAAATCTTCAATGGAATAGATATCATGATGAGGCGGGGGCGAAATCAGACCAATGCCTGCCGTCGTACCGCGGCATTCGGCAATCCAGGGATAAACCTTGCCGCCCGGAAGCTGTCCGCCTTCACCCGGCTTAGCACCCTGTGCAATTTTAATTTGGATTTCGTCCGCATTGACAAGGTAATTGCTGGTTACGCCAAAACGTCCGCTGGCAACCTGCTTAATTGCACTGCGCTTGCTGTCACCATTAGGCAACGGTGCAAAACGGCTGGGATTCTCGCCGCCTTCGCCTGTATTGCTCTTGCCGCCGATACGGTTCATAGCAATTGCCAGACATTCATGCGCCTCCTGACTTAAAGAGCCATAGCTCATAGCACCGGTCTTGAAGCGATGACAAATGCTTTCTACAGATTCTACCTCATCGATATTCACCGGCAGACGCTGCGGCGTAAAGGTCAGCATGCTGCGAAGATTCTGGTTGGCAAAGGCACTGCCGCGCAGCTGCTTGCTGAATTCCTTAAAGAGCTTATAATCACCGGTCTTACAGGCCTGCTGCAGCTTGACAATCGTTTCTGGATTAAGCATATGCTGCTCGCCACCGTTACGCCATTGATAATGAGAACCTGATTCATAGCTGAAAAGATCAATATTTTGCTCGACAAACGCAGGCTCATGACGCATAGCAACCTCTCGAGCAATCTCGTCCAGTCCGATACCTTCAAGACGCGATGGAGTTCCTGTGAAATATTCTTCGATAACTGCACTGCTGATACCGATAGCTTCAAAAATCTGTGCGCCACGATAAGACTGTACAGTAGAAATACCCATCTTCGACAGAATTTTAGCAATACCATGAGTGCAGGCGCTGATATAATTTTCAGCAGCCTTTTCAAAGCTGATATCCAGCATTCCGTCAGCACACATATGCTCCAGGCTTTCAAAAGCAAGATACGGATTGATGCCGCTGACGCCATAGCCTAAAAGCAACGCCATATGATGTACCTCACGCGGCTCAGCAGATTCTATGATAATAGAAGCGCGCAAACGTGTACCGTTTTTAATCAGATGATGATGCAGACCTGCACCTGCCAGCAAGGCAGGAACCGCTGCCATATCTTTAGTAATGCCGCGGTCGGATAATATCAAAATACACTTGCCTTCCGCAATGTTTTTATCAGCAGCAGCAAAGATTGCATCCAACGCCTGCTTTAAGCCGGCACCGCCGTCAGCAACCTTGTAAAGCATAGGAATTGTTGCTGCCTCGAAATTAGGAATATTCTTCAGCTTGGCAAGCTCAATATTGCTTAATACAGGAGATTCGGCCGAAATCTGGTGGCAGCTTTCCGGCTGCGGATCAATCAGATTCAGTTCCGGACCGATACCGCTGGTTGTATCCGTAAAAACCTCCTCACGAATAGCATCAATCGGCGGATTTGTTACCTGCGCAAAGAGCTGTTTAAAGTAGTTATATAAAAGCTGCGGCTTTTCGCTGAGCACTGCCAACGGTGCATCATTGCCCATTGCTCCCAACGGGTCAATCCCCTTCTGCGCCATAGGACGCAAAAATTTGGTCAAGTCCTCCAGCGTATAGCCAAACGCTCGCTGGCGCTGCATCAACGTCTGCGAATCCGTCACCGGCAGTTCACTCTTAAGCGGAATATTTTTCAGCTTGATGGAATTTTCTTCCAGCCATTGGCGATATGGATGCTCGCAGGCAATCTGGTGCTTAATCTCATCATTACCGATAATGCGTCCCTGCTCTGTGTCAATCACCAGCATACGTCCCGGACGCAGGCGGTCTTTTTTAACAATAGTTGCCGGATCAATATCTACTACACCGACCTCAGAGGCGAGAACGATAGTATCATCATTGGTAATATAATAACGCGATGGTCTGAGACCATTGCGGTCCAAAGCAGCGCAAATAGTACGGCCATCAGTAAAGGCCATGGCTGCAGGTCCGTCCCATGCCTCAATCAGCGAATTGTGATATTCGAAGAAGGCCTTCAGGTCATCATCCAAATGCGGATTTTTGCCCCACGGCTCAGGAATCATCATCATAACGGCATGTGGCAGACTGCGTCCGCTCATCAGCAAAAATTCCAAAACATTGTCGAACATGCCGGAATCTGAACCGGTTTCGTCAACAATCGGCATAACCTTCTGGATATCATTACCCCAAAGACTGTTGCCGCACATTGTCTGACGTGCACGCATCCAATTGATATTACCGCGCAATGTATTTATTTCACCGTTATGCATCAGATAACGGTAGGGATGAGCTCTCTCCCAGCTGGGAAATGTATTAGTGCTGAAACGGGAATGGACCAGAGCCATTGCTGTTTCGATAGAGCTGTCCTCCATATCAGCATAAAAGGTTTGCAGCTGCTGTGTTGTCAGCATGCCTTTATAGACAATAGTACGCGAGGACAAACTTGAAACATAAAAGTACTTGCCGCCGCGCAGCTTGCCGTAACGGATATAATTCTCGGCCTCACGGCGGATGCAGTACAGCTTGCGCTCAAACGCATTATCATCAATATCCAGGCGGTCCAGGACATCAGCCGACGGACGGATAAAAACCTGTGCCATAAAAGGCATGCTCTGGCGTGATTTTTCACCCAAAACCTCCGGATGCACCGGCACCTTACGCCAGGCAATAATACTCTGACCATTCGCTTCAACAATCCGTTCAAAGTGGCGCTGAACATTTTCTCTTTCTACAACATCCGGCGGCAGGAAAATAAAGCCGACGGCATATTTCCCTGCTTCCGGCAATTCCACATCCTGCTTGGCACATTCCTTAACAAAAAAGTTGTGCGGAATCTGCAGCAGTACGCCGGCACCGTCACCGGAGTTCATATCTGCTCCCTGACCGCCGCGATGGTCCATGTTATGCAAAACCACCAAAGCCTGTCGTAAAATTTTATTAGACTTCTTGCCCTTAATATTGGCAACTACGCCAACACCGCAGGCATCGTGTTCAAACCAAGGATCGTACAATCCCTGTTTCTTGGGCAGCGAAGTATTCATAATAAATTCCCCTCTCAAAGCATTTTATCAATAAATCTGTTAGCAGTTCCGTTAGTGTTTCTGTTAAAGACCACTACAACGACTGTAATTTTAATTATAATACCACGTTATTACGATTGCAAATTGTATACATGTATATTTATTTGTATAACAAAAGTTCTGCAAAAGGCAATTTTCTGAAAGAAGCATTTTTTTATACCCCTACACTCCTTTGCACTTCAGCAATACTTTTTTCCATTTCAGCTGCACATTAAATGTTTTTCTAGGCATTTTTTCATTCTCACACTTGACAAACCACGAAATTGTTGCGATAATGTGAAGAACACAGCGATGTGTATATTTTAATTTCAAAAACAAAAATGCAATGAACGGGAAAATTTACCTGCCCCAGCATCCAGAGAGACGGCGTATGGTGCAAGCCGCCAACAAGCAGGCAAAGAAGCTCACCCGCGAGCAGCTTCTCTGAACCAAGTAGGAGCAGACGTTTCCAGCACGTTACGCTGCCGATTCGCTAATCGGAAAAATTAAGTACAACTTAGGGTGGTACCGCGAAAAAACTTCGCCCCTATCTGCAAGCGCAGATAGGGGCTATTTTTATTATAAGGAAGAAGGTTAATTTTATGGGAATGACAATGACGCAAAAAATCTTAGCCAAGCACGCTCACCGCGACAGCGTAAGTGCCGGCGACCTGCTTGTTTCTCAAGTAGATTTAGTATTAGCTAATGATATCACCGGTCCTCCGGCTATCAACGAATTTGAAAAAATCGGTAAACCGGTATTTGATAAAAACAAAATTGCTCTGGTTCCGGACCATTTCTCCCCCTGCAAGGATATCAAATCCGCAACCATGTGCAAGCGTATGCGTGACTTCGCCCGCAAGCACGAAATCAAAAACTACTTTGAAGTTGGCCAGATGGGTATCGAGCATGCACTGCTGCCTGATAAAGGCCTTGTTGCTCCCGGCGAAATCATCATCGGTGCCGATTCCCATACCTGCACCTACGGCGCGCTCAACGCACTGAGCACCGGTATGGGCCAGACTGATATCGGCTGCGCTATGGCCAGCGGTACCTCCTGGTTCAAGGTTCCGCAGGCTATCAAGGTTAACCTGACCGGCAAGCTGCCGAAATACGTTAAAGGCAAGGACATCATCCTGACCATCATCGGTATGATTGGCGTTGACGGTGCCCGTTACCAATCTTTGGAATTCACTGGTGAAGGCGTCAGCGAACTTTCGATGGCCGACCGTCTGACTATCTGCAACATGGCTATCGAGGCCGGCGGCAAAAACGGCATTTTCCCTGTTGATGAAAAAACCATCGAATTCTTAAAGGAACGCGGCGTAACCCGCGAATGGGAAGCAGTTACTGCCGATGAGGACGCTGAATATGCCCGCGTACTTGATATTAAGCTCGACGAGCTTGTTCCTGTAGTCGCTTATCCGCATCTGCCGGAAAACACCCATCCTGCCAAGGAAGGTCATGCAATCAAAATCGACCAGGTTGTCATCGGTTCCTGTACCAACGGCCGTCTGGAGGATCTTGAACAGGCTGCCGAAATTCTCAAAGGCCACAAGGTTTGCGACCATGTGCGTATGATTATCATCCCGGCAACCCAGCAGATTTATCAGGAGGCTATGCACCGCGGTTACATCGATACCTTTATTGATGCCGGTGCTGCCGTTTCTACTCCGACCTGCGGTCCCTGCCTTGGCGGTTACATGGGCATCCTCGCAGCAGGCGAGCGCGCTGTTTCCACTACTAACCGCAACTTCCGCGGCCGCATGGGCCATGTCGACAGCGAGGTTTATCTGGCAAGCCCCTATACCGCTGCAGCCAGTGCCATCACCGGTTATATCACCAGCCCTGAGGAGGTAGTAAAATGAGCAAAGTTTGGCGTTACGGCGACCACATCGATACAGACGTTATTATCCCGGCAAGATATCTGAACATTGCCGATTTCAAGGAATTAGCAGAACACGCTATGGAGGATGCGAAGGAAAACCTGAAAATTAACTTCGCTGCCAACGTACAACCCGGCGACTACATCGTAGCAGGCAAAAACTTCGGCTGCGGCTCCTCCCGTGAGCATGCCCCGGTAGTATTAAAGGTTAAGGGCATCAAATGCATTGTAGCAGACAGCTTTGCCCGTATCTTCTACCGCAATGCTATCAACATCGGCCTGCCGGTGCTGGAAATAGGCGCCGACGTAGAAAAGATTGAACCCGGCGATGAAATCGACGTTGATGTCAACAAGGGTGAAATCAAAATCCTCAACAAAAATATTACGATCAAAACAAAACCGCTGCCGGAATTCATCCAGCATATCGCAGACTGCGGCGGCCTGATTAATTATATTAAAGGAGAAAACAAATAATGAAGATTTGCTTACTGCCAGGTGACGGCATTGGTGTAGAAATAGTTGATGCAGCGGTAGAGGTTCTCGACGCTGCTGCCAAAAAATTCGGCTTTGAAATTGAATATGACAAGCAGCTCATCGGCGGCTGCGCAATCGATGCAACCGGCGTTCCCCTGCCGAAAGCAACCATTGCCAGCGCTAAGGCTGCCGACGCTGTGCTGCTCGGTGCTGTCGGCGGACCGAAATGGGATAATGTTGCTCCGGATATCCGTCCGGAAAAAGGCCTGCTTGGTATCCGCAAGGCTTTGGGCCTGTATTGCAACCTGCGCCCGATGACCGTTTCCAAATTCACCGCGCATCTTTCTCCACTCAAGGCAGAGCGTGCCGAAGGCGCCGATCTGTTAATTGTACGCGAGCTTACCGGCGGCATCTACTTCGGTGAACACAACGAAGCGCACCTCAACGCTGATGGTGTTGAGGAAGCAAGCGATATTGAACTTTACACCCGTCCGGAGGTTGAGCGCATTGCCCGTTTTGCTTTTGAAGCTGCCAAAAAACGCCGCGGTAAAGTAACCAGCGTAGATAAAGCCAATGTATTGGGCTCCAGCCGTATGTGGCGTAAAATTGTTGCCGAAATGCAGGCTAAGGATTATCCGGAAATCGAGCTGAACAATTTCTATGTTGATAACTGCGCTATGCAGTTAGTGCTGAATCCTAAGCAGTTCGACGTTATTTTGACCAATAATATCTTTGGCGATATCCTCAGTGATGAAGCCAGCACAATCGCAGGCAGCATCGGCCTGCTTCCGAGCGCCAGCCTCGGCGACGGCACCGGTATGTACGAGCCTATCCACGGCAGTGCGCCTGATATTGCCGGCCAAGGCATTGCTAACCCGCTGGCAACCATTCTCAGTGTTGCTATGATGCTGCGCTACTCTCTGAACCAAAACGAAGCAGCAGACGCTATGGAAGCAGCTGTTGATGCAGTTATGGAGCAGGGCTACCGCACTCCGGACCTTTATGCAGAAGGTCTGAAGAAGGTTTCTACCTCTGAAATGGGTCACCTTGTTGCTCAGGAGCTGCTCAAATAAAAATATCGGCAAGCGCCATCCCCTCAGCGTTTACCAAAGCATTTCTACCCGTAAGCCTTCCGTTTGGGGCTTACGGGTAGAATTTCCAACACTTGGCATTATTATATTTTGATTTTTTTGTTTTTTTGATTTTTTTATGATTGTTGTGGTGTATTATGATGCAAATTTCAGCTAAAAATATCGATTCTGTATATACTAATAATGTTTCAAGCAATACGGCTGCCTTCCGCCAAGGCCTTCACGATGGCATTCCCATAGGATTGGGATATTTTGCCGTAGCCTTTTCTCTGGGAATTATTTGCCGCACATCCGGGCTTTCTGTATTCCAGGGCTTTTTAACAAGCCTGCTCAACAACACTTCAGCCGGTGAATTTGCCGCCATTACCCTCATCGGCCAAAATGCCAGCTATACCGAAATAGCACTTGTCACCCTCATCGCCAATGCACGCTACATGCTGATGAGCTGCGCGCTGAGCCAAAGGCTCAGTACAACGCAAAGCTTTATACATCGTCTGGCTATGGCCTTCGCTGTAACGGATGAGCTTTTCGGGATTGCTATCTCCCGTCCCGGTGTTTTAAATCCATACTATTACTATGGAGGCATGGCAGTAGCCATTCCAGGCTGGTCGATTGGCACAGCCTGCGGCATTATCGCCGGTGCAGCGCTGCCAGAATGCATTGTCAGCGCACTGAGCGTAGCACTGTTTGGCATGTTCCTTGCTATTATCATTCCGCCGGCACGCGAAAGCCGTATCATTTTAACTGTTGTAATCACAAGCTTCATCGCCAGCTTCGCAGCAACATATATGCAGCCGTTGGCACAGCTTACCGGCGGTACACGTACCATTATCCTCACTGTAGTCATCGCAGCGGCTGCAGCCTGGCTTAGGCCGGTGCAGTCCCAGCAAAAGGAGGCTTAGCAGATGGAACACAATATTTACATTTATATTGCAATCATGGCTCTTGTTACCTACGCTATCCGCGTGCTTCCGCTCACACTCATCCGTAAGGAAATCAAAAATCCCTTCATACGTTCGTTTTTATATTATGTCCCCTACACGACTCTCGCAGTAATGACCTTTCCTGCTATCCTGCAGGAAACACAAACACCTGCTGCAGGTGCGCTTGCCCTAGGCGTCGGCGTTGTCGCCGCCTGGCGCAGCATGAGCCTTTTTCATGTGGCTTGCTGCTGCTGCGCAGTAGTGTTTATCGTAGAATTTATCATGGTGCCGTAAGGCACACAAAAAGCCGCCGGTTCAGGAGATTTTTCTCCGGGCCGGCGGCTTTTTATATTACTGTAATCAACGTGCGTTTTTTATGCACGCTGCAACAAAAAAGTCTTCGCACACATCCGAATATGCACGAAGACCAAAATAATTTATTAAGCTTCTATCTCACAGCAGCCAATGGAACATGCCGAAATAAGAGAAAACACACAACACGGAAACGCCCAGCGCAGAAACGCCGAACATTTTCATAAACAGATTCTGCTGCTGCTTCTGATTAGCATTAGCGGCCGAAGCATATGCTGCCAACGCCAACGCACCGCCTGTAGAAAGCGGACTGATGGCAGCGACATGTGAAATCGTTGTAATCGAGGAAGCCAATTCGAACTCATTCACCCCGCCAAGCTGTTGGGCAACATGCGGCACAGTCGGCAGCAGCGTAGGCATAACAACACCGCTGCTTGAGCTGAACCAGCTCATAATACCGGAGGTAAGTCCCATAACAGCGGCAGCACTTTTAGCGCTCATCAGCGAAACAAGCACATTGGAAAGCACCTCAATACCGCCGAGATCTATAATCAGCTGCATCAAAACACCGACACCGGTAATCAGCAGCAGTGTATTCCAAGGAATATGCCTGATAGCTTTGCTCTCATCGGAAACACGTAAAAAGGACAATACCGCAGCAACTGCAAAGCTGACCAGTCCGACATTAATACGCAAAAGCATAACCATAAGCACCATCACTACAATACCGGCAATAGTCGTCAGCTGCCTTTTGTTAAAGCAGGGAACTTCTTTTTTCTGCTCCACAGCAGCAGAACGCAGCTTATAACCACCCAATAAAATGTAGACAATAACAGCATAAATAGTAAAGGAAAGAATGCCATTCATAAGAAAATCATTTTCAATACCGGTTAAGCCAAACTCTGCGCACAGATTCGCACCGATAATGCCGGTAGCAGCAAGCGGTGATAAACCACCGGCGCAAGAACCCAAAACAGTTAAGGTTGAAAGCAGCACTGGACTGATTTTCATTTCTGCTGCCAAGGACATGGAAAAAAACATCATTATCGCCATAGTCGGTACAGAGCCGGGACCAAGCGCAGCAAGTATAATCGAGAATACATAAATGATGATCGGAATCAGGTAAACACGCTTACCTGCCAAGGAAATAACTTTTTGTGCCAGTAAATCCAGACTGCCGTTAATCTGTGCCAAACTGAACAAATAAGTTACACCCAAAAGCATCAGAAACAAAGAAGCATTGAAGCCTTTAATAATTTCCGCATCACTGATGCCTGCCATACGTCCCAAAAGCAAGGCAAAAGCTATGCACAAAAGACCCGTATTCATTTTACGGATAAAACCAAGCATTATCGCCAGCAGTAAAAAACCCAAGGATAACAGAGCCATCGGAAACCTCCAAAAAATTTATTTGAGAGTGTATTTGAGAGTGTAACAACGGGAATATTAAATATAACAGAATCGCCATTTATATAATAACACTTAGGAATTACTTTGTAAAACAGTAGTTTTGTTTATCTTATTCTTGTTTGGCATTAAAATTATTCCATACAGGAATAGTCTTTTTATTGTCGCCTCTGTGCAGATATAGACTATGCTATTCCCACTCTTTAAAGCAAAATAGTTTATTTCCTGCAAAATAAATGTTACAATAAATAATTGAGAGAAGATTAGACAATTTTCATAGCTATAACAACGCTGTGAAAATTACATTATGGAGATGATTGCTTTGCCAAATTACGCAGATATCAACGGACGGCCGATGAAGAAGCTGCAAATAGAACAATACCTGCGCAAGCTGCAGCTCAACGACTTTGAGCCAACTGTTAATTTAGCAACCCTGACTAAATTGCAGGACGCGCACCTCAAATATATTCCCTATGAAAATTTTGACTGTCTAAACGGCAAAATTACCTCGCTCAAAAGACAGGATATGTTCAATAAGGTTATCATGCACAACCGCGGCGGTATCTGCTTTGAGCTGAACGGACTTTACAACTGGCTTTTGGAATCCCTGGGCTTTGATGTGACCAGCTATTCCGCCCGCTTTATCGATAAAATGGAAACCTACCAGCTGCGCCGCCACCGCGTAATGTGTGTAGCTTTAGGCGATAAGCGTTATCTTACCGATGTCGGTGTGAACAGCGAAAGCCCGCGTGTGCCGCTGGAAATTACTGAAGGCCTGATTCAAAGCGACGGCATCAGCCAATACAAATTTACCCGCAGTGAATTTTGGGGCTGGCTGCTCTGGCAGAAGGAACGCGGCAAAATCTGGAAACGCCTCTTTGGCTTTACCGAAGAGCCGCAGATAGACAAAGACTTTATTACCGCCAGCTTCTGGTGCGACGCACATCCAGACTCACCGTTTATCAAAAGCAAAAAGCTGTCTATTTTCCGCGAGGACTGCAATATTACCATCCGCGGTAACTATTTAAAATTTTACCTCGGCGGTCGCGTAAAATACCGCTATAAAATTAACACCGGTGCCGAGCTTAAAGAAATTCTTTGGGAATATTTCGGTATTAATGTAGAATACCGCCTCAAGGATGATGGTATAGAATACTAAGCCCGGCAGGAGATTTGTAAAATGCCTGATTTATTTTTTCCGAGTTATACAAAAAAAATACTGTCTGCTTTGAACGCTGCCGGCTATGAAGCATATCTTGTCGGCGGCGCTGTGCGTGACCTGCTTTTGGGCAAGTCACCGGACGATTACGATATTACTACCAATGCTCTGCCGGAGCAGGTTTTGGCAGTTTGCAGTCAACAGGGATGGAAAACCGTTGACCAATTAGGTCACAATTTTGGCTGCGTAGTCATCGTTATCAACGGCGTTGCTACCGAAGTAACAACCTTCCGCGGCGAACGCTATAACGATGACGACATGCACCGTCCTGCAGCAACGTGGTTTTGCAGCAGTCTGCGCGAGGATTTGTGCCGCCGTGATTTTACGGTCAATGCTATGGCCTTGTCTCTTGACGGAACTCTGCATGACTACTTTGGCGGCCGGCAGGATTTGCAACAGAAAATTTTACGCACTGTAGGTGACGCCAATACACGCTTTCACGAGGATGCCCTGCGTATGCTGCGTGCCTGCCGCTTTGTGGCACAGCTCGGCTTTACGTACGAGCAGACAGGCTGCGAAGCACTGCCTGCCTGCGGTGCGCCGAACACACCCTACTACCTGCCGCATGGCTATAGCTTTCCGGTTAAACGCTGCGCCGGTCTTTCGTTGGAGCGTGTGCGCAAGGAGCTTGAAAAGCTCATTACCGCTAAGTATGCAGGCAAAGGCCTGATGCTGATGATGGCAACAGGTTTTTTAGGCGCAAGCTGCCATGCCCGTGAAAACGGCAGCGATACTGTTATTCCCATTCTGCCGGAAGCACTGCATCTTTTAGGTCTGCACCAAAATCCGCGCTTTCATTTATATGACACATGGGAGCACACACTGCTGGCGATTGACAACAGCCCGCGCGATTTAGCCATCCGCTGGGCGTTGGTGCTGCACGATTTAGGCAAGGGTTTGCCGAATATACGCAAGCTGAACAAGGAAGGACAGCCAAGCGATCCCGGCCACGAAGCAGAAAGCGCAAAAATGGCTAAAGCTATCCTGACACGTCTAGGCTATAACAAAAGCTTTGTACATTTGGTTACCTGGCTGGTAGCGCAGCATATGCGCTTCGCGCCTATGCTGCTCACCGGCGAGCGCACCCTGCTGCGCTGGGTGCGCAGCGAAGCCGCCAGCTCCGGCTTCCGCACGCAGGCAGAGCTGACACAAGCCTACAGTCTGCTAGTCGAGGTTTTTCTTGCGGATATGGGCGCTACCCACGCCCGCGAGAACGAACAGCTGATGGCCGAAGGACGTCTTTTAGGCCGTCAGGTTGTGGAGCTGGTACGCACACGCATGCCCGTATGCACCAAGGATCTTGCTGTCAGCGGACGCGAGCTGCTACAAATTATTCCTCAGCATGAAATCAAAAATATTTTATTCTACCTGCTTGAACGCGTACAATCCGGCAATCTTCCCAACGAAAAAGAATCTTTGCTCACAGCAGTCCATAAGCATCAAAAGCGCAAAGCTACAATCAGTTCAGGAGACAACATATGAAAACAAAACGCATTTTACTGGCCATTGTTTGCCTGATAGTAATTTTAGGCGGCCTTAATTATCTTTTGCAGCAATCCCCTATGCCCATCGGCACTCCCGGAAGCACACCTGCAGCCGGTGCCGCACAATTCGTAGGCAAACATGATATCAAAGATTCACCCTATTTTAAACATCCTGATTTTTATAATATGCAATCTGACGAGCATCTTACTATTTTGCCGAAATTTGCCACTACGCAGCAAATCACTCATTATACCTGTGGTCCGGCCGCTGCCAATATGGTAGTAAAATATTACAAAGGCAAAACGCTTGACGAAGAGCTGGCCGTTGCCAAAATCATGGGCAGCAGCAAAACCGTCGGCACCAACACCAAGGGCATGGTAAACTACTTTGAAAAAATCGGTTGGGAGTTCCATTCCTCCATCAAAGATAAAACTCCCGACAACTATAAGGATTTCCTTAAATTTGTCGAGAGCAATCTGAAAAACAACACACCTATTATTGTAGAAAACGTCGATTGGGGCGGGCATTGGCGTGTCATTATCGGTTATGACAGCATGGGCACCGCACACCAAAGTGACGATGTGCTTATTATGGCAGATCCCTATGACACAACCGACCATCTGCAGGACGGATACAGCATTGTACCGGCAGAACGCTTCTTCTATATGTGGTTTGACCACCAGCTTTTCCCGCAGAGTGAGCAAAAACGTCAATGGCTGACGGCTAAACCGAAGGCTTGATAGTTCCGAAGAAAACATTCTATATTTTTTCCAAAAATAAAACCGTTGCCGCATTTTTCCTGCAGCAACGGTCTTTTATTTTATATGTATAAACTTTTAGCTTGCAGCTTCCTGCTCCACTCCGCGCACACGCGTAAAGTACGAATACAAGGCTAAGGCCATAAGCACGCAGCCGGCAAATACAAGCACATAACGCGAGCTCATAAAGCTGCCCAAGGCACCGCCAACAAGCGGTCCTACAACACCGCCAAACTGCTGCGCGCTCGTAACCAGGCCAAAGGCCTTACCGCGCATATTAGCAGCAGTAACACGCGTCAGGTTAGCATTGATATTAGGCACAGCGCCTGCCAGGAACAGGCCGTAAACAAACTGAATAGCTGCAAACTGCCAAACAGTATTGATGAACACCTGGAAAAGGTTAATAAAACCGGCAATAAAGGTTACAATACAGAAAACGCGCACATAACCGAAGCGTTGGCCGCGTTTTCCCCAAAACGGTGCCGCTAAAATACCGGTAATACCGGCTAGCGAGAAAATCACACCTGACATCTTGATAGCAGCATCACCCATATCATGCATCAGCTCGCCTACGTACAATGTAATCAGCGGCTGAATCAGCATTACGCAGGTCTGCACCACAAAGAACATAGCCATAATATACAACAGGCCCTTGTTATGCAAAGCATTCTTTAAATCAGCCAGCAGATTACTTGCTTCGCGCGCGCCCTTATTAAGTACGGACATATCCTTAACGATAAACACTACGGCACTAGTTGCAATAAACAAGGCCAAACTACCTACAAAAAACGAAGCACGCATGCCAAACCAGCTGCTCAGATAACCGCCCATCAAAGGTCCCATGATGGTGCCGCTGGCTACCGCAGTCTGCATCAGTCCCATACCCCAGCCCATACGCTCCTCCGGTAAGGATGAAGACGCCATCGACATGCAGGCAGGCACAAAACCGGCAACAACACCGCACACAATACGCACCAGAAGAAGCTGATAGACATCCTGACAGACGCCGGTAAGAAAATAGGTCAGCGCCAGGCCATAGCCGGCGCGAATCGCCATCTTTCTCTGCCCGACATGGTCAGCCAAAGCGCCCCAATAAGGTGCCATCACGGCAGAACCCATAAAGGTTACGGCAAAGGTAATACCTGCCCAGAAGTTAACGTCAGGTTGAGCAACATGCAGCTCGCGCAGCAGATAAACAGGCAAAAACGGTATGCACATAGTATAGCTGGCGCAGCACAAAAATACTCCCAGCCACAATACAGGCAAATTTGCCTTCCAGCTGCCTTTGTTGTCAGAAGTAAAAGCTTGTATTGACATTTTATCTCCCTCTCATCTCTCTAATTGCTATTATAACACAACGCAGGCAGATAGTCACAGCAGATAAATGGCGAAGTTTTTTCTTTCTAGACAATAGATGCACTTTTAGCGTATAATATTGTTTAGATTAAATTCGTATTGTTAGCGATAAAATAAACCGCTGGCAACTTTATCAGCGTAAAAATCAAAATGCAGACTTTAAGCCTGTAAAGGAGAGTGCAGAATTTGAAACCTTATAGCATGCAAGAATTAGAAGAATGCGGCTTTTTATCAAAAATATTCGGCAGCAAGCCTACCGAAAACGGCTGGAAGGAGCTCAACAATCTGTTGGCTGCAGCACCCGACGCTTTGGCTATCAGTGCCGATGATGTACATCACGCTCTGAAAAAATGGGGCGTAAAATTCAACGATGATAATTTCAACCAACGCAGCGGCATTTACCGCAAGCTGGCAGATGTTATCTTCACTGAAGTACAAAATAAAGAAGACAGCCTTTGGGCGCAGCTTGCACACTTAGCTGAAATTTTGGAGCTGCCGCCGCATCTGGCAAAGCAGGCTGATAAGGCAGCAAAAACAGCTGCTTATTTTGTCCGCTGCCGTGATTTGCTTGCAGGCACCGAAAAGCTGGATATCAAACAATTAAACGACTTATTCGGCTATGACTACGAAGACAGCCTTTCCATGCGCAAGCAGGTTTTCCAGGCTCACTTCAATCAGAAGTTTGACGAAATCAGCAGCGCACAGCGTTATACTCCGGAAGAAGAAGCTGCCCTGCGTGCCGACTGCGCAACATTGGATATCCCTTACGAATTAAAGAATAATATTGTCAGCGCTTTGGAAAAATACCGCAGCCTGTGGAATGCAGAGCATATGCCTTTAGGCGATATCAAGCAGGATGCCTTCCCGCTCAACCCTGGCGAAATCTGCCACGCCTATACCAACTGCGGTCTATGCCAAAACAAAATGATAGAACGCGAGGACAATTACTATGAGCTGACACGCAAATTCCGCATTGATGAAACCGTTGCCTTCAAGGGCGAAAAAATCGAGCATCCCAAATTCACCGAGGAAATGACTATTATCGAAGAGCTGGGCGTGTTCTTCCTTACTAACCAACGTTTAGTTTACATTGGTAAGAAAAATGCCTTCCATATCCCGCTCAACGTTCTCAGCGGTGCTGATTTTGACGGCATCAACATTGTAACCTTCCATCACACCGATGGTACCGACAGTATCTTTAAATTCAGTGACGAGGCTGCCGGAGTTTTATACATTCTGTTCGAAAGAACCTTAAAGGCTGCTAAAGCTTAAAACCGCATACATAACAAGATACCCCTGCAGAAATTTTTCTGCAGGGGTTAAATTTTTATCAGCTGTAAAATTTACAAGACAGCTTAAGCCGTCAAAGAATTACATGCACTCTTTGATTGCTTTAGCCATACGTTGGATACCTTCAACAATGCGGTCATCCGGCATGTTGGAGTAGTTGATACGCATGCTGCGGTCAGTCTTCTGGTTCGGATAGAAGGCATCACCGATAACGCCGGCAACCTTCATCTCGATGCATTTGTTGAATACTTTGCGTGCGCTTACGCCTTCAGGGAAGGTCAGCCACAGGAACAGACCACCTTCCGGATGAGTCCATTCGGTGCCAGCCGGGAAGTATTTCTCCATGGATTCGAGAATCAGATCACGACGATGTTTGTACAGAGCAACGATTTCTTTAACGTGCTCATCCAGGTCGTATTGTTCCATGTAAGCATCTGCAACGCCTTGGTCAAAGTTAGAGGTGTGCAGGTCAGCACTTTGTTTGATTTTTACAAACTCGCTCAGCAGGCTATGCTCTGCAGCAATCCAGCCAAGACGCAAGCCCGGGCAGAAGATTTTGGAGAAGGTGCCCAGGAACATAACCAAGCCTTTGGTATCCATAGATTTCAAGGACGGCAGAATAGTACCTTCATAACGCAACTCGCCGTACGGATTATCTTCAAGTACCGGCAGGTTGTGTTTGTTAACAACTTCCATGAATTTTTGACGGCGTTCCATAGACCAGGTACGGCCGGTCGGGTTTTGGAAGTCAGGAATTACATAGATAAATTTGCAGTTCGGAGTGGTTTCCAGGATTTTATCCAATTCTTCCGGAATCAGACCACCGTTATCGGTCGGAACCTCAACAAATTTCGGTTGGTAAGCGTTGAATGCGTTCAAAGCGCCAAGGTAGGACGGGCTTTCGCACAGAACAACGTCGCCGGGATCCAGGAACAGCTTGCCTGCGAAGTCCAGGCATTGTTGAGAACCGGTGGTAATCAGAATGTCATCGGGATCAACGTTGGTGTGATATTTATCAGCCATGCGTTTAGCAATTTTTGCACGCAGGGACGGACGGCCTTCGGTAGTTGCATATTGCAGCAGCTGACGACCTTCCTTCAGTACCAGGTCATGAGAAACCTTGGCAATTTCTTCTACAGGGAACAGCTCCGGTGCAGGCAGACCGCCGGCAAAGGAAATAATATCAGGCTGAGCAGTTAATTTTAACAGCTCGCGGATTTCAGAAGCTTGCATACGCTCCATACGTGTTGCGAATTTCATGATAAAAAACCTCTCTTCATTGGAAACTATATTATTTTACCGTAACACTTATTGTAGCACCACAGTCCAAAACAAACAAGCAAAATATAGCTTTTGCTTAACTCTATCTATTTTTATGGTAAATTATGTTAACTTATTAACGGTTTGTACGGAAATTTGTTTGTTTTAATATTTCAGATACTTCAGTAAGCCTTCCATTCCTTCCATGATATCGTTATATGTCACTTCAAAGTCACCCGTATACCACGGGTCAGCAATGCTCTCACCCTTACGCTCGGTATAATCCAGCAGCAGATGCGCCTTGTTTTGCGTATCCTCACCAATCACACGACGCAAATTGCGGATATTATTGCTGTCCATAACCAGCAGCAAATCGTAATATTCGTAGTCGCGCTTCGTTACCTGTACCGCATGCTTGCCTGCCACACTGATACCGAACTGCGCCAGCTTATTGCGCGTGCCGTAATGTACAGGATTACCGATTTCTTCCCTGCTCGTAGCTGCCGAAGCAATTTCAAAATCAGCGGCAATACCGCGCTTTTTTACAATGTCCTTCAATAAAAACTCTGCCATAGGCGAACGGCAAATGTTGCCGTGGCAGATAAAAAGTATTTTTATCATCTATCTAAACCTCTTGAAATTACTGATTTTCCTTGATTTTCAGGCATTTTCTCAACCGGCCCGATGCTCGTTCACTTGGCATATCGTAGCATAAATTCGCACATCTTTGCCAGCAAAAGTAGTACAACGAGTAGTAAATTAGGCCTAAAATTGTGTTTTACTACTGGCCCTTTTCTGCGATATATGGCGAAATTCTATGGCAGAGCTTTGACGCAAATCCTTGCCCTGCAACAAGAGTACGGATTGTACCGGGAATTTTCTGCCGTTTTCATATTTTGCCGTATCGCATACCCGCTGAAATCCCTCTACCACGAAAAGTAGTAACTACTCAGCATTGGCTACTCGCTGCAATTCCTCCTGCGCATCCTCAAATCCGATGTGCGTATAAGTATTGAGCGTCACGCCAATGTCAGAATGACCCATGATGTATTGAAGCGTCTTGGGGTTCATTCCGCTTTTTGCCATGTTCGAGCAGAACGTATGTCTGCAAACGTGCGGCGTGATCTTCGGCATCTGCACTTTATAGATGCTGTTGTACTTATCGCAAATATGCTGGAAATACTTTTCCCAATGCAGGGCCACCATCGGCATATCGTTTTTATCCAAATAGAGAAAACCGCTTTTGCCGCAAATCATCGGTTCCACTTTTGGTTTTTTCCTGTTGGCAATGATGCGCTTGAAGCACTCATACACATCATCCGTCATAGGGATAACCCGTGTGCCGCTGCTTGTCTTGGTGTCCTCGATGACATACTCCATATTCCGCTTCCGCTGTAACTGATGGTTAATGTTGATCTTTCGATTTTTCATATCCACATCCGCCAGCGTCAAACCCACAAACTCGGAAATCCGAAGCCCGGTCTTAAACAGAATATGGATACCATCATAATATTTGCAAAAATGCTTGTCACTCGCCACAAATTCAAGAAACGCTCTTTCTTGCTTTCTGGTAATCGCTTCCCTTGTCACGCTGTCGTTGACTACGACGGTGGCAAGCTGAAATTCAAATGGATTCTTGCGTATCAAATCATCATCGACGGCCATCTGAAAGGCTGGTCGGACAACACCCCTGATAGAATGAATGGATCTGTAACCTCTGCCGTCCTGCTGCAACTTTATCAGCCAGCATTTCGCGTCAGACTGCTTCACTTTGTCAATCCGGCGCTTGCCGAATTCCTCTTTCTTGATGATATTGAGGACAAAGTTGTAATTGGCCTCGGTATTATGCCGGACGCCTGTTTTCTGCATGAGATATTTTCTTACCAGTTCCTCCACAGTCATTTCACCACCGCGAGGGACAATCTGATCGTCAATATCTTTCTGAATCAGTTTTTCTTTCTCCCGCAGAGAAAGATCGTCCCGCTTGCCCGTTGGCAGCTTATCCGTTTTCTCCAATTTCCAGCTATAAACAAACTGGGGCTTTCCTGTTGCGTCGATATATTTGAACGCATATCGTCCATCTTTGCGTTGGCTCTCTCCGTTGCGAAGAATACGATTTCTGTTATCTCGTCTTTTCTCGCTCAACGTTCATGCTCCTTTCTGTGAAAAGAGCCTCCGCGCGATATACTAACAGTATATCATAGCGGAGGCCCTTTTTCTATTGCTAAATGAAGCAAAACTCGGAGCCAAAAGGCAGAATATATGATCTTCAAGCGCGTATAGCAAATGCTTTTATCATCAGCGAAAGATCAGATGGCCGACAAATCATCCAGAAAGGCTTCAAAGCGTTTCCGCTTAATCAAAACCTTTACTCCATTCTGAATTACAAAGCCAGAATCCATATTCTCGGCTACCAGCTTTCGCATTTTCTTCTCACCAATATTGAAATATTCCGATGCTTCATCAATGGTAAGGCAAAATTTATCTTTTACCTGAACTTCAATTTCGCCTGCCATGATTCACCTCCCTTTCTTCAAGCGGCAGCATAGACTATCATTCCATGCCGCCATGAAAGATGAATAAATGGGCAAGAAATGGACGGCTGGTGGCATCAGCTCCACAGGAATTTCACCTCGGCCCATGCTTGTGGGTGCGCCGCGCAATGCTGTGTGGGCGTTCAACGCGGGAGTATCGTTAGCGTATGCGCCGCTGCTTATGAGCTGCCAACTCTCGGTGTAAATGGTTCTCGCTCACTCATAGGATATGAGGTCATGGCGCATCCACCGACGCGGAACATACAGAATGTGTCCGTTGCCCTATACTGCGCCGGTGGCCTCCCACCGAGCTTTCTTTTGCAAGGTGCTGCCAGTGGCCACAGCAGAGTGGAGAAACAGGGAAAGGGTTAAGCTGTTTCAGCCTCCGGGGCCCGATTCGTCATGGTATCGTGACGATGGAAGAAATGAGCTTGATTTCCAGACGGCGCTTCATGTACTCGTCCACGCACACATGAGGCTGGCCGTATTCGCCGTAAAGCGTCCGGGTACATAACTTGTTGATGTAACCCTCGTAGTACCGCAATACTCATTCCACGGCCTCGGCATCACCGGCGCAGGCGGCCTCGATCACCGAAAGAGGCAAAAGCTCAATGTCTTTGTAGTTGGGATTTTTCATCCGCGTCTAACCTCCCTCCGGCATCAACGCCATCAATTTTGTTCGCAGCTCTTTCAGCGTTTTAGTTCTGTGCCGCTGGACGGCACTTCTGGACATTCCCATGAGTGCGCCGATCTCGCCGTCTGCCAGTTCCAGAACACAGTGCAAAATCAAAATGCTCTGCGCCTGCTGGGGCAGTTCGGCAAATGCGGCGGCCACAAGCTCGTTGTCGATATGTAAATCATAGCCGTGCGACGAAAACACAAAGTCGTCGCTGGGGTAATGATCTACGGTGTAGAGCTTGTCCAATTCTGCCTGCGGGAGAACGCTGAACGACGTTTCACGGTCACGCAGGCGTTTCATATCCCGGTGGTAGTTTCGGGCCTCATTTCGCAGTACGGTTTTGCAGAAAGCATCAAACCGGCACCGTTCGCCATAGTCGCGGGGGATAGCTTCCATCTTCTCACCCCCTTTCTGTGGGGGATGTGGTGGTTCTGTCCCTTTCCGCCAACATGACACCAGACAGGCCCTTTGCTACCCGCTGAACGCCATCTTTTTGAAATTTTTTGAGAAAGTTTTTTATGGTTTTGCCGGGCCGCAAAAAGCGACAGTAAAGATCCACCCGCCTAGCGGGTGGCTTTTATTTTTCGGGCATATCCCTATCTTCAGCAGCCACACATAAATGTGTCTTTTATTGGCCTGCCAGCCATGCAATTATTACTTGCTACCCATAAATGGGTCTTTAGGATCAAATAACACTAACTGGTCCATTTCTTTATCTCGCTCCAATTGATTTGCTATGTATTCTTTTATTGCAGTAGTGTTTTTACCTACTGTATCTACATAGTATCCCTTATCGCCAATCTTTTTTCTTCATAAAAAATTTTTCTACGATATTGGGGCACAAATACTATATGGTACTTACAATTCCACTTGGTATGTGCTAAACTATTTACGATATTATCTTGCTTTTTTGGCATTTTAATGTTCTCCTAATGTGTTTTTTATTTTGACTGGCAGGTCATTAGTATATTATTACATTAGGAGCTCTTTTTCTTTACTCCCCGCTTAAGCTCTTTTTAACCCCGCCACAATGGCGGGGTTTTTGTATACAAAAATGGCGTCTAAGGTGGAACCACCAGACGCCGCAGGTAACAACGGTTCAAAGTGCCTCCTTTTCCTCACAGGCTTTCATCCGGCGAACAGGAATAGTCCGGCAGGCCGGATTTCGGCCTGCCCCAATCCGGCTTCGCCATATCGTGCGCCACCAGAGAGGTGTAATAGTTGCTGATGGTGCTGGTGGCATTGAACAGCATGGCTCGTAAATACTGCTTAATGTTGCAGACTTTCGTAGTGTTCTCCCGCAGGCAATCAAAGACAAAGCGGATATGTTCGCTGTTCAGCTTCATAAACTTGGACTTCACCAGCTCGGCGGGGTAATCATCCCCGGCGATACGGATAGTCTTGCGGGAGGTACAGACGGTTTCCAACATCAGATCAACGATCTCGTCAAGCTGCTCCCGGTCAATGTGGCTGTCCTGAATGAGATAGTCATACTCGATATTTTCCAAAAGGATTTCCCGATAAATCTGTACTGCCGCATCCTTTCCTGTTCCTTTCCGTTCCGGCGGTACAGCCGCTGCCTCGTTCCCCACAGGGGCAGGGGTCAGGGATAGGAAAGGAATGGAATCGGTACTTTGTCCATCTGTATTTAATTTTTCTTTCCTTGGTAAGTTAGTTCTTTGTATCTCTTTATTTAATTGCGTTGGATTTCCCGACGCCGGATTATCCGATGTCGGGTTATCCGATGTTGGATTTTCCAACACCGGGTTTTCCAATACCGGCTTATCCAACACCGGCTGCTCGTAAATGGTATAGACCATATCGGCCATTTTGCCCTTTGCGTCGCGGCCCTGTTCCCGCCTGATATATCCGGCCCGTTCCAGCTCCCACACCGCCGTCCTGATGGCGTCAATGCTTTCCCGGTTGATAAGGGACAGGCCCTTTAGGGTGTAATCCCAATCCTCCGGCAAGGACAGCATTTGTGACAGCAGGCCCTTGGCTTTCAGGGACAGGGCTTTGTTCCGCAGGTGGTGGTTGGACATCACTGTATAGCCTTTGTTCTTCACCACGCGGAATACTGCCATATCATCGTCAGCGCCTTTTAGTCTTAGCCATGAAAAAAGCAGCACAGGAACCCAGTCAATAAGGATTCTGTACTGCTACTTCGTTATAGCAAATGTTGTTTCTTAAGTTGGCACGGAAATGTCACTGGCAATTCTAATATTACTATGCCAGAAATTGAACGCATCAAGCCCTTGTGTTACGTCATCATATATACGAGCCTTTCGTTCAGGGTCTCTAATCGTGAGTATAAGGCAGACTTCTTGACTTGGAATAAAACGTTCTAAGACTGCACGTTGTTCCGTGTGCTCACGGAACAATCCCCGCATCGTCAAATACCAATTCTTATCAGCAGTTGCATAATTCTGGCGATTTGCCTCAGAAAGTTCAGATAAATCCACCGCATATTTTTTAACCGGGTAATATTTGTCACCGTACTGTATCAGCAGCCGTTCCCTAAGTGCGAAGTCATCGTCCCGATCTTTCATAAGCCTTTTACTATATAGAGGCTCTCGAAACAGATTTTGTGAACCTTGACGCCCTACCGGATTAAGAATATTGCGCTTGTTAATATCGCGTTCTATTTTTTCGTCATAGGAACCGAACTTAATATCAACATTAGACTGACAATATTCGATACCTTGAGTTGGATCTAAAATTGAGTCATACACAAGAGTTGCAATTATCTGACCCGTATAGTATCCATTGCGTATAAGTGACTTTGGCATAGGAAAATCCATGATATCAATATACTCACCCTTAGAAAGCGTATCACGCAAAATTAATGTTGCCTCATATGGGTCATTGTATATAATATCAGAAACATTTTTAGGAATCCCAAATCCCATTTGCTTGGTCCTCTCGGTTGTTGGAATCTGTAAATCTCTCGGATAAGAAGCAGAGTGAATAATCAACCCTTTTATAAGCAACGGGTCAAAATCTTCATCAAGTTCCTGAAACAAGCCAGTTGCTAACGCAGCAACTCTCGGGGTAGAAAAACTTGTTCCTACATTACTGACTATCTGACCATCTGAAGAAAAGGACTTTACGCCTGTTGTAACCATTTTCCCACGGCTATCAACCCCGGCGTTGCCTCCGTAATGAGATATCTCAGGCTTGATAATGAATTCCGGGCCAGGCCCTACTCGCGTAAAAGGCGAAGGATTATTAGTTTCAGAAAAATCGTCTTTACCTTTTGCGTGAGCTACCGAACCAACCACTAAAGATCGGACAGAATCAGCCCCCTCATGAATGCGCCCTTTAGGTAAATTGGCAACGAAATTACTACAGTTTCCAGCAGATTTGCAAATCAAAACATTATACTTTTCCTGTAAATCATCTAAAGCAATTGCAAAATCTGAAAATTTAGTATCACAGACTTCACGGGTGATACTAATGGAAAGATTCCACACCTTAACTCTTTCATGATTTGCCTCAATCGCTTCGCGAATATTGGCAATAAGATCGTCTTCGTCGAGGCCTTCTTTTGTTGTATCTGGAAAAACTGTTGCATCAAACAGCTTGATACCTTTATGGCCTACCCAGTCCTTACCCTCACAGATGTCACCATACAGAGCAACACCAGCGACAAATGTTCCGTGCGTTGGGGTTATAACATCGTCTGGATAAACAGTCCACCGTTTATCCGTCATCCAAGGAGCCAAGTGAGGAATCGATGCGATACCATTATCAAGAATTCCTAATGTTTCATATCGTTGACCGCTTTCAGGATAGACAATATCAACTCCACCATCGCTCACGGATGCGTCTAATGCAACAACATATTTAGGCATTGGCTCAATTGAAAAGAGCATTTCATAATCGTCCTCTTCAATAAGTCCATCGAGAATTGCCTGTGAAGCATTTTTAATTTTATAGACTGGCAATTGACTAGCATAAGAAGTCTTTTGAAAGTCAATTTTATGCGCAAGTAGCGAATGTTCAAACTGTCGCTGCATTGCTACATTTGTCTCATAATCTTGAAAATCGATCAGTTTTACTTTATAAGTTTTTTCACCTTCATTTACTTGAACCAATGGTTCAAATTCCCAAAACGTTTCCAAACAGGAAATTGCATAGCTGTTTCGCTCATAGTCCTGAATCCGATTTGCTATTTCGTTCATCTGAGAAATGGAATCGATTTTTACGATGAGTTCGTCTGAATCTGTTAGGCCAATAACATTGCTTCTATCAGTTGTCTGGAATAAAGAAGTAATGTCTTTTCTGCGCGACTTTGCAGTGGAGTCATCGCACATTTTCGCAATAAAAACAAACGGGACAGCGGATTTACGGGCAATCCGATTATCAATAATGCTTGAAAACTGATTGAATGCAGTTAACAGCTCTGTAGAACGTTGAACCAATGCATCACCAGACAGGAGCCATTTGGGGGGTTCAGAATTGCCAGTCCCCTCTATTCGAAGTTCATCTACTTCACGAGGTGCAAAGAATTTAATTGGTAATTTTTCATTATCCACAGATTACAACTCCTTTCTATCAAGGTTTTTAGAAATACCTTGAATTCTTCGCAGTGGGATAGCTAAACTATCGTTAATTTCTTTATGTGTAACGCCGTTCTTTAACAGATATTCAATAAGATCATCCTCGTTTTCAATTGCATGGTTTTTATAGAAGAAGATCGATTTCAATATATCGCAATTTGTTAAGCTACTTCTACCCGAAAGAATTACTTCTCTTATAGCATTAAATGTTACTGTTTTGATATCAGAGTGGCTAAAGCCAAACAAAGCATCAATAACTCCATTAAGTTTCCTTTCATTGCCCATAAAATTATTTTCTTTATCTGTGAGCAAAATGGTAAGAAGTCTTTCAATTTCTCCTTTTTGGGGTTTTTCAAGAGAAACAATTGTGGTGAATCTTCTCCAAATTGCAGGATCTAATAGTTCGTGGTGATTTGTCGCTGCAATGAGTATACTATCGTTACTAAAAGCATCAATATTTTGTATTAAGCTGTTAACAACTCGTTTTAATTCACCAAGTTCATTTTTGTCATCTCTTAACTTTGCAATGACATCGAATTCATCCAAAAACAAAATGCATTCTCGCCTAGAAGCATAATCAAAAATTTTTCTAATATTTTTTGCTGTACTTCCAAGAAGTGATGAGACTAATCCATCTAACCTCGCGGTTACAAGCGGAAGGCCAGTAACACTAGATATATACTGTGCCACTGTTGTTTTCCCACATCCAGGAGGCCCATAAAGAAGTAACGAGTTTGATACATCAAGGCCCGATTTCAACAATACATCTCTATGCGCATAGCTTTCTACAAAACTGTGTATGGCATCTTGTGAATACTTGCTGAGTATGACTTGTTGCGGCTCGATTTGTGGTGTAGTAACTTCAACTATATCCATCCTACTTTCCGTATCTACAGGTTTTGTTGAAAAACTGTCTAGAGAAGTCAATGTGCCTCTCTTTTTGCTTAAAGTTGAACGAATTCTCTTTGCCAGTGACAGTTCTCCTTGACTTTCAAGATTATCAGCTAAAACAGTGGCATAGTTTATGACTTTTTCCTTGTCATTAACTATGCCACCTTCAATTATTTTCACGATTTCCGTATACATAGTGGCTCACCTCGCTTATTATGTTATTAGTATAGCTGATATCGTTCCAAAAGTCAATATTGTGTGATTGGATTTTCTTATTTCGTTATTGAAATTGAAGAATTTGTTTTTGGTAAAAAGGAAATCGTGATTACTACCCTCGATTCTGCTTGTCTAGTAAGTTAATTAGATATGCACGTTAAATCCGACAATGACCACCCGTCAAACGGGTGGTTTGACGACGGGCTATAAGCCTTTAATACTAGCCAGCGCCTCAAGACGCTGGCTTTCACTTCGTTCAAGCCACATCGCACTTATCTCTTTCGCAGCCCCTGTCAGGGGCGTTTTGACTACTTGTTACCCTTAAAAGGGTCTTCGTACTCTTTTACGCTTAACTTATCTAAAGCTATGTCGTGCTTTTCTTGTTCTGCAATATATTTCTTTACGGTGGCTTCATTTAATCCTACTGTAGATACGTAGTAACCTTCTGCCCAAAAATGTCTATTGCCAAACTTATACTTTAAATTTGCGTGTTTATCAAACATTTGAAGTGCCGACTTTCCCTTGAGATAGCCCACGAATGTCGATATTGCAATTTTAGGTGGAATACTAAGGAGCATATGCACATGATCAGGCATCATATGTCCTTCAATAATTTCTACCCCTTTGTACGAACATAACCGTTTAAAAATTTCTATTAAATCTTCACGGTATTGATTATAAATGATTTTTCGTCTATACTTAGGTGTAAAGACTATATGATATTTGCATACCCACTTTGAATGCGATAATTCGTTAGTTTTATTTGCCATTAATACGTCATTCCTTTCTTTGCAATAGTGACTTGAACACTTACTATTGTATATCGGAATGACGTATTTTTGTATAACAATCAATGCGCACCCGCATAGCGGGTGGTTCTGTGTGAAGCACTATCTCATTTCTTTGAAAAGAAACTCGATAGCGCTCCACGGGCTAAAGCCACATAATGCAAAAAGGATGCTGTCTTGAGAAACAGCATCCTTTTGTTATATCTGCTATCGTGCGGAGGCAGTTGTCAGTTTTTTAGGTTTTCAAAAGTAGTAAATGGGTAGTAAATTGCTCGCAGCAATCCCAAAAAGTCCTTGAAAATCAAGCATTTCCGGGTTTTGATAGTGTACTGCCGTGGCAGATGAAAAGTATTTTTATCATAATCTCTCTATTCCTCCATAAGTCCCTATAAATCGCTGTGTTTTCCCTGAATTTACTTCGTCAAGAAGCTGACTTAGGTTTGTATCTAAATATGACGGGGAAATAATCATCATACTTTCTCCCTATCCTATAGTATGAAATATTTTTCACGTCATTTATCCTTATTTTTTCCATACGGAGCTGTTTCTTCAGCAGCCATACTGTATGTTGCTTTTGACTCATAAATATACGCTTTATGTTCCTGAAAGGAAACGACCTTATCACTCATATCATTATTATCCGTCCAAAGCTCGCACTGCGTCATTACGGTCTGAACAGCATCATCCATACCTTCCGGCGGATATTTATGTTTCTTCAACAGGCGCTTAATAAGGGTACGCATTTTGGCACGGGCAGATTCTTTGCGCTGCCAGTCAATCGTTTTATTCCTACGAAGTGTATCCGCCAATTCCTTGGTAATCGCAATCAGTTCTTCATTTTCGTAAAAGTCCTTGATTGCTTGCGGTTTGGTAAGTGCATCGTAAAATGCCAATTCATCGGCTGTAAGTCCGAGCTGTTCGCCCTCTTTGTGGGCTTCAGCCAGCTGCTTAGCAAGTTTCAGCATTTCTGCGATGACTTCTTCATTGGTGAGCATGCCATTCAGATATGCATTGATTGCTCGCTGCATAATCTCGCTGAACTTTTCAGACTTAACCACATTCGTTCTGCGATAAACAGATACCTGTTCCGCTATCAGTTTTTTCAGCAGCTCGATTGCCAGGTTCTTCTCCTTCATTTTACTGATTTCCTCAAGGAACTTCGGATCAAACAAGGAGAATTCCTCTTGCATATCAGAGAACAGGTTAATAACGCCCTCGCTCTTGATGCTCTGCTTCAAAAGCTCATTGATACGAGCGTTCATTTCAGGCAGGGAAATCTTCTTGCCGGTGCCCGCATTGGTCAGCCGCAAAACCAGAACACGCACCGATTCAAAGAATGCAGCTTCAAAGCGGTCAGCTTCGCACACCATGGAAGAACAAAGAGAAAGAGCCTGGTGAAGCATAAGCGCTTCCTTGATAAAGGTATCTTTTTCTTTATACTTTTCGCGGGCGATGATATAGTTTACCGCACCGCTGATGGTCTTTGCTCTTTCCAGATCTGTTCCGGTCGTAAACTTGGTGTAATCAAATCCATGGAACATATCACGGCAAACACCGAGCTTTTCGATAAACTTCGGATAAGCAACCTTAGCAACATCCGTATCACCATAGTTTTTCTTATCACGGGTGGTGTAGTCATTCATCGCCTGCTTTAATGCGCTAGCAATGCCTACATAGTCAACTACCAGACCGCCTTCCTTGTCACGGAACACACGATTGACACGGGCGATTGCCTGCATCAGATTGTATCCGCTCATCGGCTTATATACATACATGGTAGCCAGAGACGGAACATCAAATCCGGTCAGCCACATATCAACTACAATGGCAATCTTCATCGGGCTGTTGTTGTCCTTGAATTTTTTCGCCAGCTCGTCCTTGTGCCGCTTATTGCCGATAATATCATGCCATTCTTCAGGGTCGTTATTTCCGCCGGTCATAACAATACCGACTTTTTCCTTCCAGTCAGGGCGCAGCTCCAGAATCCGCTTATAAATCTTCATTGCAATCAGGCGGGAATATGCCACAATCATCGCTTTGCCTGTAAGCAGACCTTCACGGTAATTCTCGTAATGGTCAAGAATATCGCAAACGAGAGAGTTGATGGTGTTGTCGTTGCCCAATATAGCTTCCATCTGTCCCAGTGTTTTCTTACTCTTTTCAATAACCTCCGGATCGGCATTGTGCGCCATGATTTCATACTCTGCATCAATCATGCGTAGCGTAGTTTCATCTAGGTTGAGCTTAATGACACGGCTTTCGTAATAAACCGGGCGGGTTGCACCATCTTCAACAGCCTGCGTCATATCATAAATGTCGATGTAGTCACCGAACACTTCACGAGTGCTACGGTCTTTCGAGGAAATCGGGGTTCCGGTGAAACCAATGTATGTAGCGTTCGACAGGCTGTTTCGGATAATACGGGCAGTACCAACAACACGCTTGGCGATTTCTTCACCGTCCTCGTTCTTAGTCATCTTAATCTTTTCGGTTAAGCCGTACTGTCCACGATGGGCTTCGTCTGCCATAACGATGATATTTCTGCGCTCAGAAAGGGCTTCGTGAGATTCCTCAAACTTCTGCATCGTAGTAAAGATAATACCGTTAGCTTGTCTGCCTTCCAACCAATCTTTTAATCCAACATCATTTTTACTTGAAGTCTCTGTCAGTTTTCTACAAGTGGCGTGTACCGGTTCCTGACGCAAGAAATCCTTGCACTTTGCAAACTGTCCGAAAAGCTGATCGTCCAAATCGTTCCTGTCTGTCAGCACAACTATCGTTGGACTATCCAAGGCTTCTTGAAGCAGATGGGCATAGAATACCATCGACAGCGACTTGCCACTGCCCTGCGTATGCCAGAACACACCACCTTTACCATCGGTAACGGTAGCTCGTTTGGTCGATTCGATTGCTTTTCTTACAGCAAAATACTGATGATAACCAGCTAATATTTTAAAGGAGTTCACACCCTCGTTGGAAAAGCAGATAAAGTTCTTTATCAGGTCAAGCAGGCGTTCTTTTTGGAACATTCCCTCAAAGAAGGTATCAAACTGTGCGTACTGCGTATTCTCATAGCTTCCATCGACTGTTTTCCATTCCATGAAGCGATCTTCGCCGGAAGTAATTGTACCGGCTTTGGAGGTCATCTGGTCGCTCATAACGCAGATGGCATTATAGATGAACATGGAGGGAATTTCCTTCATGTAGTTGCGGAGCTGCCGGTATGCAGCAGAAGCATCGGTTTCTTCTCTGGACGGAGATTTCAGTTCTACCATAACAACCGGAATGCCATTCAGGAAAAGCAGAATATCCGGGCGTTTGTTACTGTTTTCGATGAAAGTCCATTGATTTGCTACGATAAAGGAGTTGTTGTCGGGATTTTTATAGTCAACAAGATAGACGATGGAGGAGCGTTCCTCGCCTTTTTCAAAATAGCGCACTGGAATGCCGTTTTGCAGGTAATCCATAAAGACAGTGTTTTTCTGCACCAGTTCGCCGTTTTCAAAGTTCTGCAGCTTGAAAAGTGCATCACTAATAGCGTCCTCCGGCAGAGAACGGTTCAAACGATTTAGGGAAGCAACAAGTTCTTCCTCATACAGAGGATTGTGAAAATCTCTCTCTATGTCGGGTCCATACAGGTAACTGTACCCCATGTTCCGGAATAATTCGATTACGGAGTTTTCATAGTCCGCTTCGGTATATAATCCTGGCATAATATCGCTCCTTTTCTGTGGTATTCTTACTCCATTTTTATATCATAGCGTTTTTCTTTGTATATTATGTCGCTTTGCCGACGACGATTTTCTGGTAAACGAAAATTTACTTCAGCAGGCACAGGCTCTTTATAAGAATCGTTTTGTTGATTTGAAACCCTTCGATGGTGAGATGCCTCCGGATTGGCGACTTGGCACAGTTTCAGAAATCATAGAACTACACGATTCAAAGCGCATACCCCTTTCGAGCCGTGAACGTGCCAACCTCGCAAAGATTTATCCGTACTATGGTGCTACATCAGTAATGGACTATGTGGATAAGTATCTCTTTGACGGAATCTATCTACTCCTTGGTGAAGATGGCACTGTTGTAGACAGCAAGGGCTTTCCGATTCTGCAATATGTGGAAGGAAAGTTCTGGGTGAACAATCATGCCCACATTATCACGGGTAAGAATGGCTTTACTATCGAAACGCTTTATTTGCTGTTCAGGTTAACCAATGTCCAGTCAATTGTTACTGGAGCCGTTCAGCCAAAGATTAGCCAAGCCAATCTGAACAAAGTGTCTGTCGTCATACCATCGGAAGCAGAATTGAGTGCTTTCAACTCAATCGTACAACCGATTTTTGCGCAGATTCGCAATCTTCGTGCTGAAAATGATAGACTTGCCGCCACTCGTGATACTCTGCTACCTCGGTTGATGTCTGGAGAACTGGATGTTTCCAGCCTTGACCTTTAAGCCGCTAAATTTTCGTTTACCGCATTATTACAATCAATCTTCTTTTGTATATCATTTAAAACCGTAACAATTTTCTGTTGTTCTTCAACCGTAGGCAATTCCAATTCCAAATTGTTAACCATATCTTTTGTAAGCGCATTTCTCGTTGCACCTCCGGATGCCAATTGCAGTAGATATTCTTTATTTAGTTGTAAATAGTACAATAGATAACTTGGTATAGCTTTCGAAGAATCTGCTCGTATAATGCAGACGTGCTGATTTACTCTCGCAGGCAAATATTTTTTATCCACTATACACGCTCGTGCAACAGAGTCTCCAGTAATATTGAGTAATACATCATCTTCTTCGACAATCACATTTTTTAATTTTTCTGCCTGTAATTCGTTTATGTAAACCAATCCACCAGTAGAAAAAGCAAAATCCAAAACATTCTGACTGCGAATTAGAGAAATACCCTCTTCACAATATGCTTCCTTGCCACCTCTCGGTGTTGCACCGCTACCTATTTTAGTACATATATCCTTAAATTTTGCCACAACAGTTCACCTTCCTAACCTATATATTTGCGGTGAGCAATCTTTACATTGCTCTGCTTGACCATTGCATACTGCAAGGTCGTATCTATTCGTTGATGCCCCAAGAGCCGTTGCAGCTGCTCTACAGGCATTCCTTTGTCAATCGCCATTGTAGCGAGAGTTCGTCTGAATTTGTGCGGATGCACTCTCGGAAGTGCAAGCCGCTTGCCAAGCTCACGCAGTCTTGATTCCACACCGCCAATCTGCAATCTTTCGTATGGCGCTTTCAGCGACACAAACAGGGCGTTGTTGCTATCCGTTCTTTGTGCAAGGTAGTTCTGAAGGTGGATTTTTGTTCTGGCATCAAAGTAGACCATTCTTTCCTTGCTGCCTTTACCAAACACCACACACTCTCGCTCTTCAAAGTTTATGTCATCCCGATTGAGAAGCACCAATTCGCCAACACGCATTCCGGTTGATGCCAGCATATCAATCAACGCCAGATCACGCAAAGAATCGCAATGGTCACGCATGGTTTCCAGAGCTTCATCCGTGTAGGTTTCTTTGATGGTCACAGCTGTTTTCACCTTATGAATCCTGCGTACCGGACTTTTCAGGATGTAATCTTCATCTTCCAGCCAGGAAAAGAAGCTGGATAAGATTCTGCGGATGTTGTCAATTGTCACCTTGCTGGATTTTCGTTCTGACTGATAGTCAGTCAAATAGGAACGCAAATCATTGGTTGTGATATGTGTAATTCCTTTTCCAATTTTCTCAGACATGGTTTCGATTGTCTTTCGGTAGTAGGAAAGTGACTTTTCAGAGCACCCTTCAATTCGCTTTGCCGAAAGAAACGCACCTGTCAACCGTGCATTTTCTTTACTTGCATCCTCAGCTGTACTATCTGTTTTTCGCTGAATCTCATATTCGGAAAGATTATGCTGCAGCACTCGCCGCAGCTGCTCTTCCTGTCCATTATCAAGATAGGCCAACATATCTCGCAGCACGTCATTTACAAATTCATCATTCATAGTCTATTCTCCTTTAATAATCAGGGAATGACTATGGAGTGGCAATCCTCAGTATAAACACCTGCCACTCGCAGAAGTTATGGGGTAGGTCGTAAACGAAAATTTATATGGCGTAGCTGCTTAAAGCTTAAAATTGGATAAATCAATCTCGCCTGCCATCAATTTAGGAAGAATTGAATCCCTAATTGCCTGTAAATGGCAATTTTCATCGAAATTAGTACGGATAAGCTTATCTATTGGAGATGCTATGTTCTCAAACTTATCCATCAAATCTATTGGCGGCACCCTAATAGGCATGGAATTTAGAGCATTTCTATTGATAGAACCAAATACGGTTCCTTCGCCATTGAAAACATCCAATTCTCTTTGCAGAGAGAACATCGTGTAATGCACAAATGATTGATGATTGTCTTTGGAGCGAATCGCTGCAAGTCCACGACCGATACAGCATTCTTCATGAGCTACATTTAGATCTCCAACAGGTGCCCTAACACTCATCAAGGTATCGTTTTTCTGAGCTATCCGTTTTGGCTCTGAAGTAAACAGGCGAATTGTTGGAAAACGAAAACCGAATTCAGCTCTACCTTGAAAAAAGACAGTCCCTTGCCCGTTTTCATTATAACTATTTCCACTTGGAGATTGTCCCATGGTAATTTCAGCTATGTCACTCAGAACTCCCTGTTTCCAAAAGTTGCTTTCTTTGGAATCAAACATCTCGATGAATAGCGATTGAGCTTGTTGCTCTAAATTTTCGTTTATCGCATTGTTTACTTGTATTTTAGCATCAATTGCTGAGCATAGATTTGTAATCTTTCTTTGTTCCCCAATACTCGGAAAAGAAAAAGGCATTCTCTTAAAATCTTTCAATACAATTCTTGGTATCGCAGAGCCTGAACCGTAATTTTCACGAACATCTTTCCTTACAACTGGTGATTTTAATGTATAGTATAAAAATTCGGGCGTTATCTTCCTGGAATCAGCCCTCAATATTGCTATTGAAGATAATAATGCTGGGCGTTCATCTTGCTTATAAATGATAATATCTTCAAAATATCTTGCCCCATCTTTTCCTACCAGAATATCATTTTTCTCTGGGACACACCCTTGATTCCGTAGTTTTTCATAATCTTCTTTGCCAATCTGTTTGCAATTTGAGAAATCAAAACCAAATTCGGTAAAATCTTTAACAGAAGCCATGTAATGCCCTTCTTCTACACTTTTAGGGCTATTATGCGCCCCATCAGTCACAACGGTACACACGTCATCTATCGTTGCTGTAATCCATTTAGATTTCATATCCAATTGCCCCCAGCTTCTTACGGATTTCTGCTTCAAGTTCATGAGATTTGGCAAACATATCAGAAAGCTCCGAGGTCAAGCGAGCCATTTTTTCATCAAATGGTTCACTATCTTCTTCCTGTTCTTCAATGCCAACATAGCGCCCAGGAGTCAGAATGTAGTCCTGCTTTTCAATAGTCTGCAAATCGGCTACTGCACAGAATCCCTTCACATCTTCCAGAGTTCCGTTTTGGAATGCTTCAAAGGTGTCTGCCAGTTTCTGAATATCTTCATCCGTGAAATCTCTATGCTTGCGGTCAACCATATAACCCATCTTGCGGGCATCAATAAACAGCGTTTTTCCTTTCTGCTTTTTGTTTTTGCTAATAAACCAGAGCGTAACCGGAATCGTCACGCTATAAAACAGCTGCGTAGGCAGGGCAACGATACCTTCCACCAAATCGGCATTGATAATATTCTTTCTGATCTCACCCTCACCGGAGGACTGCGTAGACAGTGCGCCGTTCGCAAGCACCAAACCAATCTTGCCGTTTGGCGCAAGGTGGTGAATCATGTGCTGAATCCATGCGTAGTTGGCATTACCGGCAGGCGGCGTTCCGTACTTCCAGCGAACATCATCCTGCAATTTGTCCTGTCCCCAGTTGGACAGATTAAAAGGCGGGTTTGCCATAATAAAATCCGCACGAAGGTTGGCATGAAGGTCATTAAAGAACGTATCAGCCTGATACGGACCGAAGTTTGCATCAATGCCACGAATCGCCATATTCATCTTCGCCATTTTCCAGGTATCCGCATTGGATTCCTGACCATAAACAGAAATGCTTTGACGATTGCCGCTATGTGCTTGAATAAACTTCACACTCTGCACAAACATACCGCCAGAGCCGCAGCACGGGTCATACACACGGCAATTATTGAACGGCTTCAGGATGGCAACGATTGTCTTAACAATGCTGGACGGTGTGTAGAACTCGCCGCCCTTCACACCTTCGTAAGCAGCGAACTGTGCGATACAATACTCGTAAGTTCTGCCCAGAAGATCCTTACCTTCCTCGGTATCAGACATATCCATATTGGTGAACAGATCAACGACATCACCCAGAACTCGCTTGTCCAAATCCGGGCTTGCGTAATTCTTCGGAAGCACATTTTTCAGAGATTTATTATCTGCTTCAATCTCTCTCATTGCTTCATCAAGGACTGTGCCAATTTCCGGAGTGTGAGCAGCAGCTGCAACCATAGACCATCTTGCTTTTTCCGGGACAAAGAAAATATTCTCACCCAAATACTCGTCACGATCTTCTTCAAAGCCCTCACCCTCTGCAACAAGCTCGTTATATTTTCTCTCAAATGCACTGGAAATATAGCGAAGAAAAATCAATCCGATGATTACCTTTCTATATTCAGCGGCAGGAATGTGCCCCCATAACACACAGGCAGCATCCCAAATCTGTTTTTCAAAGCCAATGTTGGCATTATTCTTTTCAGCCATTGTTTTCCCTCTTTCTTACTACTTATTCAAATCCATAATTTTCTATTTTCCATATCTCTTTCCGCTCACTCTGCGGATATAGTCCTTTTTCTGCAAGAATTCCATGATGCGCTTCTCGCCTTGTTTGATATATTCTTCAAGCTCAAATTACCAGTTCTTTTCTGCTGACATAGCTGCACCTCGCCTCTTGCTCAATACTCAATCCTAAAATAATCAAGATATGCCTTATATCTATCCTGCGCAGCAAGGCAGGTATCCATCAGATAACCGTTTTCCTTCCCCCACTCCTTTAAGCCTCGATAGTAAAACATTTTCAGATTATCTTCTATAATAAACGGAACGATATGATACTTTAGGCACTCTTTAAACATAATCAGCCTGCCAACGCGACCATTACCATCCTGAAACGGATGAATCCTTTCAAAACGCACATGAAAATCCAGAATATCTTTAAACGTCTTACTATTTTTCGCATTATATTTTGCCAAAAGCGCTCGCATCTGCTCGCTAACCTCTTCCGGTAAAGTGGTATCTCTGCCGCCAACCTCGTTCGGAAGCTTTTTATAATCACCGATAGCAAACCAATCCTTACGCGCATCACTCGTGCCGGTTTTAAAAATAAAGTGCAATTCCTTAATCAGCTTTTCAGATAAAGTAGTCTTTGCCTTATCTATAAGCAAATCAATACAGCGAAAGTGATTAGCAGTTTCAATAACATCATCCACGTTCAAAACTTCATTTTCCACACCAATCGTATTCGTTTCAAAAATATAACGCGTCTGCTCATGTGTCAGTCTGCTGCCCTCCATATGATTAGAATTATAGGTCAACTCAATTTGCGTTTTATGATAGATACCGCCTGCATATCTGCTTGCTTTTTCTTCCTGCAGAACCTTTAACAAGCTACGCTCGCCCTGCTTAATCTTATTAACACGCTCCGGTTTTACTGCCGTTTCCGGAATACTCCATACTCTGCCATTCAGTTCTGCTCCCTGCACACGTCCCTGCGCACAATAATTACGCACGCTGCGCTCGGATATCTGCCACTTTTTCGCTGTTTCCGCTACTGAAATATACTTCATCTGCTCACCTCCGTTACGTTATATCTAAGAATAGTATAGCATGTTGACGGCAAAAACTACAATTATTTTTCATTCGTTTTTACGGACAGTTTTTGCCGTCAAAAAGCGCTCCGCAATTTTTTATTATTGCTTTTGGCGTATTTACGCATTCTCACACATAGAAAAAATAACCAAGGGACTGTCACCGCAAGTAAGTTTTACTTACGCTACAGTCCCTTTTAGCTTATCAATATTACTTCAACAGTTCCTTTTCTTCCAAATACACAGCCAGCAGCTGCGCTACCTTATTCACCAGCTTCAAGCAGTTTTTCAAATGCTCACGTGTATTAAACTCGTAAGGCATCAAATCACCGCAGGCACAGGAGCCGAATTCCTTGGCAAAGCGCTCATGAAATTCCAGCGTTAACGGATAAATTTCCGCCAAGGGCTTATCGCTCGGCTGATTGCGGCCGGCCAACGTACTGATGACCATTACGCAGCCTGCCATCGCACCGCACAAATCGCGCGCATGGCCAATGCCACCGCCAAAGCCGGAGCACAGACGGAATGCATTATCATCAATATTCACGCCTGCCTCCTTGCGAAAGGTTTGCACAATCGCTTCGCAGCAGTTATAACCGCTCTTAAAATTGTTGCCTGCTGCCATGCCCATTTTTTCGCTAAATTCACTCATGCTTTTCTCCTCCTTGCATAACAATATTAAAATGCTCACTTTTTGTCTTTATCGCTTTCCGTCGCATACGGCCAACCGCTCATGCCTCCCTCCAAACTATAAACATCACGGAAGCCGCGGGCGCGCAGGATAACCTCCGCTTCGTAGCCACGCAAATCAATCTGGCAGGCTGTAACTATTTTCTGCTCTTTATCCATCTTGCTGATATCCGCTGTACGCAAGGTATCAAGCGGCAGATTTACTCTCGACGGAATGGCGGCAATACGCTTAGCTGCTACCTCTGCCGGTGTGCGTACATCAACGAATAAATAATCCTCCTGCGTACGTTCATTTTCAAAGTCTACAGGATTAATGCTGCGCAGCTGTCCGTCAAGTTTATTTTGCAGGACATTGGCTGCCGTTGCGATATTCTCAATCGGCGTATTAAACGGCGGAGCATAAGCCAGATCAAGTCCGGACAAATCCTCCAGCGTTGCACCTAAAGAAATTGCCGCCGCCAATGTATCAATACGCTTCGCTACGCTCGCCCCAACAGCCTGCGCACCTAATACGCGTCCGCTGCTCTTTTCCGCCAACAGCTTCAGCACAATACGTCCTACTCCCGGCATATAACCCAAACGGTCAGAGCCTGGTACAACTACGCTTGCAAAATCAATACCGGCCTGCCGCGCAGTCCGCTCGTTCAAACCGGTTGCCCCAGCTTCCTGCGCAAAAAAGCGACAGGCAGCAGTCCCCAGGACACCGGGATATTGCTTCCGCGCTCCGCAGATGTTATCCGCAATCACGCGGCCATGCTTGTTGGCGGTAGAACCCATAGGCACAAATACCTTGGCTCCGCTGACACGATGAGTATTTTCCGCACAGTCACCTCCGGCATAAATTGCATCATCGCTTGTCTGCAGGTATTCATTAACCGCAATACAACCGCTCGGACCTATAACAAGGCCGGCCTCACGCGCCAGCTCCACGTTCGGACGCACGCCTACGGCAACGATAACCAACTGTGCCGGAATTACGCGTTTATCTGTCTGCACTCCGCTAACTTTACCGTTTTCTATGATAAAGGCACCTGCTCTTTCCTCCAGATAAATGTCGAGCAGCGGATTTTTCGTATCACGCAGCAGCAGTGCTGCCATATCCTCATCAAGCAGCTGCGGCAGCAGTCTGTCCTGTTGTTCCAGAACGCTGGTATGCAAACCGCGGCGCACAAAAGCTTCTGCCAGCTCCAGACCGATAAAGCCTGCGCCGATGATAACTACATCCTTAACGTTGCCTTCGGCAATTTCCTTATCTACCGCTTCAACATCCCACGGGAACCAGAAGCTGTGAATACCTGCGGCATCAGCATTAGGCAAGGGAAGCTTCACCGGCGTACTGCCAGTTGCCAACACCAGCACGTCATACGACAGCTGTTTCAGCTCTCCCTTTTCCATATAATGCACGCATTTTTGCATTCTGTCTATTTTTTGCACATTGCAGCCGCAGCGCGCATCTACGCCCTTCACCGCCGCAAAATAACCGCTGTCACGCAAAGCACCCTGCGGTGTATGGTCAAAGCTGTCCATACTCTTGACCTCACCGCTGATAAAATACGGGAAGCCGCAGGCGCCATAGCTCAGCTGCGGTCCGCGTTCCAGCACGATAATCTCTGCTTCTGCATCAAGTCTGCGCAAGCGCGCTGCTGTTTTCATTCCGGCTGCTACGCCGCCGACGATTACTACACGTTTACCCATAATGTCACCTCCAAGAAATAACTTAACGTTATCTTACTATTATGAAAATTCATCTGTCAAACTTGCTTCTGTCAGCAAATATTACTCTATAATTATTATAACAAAACAGCCTCCGAAAGCAAAGCTACGAAGACTGTTTACCAAAATTATTATATGCTATTTTGCTTCATACACACTCAAAGCTTCAATTGCCAACGCATAGCCCGCAAAGCCCAGGCCGCAAATCTGGCCGACGCAGCCTGCCACCGTTACAGAATGATGGCGGAACTCCTCACGCTGATGGATGTTGCTGATATGCACCTCAATCGCAGGAATATTTACTGCCTTCAATGCGTCCAGAATTGCTACACTGTAATGCGTAAACGCCGCCGGATTGATAACAATGCCGTCAAAATGACCGTAAGCATTCTGAATAGCGGTAACTATATCGCCCTCATAATTGCTCTGCAGCAGCTCCACCTCTACTCCAAGGCGGTCAGCCGCCGAGCGAATGTAAGCACACAGGCTGTCATAATCATCACGGCCATAGATATTTTTTTCACGGATGCCCAGCATATTAATGTTAGGACCATTTAAAACTAAAATTTTACGCATCTTTATCCCTCCAGCTTAGCGGCAATATTCAGCAGTTCGCGCAGCACGCGACCGAAATCGCCGTTATTATCAATAGTATAATCCGCATATCGGCGGTACAGCGCAATACGCTCGTTATATAAAGTATAAAGCTTCTGCTTATCGGCAGCGAGCAACGGACGCGCATCGCCGGCAATACAGCCAATGATGTTTTCCGGCTTGCGGTCGATAAAAACCACAACACCGCCCTGCTTCATCAACTCCATGTTTTCGGCACGCTTCACGGCACCTCCGCCTGTCGCGATAACAGCTCCGTCACATTCCGCCAGATACGCCAACGTGCGCGTTTCCGCTGCGCGGAACGCGTCCTCACTTTCCGCGAAGAAAGCCTTTATCGTGCGCTGCTCACGCTCTTCGAGGACAGAATCGGCATCATAAAACGGCAGCTGCAAGCGCTTCGCCATACGCTTGCCAAAGGTGCTCTTGCCGCAGCCAGGCATACCAATCAGCACAATATTTTTCATATATTCTGCTCCAAATCCTGCATAATTTTGACGATGAGCTCGCTGTCATAGTTTTCTCCCTGCCAGATTTCCTGGGCAGCCACAGCCTGTGCCACAAGCATGAACAGACCATTGACAGTTTGCATCTTCGCCTCGGCAGCCTGCTTCAAGAACAAAGTCTGCTTAGGATTATAAATTAAATCAACAGCAGCATCAAAATTGCTGATTTCCTCAGGCGTAACCGGTGCAGCGTTAACCTTGGGATACATGCCCACAGGTGTACAGTTAACAATCACATCACCGGTCAGCGCTGCTAAGCCGTCATAATCAATAAACTTGCACTTAGGCGCAATTTTAAGGAAATCCTTATCAACATGGGCAACGTCACGCGTAACAAGATACAGCTTGCCGACACGCTTATCAACCATATATTTGACAACCGCACGCGCAGCGCCGCCGGTGCCCAGCACAGCAACACGCTTAGCGCGCACATCAATATTGTTGTATTCCAGCATTCTGCCGAAGCCGAAGTAATCGGTATTATAGCCTTCGGCACCATTTTCATCGAACTTAATCGTATTTACAGCGCCGATAGCCTTAGCCTCACGCGTAATGCTGTCCAAAAAAGGCATAACGTGCAATTTATGCGGAATGGTAACATTGCTGCCTGCATAGTTGGCACGCAGCTCTTCCATGCGCTTAGGCAAGTCCTCCAACGGCGTTTCCAGCAGCGTATAATCGCCCTCGATGCCTGTATACTTAAAAAACAGCTCATGAATCTGCGGTGAAAAGCTGTGTCCCAGCTTACCGCCCAAAAGTCCGTAATGCTTCATCTGTTTATTCCTTTCGTTCGTAAGCACGATAGTTGCCAAGAACCTTGCAATAGGTGCTCTTAGATTTTATTTCTTCCATCACATCGATAACCAGCGGATCTGCCAGATTACCGGTGACATCGATGTAGAAAAAGTATTCCCACGTTTTGCCGACAATCGGACGCGATTCCAGATTCAGCATATTCAGGCCCATATGATAGAAGCTGGCAAGCATTTTATACAATGAGCCTGTTTCGTGCTTAACGGCAACAATCAGCGTAATCTTATTTGCGTTCGCTACGATTTCCGGTTTTTTGGCAATAATAACAAAGCGGGTATAATTGTTGCTGTTGCTGTTAATCGCCGGAGCAATAATCTTCAGGTTATAAAGCTCTGCTGCCTGCTTACCGGCAATAGCACCCAAGCTTACATCCTGCTTTTCGGCAACCTCCTCCGCACTTTTTGATGTGCTGAAATAAGGCACCTGTTCAATCTCCGGATAGTCATGAAAGAAATCAGCGCACTGCTTCAAGCCCTGCGGATGCGAATACACTGTTTTAATCGTGCCAAGCGACGCACCATCACAGCCTAAAAGATTTTGTTCAATCTTTACGCACTGCTCGCCTACAATGCTACAGTCATATTGGCGCAGCAAATCATATACCTCGGTAATACCGCCTGTCGAAGAATTTTCAATCGGCAGAACGGCGTAATCCATAGTACCCTCGCTGATACTGGAAATTACTTCTTCGAAGGTCTGGAAATGATGACGATTATATTGACGTCCGTGAAAATATTCCTCCAACGCCTGATGCGTAAAGGAACCTGCCGGACCGAAGCAGGCCACCTCAAAGATTTTGTCATTTGCTTCAGCCAGCGCAGTTTCTTCCAGGAGGCAGGCCTGGTCAATAATACCGCGCATAATATTTTTCACAGCCACGGAATAATCCTTGTTCTCCAAAAAGCCCGCTACCTTTTCGATAACCTTGGCCTCACGGTTTTTATCCTTTACCGGCAGGCCTTTGGATTTTTTATAGGCAGCGACCTGCATTACCAGGTGCAAACGGCTTTCTAGTACGTCGGCCAGCTGCTGGTCAACCTTGTCTATTTCTTGGCGGATTTTTTCTAAATCAAGCTCCTGCATCTTATTTCTCCCATTTCTTCGCTTCTAAAAGTAAATCCCACAGCGTCCACGCAACCACCGCTTCGATAACAGGCACAGCACGCTGCACAATGCAAGGATCATGTCTGCCTACGATAGCAAGTGTTGTATCAGCCTGCTCCTTAAGGCTCACTGTCTGCTGCTCGCGTGCAATCGACGGTGTCGGCTTAATGGCTACGCGCACTACCAAAGGCATGCCGTTGGTAATGCCGCCGGTAACGCCGCCGTTGTGGTTTGTCAATGCCAGCACCTTGCCGTCAACGTAATGCAAAGCGTCATTTGCTTCAGCACCGGTTAGCCCGGCAAAGCCAAAGCCGTCGCCAAACTCTACGCCTTTAACGGCAGGCACGGAAAACAGCGCATGGCTCAGCATGCTTTCCACGGAATCAAAATACGGTGCGCCGATTCCTGCAGGCAAATGCAGTGCAATAGCTTCAACTACACCACCCACGCTGTTAAGCTCGCTCTTAGCCTGCAAAATGCGCTCCTGCATTTTTTCGCCGACAGTATCATCCATAACCGCAAACTTTTTCGCATGCAGCTCTGCCAATTCTGCATCACTTACACCCATAGAATTGAAGCGCTCTTCTTTGATATCATTAATCTGCAGAATATGCGAACCGACAATAATACCATATTGCGCCAACGCCTGCTTAGCCACAGCACCGGCAAAAACGAGCGGTGCCGTCAGTCGACCGGAAAAATGGCCGCCGCCGCGATAATCATTAAAGCCCTGATAACGCACATGGCCTGCGTAATCCGCATGGCCGGGGCGCATCTTATCAGCGAGAATGCTGTAATCCTTAGAATGCTGGTCGCTGTTGACGATACGCGCACACAGCGGCGTACCTGTCGTAAAGCCATTGAAGAAGCCGCTTTGGATTTCTACCGTATCGCTTTCCTTGCGTGCCGTGCTCAGCGCATTCTGTCCGGGAGCACGACGCGCCATTTCGGCAGCAATCTTTGCTTCATCAAGCGCCAGTCCCGGTGGCAGTCCATCCAGCACTACGCCGATGGATTTGCCGTGCGATTCGCCGTATATCGCCATTTTTATATTCATGCCAAAAATTCCGCTCATGCCAGCACCTCAATTTTTCCGCCTACGCTCTTGTAATCCTGCCAGAAGTCAGGATAGGATTTACTTACACTGCCTGCGCCGGTTAATGTAATCGGTTCCGCACAGCACTGTGCAGCAATTGCCAGGCTCATGGCAATACGGTGATCGTTCCAGGCATCTACCTCTACACCACCGCGCAGTCCCTCAGGCTTGCCGGTAATTGTCAGACCTTCCGGTTCTTCCGTAATAGCTGCGCCCATTTTATTTAATTCACTCGTCATAGCCGCCAATCTGTCGCATTCCTTGATACGCAGGCGTCCTGCATTGATAATCTTCGTTGTTCCCTCGCTAACTGCCGCCAGCACGGTAAGCACAGGAATAATATCAGGACAGTTCGAGGCATCTATCACCGTTGCCTGCGTTGCACCACTGTTTACGGTTACGCTGTCAGCATTTTTTACAATATCAGCACCCATGCGCTGCATAATTTCTACCACAGCCTTATCACCCTGCAGCGAAGTAAAGTCAACACCGCTTGCCGTAATGCCTGCGCCCAAAGCACCGCCGACAGTCCAAAAAGCTGCCTGCGACCAATCGCCCTCAACCTTGCTGTCCTGCGCCTTGAAATGCTGCTTGCCGGGCACAAGATAATGACGATGTGCACCATCTACATTTTCTACTTTAACACCGTACTTCGCCAAGCAGTTCAGTGTCATATCTACATAAGAAGCAGATTCCAGCGGCGAAGTAATGATAATTTCGGAATCACCCCTTAATAACGGCAATGCAAAAAGCAGACCACTGACAAACTGACTGCTGACATCTCCCGGCAGCTCAAATTTACCCGGCATCAGATGACCGTTGACCGTCAAAGGCAGATTGCCGTTATCATTAAAATATTGCACAAACTGCTTATCCAGAATATCGTAATATGCCTGCAAAGGACGCGATACCAGCTTGCCGTGACCGATAAAGGTCAGCGGACAGCCAAGATTTGCTCCCAAGGGAATGAAAAAGCGCAAGGTCGAACCGGATTCACCGCAGTCAACATTATCTGCCGCCGCAATCGGATGACCTGTGCCCGTAATCTGCAAAGCCTTACGTCCCTCTATCATGCTGGGTATTTCGTCAACACTCACATTCATAGCACGCAGAACGCGCATCGTTGCTTCAATATCCTTAGACATGCTGATATTATCAACAATACTGGTGCCACCTGCCAAACCTGCACAGATAATTTCTCTGTGTCCCATGCTTTTAGATGACGGAACCTGTACCGTTCCTGTTAATTTTGCAGGATAAATTTTAACCTTTTCCATTTAGCCTCACCCCAAATACCTTGGCACTTGCTGCCAATCTACTTTCTGCAGTACACCCTCGCCTATATGCTTTAAAATAATGAGGGTAATGCTGTTGCCGTTCTTTTTCTTATCTCTTGCCATTGTATCAAGCAGCTGCGCTTTTTCTACGCCCGCAGTCAACGGCAAATTATACTTTTCAAGTACGCTCTTAATACGCTCGGCGCTGCCTTTGGCTGTCATTCCCAGCTCTTCGGTGCGCTTAGTCAGCTGATACATGCCAATCGCCACGCCCTCACCATGCGTAAAGCAGCTGTAGCCAAAGTGCTGCTCCACAGCATGTCCCAAGGTGTGTCCGAAGTTCAGCAGCATCCGCAGGCCTGTATCAAATTCATCCTGCTCTACAATGCGTGCTTTTATTGCACAGCAGGTGGCAACAACACTGTCAATATCTGCCAAAAGCGCAGCATCATCAGCATAGCCGGCAATTTTTTCAAAAAGTGCTGCATCCTTAATGCAGCCGTATTTAATCGCTTCTGCCAGACCGTCATGCAAAAAACGGGTGGAAAGCGTCGCCAATAAGTCTGTATCAATAAAGACAGCCTTCGGCTGATAAAAGGCCCCGGCAAGATTTTTTCCGGCCTTTAAATCTACAGCTACCTTGCCACCCACGCTGCTGTCAATCTGCGCCAGCAGTGAGGTTGGTATCTGCACAAAGGCAATGCCGCGCATAAAGCTGGCAGCGGCAAAGCCGCCCAAATCACCGACAACACCACCGCCAAGCGTCAACACAACGTCAGTGCGCGTAAGTCCTGCTGCAGCAAGCTGCTCCAATACATCGCTGAGCACCTGCATATTCTTGCTCTGCTCACCTGCTTCAATTACCACCTTATGCACAACAAGGCCAGCCTCTTCGAGGCTAGCCTGTAATTTTGCTGCGTATAAGGGTGCAACATTTGTATCGCTTATAATTGCAGCCTTGCGCGCCTTCGGCAGCAACGCTGCAACCTTAGAGCCGACCTGCGGCAGCAGGCCGGCGGCTATTTCAATATCATAGGCATGAGCGCCTAATGCAACATGAATTTTCTTCATTAAAAAAGCTCCCTTCTCCGTGCTCCCGCCTTGCGCATCAGCTCCTTCAGCTTTTCGCCGTCATCACTGCGCAGAGCGTCGCGCCACAGCGCCAGCTGCTCCATATATCTGTCTATTTCATCCGCAACCTTTTCCCTGTTGGCAAGGAATAAATTGCACCATAATTCAGGATTGATATCTGCTACACGAGTGCCATCTCGGAAGCTGCCGGCAACGAAGTACTTGGTCTTATCATCAAAGGAAGCGCTGTCCATAAGCGCTACCGCAGTAACATGCGGCAAATTGCTGGTATAGGCAATAGTTGCATCATGCTGCGCCGGTGTTACCTGCACCGTATGCTTGCAGCCAAGGGCCAGAGCAAATTGCTCCAGCCAGCTAACAGCAGCCTGTGTGTTATGCTTTTCCGGCACGATGATGTAATTCGCATTCTGAAAAATATGCGCATCGCTCATGCCCAGGCCGCTGCCCTGACGTCCGGCCATCGGATGGCCGGAAATAAATTCCATGCCATCCTTTAAAAGTGCCTGCCCTCTGCTGATCATATCGTTTTTAATGCCTGCAACATCAGTCAGCAAAACGCTTTCATTAAAGAAATCAACGTTTGCAGCTATAAAGCCCACGATTGCTTCAGGATAAATAGCGCAGATAATTACGTTGGCCTCCTTAAGTCGGTTATCAGGCTCAGTCATGCCAATATCAACCAACCCCTGCTGCTTCGCTTCCTGCAATGTTGCTGCATCACGCTCTATACCGATAATCTGCTTAACGCCCAACTTGCGCAGCGCTTTGGCATAAGAGCCGCCAATCAGCCCCAGGCCAACGATAGCAAAGCTGAGCTCCTGCCACTTTGTACTTCTATTTTCGCCACCAAAATCAGCTTCCAAAAAAATCACTCCTAATCTGCCATACTACTATTATAACTCTCTGCCGACAATGTTCGCAATGCCTCTGAGGTCGCCCATCAGCTTAGCAAAACGGTCCGGTTTCAAGGATTGGGCACCATCACACCATGCTGCTTCCGGATCGTTATGTACTTCAATCAAAAGGCCGTCTGCGCCGACTGCAACTGCTGCCTTAGCCAAAGGCTCTACCATCCACCACATGCCTGCTGCATGACTCGGGTCAACTACTACCGGCAGATGGCTGAGTCTTTTTACTGCAGGAATAGCGCTTACATCAAGCGTATTGCGGGTGTAGGTTTCAAAGGTACGGATACCGCGTTCGCAAAGGATAACATTTTCGTTGCCTTCGCTCATAATGTATTCCGCCGCCATCAGCCATTCCTCAATCGTTGCTGCCAAACCGCGCTTCAACAAAATAGGCTTATTGGTTTTGCCCAATTCCTTGAGCAGGTCAAAGTTCTGCATATTGCGGGCACCGACCTGAATCAGGTCAACATCCTCAACAAAGCGTTCCACCATGTAAGGTGACATGATTTCCGTAACAATCGGCAGGCCGGTTGCTGCTCTGGCATTTTTCAGGAAATCCAGGCCTTTTTCCTTTAAACCCTGAAAGGAGTACGGAGAGGTGCGGGGTTTGAAGGCACCGCCACGCATCAGCGTAGCGCCTGCAACCTTAACATCCTTGGCAATTTCCGTAACCTGCTCCTGAGTTTCAACGGAACATGGACCTGCGATAACCTGCAGCTTTTTGCCGCCGAATTTTCTGCCTGCAACATCTATAATGCTGTCATCTGGATGGAACATGCGGTTCGCACGTTTGAAAGGCTCCTGCACACGCATTACCTTTTCTACACCCTCGACAACACGCAAAAGATTGATATCCAACGCGCTGGTATCACCAACAACACCAAACAGTGAAGCATTTACGCCATCACTGGCATGAATCTGAAAGCCCTTGCTTTCTAATTGGTTTTTCAGCTTAGTTTTTTCCTCAACAGTTGCATTTTGTTTGAATACGATAATCATGATAAAATCTCTCCTTTAATCTAATCTACAATACTACAATACTACTCCCAGATCAGGAGTTATTACAAACCCTTAGGATTTTTGATATTACTAAGGGATAATGCCTTAACTTACATATCTCTGCCGACAATTCTGGCAATGCCCTTCAGCTCACCCATCAGTCTGGCAAAGCGTTCAGGTCTTAAGGACTGCGCGCCATCGCAAAGCGCTGCTTCCGGATTGTTGTGGACTTCTATCAAAAGTCCGTCGGCACCGACTGCTACAGCAGCCTTCGCCAGCGGCTCTACCATCCACCACAGGCCTGCTGCATGGCTCGGATCAACTACTACTGGCAGATGGCTGAGCTTTTTCACAGCGGGAATTGCGCTTACATCCAAGGTGTTGCGCGTATATGTTTCAAAGGTGCGGATACCGCGTTCGCAAAGGATAACGTTTTCGTTGCCTTCGCTCATGATATATTCCGCTGCCATCAGCCATTCCTCAATCGTTGCTGCCAGACCACGCTTTAAAAGAATCGGCTTATTGGTTTTGCCAAGTTCCTTCAGCAGTTCAAAGTTCTGCATGTTGCGGGCGCCAACCTGAATCAAATCTACATCCTCTACAAAGCGCTCTATCATATACGGTGACATGATTTCTGTTACAATCGGCAGACCTGTTTCCTTTTTGGCACCCTTTAAATAATCCAGGCCAACCTCCTTCAAGCCTTGGAAGGAATACGGCGATGTGCGGGGCTTGAAGGCGCCACCGCGAAGCATTGAGGCTCCGCCAAGCTTGATGGACTTGGCAATATCCGTAACCTGCTCCTGTGTTTCTACAGAGCACGGACCTGCGATAACCTGAATCTTGCGTCCACCGATTTCAACACCGCCGACATTAATCACGGAATCCTGTGGATGGAACATGCGGTTGGCCCGCTTGAACGGCTCCTGCACACGCATTACCTTATCTACCGCATCATCAATACGCAGCATATTGATATCAAGCGTGCTAGTGTCACCGATGATACCAAAGATGGTCATGTTGACACCGTTGATTTCATTAATTTGGAAGCCCTTGCTTTCCAAATTGCTGCGCATCTTCGCTTTATTTTCCTCCGGTGCTCCCGGCTTGAATACTATTACCATAAACTGTCTCCCCTTCGTTCTGACACCATTGTCATTTAATTTACCCTATTGCTATAAGCTACCATGCTACAGTAAAGATCCACCCGCCTAGCGGGTGGCTTTTATTTTTCGGGCATAGCCCTATC
>SAMEA104315420__coassemble_86_pt1 | contig 141048 bp, 125 predicted proteins | sample SAMEA104315420__metabat2_low_PE_007 | metagenome-assembled genome bin SAMEA104315420 (sample SAMEA104315420) | gut metagenome | biome: Monkey gut; feature: monkey-associated habitat; material: faeces | place: China | collected 2013 | reverse complement strand
CTGCTGCCACAACAGTCAAATCAAGTGATTTTACAATATCCATAATCTGCAGCTGATACTTGACATCCAGATGGTTCGTCGGCTCATCCAACACCAGACATTCAGTCTGCTGCGTCAGCGCCCGTGCCAAAATTACACGTTGCTGCTCACCGCCGCTGAGAGTCGAAAAGCTGCGTTCTTCAAAGTCCGCCAGACCTACAGTCGCCAGTGCTTCACGCGCAATCCGGTAATCGTTGAGATTGTCGCGCTCCAGCATTTTCTTGTGCGGCGAACGGCCCATTAGCACAACCTCCAGCACCGAAAAATCAAAGCTGTAAACATTATGCTGTGCTACTACCGCCAGCTGCAAAGCTGATTCACGGTAAGAAAGCTCGTCCAACGGCGTACCGTTGAGCATAATTTTTCCTCCCGTCGGCTTCTGCACACGGTAAACGCATTTTAAAAATGTACTCTTACCGCTGCCGTTAGGGCCGATAATGCCTACAAATTCCTTATTATGCAGACTAAAATCTATTCCCTTAAGAATTTCCTTTGGTCCGAAGGCCATTTTTACTGCTTCTGCTAAAATTTCCATTATCAGTTACCTCCAAAGCCATAGGTTTTCTTAATCATCAGGTAAACAAAGCAGGGCGCGCCGATAAGCGAAATCAAAATACCAATCGGCAGCTCGGTGCGCGGAATAATTACACGGCAAAGACCATCGGCAATTACCAAAAATACCGCACCGGTTAAAGCAGAAACTGGTATCAGTTTTTTGTGGTCGGTGCCTACCAGCATACGTATTACGTGCGGTACTACCAGACCGACAAAGCCCACCATACCTGCAGCATATACTACAAAGCCTACGATAAGAGAGCTGACCAGCAGATAAATCTGTCTGTAAATATGTAAATCCGTACCCAAGGTCAAGGCAGATTCATCACCAAGCAGCATCAGGTTGAGCATGCGGCTTTGCGTCCAAAAGAACAGCACTGCCAACAGCACGATTGGTCCGATAACTGCCAGTGTTTCCCACTTGGCACCGGCAAAGCTGCCCATCATCCAATAGGCAATAGTCTGCATACCTTCTTTATTATTGGCAAAATAAACTATAAAGCTCGAAAACGCACCGCAGACTGCGCTCAGCGCCATGCCTGCCAAAAGCAGCTTGACGGAGTTGCTGCGACCTCCAAGATTAGAGATAAACAGTACACCCAGCGACATAGCAAAGGCACCGATAAAGGCTGCAATGCCGACAAAGTTTTCACCCAATGCTACGCCAATGCCAAGCAGAATTGCTGCCGTCGCACCCAGCGAAGCACCGGAGGAAATACCCAAAATATATGGGTCAGCCAAGGGGTTCTTTACTACAGCCTGCATGATAACACCGCAGACAGAAAGACCCATACCGACTAAGGCAGCCAGTACCAGACGCGGCAAACGCAGCAGCCAGATAATATCATGCACCGGTCCGCGGTCAACACCTTCGATAGGCTGCCCGCTAAACAGCTGCTCTACAACTGCATTATAAATATTTACCAACGGCAGCTTGACCGTACCGATTGACAGCGCCCAAAACAAAGCAACTATCAGCAAAGCAATCAGTCCCAGGCAAATGAACAGGTAACCCTGCTTTTTCAAAAAATCAACCATCATTATTTCTCCTTATACAAATCCGGATACATTCCGGTCGCAATAATCTTGATGCCATCATAGGTGCGCACACCTGAGCTGTATATAGCGTATAGAGGCAAAGCTACAACGCGCCCCTGCTGTACGCAGCGAAGATGCTTGAGCGCCTTGTGCTGGGTGACACGGTCAAGCATATCCTGCTCGCGTCCGTAGTTAAATTCTGTTACAACTATAAATATGACATCAGGATCAAGCTCCACAACCTGCTCCAGGCCAATCGCACGCTGCTTTTCGGCCAGCAGTTCACCATGCAGCTCTTTGACGATATTTCCCGCCAGCGTTTTTTCACCATAAACAGATGGCTCCTTGCCCATAAATTCAAGAACCAGAGCACGCGGACGTTTGGGATAATCAGCTGTACGGCTTATAGCAAAATTAACCTCCTGCTGCATCTGCCCTACAAGCTGCTGTGCCATTTCGTTTTTATCAAAGATTTTGCCTAAGTCTAAAATATCCTTGTATTCATTTGCCAGAGTACGCGGTTTCGCATCAATCATAGAGGAACGTGCGATGAAGGTATTTACGCCGCGCTTATGCCAGAAATCAGTGGGGCGCAGCACCTTCAGGGCAAACGTTGAATGCCAGCCTACAATTAAATCAGGCTTGAGCATCATGGTAGTTTCCAGGTCTAAAAGCTGCAGTCCGGTGTAAGGGATTTTGCTGTACTGCTCCTGATATTCCTTGCGGAAAAATTTTTTGTCCGGCACACCGTTGCCGGCAATAATGCGGTCGCCCACACCCAAAGCCAACAGTGTTTCAATACTGTTTTGCCAGACAGCCACCACGCGCTGCGGCGGCTTTGTATATGTCATCTGCTCAGGCTCGCCCTGAGTATTGTAATTTTCGATAGTTACGGGGTAGTGCGCAGGGTTATAGGCATATTCTACCGGTTGGTTGAAGCGCAATAGCGCTTCGGGATTTTCCTTTACCGGCAGAGTAAAGATGTTGCGCTCGCAGCCTGTGAGCAGCAAGCAAACGCCCAGCAGCACTCCTGTTAATATTTTTTTCATTTACTTCCTCGCTTTAGCAAGAATATGGCAAAGCACTACTGCGCCAGCAGTAGTGCTTTACCTAAAAGGAGATAGAGTATGATGTATCAGTTAAAAATTAGAAGCTGTATTTCATACCAACCATCCAGCAACGGCCAGGCATTGCAGAGCTGCCAACACCATTCCAAGAGTTATAAGAGGTTTCATAAGCTTCATTGGTCAGGTTGCTTACGATTACATATGCAGTCAAATCTTTGGTAACCTCATAGTTCATGTTCCAGTCAAGAACTAAGAAGCGATTGTTGGTGAATGCATAGTCGCTGCAGCCGGTATACCAGTTAGTCAGTAAGCCGGTGTACAATTTACCGTTTTCATAGGACAGGTTCAAGGAATAATAGTTTTGCGGACGCAAACTGTTGATAGCAGTGTTGATATCTGCAGGTTTATTATAGCCCCAGCTCGGATCAAGTACCCAACCGTTTTTAGCCATCCATTTATCCTTCATATGAGAATAGGATGCACTCAAGGTGAAATGCTCATCAAATTGATGATCCAAGGTCAGGTTAAAGGATTGTTTATCCTCTTTAGCATTAACAGCGGTACTCTTGATTTCGCCATTAATTTGAACAGGTAAGGTTGCAATAGCATTGCTCATACGAGTCCAGTCATAATGTACTGCAACGCTGGTCTTGTCAGTCAAATCTTTACGTACGCCGAAGGTCCAGGCATCGCCTTTTTCATCATCCAGAGGAGTTTTAAATACACCATCAACGCTGCTATAGTCACCCTCTTTTAACGGACGGAATACTTTAGTCCAGCCAAAGTACATACTGCTGGTATCATCAAACATATATTGGGTATTAAATACCGGAGTAAGCAGATGAGTATCACCTTTACCCTGAGTTGTACCTTTATCATTAGTTGTTTCAAAAGCACTGTATTTAGCATAACGCAGAGCAGGAGTAATATCCCATTTGTCGCTCAAATGAATTTTATCCTGAATGTAGCCAAGGACAGATTTTCTTTCAACATAGCTTGTGGTAAGATTACCCAAAGTATCATATCTCTTGGAGTAATTCTTAGCTCTATCATAAGTTACGCTGGCAATAATATCATTAACACCTACAGTTTTTGCATATTGCAGTTGAACACCACGGTTCTTTTCTTCATGCCAACTGGTCGGTTCCTGTGCAGCGCCACCGGTTTTTTCCAACCATTCTTTAACCTTTTGTTGGTCACCATCCGGGAACGGAGCTAAGTTTTCGCTAATCCATTTGGAAAGCTCTTCATTAGTTGCACCATTAGGGAATAAAGCATCATAAGCAGCACCTGCGCCACTACCATTTACGTACCATTTATATTTATCGCGGTGAGCATAACGATGGTTCTGATCATATACACGGATGAAGCTTTCCATACCGTTTTCTTTATCGAAGGTATATTGTACATCCCAATCATTATTTTTAAACTTGCTGAAAGAACCATATACCTGACCATCTAATGCATAGAGGTTATGGTAACCAGGATTCTTGGCATCACCACTAAGTGTTGGGTAATTTTTGATTTTATTTCCATTTTTATCTAATGTATAGTAGATATCTTTGCCGGCAGCATCTTTTCCACCATATTCATATTTTGTACCAGCAGGATCATTATTACCCTTTTTTTGATATTCAAATTTTAATTTGTTATTTTCATCTAACTGACCTACGGTAGCTTTGAAAATAATATCGTTCCAGTCTTTTTGATTCCAATATTTCATGTTAGGTACAGCAATCGGATAACCATCCTTACCTTGTTTAAAGTTGTACCAAACCTTTAAGCTTTGCTTATCATTGAAGTCTTTATCTAAACGGAAGTTAACACCGTCTTCCTTCCATTTGGAACCGCCCAAGGAACCGTTAGAACCGACAATGCCGTCTTTATAACCGGTATCACCGGACATATCACGGTTAGCGGAAATAAAGTAATGCCAGGAATTGTCATCACCGGCACTACCGGAATAGCTGACAGCATATTTATGCTTGTGCCAGGAACCGGTAGACAAATCAATAGTGCCAACATTCTGGTCACCGCCCTTACGGGTAATAATGTTGATTACACCGCCGGTTGCATCACTGCCATATACAGAAGCGCCAGGTCCTTTGATAACCTCGATTTTGTCAACGTTTTCCATATTGGTTACCTGATCAAGGTTTACACCGGTGGATTTAGAACCGGATTTTGTACCACTGCCGACACGAGTGCTGGCAGCATTGTCTACACGACGGCCATCAACCAAAATAATTACACGGGTATCACCATTGATGGAAACGCCATTGTTATAGAACTGATAGCCATATTCGCCGCCACGATAGCCGGGGTTTTGGAAGGTAACGCCGGGGATACGTTTGATTGCTTCAGTCAAATCAGTATAATGACGTTTTTCAATCTCTTCACGGGTAATAACCTTAACGTCACCACCGGTACGATAGTAGGACTGCTCAGTAATAGTATCGCCGAACTTGTTTTTTACTGCGTCAGCTTCTACAATCATGCTATCTAAGGTATAGCTGTTCAGGTTTTCGTCGAATGCTGCGCTTGCGCTTGCGCACAGGCCCATTACCATCATCATAGCAGCCGCAGCTGTATATCTTCTCTTCATGTTACTCATACACTTCTTTCTGTAAAATTTGAGTTTCTTGCAAACTCAACGCCTAATACTCATCAAAAACATTATCAGAACCGCGCACCGTTAATATACGTAAACGTATAGGTCTGCGCCGTCACCCAGTTGTTAACACTATCGTCAGCAAATGGGCCAAAGTTAAGATTTAGCTTACGTGAAGCTTTGGCAGGAATCTTGCAAATCGGAAACTTTACCGGTCTGCCAAGAAATTGCTTACGCTCGCCGTTTTTATCTGTGTAAGTAACACGCATAATAAATTCGTTCAGCTTAGTGATTGCTACATCATTGCGCTTATTGACAAAGGTGCCTGTTACACACAGCTCGCCGCCGTTAACCCATACCTTGGATGTTGTCCAGTCCAAAATCATCTTGTCACTCGATACCTCAGCACCGGCAAGTGCTGGGCACATCAGCGCCAAAATTAAGGTCAGCAGCATAAATATCCTTTTCATAGCTCCTCCTTTCTCTCGTAATTCTTGAGCATACTGGGAAAAAATTTATTTTCATAAAAGCATCTGACCAAGCTATCCTTGTTCCGCTTGTCAGATGTTAATATGTAAGAATAACAAATATACTTCATACAAATATTGCAGTCAAAATCATGACCACCCGTCAAACGGGTGGTTTGACGACGGGCTATAAGCCCTTAATACTAGCCAGCGCCTCAAGACGCTGGCTTTCACTTTGTTCAAGCCACATTGCACTTTTCTCTTTCGCTGCCCCTGTCAGGGGCGTTTTGAATACTAGTTACCCTTAAAAGGGTCTTCGTACTCTTTTACACTTAACTTGTCTAAAGCTATATCGTGCTTTTCTTGTTCCGCAATATATTTCTTTACGGTGGCTTCATTTAGACCTACTGTAGATGCGTAGTAACCTTCTGCCCAAAAATGTCTATTGCCAAACTTATACTTTAAATTTGCGTGTTTATCAAACATTTGAAGCGCTGACTTTCCTTTAAGATAGCCTATAAATGTCGATACTGCAATTTTAGGCGGAATACTAAGTAGCATATGCACATGATCAGGCATCATATGACCTTCGATAATTTCTACACCCTTGTACGAACATAACCGTTTAAAAATTTCTATTAAATCTTCACGGTATTGATTATAAATGATTTTTCGTCTATACTTAGGTGTAAAGACTATATGATATTTGCATACCCACTTTGAATGCGATAATTCGTTAGTTTTATTTGCCATTAATACGTCATTCCTTTCTTTGCAATAGTGACTTGAACACTTACTATTGTATATCGGAATGACGTATTTTTGTATAACAATCAATGCGCACCCGCATAGCGGGTGGTTCTGTGTGAAGCACTATCTCATTTCTTTGAAAAGAATTTCGATAGCGCTCCACGGGCTAAAGCCACATAATAAAAGCGCCTTGCCGTACTGTGACAGCAAGACGCACTTATCCCTGGGAAAGCGCAATCCTGTACATCGCAGGTTGTTTGAAAGGCCCTATATCAGGCAGTTCTTCTGGCTCTGCTTCACTGCCAGCCTTGTCTTCCCGGTTTCCCAGTGACTATATAAGGCCAGCTCCACATTACAGCTGCGGGACAGCACAGGTTTTGCACCTGTTTACCTATTAAGTATAAATACACCTGATACGCTTTTATTCTCTTGTTCTCTAGTTAGATTCTTAATTTCCTATCTGCTATACGCTATTGTATATTCATCTCTTCGTAATTCAAGATACTGACAGATAAAGATTGGCAAATTATTAATTATGTATATTTGCTTTTTTACTATTTTGAGTTTACTTTAATTACAAAATAGTTTACAGTTAGCATTATAGCACGTTATTCACAAAAACGTCAAGAAAAAAGTGTACAAAGAACTCTCTCTGTACACAAATAAAGGACTCCTTTCACCTACAACGAAACTCTTAATATTTAAAGCATTATTATATTGTAATTATACGTCAACCAACTGACAACTATATTTTTATTCTGATGTAATATACTTGGCCAGATATCATACCGCTATACCTGTTTTTCATATATTTAATTTTCTGTCAGCAAAAAACGCTGCAAAGCCTGCTCCACAATTTTATTCATCGATAGGACCGTTAGCTACACCAACTACACTCTTCTTTTCGCCTGCAACCGCAATCTCGCCTTCAAAACGACTGTGGATACTGCCGTCTGCTTCGTTCAGCTCGGTGAAGCGATAACGCAGAAGCTGGTACTTGCCAACAAAGTCGATGTATTCCTTGCGGAAAAGCTGCACAATCTGCTCACTGGACAGCTAATCGCCATATTCATCAGCCGCAGTCTTCACGATATCGCCAAATTAGGATAATTGAAGCCGCAGATGGCGCCTTATCCGCCGCCGTCCTACTGCCAATGTTGAGGCAGATACACAATGTTAATCCTGCCCGACGCATCTTCATCCACTCTGCAGCGCACCTCATACATATCATAAATAAACTTTTCCGTCAGCAGCTCACGCGGAGTTCCCATGCCAACAATCTGACCGTCCTTAATTGCTACCAGACGGTCACAATACATGGCTGCGATATTCAGATCATGCACTGCTGCCACAACAGTCAAATCAAGTGATTTTACAATATCCATAATCTGCAGCTGGTACTTAATATCCAAGTGGTTTGTAGGTTCGTCCAGCACCAGACATTCCGTCTGCTGCGTCAGTGCGCGCGCCAAAATTACACGCTGCTGCTCGCCACCGCTCAAGGTAGCAAAGCTGCGTTCTTCGAAGTCCGCCAGACCTACAGTAGCCAACGCTTCGCGCGCGATGCGATAATCGTTGAGATTATCACGCTCCAGCATTTTCTTGTGCGGCGAACGTCCCATCAGCACAACCTCCAACACCGAAAAATCAAAGCTGTAAACATTATGCTGTGCTACTACCGCCAGCTGCAGTGCCGATTCACGGTAGGATAGCTCGTCCAACGGCGTTCCGTTGAAGGTAATTTTGCCATCTGTAGGCTTCTGCACACGGTAAACGCATTTCAGAAAGGTGCTCTTGCCACTGCCGTTAGGCCCGATAATGCCCACAAATTCCTTATTATGCAGGCTGAAATCTATTCCCTTAAGAATTTCCTTTGGTCCGAAGGCCATTTTTACTGCTTCTGCTAAAATCTCCATTATCAGTTACCTCCAAAGCCATAGGTTTTCTTAATCATCAGGTAAACGAAGCATGGTGCGCCGATAATCGAAATCAAAATGCCGATTGGCAGCTCAGTACGCGGAATAATTATACGGCAGAGACCATCAGCAACTACCAAAAATATTGCACCGGTTAAAGCTGCTACAGGAATAAGTTTTTTATGGTCAGTGCCTACCAGCATACGGATTACATGCGGTACTACCAATCCGACAAAACCTATCATGCCCGCAGAATAAACAACAAAGCCTACAATAAGCGAGCTGACCAGCAAATAAATTTGTCTGTAAATATGTAAATCCGTTCCCAAGGTCAAAGCGGATTCATCACCTAAGAGCATCAGGTTAAGCATACGACTTTGAGTCCATAAAAACAGCACAGCTAAAATTACAATTGAAGCAATAATCATTAAGTTTTCCCACTTAGCACCAGCAAAGCTGCCCATCATCCAATAAGCAATACTCTGCATACCTTCCTTATTGTTGGCAAAGTAAACAATGAAGCTGGAAAAAGCACCACAGACCGCACTCAACGCCATACCACCCAAAAGCAGCTTAATTGAATTACTGCGACCACCCAGGTTAGAGATAAACAGTACGCCCAGCGACATAGCAAAGGCACCGATAAAGGCTGCAATGCCGACAAAGTTTTCACCCAGCGCCACGCCGATGCCCAACAGAATTGCTGTCGTCGCACCTAAGGAGGCACCTGAAGAAATACCAAGAATATACGGGTCCGCCAACGGGTTCTTTACTACAGCCTGCATGATAACGCCGCAGACCGAAAGTCCCATGCCTACTAAGGCAGCCAGCACCAGACGAGGCAGACGCAAGAGCCAGATAATATCATGCACCGGTCCCTGACCTGCGGTTTCAATTGCCATTCCGCTTGTAAACTGATTTACTATCCCCTCATAAATTTGCACGAACGACAGCTTTACCGTGCCTATGCTGAGAGCCCATAAAAACGCAAGCACCAAAAGCACTGCTAAAAGAAGCATTACCAAAGCAACACTAATTTCTTTTGAACGATTTCTCATACTTAACTCCTTTTACCGGAAGCATTTAATTCCGGATAAAGTCCATTTTTTATCAGCCGTATTCCCTTGATTGTTTTTATAGCAGATGTATACATACAATCAAAAGGCAGTAGGCATATGCGATTATTTTGAACAGCTTTTAAGGAGCTGTATTCAGGCTGCTGAAATATACTTCTAATGATGTCCTTCTGATAATCGCTAAAATAAACCACAAAAATCACATCCGGATTTTCTTCGATAAGACCTTCGACGCCTACTCTTTTTTCTTTAACAGGCATACATCCGCCTAATGATCTGACCATATCGCCTACCAGCCAGCCATCATCATAATTCATAAAAGCACCTCGACCGCTAACCTCTATAACCATAACTCTCTGCTGCGGTTTTCCTTGGACAGCTTCCTGGGTAATTTTTAACTCATCTTGAATTTCACGAATCAAATGATTGGTTTTCGGTTCCACGTGAAAGATCTTTCCCATATCAGCCAGGAATTGCTTCTCATCCTCTATTGTTCCGTAATTCAATATATGATTTGAGGTAGCTACTACATACGTTTTGATTCCTCTGGCATTCCACCATTGGGTTGGTCTTCTGAGGATAGATGTAAATGTTGATTTCCAGCCCAAAATTAAATCTGGATTTGCTGACAGTACGGTCTCTGTATTGAGGGAATGTACTGTTTTTTTCTGTATCTTTGCCATTTCCTCCGGATATTCTTGCAGCAGTCTTTTATAACTCATACTTTTAGGTGACACTGAAGTTTCTACAATAGAATCACCTAAACCTAAAGCCAACATAGTTTCCATTGTATTTAATTCATCTACAACAACACGCTGTGGCCTATGAGTAAACGTCATTTGAATCTTATTCCTGTTCGAATCATAGGTATCTATAGTAACAGGAGTATATTTACCTACATCTGCGCTATTGCCTCCCGAATTAGGTATATATTCCTCGCTATTTACAAAACATCCACCTATAAATATTGTCCCCAATATCGCTGCTAAAAAAATTAAATTTTTCATTTTTGTACCTTAAAAGATGCAAAAACAAGCTAAGGCTTGAATCCTCAGCTTGTTTTGCATAATTAATTTTTAAAATTAGAATTTGTACTTAACGCCAAGCATGAAGGAACGACCGGGTTGCGGCCAAGAACCAATACCAAGATAATTAGTGTAAGTATTCTCCCAAGCCTGATTGGTCAGGTTGCTTACTGTACCATAGAGAATCCAATTTTTCTTAAATTCGTAGTTAGCAGCCAAGTCAAGCACGAAGAATCTGTTGCTTGTATATGCTTCAGTGTTTAAGCCTGTATAGTAGTTACCAAACAAAGAAACGCTCAGTTTGTCATTTTCATAGGTCAAATCTGCAGTGTAAATATTCTGCGGACGCAGTTTGTTGATTGCAGTATTAACATTACCATCTGCCCAAGACAAATCCGGATCAAATTGCATACCATTTTTTGCTTTCCATTCGTCACATGCATGAGAATAGTTCAAATTCAGTCCTAAATGCTCGTTAAATTTTTGAGAAATAGTAAAGTTAAATGATTTTTTATCTTCCTTAGCATTTACATACTTCAGTTTAAAATCTTTAACATCCTTATCCCATACACTGTATCTTGCCACAGCATTGCTCATTTTGGTGTAATCGTAATGCACGGAAACAGATGTATTATCAGAGAAATCCTTTCTTACACCAATTGTCCAAACATCACCCTTTTCGTCTTCCAATCCAGCAGGAGCGCTGCCATTGGTTCTATCATAGTCACCAACACGCAAAGGTCTGTATACTTTAGTATAGCCCAAATACATGCTTGCTGTATCATCAAAGGCATACTGTGTATTTAAGGTCGGAGTAATGGTAGTTGTGGATTCAGCAGAATTCCATTTTGTACCATCTCTGTCAGTTCGTGAAAAATCACTGTAATAGGAATATCTTACAGACGGTGTAATATCCCAATGATCATTGATATGGATTTTATCCTGGATATAACCTAAAACGCTGTCTCTTTCAACTACAGATTTCTGATTTGTTTTGGTACGGAAGCTTAAGTATTTGGATTTATCATAAGTCCAGGTTGTCAGCAAATCATGAATGCCGACAGATTTTGCAAGCTGGAGCTGAACGCCGTCATTTTTCAGCTCATTATAATAAGATCTATAGTTTCTTCCTCTGTAATGAGTTTTTGCCCATTCATCCCATTCCTTAGTGAACGGCAACGGTGCTGCCAAATCTCCGTCACCACCGCCGAAGGAACCCCAATATCTTTCATTCTGTTTGTAGTATCTGATAAAGCTTTCCATACCGTTTTCCTTATTAAAGGAATAGGTTACATCATAGTTATTCTTATTGTATGCGTTATATGCACCAAGCCACATAATCCATAAGTTTCTGTAGCCTGGATTTTTAATATTGCCGGTAAGGCCTTGGTCATAATATTGTTTAATTCTTTCCCACTCGGTAGGAGTCAAATATTTATAATAAGGTGCTGTCAGCGGATAATCATCATCACCCTGTAAGTGACTGTAGGCTACAGTCAATCTATGTGTATCATCAAAATCATAGTCAACACGTGCATTGATAGAATCTTCTTTATAACCGGTTTGTGCCCATTTATGGTTTACACCGGTCAGACCATCTTTGTAATGAGAATCACTACCGGTTTCACGGCGTCCAGACATGAATACCTTTAACTTTCCGTCATCGCTACCACCGGACACAGACATTCCATAGTTACGTTTATTCCAAGAACCAGCAGAATAATCTATAGAACCGGTTGTTTTCTGTCCACCTTTTTTAGTAATGATATTGATAACACCACCTGTAGCATCTGCACCATAAATAGAAGCACCAGGTCCTTTAATTACTTCAATTTTATCGATATTATCCATGCTGGTAATCTGGTTAATATCTACCATTGCCTTAGAACCAGAACCAGAATTGCCTGCAACTGTGCCGCCAGATGTGTTATCCAGACGACGTCCGTCAATCAATACTACTACTCTGGCATCACCATTAATGCTTACAATAGTATGGGTTTGGGTATAACCATATTCGCCGCCTCTATAGCCGCCAGGAGATTGTACCTGTACACCGGGAATAGTTTTTAAAGCATCACCTAATTGCTGATAATGACGTTTCTCTAAAGTCTGGCTGGTAATTACATTAACGTCACCACCAGTACGATAGTAGGATTGCTCAGTATTAATATCACCAAATTGGTTTCTTACAGCATCAGCTTCAACAATAACGCCATCCAAAGTATAATTATCTAAGGTTTTGTCAACAGTAGCTGCTGCGCTTGCGCTTGCGCACAGGCCCATTACCATCATCATAGCAGCCGCAGCTGTATATCTTCTCTTCATGTTACTCATACACTTCTTTCTGTAAAATTTGAGTTTCTTGCAAACTCAACGCCTAATACTCATCAAAAACATTATCAGAACCGCGCACCATTAATATACGTAAACGTATAGGTCTGCGCCGTTACCCAGTTGCCAACGGTTTCGTCAGCAAATTTGCCAAAGTTAAGATTCAGCTTACGCGAACCATTGGCAGGAATCTTGCACAGCGGAAACTTTACCGGTCTGCCAAGAAATTGCTTACGCTCGCCATTTTTATCTGTGTAGGTAACACGCATAATAAATTCGTTCAGCTTAGTGATTGCTACATCATTACGCTTGTTAACAAAAGTACCTGTTACACACAGCTCGCCGCCGTTAACCCATACCTTGGATGTTGTCCAATCCAAAATCATTTTGTCGCTTGATACCTCCGCACCGGCAAGTGCTGGGCACATCAGCGCAAAAATTAAGGTCAGCAGCATAAATATCCTTTTCATAGCTCCTCCTTTCTCTCGTAATTCTTGAGCATACTGGGAAAAAATTTATTTTCATAAAAGCATCTGACCAAGCTATCCTTGTTCCGCTTGTCAGATGTTAATATGCAAGAATAATAAATATACTTCATGCAAACATTACAGTTAAAATAAAAGCGTCTTGCCGTACTGTGACAGCAAGACGCACTTATCCCTTGGAAAGCGCAATCCTGTACATCGCAGGTTGTTGAAAGGCCCTATATCAGGCAGTTCTTCTGGCTCTGCTTCACTGCCAGCCTTGTCTTCCCGGTTTCCCAGTGACTATATAAGGCCAGCTCCACATTACAGCTGCGGGACAGCACAGGTTTTGCACCTGTTTACCTATTAAGTATAAATACACCTGATACGCTTTTATTCTCTTGTTCTCTCGTTAGGTTCTTAAATTTTATAACAATATATCATGCAGTGTTTTCAGTTCCTCAAAGAGGAAAATACTTACATGTAAAGCTCTCTAAATTGTTAATTATATATATTGGCTTTTTTCTTATTTTGCAATAACTTTAATTACATAATTAGTCACTGCTAGAATTATAGCACGTTGTCCCCCCCCCGTCAAGCAAAAGTACATCGAGTACTTTTGGCTTGCAGGTGCCTACGGCACCTGATAAATCAAAAAGGACTCCATTCTCTTACAATGAAGTCCTTAATGATTAAAGCATTATTATATTGTGATTACACGTCAACTAACCTACAACTATATTCTTAGTCTGACGTAATATAGCTCGCCAGCTGTGATGCATCTAAAAAAATTTCATACACCTAATTTTCCAGCATCAAAAAGCGCTGCAATGCCTGCTCCACAATTTTGTTCAAAGAAATGTTATTCTTTAAAGCGCAAATCGCCGCCTGTTTATGCATCTCAGCGGGAATGCGCACATTAAAGCTCCCCTTATACGCTTTTTCCGGTGTAATACCTTCGGCAGCACACATAGCTAAATAATCATCGACCGCTCCATGAAAATCCTCCACTAATTCCTGCGCATTTTTACCGTCATAGGAAATTACAGAACGTATACCCAGAACTTTACCGAAGAAGAGTCTATCTTCCTCCGAAAATTCCACAGAGCCGACATAGCCTTTATATTGCATCGTATTTTTCACAGCAATCCCTCCTGTTCTAATAAAGAAATCAGTGTTTTTATCTGATAATCAAGCAACTCTTTACGTGGATGCGGTTTATGTAATAAGATAGCATGACATCCCTCTTTGATAAATATTACTCGTAAACCACTTGTCTTGCCTTTGTTGCTTCTCACATAATCAAAATAATTAAGCAGTGTTTCTGCTTCTGTAAAAGTAAAATCCTTTGGTTTACTCATTAACTTTTTTATGAGCTTTTCTTTTTGTCCCATATTTTCACCTCTATTATAAGCTTTTCCTGATACCTTTGCAACTATTTCTAGTTGCATTTTTTAGTAAAAAATTTGGAGCAACACTTACTACAAGTATCACTCCTTAACGCCTCAGATATATCTCCGGTACCTAAGATATGTTTTATTGCAATTCAGAAAATTCTGCAATAGATTTGCTTAAAGCAAATCGCCGCCTGCCTTACGGCTGACGGCGATTACTTCTTTCCCTTATTTTTAGTTCTTTCCCTTGTTTTGGAGGTTTTTCTACGCCGGCTTATCTATTATCTGCCGCCGGCCTTTAGCAAAATAATATATGCAGGGGCATTATATATATATTTCTCTTCGCCCCGTACTGCCAACTATTTTCTAACCACTAAACACTATTCACTGACAACTATTAATCACTTCTCGGCGCGGTTGATTGCACAAATAATACCGCGCAGCGCTGCCACGTTGATATTAGAGTGAATACCTACGCCGAAAATATGACCGTTGTTTTTCTGCTTCAGCTCGATATAGCAGATGCCCTTCGCATCGGAACCCTTAGAAATCGCATGCTCATGATAGTTGACGAATTCGTAGCCATTAATCCCGACACTGGTAAGCGCCTGGAAGAAAGCATCGATAGGACCGTTACCTACACCAACTACACTCTTATTTTCGCCTGCAACCGAAATTTCACCTTCAAAACGGCTGTGGATGCTGCCATCAGCTTCGTTAAGCTCGGTGAAGCGATGACGCAGAAGCTGGTACTTGCCAACAAAGTCGATGTATTCCTTGCGGAAAAGCTGCACAATCTGCTCGCTGGAAAGCTCGTCGCTGTATTCGTCAGCCGCAGCCTTCACGATATTGCCAAATTCCGGATGCATTTCCTTAGGCAGATTGTAGCCAACTGTATGCTGCAGCACGAAGGCAGCACCGCCCTTACCGGACTGGCTGTTAATACGGATAACAGGCTCGTATTCACGATGAATATCCGCAGGATTAATCGGCAGATATGGTACCTCCCAATATTCTGTACCGCTGTTTTTCATGTATTCATAGCCCTTGCGGATAGCATCCTGATGCGAGCCGCTGAAGGCGGTGAAGGCCAGCTCACCGGCGTACGGCTGACGCTCAGGAACATGCATTTTTGTGCATTCTTCATAAACCTTTTTGATATCCAGGATATGCGAGAAGTCCAGCTCAGGATCAACATTTTGCGTAAACATGTTGAGGGCTACAGTAACGATATCAAGGTTACCGGTACGCTCGCCGTTACCGAACAAAGTGCCTTCAATACGGTCCGCACCGGCCAAAAGTGCCAGCTCGGCGCAGGCAACGCCCGTACCACGGTCATTGTGCGGATGCACGCTGACAATTGCTGCTTCACGGTTTTTAATATGACGGCAGAAGTATTCAATCTGATCGGCATAGGTGTTCGGCGTACACATTTCAACAGTAGAAGGCAGGTTGAGGATAATGGGGTTTTCTTTGCTAGAACCCATTTCCTGCATTACCGCCTCACAAATTGCCACAGAGAAATCTATTTCCGTACCGGAAAAGCTTTCCGGAGAATATTCATAGCGGATGTTCATACCGCTGCGGGCAACCTCTTCTTCCGTCAGCTGGCGGATAAGGCGCGCGCCCTGTACAGCAATATCGGTGATACCGTCCATATCCTTGCCAAAAACAATTTTGCGCTGCAGTGTTGAAGTAGAGTTATAAAAATGGATGATAACATTCTTAGCACCGCGTACTGCCTCAAAGGTTTTGCGGATAAGCTCTTCACGCGCCTGTACCAGAACCTGCACAGTTACGTCATCAGGAATATGGCCGCCTTCAATCAAGGTACGCAGAATTTCGTACTCTGTTTCCGATGCGGAAGGAAAGCCAACTTCAATTTCCTTAAAGCCGCAATCTACCAAGGTGTGGAAAAAGCGAATTTTTTCCGGAATGCCCATCGGTGTTACCAAAGCCTGGTTGCCGTCGCGCAAATCAACACTGCACCATACAGGTGCTTTAATAATCGTTTTATCAGGCCATTGACGGCCGGTAATTTTTATTTGTTCAAACGGAATATATTTTTTCTCCTGCTGCATGATTAATTTCCCCCTAGCTTTTCTTAACAATTATAAACAAAAATCCCCGTCCCTAACCTGTGTTATTTATTAATAACACAATTAGGGGCGGGGAACAATTCCACGCTGTACCACCCTATTTCAACAGTACCTCAACAGCACTGTCCTCTCAGCCTCCAACAAGGCCTTTGCCTGTAACGTGACCACACGTCCTTCCCTACATATCGGAAAGGCAACTCCGGGATCAGTATACATATAACCATTGGCATCGCTTTCCACCAGCCAGCGACTCTCTTGGCCCATCCGGTCATATCTTCTTCCCTTCACCGTTTTTTTAGGGACGATATTTGATTCGTTGAATGCTATTATACGCACTCAGCTTTTAATTGTCAACACTATTTCTAAAATTAATTTTTTATCAATAATATTGTAAACAATGTAACAGCGTTTAGTGTGCTTCTATCCACGAATAACTTATCCACAGCTTATGTGTTTTACCCACAGATTATCAACAGACTTATCAACAGTTGTGTATAACTTTACCTGCTGCTGATGAGCTTACGCAGTATATCAACAACGATAATGGAAGCGCCAAACAGGACGACAACGCCCCATTCATGCGCATTCAGCGGTGTTGTACGCAATACACGCCCACCAACAAAGGTCAGCAGCACCTGAATTGCAACAATCAGCGCCATTACCTGTAAGAAGCCCTTGTTCAGGCTGATATTCTTTAACAGGTTCAAACCGTCAGTACGCACATTAAAGCCATTGGCAACTGCCATGAAAATGTAGGCGCAGAAGAAGCCCGTGTAGGTATAAATATGATTATCTGCATCACGGAACAGATGGTCAACCCATGCGCTCTTATAGAAGGCAATACCGACAATAGTCATATACAGGCCGCTGATAATAACGCTCGTAAGCATCTTTTTGCTGACAAGCGGCGCACTGCGGCGTTTCGGTGCCTCGCACAGATACTGCGCCAATGCCGGCTCACCACCGAAGGCGAGCGCAGCAAGGGTATCCATTACCAGATTAATCCATAGAATCTGCGTAATCGTCAGCGGTTCATCAATATTGATGAAGGGAGCAATAAAGTTAATTGCCACAGCTGAGAAGTTAATCGTCAGCTGGAAAACAATAAATTTGCAGATAGAATTGTAAATCGTTCTTCCGTACAAAATTGCCTGTTTGATGCTCAGGAAATTATCGTCCATGATAACGATATCGCCTGCTTCCTTGGCAACCTCTGTACCGCTGCCCATAGCAAAGCCTACATCAGCCTTTTTCAGCGCCGGCGAATCATTTACACCATCGCCGGTCATACCGGTTACAAGATTCAGCTCCTGCGCCAAGTGCACCAGGCGCGATTTATCCATCGGTAAAGCACGTGCCACTACACGCAGATGCGTCAGCTTAGCCTTGACCTCATCATCACTCATCTGTGCCAGCTCGTCGGAGGTCCAGACTACATCCTCCGCGCTTTGCAGCAGGCCTGCATCCTTGGCAATGGCAACTGCGGTTTCTTTACGGTCACCGGTAATCATTACTACCTGCACACCAGCCTGCTGTACAGCCTTAATAGCCTCCACTGCTTCCGGACGCACGTCATCACGGATGGCAACAACACCGGCAAGCGTCAGTCCTTTATCCGGCAGGTTATCAGCAGGTACTCCCTCATAGGTGCACAAGGCCAGCATTCTTATAGCCTGTCCTGCAAGCTCCAGCATTCTGTTATCCAGAGCTGCTTTCATCTCATCAGTCAACGGCAAACGCCTGCCATCTTTTGACCAATACCAATCGGTAGCCTGCAGCAGCTTTTCCGGTGCGCCCTTAATCAGGCAATATGCTGCGCCGCCATCAGCGGGAGCAACCTGCGCCCAGGAATATTTATTGGCACTGTTAAACGGAGTAAAGCGCTGACGCTGCGGCAGCTGCGGCAAACGATAAGCACCGACATAATTGTTTAACGCTGCTTCCGTCATATTACCGCCGACAATTTTGCCGTCGGTAACGGTAGATGATGTATTGATCAGAACCTGCTGGCAGGTCAGCTCCTTAAGACGTGCAGGCAATGAGGTAAAATTAGTAATTTCCTGTAAATCGCCGGTTAAGAAGCGCACTACCTCCAGCTGTCCTTTTGTAATAGTGCCTGTCTTATCAGTAAACAGCAGGTTCAGGCTGCCTGCAGTTTCAATTCCGACAAGCTTGCGCACCAATACATGGTCATGCAGCATTTTGCGCATATTGAGCGAAGAAACTATCGCAATCATCAGCGGCAGGCCTTCCGGTACCGCCATAACAATAATAATAATCGCCAAGATTACAGCCTGCACCAAATCGGCAATTACTGTTGTCATATCAGCAAAATATGCTGCAAAGCTGCCTGCCAGATATATCTTATGCAGCATTACAGCTACTGCTATCAGCACACCGCCGGCATAGCCGAATTTACTTATCTGCTCTGCCAGTCCTTTCAGCTTCAGCTTCAGCGGACTGTCACGTTCATCATCCTTCAGCTCCTGCGTCAGCTGGCCGTAAACGGAATTATCACCTATCTTCACAGCCTGCATCACAGCGGTGCCTTCTACTACAACGCTGCCGCGGAACAGCTTATGTTCATCCAGAAAATCAATTTTACCGTCATCCCACTCAAAGTCAGCAGGTGCAACAGTTTTTTTAGCTTCCTCGCTTTCACCGTTCAACGCTGCCTGATCCAGCTTCAGCGTTCCTTCCAGCAAAATGCCGTCCGCCGGTATTTTATCGCCTGCCTCCAGAATAATTGCCTCACCGACTACAACATCATCAATAGCAATTTCCTCCGGTTCGCCGTCACGCCATACCTTGCAGCGGATACGGCTGGCTTCCTCCTGCAGCTTTTGAAAGGCATTCTCATTGCTGTATTCGGACCATGTAGAAACAAAGGTTGCCAAGATTATTGCCAAGAAAATACCTATTGTTTCAATCCAATCGCCGTGACCAAGATATACAAAAAAAGCATTTACCAGCAGTGCTGCTATCAGGATGCGAATAATGGGATCCTGAAAATTCCCCAGCAGCTTACTCCAAAATGTTTCCCGCGGCGGCTGCGTCAACGTATTATCACCGTACTTGCGCCGTGACTCTTCAATCTGCTCCTTGCTTAAGCCATATTTACTCATTTTCTTCCTCCTTTGACCTTGCGTCTGCTACTTGTCGAAAATTGTGGTAAATCATGCAAGTACACTCTTCACCTTATATTATATATTAAAAAAGGGCGAGACAATGCTGTAAAATAAAAATATTTTACAACAAAGTCTCGCCACTTAATTACAAAGCCGGATTCTTCCGAATCGTACTGACGGCAGTGTAAACACCAGTCCTAAGGCTTGTGCCGGCTACTCCCCTTATTTAAGAAAGTACCATATTATTTTATTTAGCTTATTCAGCCCAAACAGCTTTCATCAGCTTAGGATATTCAGTGTTAAGGTGGTCAACAATAACGTCGATTACTGCATGAATCATTTGCGGTACGAATTGCTCATCGGTAGAAGGAATGCAGCTTTCAATGATGATATTGCCAGCTTCATCAGCATAATATTTAAACACCTTGTAGTTTTCGTTCAGAGCGTTCAGATGTGCCAGAACAGCAGCCTTGTTAGCTTCTTTAACCAGACCAGCGCCTACGCGAACCTGCAGCATTACATAGATGCTGTCGTCAATTACCAGCATAGTCGGCAAGTTTTGACCTTGGATGCCGATAGCGGAACGGAAAACAACGGGATGCATAAAGCTTTCTTCAGGAACATCGTCAGCCTTCGGAACTTCGAATACATCGCCCCAGTTAATTTTGTTTTCTTCAAGGAATTTCTTGTAAACTTCAGCTTTCTTATTCATCATAAGACCTCGCTTTCATTGTTATAATATTATTATACACTATTATAGTTATTTGTGTACTTTTTTTATTAGTAAATATATTCGTTTTACACAAAATTCACAGCTTATTCAGCTTTTATTTTTAGGGCAAATTCATAACCATACTTTTCTGCAGCTTCAAGCTCAGCCTGCTGCGGCGTCCATTTGCAGTTAAAGCCAGGCTCTACGGCATCGAAGCAGCTTTTTGCCAAAAGCTCCTCCATATCCTTCTGTGCGCCGCCTGCCCAGCCAAAGGTACCGAAGGCAGCTGCCTTTTTTCCCTTAGCGCCAAGTCCCTTAAGGTAAATGAGGAGTGACCCCATATTGGGCAGCATGCTGCAATTAAGAGTTGAAGATCCTGCCAAAAAACCGGAGGCAGTAAAGAGCTCTGCTGCTACCGTACTGTTAGGAGTAGCGCCCATTTTAAATACCTTAACGACAACTCCGGCATTAGCAGCACCGCGCGCAATCGCCCGTGCCAGCTTCTCCGTACCGCCCCACATGCTGTCATAAGCAATAACAAGACTGCCGTCCTGTACACCGCTGCCCCATTCGCTGTAGCAGCGCAGAATGTCGGGAATATGCTCGGTCCAGATGACACCATGGGAAGGCGCAATCATTTTAATATCAAGACCGCCAAGCTTTTTCAGCGCATTGCCAATCAGCTTGGCATAAGGCCAGAGAATGTTGGCAAAATACTTTTTAGCTTCGTAGAACAGCTCATCTTGATTTACTTCACAGTCAAAGCGCTTACTGGTAGCATAATGCTGACCAAAGGCATCATTAGAGAAAAGTATTTTATCATACTCACTATAGGTAGCCATACTGTCAGGCCAATGCAGCATTGCCATGGAAGCGAAGGTTAAGGTGCGCTTGCCAATGTTTAAGGTTACTCCGTCTTTAACAACCTCAAAAGCAAAGATATCTCCATAATGCTGGATGGCCTCGTTTTTACCTTGCATCGTAATATAGAACTTTGCTTTAGGGCAAGCCTTAGCTAAAGCGGACATAGCGCCGGAATGGTCAGGCTCAACATGGTTGATGACAATATAATCAATGGTATCCAACGGTGTTACCTTACTGATATTGTTGAGCAGCTCTTCGGTAAAGGGCGCTTTAACAGTATCAATCAAGGTAATCTTTTCATCCATAATCAGATAAGAGTTATAGGTTGCACCTCTCTCTGTTTTGTAACCGTGAAAATCACGCACAGCCCAATCCTGAACACCAACGTCATAAATATTTTCTGCAATTTGCAATGGCAGCATAAGAAAACCTCCTTATAATTTTTCAAGAGTAACTTGACGAGTTGATTTATTTAAGCGTAAAACAAGCTCGTGATATTTATTCAGGGTACTGCGATGACCGACACTTACAACAGTAGTCTGCTGTAAACGCTCCTGTAGCAGGCTGTACATAGTCGCCTCAGTGTCTTCATCCAAAGCAGAGGTTGCTTCATCCAGGAAAAGCCATTGCGGCTGCTGGATATGGGCGCGTACAAAGGCCAAGCGCTGCTGTTCACCGACAGAAAGCACATGGCTCCAATCAGCTTCCAAATCAAGCTTATCCTTGAGATAGCCAATCTGACATAAATCCATCAGATAAATCAATTCAGTATCATCTATCGGTTTATTTCCCGGGTAATTAAGCGCAGCACGCAGTGTACCTAATGGCAGATAAGGCTTCTGCGGAATAAACATCAGCTTATCACGTGACGGAAGAAAGATTTTGCCGTCGACGAAGGGCCAGATACCGGATATGGCACGCAGCAAGGTACTTTTACCGCTGCCGCTGACACCCTTAATCAAAACATTATGCCCCGGATGCAGTGTAAAGCTGATATTTTCCAGAAGCGGCTTTCCGTCCGGCAGATTTATCTGCATATCGTTAACCTCAACAACATCTGCAGCAGCAAAGCGTTCCACATGAAAGCGTTCCGCCTGCTGAGAAACCTCATGCATATGATGGCCGAAGTAAGTTAAACGCATAACAACAGCCTGCCATTGAGCAATACTGCTATACATATCAACAAAATACGAAAGCGAATCCTGCACGCGGCCAAAAGCACTGGCAACCTGCATCAGTCCGCCTAGTGTTACTTCTTTCGTAAGATAACGGTTCATGGCTACAACAAAGGGAAAAATGATAGCGATTTGAGAATAACCGGAGTTTAAGAAAACAAGCTGCTTTTGCTTATTAACAAGCTTCCAGAAGTTATCCAAAAGCATTTTAAAGCGTAGCTTAAAAACACTGCCCTCCTGCGCTTCACCACGGTAGAAGGCAACGCTTTCCGCACTTTCACGCAGGCGGATCATACTGAAACGGAAATCCGCTTCATATTTCTGTTGGATGAAGTTGATTTTTACCAGCTTGCGGCCAACAATGTGGGTAATATAGGTACCAATGACAGAATAAAGCAGTGATGCCCACAGCATGTAGCCGTTAATTGTCCACGTCTTACCCATAAAGGTAAAGCTAAGACTGCCGGAAAGATTGTATAAAATGACAACAAAGGATGCAAACGTGCAAAACGCCTTGAGGATGCCTATACCAAAGCTCAAGGTCATTTCAACAAACTGACGCACGTCCTCACTGATACGTTGGTCAGGGTTATCCGTATCCTTACCGAACATCTGCAGATTGTAGTAGGTTTTGTTTTGCAGCCAGATGTCAATAAAACGCGTTGTCAGCCACCGACGCCAATTCAAAATCAAGGTTTGTTGTAAATAATATGAGTATACTGCCAATAAGATATAAATAGCAGCTAACCACGAAAAATGAATGAGTTCATCAAAAATCTTCTTTGCATCATAATTTTGCAAGGCGCTGTAAAAGCTATTGTTCCACTGGTTAAGCAGAACAAGCATATAAACCACGCCAAGTGTCAGCGCTATGATACAGCCTAATAAAAAGAAAGCCTTTTTCTTCTCTTCGGATTGCCAATAGCTTTTCGTAAGGTACCAGACATCCCTAAAGAACTGTCTGGTCAGATTAAAACGTTGCATATACTCAAGACTCCTCTTGTAAAGAAATGCTATTCAATTCTTGAACAGTTCTTTTTTATTATACTATAAATATTAGTCTAAGAGTATCGCCAACAATAAAATTTACATTTTAGATACAAAAAAGAGCTCACACTAATGTGTGAGCTCTTGAAGTTAGCTAATGATTATTTGCCAACAGGACCGATCATAGCCAGCATGGTACCTGCAGCAACTGCAGTACCGATAACGCCTGCTACGTTAGGACCCATAGCATGCATCAGCAGGAAGTTGGACGGATTTGCTTTTTGGCCAACAACTTGAGATACACGAGCAGCCATAGGAACTGCGGATACACCGGCGGAACCAATCAACGGGTTGGTCTTGCCACCGTCTACCATGCACATCAGCTTACCGAAGATAACGCCCATAGCAGTACCAGCTACGAATGCAACCAGACCCAGAACGATGATCAGCAGAGTCTTAGCGTTCAGGAAAGACTCAGCGCTCATGGTCAGACCAGTACCGGTAGCCAGCATGATGGTTACGGTGTTCATCAGAGCGTTTTGTGCGGTGTCGGACAGACGATCCAGGCAGCCAGCTTCTTTGAACAGATTACCCAGCATCAGCATACCAATCAGAGCGGTTACGGAAGGTAACAGCAGAGAAATAACGATGGTGCACATGATCGGGAAAGCAACCTTTTCAAAGTGAGAAACCGGACGCAGCTGTTGCATAACGATCTTACGATCTGCTTCAGTGGTGAACAGTTTCATGATAGGAGGCTGAATCAGCGGAACCAGAGACATGTAGGAGTAAGCAGCAACTGCGATTGCACCTAACAGCTGAGGAGCCATTTTAGCAGCCAGGTAAATAGAAGTCGGGCCGTCAGCACCACCGATGATGCCGATAGCAGCAGCTTCTTGTACGGTGAAGCCAAGCAGCATAGCGCCCAGCAGAGCTACGAATACACCGCCCTGTGCAGCAGCGCCCAGGAGCAGGGTTTTCGGGTTAGCCAGCAGAGGACCAAAGTCGGTCATAGCGCCTACGCCCAAGAAGATCAGCGGCGGGAATACTTCGTGGTGAATACCGTACATGATAACGGACATAACACCAGGTTCTTCGAAACCGTTTTTAGGAATGTTAGCAAGAATACAACCGAATGCGATCGGGGACAGCAGCAAAGGCTCAAAACCTTTACCAATAGCCATATAAAGCAGAACCAGACCTACAACGATCATGATTACGTGACCGCCTGTCAGTGCAGAGAAACCGGAATCTGCCCATACGGAAGACAAAGCAACGAGAAATGCTTCCATTTAATATCCTCCCAATTTTCAATTTGTGGAAGGGGCTCTGCGAAAAGCCCCCTCCAAGGATCAAGGGTATTTAAGACTTACTGATATTGCGAACTATCGAGTAAGAATTAGAGAACGATCATAACGTCGCCGGTAGCAACAGTTTGACCTGCGGAAACGCGAACGTCGGAAACAGTGCCATCAGCCGGAGCCATGATTTCGTTTTGCATTTTCATAGCTTCCAGAATCAGCAGAACGTCGCCGGATTTAACAGCGTCGCCAGCTTTTACGTTAACGGACAGAACTTTGCCCGGCATAGGAGCGGAAACGGTGGTTGCACCAGCAGCAACCGGAGCAGCAGCTTTCGGAGCCGGAGCCGGAGCAGCTTTCGGAGCCGGAGCAGCAGCCGGAGCCGGAGCAGCTTTCGGAGCAGCTTTCGGAGCGGAAGCAACAACGCCTGCTTCTTCAACTTCAACTTCGTATGCGGTACCATTTACGGTGATAGTATACTTTTTCATGGATATAATCCTCCTTAAAATCTCGTTTTTTAATTAAAATTGCAAACTATATGCATTAGAAGCATTCTTTACGAACGCTAATAGCTTCAACACGACTGCTTACAGTCCATGCAGATTTAGCATCAATACGACGTACGCAAGCGATTTGGTCTGCGCTAACGCCGCAAGCTGCTACTGCTGCAGCGATAACAGCGATAATTTCGCTATCATCTTGAGCTGCTGCAACCGGAGCTGCAGCGGGAGCTGCTGCCGGTGTAGGAGCTACTGCCGGTTTAGCAACTTTTTTTTTAGTCGGATCGATAACTTGGAGTAAGTTCATCAATATGCCAAGAGCGATCAGTACGCCGAATACGATGGTCATATTGATTAAAGCAATCAACCAAGGATTAGTAGTAACAGGACCCATTTATTTCACCTCATCTTATCTTAAAATAGGTTGTTTAAGCACTAAGCAACTGCTTGTGAATTACAAAGGAATGTTGCCGTGGCGTTTTGCCGGACGGGTTTCGCGTTTGCTTTCCAGCATTTGCAGAGCGTTGATGATGGTGGGACGAGTATTTTTCGGTTCGATAACCATGTCAACCATGCCGCGCATTGCTGCTTGGTACGGAGTAGCGAAGTTGTCGATGTACTCTTTAGTCTTAGCTTCAACATCAGGATCTTTACGGAAGATGATGTTAGCAGCACCAGCAGGACCCATAACTGCGATTTCAGCGGTCGGCCATGCGATAACTTGGTCAGCGCCCAGGTCTTGAGAGCACATTGCCAGATAGGAACCGCCGTAAGCTTTACGGGTAACCAGAGTGATTTTAGGAACAGTTGCTTCAGAGTAAGCATACAGCATCTTAGCGCCGTGACGGATAATGCCGCCGTATTCTTGGTTGCAGCCAGGCAGGAAGCCAGGAACGTCAACCAGGTTCAGCAGAGGAATGCCGAAAGCGTCGCAGAAGCGGATGAAACGAGCGGATTTATCGGAAGCGTTGATATCCAGGCAGCCAGCCATAACTTTCGGTTGGTTAGCAATGATACCTACGGTTTGACCATCCATACGAGCGAAGCAAGTGATGATGTTGGTTGCCCAGTATTTTTGGTTTTCATAGAATTCGCCGTTATCTACGATAGATCTGATTACATCATACATATCGTAAGCTTGGTTGGAGTTGTCCGGCAGCAGAGTGTTCAGGCTGTCGTCGGTACGCATCGGGTCATCACCAGTCTCTACGATCGGAGCACCTTCAACGTTGTTGGAAGGCAGGAAGGAGAGCAGGTAACGGATTTGTTGCAGGCAGTCTTCGTCGTTTTCAGCAGCGAAGTGAGCAACACCGGAAGTGCTGTTGTGGGTCATAGCGCCACCCAGTTGTTCTTGGGTTACATCTTCACCGGTAACGGATTTAACTACTGCAGGGCCGGTAATGAACATTTTGGAAGTGTTCTTTACCATGTAGATGAAGTCGGTCAGTGCCGGGCTGTATACAGCGCCGCCAGCGGAAGGACCCATAATTGCAGAGATCTGAGGAACTACGCCGGAAGCAATGGTGTTCTCGAAGAAGATTTTACCATAGCCAGCCAGAGCATCGATAGCTTCTTGGATACGAGCACCGCCGGAATCGTTCAGGCCAACCAGCGGAGCACCCATTTTCAGTGCCAGGCGTTGTACTTTAACGATTTTAGCAGCATGCATTTCGCCGAGGGAGCCACCTTCAACGGTGAAGTCCTGTGCGAATACATAAACCAGACGGCCATCGATGGTGCCGTAACCGGTGGTTACGCCTTCACCAGGCAGTTCTTTCTTTTCTTGACCGAAGTTGTAGCAACGATGACGTACAAAACGGTCGAGTTCTACGAAGGAACCTTCGTCGAGGAGAGCAGCGATTCTTTCACGAGCAGTCATTTTGCCGGATTCATGTTGTTTAGCAACACGTTTTTCGCCACCAGCAGCCAGAATTACTTCGGCTTTTTTGAGCATTTTCTCAATTTTTTCTTGAGTAGACAAATCTTACACCTCCATCATTATTGGGAGAACAAATTTATACACAGATGCTGAAGATATATCACTTGTATATCTCCAGCATTATGTAGCTTAAATTATGGGACCTTAAATCGCCCTGAATCTACGCAGCTAATAAATTAGTCTTTGTAGGTTGCAGCCGGTTGGCACAGCTCGAGCAGCAGGCCAGCGGATTTCGGATGAACGAAAGCAATTTTCATTTGGCCAGCACCGTTACGAGGAGCTTTGTCGATCATGCGAACGCCAGCTTCGGTCAGGTCAGCGATAGCTGCTTTGATGTCGTCAACGCGCAGAGCCATATGTTGGATGCCAGGGCCGTTTTTAGCAATGTATTTGCCGATAGGACCATCGTTGTTTTCAGTGATATCAACAAGGAGCTCAATCAGGGTTTCGCCGCAGGGAACAAATACGGTAGCAACACCTTGTTCTTTAACTTCTTCAGTGCCGGTAGCTTTCAGGCCCAGTACCTCAGTGTAAATTTTTGCAGCTTCTTCCAAGGTACCAGCGCAAGCGATACCTACATGGTCAACACAAATAGTTTTGAATGCCATAATAAATTCCTCCTAAAATTGTTTTTATTGGCGGTTTATTTTAAAACCTTACCAACAATATCATCAACGACAGAGTACGGCTCAATCTCGCGGGACTGCATTTTAACAACCAGGTTGTCAAATTCATCCGTTTGAATGACGTTCTTGTCGATGTAGCGATTTACATGGTCATTAAGCATAGCGGTAACCTCGTTTTTAATACGAGCTTTACGGATATCGTTTAATTTACCACTCTCAATCAAATATGCCTTGTGTGCCTCAATAGAGTCCACAACAGCCTCTATACCTTCACCCTTGCTGGCAATGGTCCTGTTAATCGGAGGACGCCAGCCAACATGTTCGGGATTTAATTCGAGCATCATCTCAATCTCAATGTTGAGCTTGTCTGTACCTTCACGATCAGCTTTGTTAATCGTGAACAGGTCACCGATTTCAAGTATACCTGCTTTAATAGCTTGGATATCGTCGCCCATGCCAGGAATTACTACTACCATAGTAGTATCTGCGGTCTTAACAATATCAACCTCAGATTGTCCTACGCCTACGGTTTCAACGATAATAACATCCATGCCGAAAGCATCCATTAATTTAACAGCGTCGCCTGCTTTCTGGGACAGGCCGCCAAGACTGCCGCGTGTTGCCATAGAGCGTACGAAGATACCTTCGTCTGCGGTCAGATCCATCATTCTGATACGGTCGCCTAAGATTGCGCCGCCAGAATACGGGCTAGTGGGGTCAATTGCTACGATACCTACGGTCTTGCCGCGTTTACGGTATTCTTTAGCCAATTTATCAGTCAGAGTACTTTTACCTGCACCCGGAGGGCCAGTGATACCAATTACATAAGCATTACCAGTATGAGGATAAATCTCTGTCATAATTTTGACAGCATCATCGTATTCATTTTCAACAGCAGTGATTGCTTTAGATAATGCAAGACGAGAATGATTTAATAATTTATCTACTATTTCCATAATTCACACCGCCTTGTTTTTGGATAGTGAATATTTTATAAGGCAAGCCGGGACAAACCCGGCTTGCTTTAAGGGATAAAATTATTTAACGTTAGCGTTGATGAAATCAACAATTTTGCTGGTCGGGGTGCCCGGAGTGAATACTTCAGCAATGCCAGCAGCTTTCAGGCCAGGGATGTCAGCGTCAGGAATAACGCCGCCGCCGATAACCAGAACGTCGTTCAGGCCTTTTTCTTTCAGCAGTTCAACTACTTTCGGGAAAAGGGTGTTGTGAGCGCCGGACAGCAGGGACAGTGCAACAACGTTTACGTCGTCTTGCAGAGCAGCTTCAGCGATTTGTTCCGGAGTCAGACGGATACCGGTGTAGATAACTTCAAAACCAGCGTCGCGCAGAGCACGAGCTACAACTTTAGCACCGCGGTCATGGCCATCCAGACCCGGTTTAGCAACTAAAACTTTAACGTTTGCCATTATAGTTTACCTCCGTATATTGGTTGAGTTTACAAATTAGAGTGCAGTATGAGGTTGGTATTCACCGAATACTTGTCTCATAACGCCGCAGATTTCACCTTCGGTTGCATATGCACGAACTGCATCCAGGATGTAAGGCATCAGGTTTACATTTTCGTCTGCGCATGCAGCTTTCAGAGCAGCCAGAGTTTCTTCTACTTTAGCGTTGTCACGGCGAGCTTTCAGAGCAGCAATCTTTTCAGCTTGCAGCTTGCCTACAGAGCCGTCTACGCGCAGCAGGTTTTTCGGAGCTTCTTCTTCTTGGGTGAATTTGTTAACGCCAACGATGATACGGTCACCTTTTTCGATTTCCATCTGCCATTTGTAAGCAGAGTCTTGGATTTCTTTTTGGATGTAGCCTTTAGCGATAGCTTCAGGAGCGCCACCGATTTCGTCAATTTTCTTAATGTATTCCCAAGCTTCAGCTTCGATCTTATCGGTCAGAGCTTCTACATAGTAGGAGCCGCCCAACGGATCGATGGTGTCAGCCAGGCCGGATTCGTAAGCAACGATTTGTTGGGTACGCAGAGCGATGGTTACAGACTCAGTGGTCGGCAGTGCCAGAGCTTCGTCTTTGGAGTTGGTGTGCAGGGATTGAGTACCACCCATTACAGCAGCAGCAGTTTGCAGAGCAACACGAACGATGTTGTTGTTCGGTTGTTGAGCGGTCAGCATGGAGCCAGCGGTTTGGGTATGTACACGCAGCATCATGGATTTAGCTTTCTTAGCGCCAAAACGCTCTTTCATAACTTTGGACCATACACGACGGGAAGCACGGAATTTAGCAACTTCTTCGAGTACGTTGTTATGAGCATTCCAGAAGAAGGACAGACGGCCTGCAAATGCGTCAACGTCCAGACCAGCTTTGATAGCAGCTTCTACATAAGCGATACCATCAGCAATGGTGAATGCGATTTCCTGAGAAGCGGTGGAACCAGCTTCACGGATATGGTAACCGGAAATGGAAATGGTGTTCCACAGCGGTACGTTCTTGGAGCAATATTCAAAAATGTTGGTGATCAAACGCATGGACGGTTTCGGCGGGAAAATGTAAGTGCCGCGAGCAGCATACTCTTTCAGAATATCGTTCTGAATGGTACCACGCAGTTTGTCAGCGGAAACGCCTTGTTTCTCAGCTACTGCAATGTACATAGCCAGCAGTACGGAAGCAGGAGCGTTGATGGTCATAGAAGTGGATACTTTATCCAGGGAAATTTGGTCGAACAGGATTTCCATGTCAGCCAGGGAGTCGATAGCTACGCCTACTTTACCAACTTCGCCTTCAGCCATCGGATCGGTGGAATCATAACCGATCTGGGTCGGCAGGTCGAATGCGCAGGACAGGCCGGAACCACCGTTAGCCAGCAGGTAACGATAACGTTTGTTGGATTCTTCAGCGGTGGAGAAACCAGCGTACATACGCATGGTCCAGAAACGGCCACGATACATGGTCGGTTGAACACCACGGGTGTAAGGATATTCACCAGGGAAGCCCAGTTTAGTCATGTAGTCAAAGTTTTCACCAAGATCTACCGGGGTGTACAGTCTGTTAGGAACCAGGTTTGCGCGTTCAGGGAATTTTGCCAGTTTAGCTTCAACTTCAGCATGATATTTCTCTAAACCAGCTTTAATGTTTTCAAATGCCATTCTCAAATCCTCCTTAAAATATTTGTGTTTCATATTTCGGATTGGACGGTTCCGAAATGATGGTGAGAGTGTTCCGTCTATGACGGCTATATATGGCAAAGTCTAGGGTGAGACTTCGTCAACTAAGTTTATTTGGCAAAGCCTTAGGTAAGGCTTTGTCTATGTATACCTGCCGGCGGGAATCTCACCCACCGGCAAGCACATTACATAGTTTAACCTATTTTGCAAAACTTAACAAGGGGTTTCGCAAAGTTTTTTTAATTATTTACCTTCAACCATGCCTTCCATGGAACCGGTTTCTGCAAATACTTCATAGCATTTGAAAGCTTCGCTCAGGATATGCGGAGTCTGGCTGTTGCCGCAAGCTTCGCAAGCGCGTTTGAAGTAATCATACAGCCAAGGTTGATATTTCGGGTTAGCGATCTGATCGATGATGATCGGAGCTTTTTCTTTCGGGCTCAGGCCACGCAGGTCAGCAACGCCACGTTCGGAAACGATAACGTCAACATCCAGAGTAGCATGGTCGATATGGCTGCAGAACGGAACTACGGAAGAAATCTTGCCGCCTTTTGCCAGGGAGTTAGTGAAGAATACGGTCAGGTAGCCGTTACGAGCGAAGTCGCCAGAACCACCAACGCCGTTCATCAGCTTGGTGCCGCAAACATGAGTGGAGTTTACGTTACCATAGATATCAACTTCAATAGCGGTGTTCATTGCAATTACGCCGATACGACGAGCAACTTCAGGGCTGTTGGAGATTTCTTGCGGACGGAGCAGCAAGTATTTTTTGTAGTGTTCTACGTTCTCGTAGAATTTCTTTTGGCACTCAGGAGACGGAGTCAGAGCGGTACCGGAAGCAACGCGGAGTTTACCAGCGTCGATCAGGTCGAACATACCATCTTGAATAACCTCAGTGTAAACGGTCAGGTCTTCGAAATCGGAGTTAACCAGACCATTGATAACTGCGTTAGCAACGGAGCCTACGCCGGATTGCAGCGGCAGCAGGTTTTTCGGCAGACGGCCTTCTTTAACTTCGTTTTTCAGGAAGTTAACGAGGTTAGCGCCCATATGTTTAGCGTCTTCGTCGATTTCGCCCAGCGGACGAACTTTATCAGTAATGTCACAAGGTACAACTGCAACGATTTTATCTACTTCGCAAGGAATGTAGGTGGTACCGATGCGGTCTTCCGGTTTTTCAACAGGAATAGCTTTGCGGTACGGAGGATCCAGAGGAACATAGGAGTCATGCATGCCTTCCAGGCCTACCGGTTGGGTAACGTTAACTTCAACGATAACCTTTTTAGCGCCAGCTACATAAGAGGAGCTGTTGCCCATGGAAGTGGTCGGGATCAGGCCTACTTTGCCATCACCGAGGTCGTTGATTTTGCAAACTTCAACGATTGCAACATCCGGACCGGTCGGGCGGCCAGCCATGAAGCCATAGCGAACCATTTGAGCCATGTGAGACAGATGAATATCAGCGTATTTTACTTTACCAGCGTTGATAGCTTTACGCATGGTGCCGTTGGTCTGGTAAGGCAGACGACGGTCAATAATGCCAGCTTCAACCATTGCCTGGTCGATTTCAGGACCAACAGATGCGCCAGTCCAAACGTTAACTTTGAAAGGAGTTTTTTTGCCCTTTTCAGCAAGAGCCAGAGGAACAGCTTTCGGATAGCCAGACGGGGTAAAACCGCTGACACCTAAATTGTCACCATCTTTTACGAATTCTGCAGCAGCTTCAGCGCTCATCACTTTGTCAGCTACTACGTCACAAATGCGATCTTTAATATCGATCATGTTTACCTTCCTCCTTTTAATTAGGACATTGAGTTTTTATAAGGGTGTTACCCCTTTGCATATAACTTATCAGCAATACCTTGCGGCATTACGAATAAGATATTACCGTATATTAAGCACTTCACAAATATTTCATACTTGACTATTTAGTCATTTCGACATATAAGAGAAAACTCCTGCTTATACCATAAATATTTTTTCAAAGGCTTCTTTACTATCTGCTACAATTATAACACATTTTCAGAAAAACTTCACTTTTTTCTGTCAAATTTTTCCTGTGTTTTACATAGCAGGCAAATTGCACTCAACGATATATATAATACCAATAAAATTGTAACACTGCAAGCTTTTTCTTTACAAATTTACAAAACACCCCCTTCTTTTCAAGGAAAAAAAGGGGGATTTGTATTATCCAGATAGAACAATTAACGGTTTTGCGCGTGGTAGTGTGTGTGTAATAGACTATGCGCCTTCTCAGAAAGAGGTTTACCTAACCAAGTATCATAAAGTGTTTTTATTTCCGGGTTTTCGTGCGATTTTCGTAATTCGCTTGTACGGTCGCAATTAAAAATCGCTTCACGGCGTTTTTGCCTGATGGAAGCATCCACAGGAACCGGCTGACCGCCGCCGCCGATGCAGCCGCCGGGGCAGGCCATAACCTCAATAAACTGATAATCCGCGGTACCTGCTTTAATGCGTTCCAACATCATTTTAGCAGATTTAAGCGTATGTACTACGGCAACCTTCACGGATACACCTGCTACATCAATAACAGCTTCACGTGTCTGCTCCATGCCGCGTACCTCATTATATTCAAGCTTCGGCAGTTCCTTGCCGGCAACAACCTCAGCAACGGTACGCAGAGCTGCTTCCATTACACCGCCGGTTGTGCCGAAGATAACTGCAGCACCGGTGCCTGTTCCCAGAGGAGAATCAAACTCAGCTTCTTCCAACGCGTTAAAATCAATGCCTGCTTCGCGAATCATGCGACCAAGTTCGCGTGTGGTGATAACCACATCTACATCACGATAGCCGCTGGCGCACATTTCCTCGCGTGCAGCCTCAGCCTTTTTCGCAGTACAGGGCATTACCGATACACTGACAATTTTTGCCGGGTCAATGCCTGCACGTTCCGCAAAGTAGGTTTTGGCAACAGCGCCGAACATCTGCTGCGGAGATTTGGCAGTAGACAGATGCGGCAGCAGCTCAGGATATTTCAGCTCAATCATATTTACCCATCCAGGGCTGCAAGAGGTAATCATCGGCAGCACGCCGCCGTTCTGCAAACGCTGCAGAAACTCATGACCTTCCTCCATAATAGTCAGGTCGGCAGAGAAGTTGGTATCAAAAACCTTATCAAAGCCTAAATGACGCAATGCCGCCACCATTTTGCCGGTAACAACCTGACCTGCCGGAATTCCCAGCTCCTCGCCCAGGGCAACACGCACGGAAGGCGCTGTCTGTACTACAACAACCTTCTCAGGATTATTGATTGCATCCCAAACCTTGTCTGTATCGTCCTTTTCCACGATAGCACCTGTCGGGCAGACATCTGCACACTGGCCGCAATAGGTGCAGGCACTGTTAAGCAAATCATGCTCAAAGGCTGTAGATACCATGGTGTTGAAGCCACGGCCGGCAAAGCTGTAAACGCTCATACCCTGCACATCACGGCAGACACGAATGCAGCGTCCGCAGAGAATGCATTTTTCCTGATCGCGTACCAAAGAAGGATTGCTGTTATCAATAGTACGCGCTCTTGTTTCGCCACCCTCGAAGCGCAGCTTACGCACGCCCAGATCAGCGGCAATTTTCTGCAGCTCGCAGTCACCGTTCTTCTGACAGCACAGGCAATCCTTCGGGTGATTGGTCAAAAGCAGCTCCAGCACTGTTTTGCGTGCTTCACGTACCTTGGAGGTATTAGTTTTTACTACCATACCCTCGCTTACGGGATATACACAGGAAGCAACCAGAGTGCGTGCACCGCTGGCTTCTACCATGCACAGGCGGCAGGCACCCTCCGGACGCAGGTCCGGATGATAGCACAGCGTCGGAATATAAATACCCGCGCTGCGTGCAGCCTCCAGGACACTGAAGCCTGCGGGGGCCTGAATCTGTTTTCCATCAATTGTCAAATTAACCATCTGCATCATCAGTCCCCTCCTTATGCCTTGCTGATAGCCTTAAACGGGCACGCTGTCATGCAGGCACCGCATTTAATGCATTTGTTCTGGTCAATAACATGTTTTGTTTTCGGCGAACCACTGATAGCCTGTACCGGGCACTGGCGTGCGCACAGACCGCATCCGCGGCAGGCATCGCTGATTTCGTAATGCAGCATCTTTTCGCAGACGCCTGCAGGACAGCGCTTCTCTTTGATATGCGCCTCGTATTCATCTCTGAAATATTTCAGGGTGCTCAAAACAGGGTTGGGAGCAGTTTGTCCCAAGCCGCAAAGAGCTGTTTCCTTGATATTCTTCGCAAGGTTTTCCAGCAGCTCGATATCGCCCTCGCGTCCCTGGCCTTCCGTAATACGGGTAAGGATTTCCAGCATACGCTTCGTGCCTTCGCGGCAGGGAGTACATTTGCCGCAGGATTCCGATTGCGTAAAGTTCAGGAAGAACTTGGCAACGTCGACCATACAGGTATCCTCATCCATAACAACCAGACCGCCGCTGCCCATCATAGCACCGGCAGCAATCAGGGAATCGTAATCAACAGGCAAATCCAGCATGCTTTCGGGCAGACAGCCGCCGGACGGACCGCCGATCTGTACAGCCTTAAACTTTTTGCCGTTGGTAATACCGCCGCCGATATCATAGATAATTTCGCGCATGGTAATGCCCATCGGCACCTCTGCCAGACCGGTATTATTGATTTTGCCGGTCAAAGCGAAAACCTTGGTGCCTTTGGATTTTTCGGTACCAAGCTGGCAGTACCAGTCTGCGCCGTTAACGATAATCTGCGCAACATTGGCAAAGGTTTCTACGTTGTTGATATTCGTCGGCTTGCCCCACAGGCCGCTGACTGCAGGGAAAGGCGGACGTGGACGCGGCATGCCGCGCTTGCCTTCGATAGAAGCCATCAGAGCGGTTTCTTCGCCGCAGACGAAGGCACCGGCGCCCTCTTTGATATGAATAGTAAAGCTGAAATCGCTTTCAAAAATATGCTCGCCTAACAGGCCCATTTCTTCGGCCTGAGCAATAGCGGTACGCAGGCGTTTAATAGCCAGCGGATATTCCGCACGTACATAGATATAGCCTTCATCTGCACCCATAGCATAGCCGCAGATAGCCATGCCTTCCAATACACGGTGCGGATCGCCCTCCAATACGCTGCGGTCCATAAATGCGCCCGGGTCGCCCTCGTCCGCATTACAGATAACATACTTTTTATCGCTCTCGGAGTTTTTGGCAAACTGCCATTTCATACCGGTCGGGAAGCCGCCGCCGCCACGACCGCGCAGGCCGGATTTTTTTACCTCATCAACTACCTCCTGCGGAGTCATCTGCGTAACAGCCTTAGCCAATGCCTCGTAACCGCCTACGGCGATATATTCTTCAATAGCTTCCGGATTGATAGCGCCGCAGTTAGCCAGTACCAGGCGATGCTGCTTTTTATAGAAGCCGATTTCCGAATAACGCGGAACCTGCTCCTGATTGATGGGTTCACGATAAAGCAGACGCTGTACGATACGACCTTTATATAAATGTTCTTCAACGATGGTTTTAACGTCCTCCGGCTTTACACCGCAATAGAAGGTGCCTTCCGGATAAACGATAACCAGCGGTCCGTGCTCGCAGAAGCCATGGCAGCCTGTTTCAACAACCATCACCTCATCCTGCAGACCGAACTTTTGCAGCTCTCTGGCAAAAGTCAGCTGGATTTCCTTCGAGCCGTTAGCCTTACAGCCCGTACCGCCACACACTAAAACGTGAGCTCTTATATGCTGCATAATATTTTTCCTCCACCTGTTTTGTTTACAAGCTATGATACATCAGCTTCTCCAACAACTGTGTACCCTGCCTGCGGCTTATTCCTGATCCAGCCTGCCTACGACAAGCTCTTCTACAATGTGACCGTTTACCACATGCTCTGCGATAATTTTGGGCACATCCTCCGGGGTTACCTTGCCATAGGTAATGCGTGCTTCACCCGGACGCACTACGTCCACGAGCACCTCTTTTTCGCACATACCGATACAGCCTGTCTGCTGCACCTGTACATCAAATAAATGACGCTTGTTCAGCTCCTGCAGGATAGCGCTCATAACCTCACGCGCACCGGCAGCAATACCGCAGGTACCCATGCCTACAATAATTTTAGTTCCGGAACTCTGACGCAGCTTGATATCTGCTTTCAGCTTATCTCTCAAAGCGTGTAAATCCGCTAAGCTTTTCATTTGTTTATACCTCCTTACCCTGCACCTGTGCCAACTGCTCCTGTAAATAGGCTCCCAGCCAGGCATATATTTCAGGATTGGCAAAGTCACACGCTTCGCCTAATATTTCTCTGACTTCCTGCGTTCTGAACACCAGCGAGCCGTTGGCGCCGTTATAGGCAAATTCCAGCTCCAGCTGCGGCGCCCCCGCCAACAGCACCTGCACGCTGCTCACAATATCTCCCAGCGGTGGCCGGTCAATATTATCTGCCGCAAAATATGCAGTCAGCTCGGTTCCCTTTCCGGGCGCAGATTGCAGCTCCAAGTGTCCGCCGCATTGCTGCGTAACCATATCGATAAAGGGAATTCCCATGCCTACCTTTCGGGTAGTACGGCTGGTAACAAAGGGGTCGCGCACCCGCTGCAGCATCTCGCTGTCCATACCCTTGCCGTCATCGCGAACGCTGAAAACAAAGTATCCCTGTTCATTTTCGCTGACAGTCAGCCAGATGTGACGGGCACCGGCAGCCACAGAATTTTGGGCTATATCCAAGATGTGTAATGCCAGCTCCCGCATTTTATTTATACCTTGCCAAAATGCCTGCCAGCTTATCGGTAGTCAGGCGTCCATGCGTATCATCGTTAATCTGCATAACCGGCGCCAACCCGCAGGCACCGATGCAGGCTACAGTTTCCAGAGTAAAGCGCAGGTCATCGGTCGTATGTCCGGCCTTAATACCCAGCTGCTTTTCCAAAGCCTGCAGAATTGTTTTGCCGCCACGCACATGGCAAGCAGTTCCCTGGCACACGCGGATAACGTTGCGTCCGCGCGGATTAAGATGGAACAATGAATAAAAGGTTACAACGCCGTAAATTTCGGAAATCGGCGTACCTGTTTTATCGGCAATATACTCCAGTACATCCTTAGGCAAATAGTTGTACAGGTTCTGCACTTCCTGCAGAATAGGAATCAACGGTCCTTTAACATCTGCGTATTTTTCCAGAATGACATCTATACGCTGCTTTTCCGGATTATCGCCACCGCAGCAGCTGCATTTACGCTCAAGACGGTTTTCACTATTGTTCATACTACCCCTCCTCTAAAGGATTTTTTGTAAACTTACTCACTCAGTATACCATTTTACAGATAATTGCACAATACTATTTGTGTAAATTTCGTTATATAGTATACTCTATTTATGCTATTCTTTATAAAAATCTGAAAATTGTCCCGCTAGGACACTGCGCATCCCTTTGCCTGCAAGTGCCAATTTCAGCTCTGCTATTGTTAATTTCTCTACCTTTAACAGGTTTTTCGGTCCCTGCACAAAATCATAAATATTGTGTGCATCGGAATCAGTAACAAACGGCAGATAGCCTGCCAGACGCTGCAGCTTCGACTGCAGCTTACGCTGCCAGCCTGCTGCAGAAATTTCGGCAGCAGCAAAGCCGAAGTCCGGCTCAATAAAACCAAGCTGTCCCAGAATGCTGTAGGAAGGACGGTCGATGTGAGCGGCAATGGTAAGGCCGCCCAAGGCTGCAACCTGCTGCACAATCTGCGCCGCTGTCAGCGACAGCGGTGCGTGCAGCAAACGCTGCTCCTCGCACACAAACTCGTCCTCGGCATCTACTACATACTGAGCACCGAAACGTTCGACATCATTCAGCATACCATTCATGTGCTCATCAACCAGCAGCTGCCAGCTCTGCAGCTGCTCCAGCGTATCAAACAGCGCCACAATATGCGCCTCTTCACTGCTTTCCACTTCCATACCGGGGAACACCTTCACGCCGTAGCGCTGCGCTGCCTCCAGCGCGGCCGGCACATTGGCACTGGCGTTATGATCGGTAATAGCAACAACGCCAATGCCATACTCGGCGGCACGCATCACGATGTGATGCGGTGTCATTTCTACCTCAGCACAGGGCGAAAGCAGCGTATGTACATGTAAATCCGCCAGAACTGTCTGCATTGCTTAGTCCTTCTTGCCAATACCCAATTCATACAGCTTGCCGATAACCTCAAAAGCAGGCTCCTCGGTTGCCGCAACAACAACATCATTCAGATTTGCCTTGTGCAGTGTATCCTCCGCAACCGGACCATCGCCTGCTACAATAACTGCCGCAAAGCCAATCAGGGAAGCAACAGCAGCAACATTCTGATGTCCCTGCATCGTTACCCAAACCATACCGGGCTGACCTTGGCCCATTGCATTACTCAATAAATCGGAAGCATAACCGCCTTCTACCTCTGCATATAAAGCGTCCTCGCTTACATCCTTAGTCAGAAGCTTCAAATCAAGCTTCTCAATCATCTCTTTAACCTTCATCGTTGTCTGCCTCCGTTTTATTTATTTCTGCCGGCTCATGATAAATAGGTATCTGCTTAGCCAGCTCCAGCATGCCCTGTGACAATTTATGTACACTGGCACGCAATTTAAAAATACAGTCTATCTCGTGCGCCTTGCCCTGCACGATATCCTCCGCCAAGCCCTGGCAGCTGGGTGCACCGCAGGCACCGCAGTCCAGACCGGGCAAGGAGCAGAGCACTTCTTCCATGCGCTCGAACTTTTTCATCGCTTCCATGATATCATCATCAAGCTGCATCATCGGACGCGCCACCAGCTTCTTGCGGTAAGCCTCCGAATGCGGGAAATCCTCCAGCACCATCGTGCGCGCCATCGCCTCACGCCTGTCCGCCGGCTCCTGCTCCCGCAGGCTTGCGATACGCCTGCGCAAATTGCATTCGGCCACGAACTTGTTTTCTGCTGCCAAAAGGCCGCCCAGACAGCCACCTTTGCAGGCACTGCATTCCACATAATCAAGCTGCGGCATTTTATTCATGGAAACCTGCTCCAGCAGGTCATACACATTATCAATGCCGTGAATTGCCAGACCATTGGTAATACCGGCGCTTTCAATTTCGCCGCCATATGTTCCCCAGGCCATGCCGTAGGAGGAACCGGTGCGCACATTCAGCTCATGCGTGCCGCCAAGATTCTTCAGCAGCAGTCCGTAAATCTCCGACAGGCTGAAGCTGCCGGTAAGCTCTGTATGATGCACATCTACCGACTGGCGGATGTTCGTTTCCTTGGACGGACAGGGCGAGATAAACCATACGCCTATCAGCTCCTTCGGCAGCTGCTTGCGCGCCGCCGCTTCACGCTTCACGTAAATTGCAGCAGCTTCTACCGGCGGCAGTACAGGCACCACCTGCTTAATCAGCTCGGGAAACTTTACCTGAATCAAACGCATAACTGCGGGGCAGGTAGATGAAATCAACGGCTTGCGTCCGTTGCTGTTCTTTTTTACATATTCTTCTATTTCAAGGGCGATATACTCCGAAGCCAGTGAAACATCAAAAATTTCATCAAAGCCTATATTATGCAGGCCCTGCCAAATGCTTTCCAACGGAATATTATCCGGGAACTGCGCATACAATGAAGGCGCAGGCAGCACAATATTATAAGCATAATCTGCCAACCCATCCAGCGTGTCGGTTTTTACGTTAAAGGCATGATAGGGACAGCCTGCAGCACAGGCACCGCAGTCAATGCAACGGTCTCCCAAAATCTCGGCCTTGCCGTTGCGTACGCGGATGGCCTCTGTCGGACACAGCTTGACGCAGGATACGCAGCCCTGACATTTATTCCGCTGCAATTCCACCGAATGGAAATATGTTGTTGGTTGAGGAGCCATTGCGTATCACCTCGTTTCCTAAAATCTCTTATAAATCCTCGCTCTGGTGCTTGAACAGCATCGTAATGCAGGTTCCTTCACCCACCTTGGACTGAATATCAAACTTATCGGAGCACTTTACCATATTAGGCAGGCCCATGCCGGCGCCAAAGCCCATCTGACGCACATAATCAGGCGCAGTAGACCAGCCCTCCTGCAAGGCCTTGTTGATATCAGGGATTCCGGGGCCGTGGTCGGTTACCGTAATCACCGTAGCATCCGGGAACACCTCGGCCGCTACATTGCCGCCGCCGGCATGAATGATAACATTCATTTCCGCCTCATAGGTGCCGATGGCAATACGGCGTACAATATCTGCCGGAATGCCTAGGCGCTGCAGCATCTTTTTTATTTTAGAAGAGGCTTCGCCTGCGCGTTCAAAATCTCCGCCAACGCAGTCAAAGGCTAATTTTACTGATTTACTGTCTGTCATTTTGCTTACTCCTTTTTGCTGCAGCCACGGATACCTGCTCCGTAAAGAATGCCGCAGGCTTCAAATAAGGTATAATCGGTAGCCAGAACCGGCAGATTATTTTCCGCCGCCGCTGCCACAATATCAGCATCAGGCACCTTTCCACGCACAAATACCAGCGCGCTCAGCTCCGTCATATCGGCGGTGCGCACTACCTGCATATTAGTCAGTCCCGTGCACAGCAAGGTATTGCTTTTGGTAAAGGCCAGAACATCGCTCATCATGTCACTGCCGCAGCAGGACTCAATTTGGCGGTGCATCAGCTCGCTGCCGGTCAGAACCTTGGCCTGCAGCAGCTTTTGTACATTATACAAATCCATACACATAGCCCCTTCCTCCATTTATTACAGCTTTTATCTAAGCAAAATATCTGTTTTTTGCCAGACTTGATTACATTTATTGTACACTTTAATACGCAAGATGTAAATAAATAGTATAGCATAACTATGTAAAAAAGAAGACCGGCCCACAGGACCAGCCTTCAAACTTCACTATAAAAGCTGCATGCTTTAACCCGCAATGCCGGCCAAAGCCTGCTGCAAATCCGCCAGCAAATCTTCCTTATCCTCCAAACCGCAGGACAGACGAACCAAGCCTGCAGGAATACCGGCCACCGCCAGCTGCTCATCCGTCATCTGACGATGCGTTGTAGTTGCCGGGTTCAGGCAGCAGGTACGCGCGTCGGCAACATGTGTTTCGATTGCCGCAAGCTGCAAGCGCTTCATGAATTCTTCCGCCGCCTTGCGTCCTCCCTTCAGGTTGAAGGAAACTACGCCGCAGCCGCCGTTGCCAAGATATTTTTGCGCCAAAGCATAGTATTTATTGGATGGAAGTCCGGGGTAGTTGACATATTCCACCTGCGGCTGCTGCTCCAAAAATTCCGCTATAGCCTGAGCGTTTTCTACATGGCGCGGCATACGCACATGCAACGATTCCAGGCCAAGATTCAGGATGAACGCGCTTTGCGGTGATTGCACAGCGCCGAAATCACGCATCAGCTGCGCCGTTGCTTTGGTAATAAACGCACCCTCCTTGCCAAACTTTTCGGCGTAGGTAATACCGTGATAGGATTCATCCGGTGCGCACAGACCGGGGAACTTGTCGGCATGCGCCAGCCAGTCGAACTTGCCGCCGTCGATAATCGCACCGCCAAGGCAGGCAGCATGTCCATCCATATACTTCGTGGTCGAATGCGTTACGATGTCTGCGCCCCATTCCAGCGGACGGCAGTTAATCGGTGTCGGGAAGGTGTTGTCCACGATCAAAGGCACACCATGACGATGCGCTGCATTGGCAAATTTTTCAATATCCAGCACCGTCAGCGCAGGATTAGCAATAATTTCGCCAAACACTGCCTTGGTGTTGTCCTGAAAAGCAGCGTCCAGCTCCTCGTCCGTAGCATCGGGCGAAACAAAGGTCGCTGTTACACCCATCTTTGCCAGTGTTACATCAATCAGATTATAGCTGCCGCCGTAAATCGAAGAAGAAGCAACAATATGGCTGCCCGCCTCGCAGATGTTGAACAGGGCAAAGAAGTTCGCTGCCTGTCCGGAGGAAGTGAGCATTGCTGCAGCGCCGCCCTCCAGCTCCGCAATCTTAGCTGCTACGAAATCGCAGGTCGGGTTTTGCAGGCGGGAGTAAAAATAGCCTGTAGCCTCCAGGTCGAACAGCTTGCCCATCGCCTCGCTTGTATCGTACTTAAATGTAGTGGATTGGATAATAGGAATCTGGCGCGGTTCGCCGTTGCCCGGTTTATAACCACCTATTAAACATTTGGTATTGATTTTAAAATCACTCATTTTCTATCGCTCCTTTAACAATTTATCATTGTATTATTGATTGGCAGGAATTGCTGCACCCATGCGCTGCAGCTGCAAAAGAATTTTGTTATATTCGCCCAAAGCCTTATCCAACTTATTACCGCTCGCCGGTGCCAGCTCGTGCAAATCATACGGCGTATCCTGGTAAACAATGTTCAGCCAGTTCATATAGAACAGATGCGCGTAACTGCGCCATTTAAAAACCGGTTCCTGCGTTGTATCGCCATCTGGGAAGTAGAACTCCGGCAAATCAATCGGCAAATTCTTTTTCTTATCGCGGAAATATTCATTAGCCAAGGTATAGCGATCATACTCAAAATGACCTAAAACGAAAATGCGGCGCAAATCTTTGGTAGCGCAGATATTGATACCGTTTTCTACCGAACGGGACAGCACCTGCAGAGCCTTGCAGGCATCAATCGCATCATCATCAACAGCAGTATGGCGTGACTGCGGAATAAAATATCTGTCATCAAAGCCACGCAGCAGCGGATGATTCTTCACTGTCAGGCCATAGGGGAAGATGCCAAACATTTTCGCCGGCAAAATCGTCTTGTTAACACCATAATAATGGTACAAGGCAGCCTGCGCGCCCCAACAAAGCGTCATCGTGGAATAACAGTGATATTCTGCCCAGTCCAGATAAGCTTCGATTTCCTTCCAGTAATCAACAGCCTCAAAGGGAATGGTTTCTACAGGCGCACCTGTCATCAGGAAGGCATCGTAATAGCGGTCCTTAACATCATCAAACTCCAGATAAGCGCGGTCAAGATACGAATTATCTGTATGAGTAGTTTCACGGCTCACAGTACGGCAGAAATCAACTTCTATCTGCAGCGGAGAATTGCCCAAAAGGCGCAGCAGCTGAATTTCCGTCGGCTTCTTCAGCGGCATCAGGTTCAGCACGCACACCTTCAGCGGACGAATACGCTGCGTTGTCGCACGCTGCTCTGTCATGGTAAAAATTCCTTCCTCCTGCAGTTGGCAGATAGCGGATAAATGGTCATTGATTTTAATCGGCATTGTTTGTTCCTCCTACATTTCCTAACTTAGATTTTCGACTTGTTACAGGAGGATGAGCAATAAAAAAGCTTCCGTTCCTGTAAAAATACAGGGACGAAAGCGTTGCTTCGTGATACCACCCTAATTCATCCATATGTCACCACACGGACCTCATCAAGTACGCAGGGATTGTTTACCCTTTAATACTCCAGCACTGTAACGGGTGCACCCGGACGGCCTAAATGCATGCATCTCAGCCCATCGGCTCCAAGACCATCTTCAATGTCACCACCTGCTACCTCTTTCACCATCACGAAGGCTCTCTTTGCCAGGCTCGTACATTTACTCTTCTCTTCATTGCCCGTTATTAAGTTATGTACATGATAATACAGTAATTCTTTGTAATTGTCAACAAAAAGTTGCAGTTTTCTCGTAAAAAAAGGAGATGTCAGAGATTTTGTAAAGCAGGTTACAGAAATTGCAGGAAAATGTTGGTAGTAGCAAAAAGCACCGACATCTACAGTAGCAATTGTATGGCCGATTTTATTTTTGTTATTTTTAGAATTTTCTCTTGACTTTGTTTTCCCTTTTCTTTATACTTAGCTTAGCTTCAAATTTACAACAAAATAAGCAGTGCCTATCGGCTTACGTCGGTAGTAATTTAGCAGTACCTATGGTATCCGAACTTTCGGATGCTATGTGTACTGCTTTTTTGTTTGGCAGCTTATGTTGTATTTTGCCGGAGCAAATATTATAATTAAAGGAGGAAACTATGACCAAAAAACTATCCGAAAGCAGTCTCCTGCTGACACAGGAAGAGCTGCAAAAGCACATCTTAGGCATGACCTTGTTCAACGACTTGCTTGCCAGAGCTGTTTTAGAGGACAAAGAGGCCTGTGAGCACATTCTGCGTATCCTTACCGGTATCAAAACACTGGTAATCAAAAAGAACAAAACGCAATATGTCATCAGCAAGCTCTCCTCGCACAACATCATTATGGATGTACTCGCTGAAGATGCCAACAACAAGCTTTATGAAATTGAAATTCAGAAGGCAGATGGTGGTATTGCACACGAAAAACGGATGCTTTATTACGCATCAACTATCATCAATGAATACTTTTTTAAAGGTGATCAAACTTATGCATCTGTACCCGAACTGCACATTTTTTATATCAGCCAGACAGATATCTGGAAGCTTGGTAAAACCTGCTACCCTATTTTAAAGTTTTTAGGCGATACCACTACTCCTTACAACGATGGCCTGCATATGTGCTATATCAACGCAGAGGTTAACGATAGCAGCGATATTGCACAACTTATGCAATATTTTTCTACCGCCGCCGCAGATGATTTTAGCCAGGGAAAACTTTCACAATGCATTAATAATCTCAAAACCACAAAGGAGGGACTCACAACTATGGATAATTTCAGCAAGCAAATTTATGAAGCTGGCATTAATGATGGAAGAGCTGAAGGTTTGGCTGAAGGCAAAGCTGAAAGCATCAAAAATCTTATGTCTACAATGAATGTCTCCATTGACCAAGCCATGGATATTTTAAAAACTCCGCCTGAAGAACGTCAGTACTTTAAGGACCTGTTAGCTAAGGAGCAGTAGGCTCCGCCTACCTAAAAAACAGGCCTGTCACAAAAGGACAATGTCGATTTGCTGACGCCAGAAAATCCATTAGTTGGCTGTAGCTTATATTTTTATACCAGGACCGCTATCCGGTCCTGATTTTTTTCATATACGGCAGATTGAAAGCTTACTGCAGTACACAAAAATTCAGCACACACAGTATCACCTGTATGATAAGCATTATTATTGTTTTCAGAATTTTCACTTGATTTTATTTACTATTTTCTTTATACTTAGCTTAGCTTCACACTTACAACAAAATAAACAGTGCCTATCGGCTTACGTCGGTAGTAATTTAGCAGTACTTATGGTATCCGAAACTTCCGGATGCTATGTGTACTGCTTTTTTGTTCAGCACCTTATGTTGTATTTTGCCGGAGCAAATATTATAATTAAAGGAGAGAAAACAGTATGCCGGCCATTTCAATGTTTTATGGTATTATTATCAAGATGTACAACAACGGCGAACACAATCCGCCTCATTTCCATGCATCATATCAAGGATATTATGCTACCTTCAATCTTGATGGTGAGCTAATTGAAGGAGATATGCCAAAAAGACAGATTAAATTTATAGCAGCCTGGACAGAAATTCACAAAGATGAGTTAATAGCCAATTGGGAACTGGCTATTAACGAAGAACCATTATACAAAATCGAACCATTGCGTTAAAAGGAGTGACCACGATTATGAAAACGCCAGTATGGGTAGTTACCAACGTACAACCGCAAAAAGATTATACGCTGATCCTAACCTTTGCCAGCGGAGAAAAGAAGCTTTTTGATGCTCGCCCACTTCTTGCCAAAGCAATCTACAAGCCATTGAATAATCTCAGTTTTTTCCTGACAGCTAAGGCTGATTGTGGTTCCGTAGCCTGGAGCGATGAAATTGATATTGCACCGGAATATTTATACGAGTGCAGCCTTCCTTTGCAGGTTATTTAAGCTGCTACTTAATTTTACTAATGTAATATTAGCAGGGATGGACTTACAACTGCAGCAGACTCAACCAATCCCAAAAGCGCCTGCCATCCGGCAAGCGCTTTTTCTGTTGCACTATTTTTTGCAATTGATGCTTACACTACGGTATTAGATTTTTTGCAAAGTAAAGAGTTATTACAATTGGATTTCAAATCTATAATTGTAATGACGTACACCACCCATTTCTAATTTATATCGCTCATCTCCACGCGATAAATCAAGTCCTCTAATCAATGTATGCTCCTGTAAATATTTTATACTTTCACTAATCATCAATTTTCCAGGAGCATAGGATCCATATTTGCTATCAATAGCTACATAAGGAAAAACTATTTCATTGTAGTTTGTAGCAAAGCCTGTCATAAATGCCACTAATCTGTTATTTAAGAAGAAACAAAACGTATAATGTGAAGCCATATTTTTCATAGCCCATACTAAAGCGGAGAAATAGCGATGCTTAATATATGGAATAAAATCCATACGGAGATTTTTTCGTTCCGACTCACGTTTTGTATATATCTTCATAGCCTCAGATAATAACGCTTTATCTGTAAACGGTCCTTGGATAACCTTAAGACTCATATCAAGCTCATTCCTACGAACCTTGCTATATGCTTTATGTAGGTTAGAACGCGCGTTGCGTGATAAACCTTTTTCATATTCTTCATAATTATCATTGAAAGGAACTTTTACGCATACACGCTCTTCCTCTGCTTTTACCGGGAAAACAGCATCTGCATCGGCTTCAGCCATACCTTTTAAAAAATTAAAAAGCTTTGAGCGTTCATTAATCATACGTAATTCCAACGTTTTGCCGGGAAACATGCTCTTCAATGCGGAAAAAGCATTCTCAAATTGCTTTGTCGTAATTGCTGCATCATATAACAAATCCAGATGACCGGCACCACTAATGTTGTCTCCAAAAAGATGTAGCTTATTTTTCTTCAAATATAGTGGAAACAATACCAAAGGTTTTTTCTCTTCTTCATATACTAAAAAATAATTCTTTTGGAACATTGAAGAAGGTTTTACCTTGATGTACTTATATATCTGCTCATTATATTCCCATGAAGAATACGGAAACAAGTAGGAATTATCGGCATACAATTTCTGCCAAATTTGCTTTAATGCAGGATCATCCCACTTATACATTGTCAACATATTTCATTCACTCCTAAAATTGAGGTGCACCAAGCCAGTTAATTGCTGATATAAAGCTTTTCTAAATCCATTATAAGCATTAAATGCACCATACTACTTTCAAACTGCTTATATTATAACATTAAGCAGGCTTTGAGTAAATCAAAGCATCAAAGTTCTTCTTGTGCCTTATAGATTTTCAATAGTATTCTTACATAATTGCATAGCGTGAACAATACTCAAGCATTTCGACAAATCTAAGCACATCTATATTAGCATAGATCTTATGAAAATTGACTCAATAGTAGTTTTCTGCTATGATAAGTATGTTTCAAACTAAGCGAATATTGGTCTGTAAAGGAGTCTTGATATTATGAGCTACATTGATACAACATATATTATAACCGCTGTCATCTTTTACCTGTTTTCCTATATTTACTATCTTAAGATTTCACACGGATTAGGCAATAAAGCTACCTATCTGCAACTGCGACGTTTTATTCCCTGTGCCATTTTATCGGTGCTGCCTGCTGCTTTAGCCGGCTTACCCTTAACCTCACCTTTATTCGTCATCCCAACGATTATAGCTATTCTTTGGATTGTTACATACCCAACTCTTTACTTCATCAGCAATCACAAGGTATCTTCTGACTTTGAATTTCACTTTGAAGCAGTCTTCGGCCTTTATTTCATCGCCTGGATTTCTTCTTTGGGAATTATCATGCAACAGATTAGCTGGCTTGCTATTCCTGCCACTATCCTTATTACTGTTGCAGAATTAATTATGCTTTCTATTCCTGTAGCACAACTAATTTACTATGGTCTTTACAAAGCCTGTATCAACGAAAACGGTATGGAAATGATTCAGGAAACTCACTACAATGAAATCATTGAATTCATTAAATCCATGCCTCTTGTGCTTAACATCGTTACTTTCCTTGGCAGCATTTGCGTCACAGCCGCAGCTCTCTTCGTAAATTATCAGGAAATGATAATCCAAAAGAATACCCCTATCGTTAATCTCGCAATAATTGTTGCTATAGCAATCTTTTTATCTACCTATCTTTGGAAGAAAAAGCATGGCGTTTTTATCCGCACAGCTATTGTAGAATTTTATTTGGATGTAAAAGAATATCTGGCAACTAATCTGCAATACAGCCAAAATATGCAGGAACGCATCAGTAAATTACAGGTTACGCCATTAAATAAAGACGATAAACCGCACACTATTCTTTTGGTTATCGGTGAATCGGAATCACGCGACTATATGAAAGCCTTCAATAAAGAGTACAAATACAACACTACTCCCTGGCTAGACAAAATGGCGCAAAGCAAGAACTTTATCCTTTTTCCTAACGCTTTCTCTATATACGCAAATACCGTTATCGCTGTTTCTAATGCACTTACAGAAATAAATCAGTATAATGACAAAAAGTTTTACGAATCATGCTCTGTTGTTGATATAGCACATGCAGCAGGCTATAAAGTCCATTGGTACAGCAATCAGGGACACCTCGGCTGTGCCGATACACCTGTTACTTTAATTGCCAATACCGCAGATGTTGCTAAATGGACTAAGCAGGAGCTTAACCAAGTTCAATATGACGAATCTCTTCTGCCTTACCTTGATGAATTGAATCCGGAAAAAAATAATTTTCTCATTGTACATTTAAAAGGTAATCATTTCAATTTCCTTAACCGCTTCCCTGAAAGCTTCACCAAGTTCGGCACTCCCGGTAAATATGACCTGGAAGTAAATTATGCAGATTCCATAGCCTATACTGATTATATTTTGGAGCAAATTTTTAACCACGCTAAGGATAAACTGAACCTGCAAGCAATGGTCTATTTTTCTGATCATGCTACTGTTCCAGACAAAAGACGCTCGCCAAACTTTGAAGGTCTGGCAAGCGTAAGAATCCCGTTTTTCACTTATTTTGCAGACGAATATATCGCACAGCACAAAGAAGTATATGATACTCTAAAGAAACACGCAAACCTTTATTGGACTAATGACTTAGCCTATGAGCTACTATGCAGCATATTTGATATTAAATCGAATCGTTTTGACGAAACTAATTCACTGGCATCTGAAAAGTTTAAGTATAAACGCGAAGATTTAAGAACAAATTGCGGACAATCGAAAATATAGCAAACAAAGAGGTCAGCTATGCTGACCTCTTTACTTATCTATTCCCATACATCTTCTCATAATAATTCTGATACTCGCCATTAATGATATCCTGCCACCACTTTTGGTTTTCAAGATACCATTTAACGGTCTTTTTAATACCGTCAGCAAACTTCGTTTCCGGCAGCCAGCCAAGCTCATTATGAATCTTCGTCGGATCGATTGCGTAACGCATATCATGACCTTTGCGGTCGGTTACGTGCGTAATCAGGCTCTCAGATTTGCCTAATTCTTTGCAAATCAGCTTTACAATATCAATATTGCGCATCTCGTTATGACCGCCGATATTATATACCTCGCCTACTCTGCCTTTATGTATAATCAAGTCAATAGCCTTGCAGTGATCCTCAACATAAAGCCAATCGCGCACATTCAAGCCTTCGCCATACACAGGCAAGGGCTTATCTGCCAAAGCATTCGCAAGCATCAGCGGAATCAGCTTTTCCGGAAACTGATAAGGGCCATAATTATTGCTGCAGCGCGAAATTGATACCGGCAAGCCATATGTTCTGTGATATGCCATGACAAGCAAATCTGCGCTTGCCTTGGAACTGCTGTAAGGCGAACTCGGCCTGATTAAAGCGCTTTCTGAAAAAGGCTTGGCATCATCAGCAAACGTCAAATCACCGTATACTTCGTCCGTAGATATCTGGTGATAACGCCTGATGCCATATTTACAGCAGGCATCCATCAAGGTTGCTGCCCCCATGATATTAGTCTGCAAGAAAACGCCTGGGTTTTCAATACTGCGGTCTACATGTGATTCTGCAGCAAAGTTCACCAGGATATCGGGATGTTCTTCCTCAAAAAGCTTGTCTACAGCTTCTCTGTCGCAGATATCTGCCTGCAAAAAGCGAAAGTTAGGCACATCCATTATTGGTACTAATGTAGACAAGTTGCCTGCATAAGTCAGCTTATCCAAACAAATAATGCGATAGTCCGGATGTTTTGCCAGCATGTAAAATATAAAATTACTTCCGATAAAACCGGCACCGCCGGTTACGACAATGTTAATAAGAACGCCTCCAGTAGGAAAATATGGTTAGAAAATGTCGTTTATTCTCTTAATTTACATATATATTCCCCAGCATTTCCTCATATCCTTCTCTATATCCAAAAGCTTCCATCTTCTGAAACAGAACAATATCAGGTTTATATCTGTCAAGCATATAAGCTATATCAATTTTTCCCTTTTCCTTATGTAAATCACGTGAATGACTATACACTATCATATGTACATCCTGCAAAAGATATTTTTTTAACAACCGGAACATGAATCTTCTAAAACAAGGAAAGTACGATTGTTATTTACTTTTTCATTAATAATAATATCTTCACCATACTGCCCATATTCGCCCAAGTCTTTGCTAAGCTTTCCATGCGTAAAATCCTTATCTCTGCTATCTGTTACATAAAATTCATCTGTAAAGCTGTCACTCCACGGATAGTAACGTACATCTTCTTTTGTTTCCAAACTTGCATCACGATAATAAATACCAGCCTTAGAAACAACCTTTACTTGCTTCACCGGTGCATCAATATTATTGGCATAACCAACCTGACGAAGGAACTTTTTTGCAGCTAAATAACCTGCCGGATCAGTCCAATGATAATCACCCGAATGATACATATTCTTGCGTTCAGTCAAAGAGTAGCTAGTACACTCTTTACCTAAAAAGCATAAATAAAATTTCTCCTGGCAGATATTTTCCGTTTACCGTATATTATAGATTCTAAAATTAAAGTTTTTACCAAACGTGCCTGGCAAAGAATTTATAGAATTTATAATAAACCCATAGAACTTTTTTTGACGTTAGCAGCTACAATAGCAAATCTCTAAATCATCTAACATAATTCTCCGCATCCTTCAAAAAACTTATCGCTATCATAACTATCACGACACCTATAGGCAAGGCAGCAATTATGCTTACACTCTGCAAATTACTCATAGAGCTTTCTGCGAAAAGCAACGCTATCGGCAGCAATATCAGTAAAATACACCACATTAACTGAATTACTTTGCTCGGCATCTCATCCTCGCCTAACTTATGATAGCTATAGCAGGAAGCCGTTAAAGCAATGGTATCAAATGATGTAGCATAAAACGCTATCATAGTAAATAAAACTACAAACATAATACCTTTTGCACATGGTAAAGTATTAATGATTGCTACAATCATACTATATAAATCGCCACTACCGGCATACATAGCTATAAAATCGGCACTGCCCATAACTTGCATTCCCATAGAATAATTTCCCAAAACTATAAAGCTGATTAATGTAGATCCTACACCAAAAGCATATCCTCCTAAAATAGTCTGACGCACTGTTCTGCCACGTGAAATATTGCCTATAAAAAAAGGAGCTGCCACGCACCAAACCATCCAATAAGCCCAATAGTAAATAGTCCAGTTCTGAGGAAAATTGTTAGTTCTTAGCGGATCACTATACGTAGCTAACTCTATAAAGTTTTGTATCATTTTGCCGAAGGAAGAAAAACCTGTTTCGATAATATATCTCGTTTCTCCAGAGAAAAGTAAAACAAAGCCCAGTAAAGCAAAAAACATATAGAAGCAAGCTTTAGCCAAAAAACTTATACCTTTAAATCCATGTAATAATGAGTAAGTGTATACAAAGCATGTAATCAGAAGAATAATTATATTAATAGCTGTTCTGCTAAGCTCAACTGCAAATAAATTATCAATTATCGCAGCCATCAGAGGAGTAGCCACACTAAATGTTGTAGCTGTACCGGCCAACAAAGCAAAAACTGCCAGCAAATCAATCAGTCTGCCTATAAATCCGTCAGTATACTTACCTAATAAAGCTCTGCAGGCTTCAGAATATTTCTGGCGTTTTCTTTTTCTGACATGGAGCATAAACCCGAATGATACTGCCAAAACCAAATAGAACGCCCAGGGAATAAAACTCCAATGAAACAAAGGAAATACGCCTGCCCATTCCTGTATTGAGCCAAGCTCTTTTATATGAGGATCACTTGCATAAAGCACCCATTCAGAAAAGGAATAAAACAAAATATCCGCTGCTAAGCCACAAGTAAACATCATTGAGCCCCAGCTTAAAAATGAATACTTCGGCTTCTCTCCTTTATTTCCTAATACAATATCGCCATATTTAGAAGCAGCTAAATAAAGTGATAAAACAAAAATTCCCAAACCAATAATTAAATAGTAAACGCCAAATACATCACCAAAGAAATATCTAATCTTCCCTAAAAAAAGATTAGATTGCTCAGGCATAACAAAGAACAAAACGCATAAGAATAATATGATACTTAGCGGCAACAAAGTTATCAGCCAATCAATTTTTCCATTGGTAATTCGTCCCATCTAGTGCTCCTCCAAATATTTTCTGTAGTAGGGATCTAACGCAGCCAGTTCCCGCAAATTATCAATTTCCACAATATCTTCTTTAGATATCGGGTAAATACCAAGTTTATATTCCTCAGGATAGCAAAACATAGCCACATCATCCCAATAAATCTGACGGTTTTTGCGTTCTTCAAACTCTATTTCCAAATGTCTTTTTAATTTTTTACCATCATTTGCATTCCAACGAGAAACGCTATAAAGTTGCCACCCCTTTTTTCCACCGTTTCTGCTGCATGATGTTACAACACCATTTTCGACCGTTTGTAACCATTCATCAGTTTTTTCATCAGTCCATACACTACAGTAGCCGGAGTAATCAAAATCAGCAGAAAGAATTTCGGGATTATAAATTATCTGGTCTCCGTCCATTATGATTGCATTTTCTATATAGTCTCTTGCAACATATAAAGATGCAATATTATTACATTCAGCATAATAAGGATTATCTATGAGAACTAAGCCCGGATTATCTTTCTCCAGGCTCAAAAACTGCTCTTTCATATAACCAACAACTACATATATCTCAAAAATTCCATTCTTATGCAAAGCAGAAATAGCAGTATCAATCATTCTGGCACCATTCACTTTTATAAGTGGTTTAGGAGTTGTTAGTGTAACCGGACTCAATCTATTACCTAATCCGGCAGCCATTATAATCGCTCTTTCAATCTTTGACATCTTCCCACCTCATCAGTTAATTAAATTCATTTGGACGATATCAAAGAAATCTTTAGCATACTGATATTGCCTATAGGCATATTCACAAAACTTTACACCCAATTTTTCTTTATATTCGCACCAATTGCTCCACAGTAATCCACAAACGGCTATATAGCAGTAGATTTTTATTCTTATTTCTTTAGGACAATAACCGTCAAAATAAATATCAATTAAGCTATCCACCTGATCCTTATCATACAAAGAGTATATAGCAAACATCGCTATATCCACATGAGGATCCTGCATTGCTGCATACTCCCAATCAATAAGTTTAACGCTGCCATCGCTCAAAATAAGAAAATTATCCGGTACTGCGTCTATATGCGTTAAGCAATACTCTTCTTTATACTCATTTATATACTGCTGTAAAGAAAATACTCTACTCTTTGTTTCTGCATAATCACTATACCCGGAAGGCGTGCCTTGCCAAAGCGATTCATAAAATTCAATCTGAGCAAAAAGATCAAATTCATGCTCAACCTGCAATTTCATTTCATGAAATTCTCTCAATCGTTCCAAACAACATTTTACATCCATTTTATTATGAGCATCGCACACTCTGGCATTGCGATAAAATTCTGTTATTTTATAGCCATTTACAGGATTTATATACAAAACCCTGTCAGATAAATCTTTTCCGGCAATTGCACGATAAACAGAAGCCTCTTCCTTACGATTAATCAGTTTATCCGTTCCTTCACCGGGAATACGCATTATATATTTTTTACCACGGCATTGAAAATAAAAAGACCGATTAGTCATTCCCTTTTTCATAAGATGAATATCAGTTATGTTAACAATATCTTCATTGAATACTTTAGAAATACACAATAACGCATTTAAATTATTTGCAGCCTTAATACTATTTTTGTCTATCGAACTTTGTATATTCATAGCAACTAAAAATTCACTCCGATTTTTTTGGCATGTGTTTTGCGCTTTTCAACAGGCGGCAATTGCATATAATCACTCCCATAAGTAGCTTCCAAAAGTCTATCAGGTTTATTCGGAATATAGAAAGAATAACCTTCAAATACATTTTCGGCAAGTTTTACAGGTAAAATCTCGTCCACAGTATTAGGATAAACATACCCTACATCAGCAGCATAAGAAAAGAATTGACATTTGTCGGCAGTGTATTCATCGCGATGCTCTATCAAATACAGGCGTTTCTTTTCTATAGCACGCATTGAAGCAAAACAGAAAACATTGGCATACAAACCGGCAAAAATTCTTTTCAAACTTCCCTTGGGATATTTATTTTTTTCATCCTTAGTTGTTCTTGACCACTGCAGTTTTTTTATAACTTCTTCAGATTCATAATAATCATAAGGAAAAATATCAACAAAAATACCATGATGATACTTTTCATTACCGGTTTCACCGGTTTCAACAAGTAAAGTCCCATTTTTGCGAATTTTTGCCCAAGACAGCGGGTACTCTTTATCAGTATCCTGAGTCTGCAAAAACATGTCTTCAGGTAATTTTTCCTGAGCTATTTTTAAAAATTTCTCGTAATCTGCTCTAGGCATAGATACATCACTATCATCATCCCAAGGAATAAACCCTTTGTGACGTACTGCACCTAAAAGAGTTCCTGCTTCCAGCCAGTATGTGAGATTATTTTCTACACAGATTTTGTGTATTTCCTGTAATATCTCAAGCATAACTTTTTGAGCTGCTGCAATAGTCTTATCCTCGTTAAACAAAATGCTCCCCCTATATTTCCTTTATATTTTTACTATATTTTTAATCAAATTCTCATGGCTATAAGCCTCATTAGCCTCAATCAACCCTTGCTTATACTGCCCATGCTTCTCCGGATAACTGTTAACAAATGCTTCCAGCTGCTCAGTAAATGCAGCAACGCTATCCAAGGCGACAGCCTCACCAACATTATATGCCTGCAAAACCTCCGGATTCATTTCCGGTGACTGCAAAATCGGCTTGTAAAAGCCAATAGCAGTAAACAGCATAGCACTCCAATGATAACGATAACGCTCTGCAGCATAAGGCGCTATTATAACATCAACCCCAAGCAATGCCTTCTGCCACTCTTCACCGATCAAATTTTTATGCCAAAACTCTATCCCCGGAACATCCCTGTATTCACTGATAATCTTCTCAAACTCTTCACTATCTTCCGTACGCGCTGTTGCTCCCTGCATAATAAGTTTTACAGGAACAGTAAACTTAGCCTGCTTAAATGCATCTAAAAAGAATCGTACATTCTTTTCACGACGATACTGACCAAAAAAGCCCAATGTCAATGGCTCCGTATAAGTCAAATTTTTATCTACAGGCAAATCCTGCGGTTTAAATACAGGTGGAGCAATAAGGTCAACATTTTTCAAGCCATCATTTACAAAATCATTGCGCAAAGTAATGACTTTCAAATGAATATTAGGATAACGCTCACAACGTTTTGCCTGTTTCACAAAGTTAGCTTTTTCCTGAGGATTAATACCATGGAAAATAATATATACCGGTATCTTGCTGTTTTTTAAATCTGTATCTAAAATTGCACGCAGATATCTATAGGTTGCTGTAGGAATAATGATAGCATAATAATTATTTTCAATGCTTTTTTTATAAGCAGAATTAAACCACTTCCTGCGTCTACTTTCACGCTTTACAGATAACCACAGCTTTTGAAACTTATTGGCACCTGCATAAGTTACAACCTCTCCACCTTCAAGGTAATCAACCTTAGCATTGTATTTTATTTTAAACGGAAAGTTTTCCGGCACCAGCATCACCGGTTCATGCCCTTGGTTATTCAGCTCATCAACCAAGATACGGTCAAACTCAACCTCATGACCTGCCGGCATAATAATACTTTCTAAAATCGCTATTTTCATTTTCCTTTACCTCTTTGCAAATCTATAAGCTTAATATATTTAGTCAAGGTATACATAAAATGATATACAGATAAGGTTATTCCTAATCTACCATCAAGAATACCTTTTTTTAGTAACAACATCTGAATAAATGAAAAAAAAGCATGACCATATGCGGTGAAATAGCCTACTTTCTTCCCGTTTTCGTGAGCATTCTGCGCCCAGATAGTCGTATATTGGTTAAACTTATTAAAATACTGCTGCCATCCGGTATACGTATAATGTTCAATATAACCGTCCAACACCTTTAATTCATCCTTGCACATCGGCTTTTCATGTACTTTATTAACCCAATGCACATTTTTAGTCTTAAACAAGCGCGGTACAAAATCAGGCTTTAAAACACCATAATTAAATTCCTGCCCAAAAGCTACAGATTTGCGTTTTATTGAATACTGGCATGTTTTATCATTCCCAACAGCATTCTTTACGGAAGCTAAAAGTTCATCATTCATTCTTTCATCTGCATCAAGATACAGCACCCATTCAGTTTCTACATGCTGCAAGGCAAAATTGCGCTGCGCCGCAAAGTCATTGTCCCAAGCACGATAAACAACCTTTGCGCCATTCTCCTCTGCTAATTGAACTGTTTTATCCGTACTGCCGGAATCAACAATCAGCACCTCTGCTGCAACTTTCTTGGCATTCTGCACAACATCAGCTATATTTTTTTCTTCGTTTTTTGTTAAAACAACTACAGTAACTTTACTCATTTTTATTTTCCTCATATTGGATTTTTTATCTGAATATCTCATATCAGCAAATAGCAATCTTCCTGCTAAACACTCACGCTAGTAGGTATATTATACCATATTTTTCATTCACAAGTTGACTATGATTATAAAAACTCTATTTAGTAATTATCAAGAAACTGCATCCGAAAACCGATTGCAAAAAATCACTTTTCGTTTTTACCAATCAAATATTAAGAACTACTACAAGTGAAAAAGTTTCATCTGTCTACCCATTCGTCAAAAAAAATGTAATTTATTGCACTTTTTCCTACGAAAAAATGCAATTTTTGACATTTTCCCTAACGAATATCATACGCGTACATTATTCTACTATACAACTACATTTAAAGTGCAAAATAAGGAGCAGCTTGCGCCGCTCCCTATCTATTCTTCATACTTCTTTATCCTGCGCTGCAGCAAAATAAGACGCAGCGACAAAACAACAGCACTGCAGATTACGCCGATATCAAGGCTCTGCCAATAAGCAAAGGCACCATTATTGAACTTGTAATCCAAAAGCAGGCCCACCGGCAGGCAAATTGCCCAATAGGCCAGCATGCTGCACCAAAATGTAGCATTAACATCCTTATAGCCACGCAAAATTCCCTGTATCGGCGCCGCGACTGCGTCGCCTCCCTGCCACATAATAGCGTAGATAATAAACACCTTTACCAGCTCAATAACATGCGGATTCGTTGTATAAATGAGCGCAATATACTCACGCGTCACCAGCTCCAGCGCCATGTAAACCATAGCAATAAAAAGGCTCATCTCCAGTCCCAATGCCGTGTAATCGCGCGCCCCCTGATAGTTTTTCGCACCATATTCAACGCCCACCACAATCGTCAGCGCCAGCGAGAAGCTCATGGGGAACATGTAAATGAGCGAGGAGAAATTGAGTGCCGCCTGATGCGCAGCAATCACCTCTGTGCCGAATTTGGCAATGAAAAGCGCCACAACGCCAAAGATGCTTGTTTCCATAAAAATAGCCACACCCATAGGCACACCAATGCGCAGATATTCTGCCACCAGATGCTTAACAGGGCGCACCAAGCCCAGCACATCATACTGCTTGAACGGTTGCAGCTTCGTCACCACCACCGCGAACATCACCAAAAGCAGCCAAAAGGTGATGCCCGTTGCTACGCCGGCGCCAATGCCGCCCAGGCGCGGTAAGCCCAGCTTGCCGAAAATCAGCACATAGTTCAGGAAGGCGTTGACAGGCAGCGCCAAAAGATAAATCTTCATCGACAGCTTGGTATAGCCAAGTGTATCAACAAGACTGCGCAGCGGCGTGATGAGGAAGAACGGCAACACGCCTATGCCAAGACCGACCATATACCACAGCGCAATGTGATAAACCTCCGGTGCCAAGCTCATGCCCTGCAAAAACGGCGGCAGAAAGATAACACCGCCGACAATTATCAGCACAGAAAAGGCTACAGCCAACAGCATACCATGGCGTACTACCGTAGAGATTTTTTCTTTTTCGCCTGCACCCAAAAGGTTGGCAATCAAAGGCATCGCCGCCAGCAAAATGCCTGCAAAGCAGGTCTGTACCGGCATCCAGATATTACCGCCGATGGCAGCGCCGGCCAAATCCGCATCGCCAGCCTGCCCGGACATACTGGCATCAAAAAAGTTCATGCCCATAATCGCAATCTGCGTGCCGATAATCGGCAACATAACGCTCAGCAGACGCTTAACCTTATCCTTATAATCCTTGTGTAAAATTTTTAGCATATCCTTACTCCCATTTTCCCTAATATAACAAAAGCCACACGGCTGCAAACACAGTCGTGTGGCGAAAAGATGACTATTGAATCAGAAAAAATCCACAACAATTTTTCAGATTTAATTTTAACAATAAGCAGCCTGCTTGTCAAGCTCAGTCTTCTGCTTCTGCCAATTCGGAAAGATAAGCCCAACGGTCCACCATCTCATCCAGCTTTTGCTGCACAGCCGCCTGCTGCTTGGTCAAGTCTGCCAAGCGGGTAAAGTCGCTGCCGCATTGGTTGATTTCTGCGCCCAACATTTTCAGCTCTGCCTCACTGCGCGCAATCTCCTGGTCCAAACGCTCCAGCTCCAGGCGCTCGCCATAAGTCATTTTCTTCTTCGCAGGCTCTTCGGCAGGCTTTGCTGCAGCCACCGGCTTAGCCTTAATAGGCTGCGCCTGCTGCGCACTTTCCTCCTGCAGAGCTTCTGCATAATCGCTGTAGCCGCCGATATACGGCTTGATGCTGCCATCCTGCTCCAATGCGAAAATCTTTTGCGCAAAGCGGTCGAGGAAGTAACGGTCATGGGAAACGGCGATAACCGCACCGGCGAAGCTGTCCAGATAATCCTCTAAAACAGAAAGCGTCGGAATATCCAGGTCATTTGTCGGTTCGTCCAAAAGCAGCACGTTCGGTGCCGTCATCAGCACACGCAACAGATACAAGCGGCGTTTTTCACCGCCACTGAGCTTGGACACCGGCACCCATTGCAGCTCCGGCGGGAAGAGGAAGCGTTCCAGCATCTGCGCTGCGCTGATGCGTTGGCCGTCGGCCGTTTCAATGTAATTATTCGCTTCCTTGATATATTCCAGCACACGCATATTGCTGTCCGGGAATTCGCTGTGCTGTGCAAAATAGCCAATCTTCACAGTCTGGCCTACGCGCATTTCGCCGCTCGTAGGCTGCAGCTTACCGGCAATGATATCCATCAGCGTTGATTTGCCTGCGCCATTAGGACCGACGATACCGATGCGGTCATTACGCAGCAGGATATAGCTGAAATCCTTGATATAATCCTTACCGTCCCACACCATGCCGATGTCTTCCAGCTCGATGATTGTTTTGCCAAGACGACTGCTGACGGAGGACATCTCCAGATTTGCTTCCGTCTTTACATTCTTCACTTCCGCTTCAATCTGAGCAAAGCGCTCCACGCGGTCCTTCTTTTTGGTACGGCGTGCTTCCGCACCACGGCTAATCCACGCCAGCTCACGGCGGTAAATGTTGCGCAGCTTTTGCGCAGCAGAGGCCTCCGCAATACGGCGTTCCTCACGCTTTTGCAGGAAGAGGCTGTAGTTACCGACGTAAACATAACCCTTGCCGCCGTCTATCTCCAAGGTACGATTAACAACACGATCAAAGAAATAACGGTCATGGGTTACCATCAGCAGCGCACCCTTGCGCGCCAACAGCTTTTGCTCCAGCCAGGCAACAGTGGCGTTATCCATATGGTTGGTAGGCTCGTCCAAAATCAGCAGGTCCGACGGACGCACCAGCACACCGGCCAAGGCCACACGCTTGCGCTGGCCGCCGCTCAGCTCGCCCATCTGCTGCTGCAGATTAGTAATGCCAAGCTGCGTAAGCACCGCCTTCGCTTCGCTTTCCAGCTGCCAGGCATATTTATCATCCATCTGCTGCTGCAAATCAAGCAAATGCTTTTGCAGCTTTTTGTTATCAGGCTCCGCTGCAGCCTGCTCCACCGCAGTTTCGTAATCACGCAACAGCACCATCAGCGGCGAATCGCCTTTAAAAACCTGCTCCAGAACAGTTGCGTCTGCCTCAAACGGCGGGTCCTGCGGCAGATATTCCATCACCACACCGCCGGGAATCGTCAGCTTGCCGTCACCGGCCTCATGATTGGCAATCATGCGCAGCAAGGTACTTTTACCGGTGCCGTTGACACCGATAATACCATACTTGTCGCCCTCTTCTACGTTAAATGTAATATTTTCAAACAACAATCTGTCGCCATAGCTGTACGACAAATCCTCTGCACTTAAAATCATTTTACTTATCTCCCTGTGAAAAATTTACACTCTAAAATTATATCACGCCTGCAGATAAAAGTAAAAAGGACGAACCGCTAAGGCTCGCCCTTCGTATTGCTATTTCACTGTTACCTGTAAATTTTCGTTTTCCTCTGCTGCGTCCTGCAAAACCTGCAGCAGCTGCTCGCCATACCAGCTCAGCTTTTCATTGTCGGTAATATCAGCAGGCACAATAATCTGCGTCGGCTCGGCAATTTCTGTCAGGCAATCATACAACGCGTCTAAATTGGCGCCGTAGTACACAGGCAATGCCAGCGCGCTGCGCAGATATTTATGCAGCGCAGACACAGAGGTCATGCGCTCAAGATCTAATGTAATTGTTCTCATGTTAATCTCCTTATTTTCCGTAAAGCTTGCTGAAGGACTTGTAGTGATCACCTGTATAGTAAATCAGGCCATCGTTGGAAAAGACTATGCGCTTCGCGTTACGATTACCCTTCACATAATCAATGTCACATTCCTTCCAGTTACGGCCGTTTTTCTTCGGCAGCTTGCCTTCGTAATTGCCGTAGCGGTCGCCGCCGATGGATTTGCCGGGTGCAACCTTGTCTAGGGTGCCTTTTGTCTGCCAGCCCAGCTTTTTGGCCTCGTTTTTCGTGATATAGTTGTGCGGCAATCGCTTATATTCGTTGATGTAGGCAGCAACGTGCTCCTTATCGGTGTAGGCAGCGCTTTCGCTGATTTTGATTTTGCCGCTGTTGGCCTTGACGTTGGCCGCAGTGTTCTGGCCATTGTTGCTCTTGGTTGTATTAACAGTTGTTGTCTGGGTTGTCTGTTTATCGTTGCTCTTGAGGCTGTTACTGCCGCAGCCGGCAATTATGCTGACGCTGAGCAGCATCGCCAAGAAGAACGCTAAAAGTTTTTGCATAAGAATGCTCCTTTCGTTTTCTTCCCATTATATCACATAGCCAAAACTGGCGCACCATTACCAATGTGCCGCCCCCAAAAGTTCACAAGTAATTCCTTGAAAAAAACTCCGCTTTATGTTATATTATAGATAAAGAAGACAACCGCCCACAAGGTGGGTTGCCGCTTGAATTTGGTTTGAAAAACCGCCTTGTAGCTGCAAATTACAGAGGCGGTTTTTCTATGTCTAGACTATCTGCTGTACTGAAAGATAAAAGTCAGCAATGCCAGAATGAACATGCCAAAAGCCATCAGGTCTTTGAAATCATAGTTCCTCATAGACATCACCTCGATTCTCTTAGAGAATTTCGGCAATGCCACCCCGTAAACGGTTGTCTTAAAACATATTTTAACATATAAAACAAAAACATACAACGAACAAGCTGTGAAGTTTGCCGTTGTATGTTTTTTATTTATATCTTGTTTTTACCTTACATCTCTGCCATGAGTATAAACTGGCAGCAGCTTCGGCGACAGCTCGCCCTGCACGCCGGCAGCCTTTTCTTCCTCAGCGTAGCGACGTACATGCTCCAGGCTCAGCTTGCCCAGCTTGACACTCTTCGCTGCTTCGGCAGCCTTAGTACCAGCAATGCGGCCAAAGACGATGATATCCAGCAGGCTGTTGCCCATCAGACGGTTAGTACCGTGAATGCCGCCAACAGCTTCACCGGCAACAAACAGTCCCGGCAGCTTGGTTTCCGCATCCTTGTCAATCAGGATACCGCCATTTTGGTAATGCAGCGTCGGATAAATCAAAATCGGTTCCTTGCGCAGGTCAATGCCGAACTTAGCATACATGCGCAGCATACCCGGAATGCGTTTGGCAATCGTGCCTTCGCCGTGCAGCATTTCAATCAGCGGCGTATCGAGCCACAGCGCCACACCGTCGAGCGCCTTCACGCCCTTGCCGCGGGCAGTACACTCACGAATAATAGACGCAGCCGCCACATCACGGGTTTCCAGCGGATGCATAAAGATTTCGCCCTCGCTGTTTACTAGCTGCGCACCAATCGAGCGCACCTTTTCGGTAACCAGCGCGCCATAAATCTGCGCCGGATAAGCAACACCCGTCGGATGATACTGAATTGCATCCGCATAAATCAGCGGTGCACCGGCACGATAAGCCATAACAAGACCGTCGGCAGTAGCACCATAATGGTTAGAAGTCGGGAAGCCCTGATAATGCAAGCGTCCTGCACCACCGGTTGCCATGATTACGCATTTTGCGCGTACAACCTTGTACTCCTGCGCATCAAAATCCCACAGCACCGCACCGGCAGTTTTGCCCTCCTCGTCGAGCAGCAGTTCGACTGCGGGCGCAAACTCCAGCACCGGAATACCGCGGTTCTGCACCTCGTCGCGCAGCACGCGCATGATTTCTGCACCGGTGTAATCGGCGCAGGCATGCATACGCTTACGGCTTGTGCCGCCGCCATGCGTCGTCACCATGGTGCCGTCCTGTTCCTTGTCAAACATAACGCCTAGCTTGCTCAGCCAGTCAATCGCCAACGGTCCGTTGCTTACCAGCTCTTCCAACAGCTCGGGAATATTTTTGTAGTGACCGCCGCCAAAGGCATCCAGATAATGCTGCGCCGGGGAATCGTTGCCTTTATCCGCAGCCTGAATCCCCCCCTCGGCCATCATCGTGTTGGCATCGCCCATACGCAGCTTGGTAACTACGAGGACGTTTGCACCGCCGTTATGTGCTTCCAACGCAGCGGAAGCACCGGCGCCGCCGCCGCCGATAACCAGAACATCAACGTCATAGTCCACTTTTTCCAGATCAAGCTCTACATCCTGCAGACGGCTTTTGCCCTCCAGCAGCTGTGCCAATTCTACCGGCACCTTTTGACCCTTATTCGGGCCAACCTCCAGAACCTTGAAGCCCTTTGAGCTGTAGTCCGGATGGAACTCCTTCAGCAGCTCTTCCTTTTCATCTGCCGTAAAGCGTTCGATAGAAGCGTGCAGACGTTGGGCACGGGTAGCTTCAACCTTAGCCATAGATTTTAACATATCTTCAGTAAATGCACTCACCTTGCCGCACCTCCTTATTTTTCAATCTCACGCTTGTTATACAGGTCTTTGATTTCGTCCAAAGGCATCTTTTTGAGCTTTTCCAGCAGCGTTACATAATCACCGTTTTCGATTTCGGCAACACGTTTAGCCAGATGCTCGCACTTCGGCGCAATATATTTGCCTGTCAGGCGACGGCACAGCAGGCCGACAGCACTGTGGCTGATTTGCGCCGGGCAGCGGGATGCACAGATATTGCAGCCAACGCAGTCAAAGGAAGCATGTGCTGCCTTCTCATATTCGCCGCGCTGAGCGTAAGCAATATACTGCATAACATTCAGGCCCTGCGGACAGCCCTTCGTACAGGCATTGCAGCCAATGCAGCTGAAGATTTCCGGATACAGCTGACCGACAATATTATCGCTTGCCTTAATCTCTTCGATATTAAAGGTGCGCTTGTTAATCGGGAAGGAATCAATCTTGCCAACGCACATGCCTTCCTCAACCTTCGTCTGGCAGGAAAGCACAACCTTCAGCTCAGTGCTGCCCTTCAGGCGATAAATTACTGCACAGGCTCCGCAAAAGCCGCTGCGGCAGCCGCAGCCGCGCACCAGCTTAAAGCCTGCATATTCCATGGCATCCATAATGGTCAGGGTTGCCGGGACACTGTACTTTTTGCCCAGCAGGTAAACAGTTACCATTTCTTCCATATTTTTGCTCCTTATATTTTCTTCTCCAAAAAATGTATTTCAGAATTACAACGCTAAAATCCGCTATAAACGAAATAGTTTCATTACGAGCCATTAATATATCGTGGATTGCTTCTGATAGAAACGATATATTTATGGTGACGCCCCCTTCCGCCTCGCTACGCTCGGCACCTTCCCCAAGGGGCAGGCAAGACTAATAGCTTTTTCGTTAAACTTCATTAGCACATTCTTGGTTCCCCCTCGGGGGAACTGTCGCGCTAGCGACTAAAGGGGGCATGCATAGCAATTTTAGTAAATAAGTGCTTGAAAGCACAGGAACAAGGGTATGTAACTTACTGTTACCATCTGACAAATTTTACCGAAGTTCCGTCTTGCTTCCGCACGAAATTTGCGTTATGCCCTAAGGCATAGGAAAATTGCTTCTGACTGGAACGATATATTTATGGCAATGCACAAAATTTACTTATGACTGGCAAGAGCGCGTCAGATGCGAGTAAAAGCGACGACGGCGTACTGGAGGTACGTCAAGGAGCTTTTAGAAAGCAGATGGCGTGCTATCGCCGGTCATACTAATATTCGTCCGGCATCTCATCAAGCTCATCGCAAGTAAACACCGGCCCATCCTTGCACACATACTTCTTGCCGATATTACAGCGACCGCACTTGCCCACGCCGCACTTCATGCGCAGCTCCAGCGTCGTATAAACCTGCTTCTTCTCAAAGCCCATCTCAATCAACGCCGCCAGACACAGCTTAATCATAATCGGCGGACCGCACAGCAGCACCGTCTTATCTGGCGTAAACTTCAGGTCCTTCAGGAAGTTCGGTACAAAGCCTACATTGCCCGTCCAGCCCTCCTGCGCACGGTCAATCGTCAGATGCACGCGTGTATCCTTTTGCGACGGCCACACATTCGCCAGCTCATCGTAACGCACAAAATCTTCCTTGCTGCGTGCGCCGTAAACAACATCAATACTGCCGTAATCGTCACGCTTATCCAGCATATAATTGATGACACTGCGCAGCGGCGCCAAACCGATGCCACCGGCGATAAAGAGCAGATCCTTGCCTTTCAATTTATCCTCGACAGGGAAATGATTGCCGTAAGGTCCGCGTACCGCTATCTGCTGACCGGGTTCAATATCAAAATGCAAAAAGTTCGTAATCGAGCCGCAGCGTTTAATGCTGAACTCCATATATTTTTCGTTCGTCGGAGAGGAGGTAATGGAAAAAATCGCCTCACCCTTACCGGGAACAGAAAGAATAGCGCATTGTCCCGGCATATGCTCAAACAGCTTACCGCCGCCGATTTTCTCCACGCGGAAGGTTTTTACATCAGCCGTTTCCGTACAGATGTCCGTCACCACGCCAATCTGCGGAATCAAGGTATCCTGACAATTACACATCCTGCTTCACCTCCGCTTTTTCCAAGGCCTTGGCAACCTTGACGATATTCAGCTGCACCGGACACTTCTGCAGGCAGCGTCCGCAGCCGACGCAAGCATATTCACCCTCGTTGTTCTCCGGGAAATACACCAGCTTATGCATATAACGCTGGCGGAAGCGCTCCACCTTCGTCTTACGCGGGCTGCCATGTGCCATCAGCGTAAAATCCTTCGCCATGCAGCTGTCCCAGCAGCGATAGCGCTGCGTGCGCTCTTCCGTCTCCTGATAATCGCGGATATCATAGCAATGACAGGTGGGGCACACATAGGTGCAGGTGCAGCAGGACAGGCAGCCTGCTGCCAGCTGTTCCCAAATTTTACTGTGGAAGACCTTCAACTCATCCTTCGTCAGCTCGTCATTTACCTTGAAATCATGCAAGGGCAGTACGCTCAAAATTTTCTGCATCTGCTCCTTTTGTTCGCTGACCGTTGCCGCAGCATCTGCATCTGCCTCTGCCAGTACACCGGCGCTAACAAGCTTCGCTGTCAGCTCCTCGCCCTTGGCAGTCACAGCCTGCCAGCAAAGCTCCTCGCCTGCCAGCCAGGTCTGCACATCCGTCTCCGGAGCGCCTGCGTCAATGCCAAAGGCATGGCAGAAGCAGGTTTCTTCGGGAGCACTGCAGCCTAAGCCGATGAGCACGCATTGCTCGCGTCTTGTTTTATAATATGTATCAGCAGGCGCTTTTAAAAACACCTTATCCAAAATCTTAAAGCTGCGCGCATCGCAGGCACGCACGCCCATAACGATAGTCACGCCGGCAGGCGGAATATTTTGCTCTAAAGCCAGCTCCTTGCCGCTCGTCTTAAAGGTCAGCAGATTTTCTACCTGTGGGAAGAAAACGTCCTTGGCGCTGCGGTTTGTCAGCGGCGCATCCAGTGCAACCTCCGCATCCTCGCGGTACGGTGCGAAGTCCGCATGACCGCTCTTGTTCTTGCAGGGCAGCAGCAACGTACCGATATTTTGTAAGGCTGCATATAACTTCGGCAGCTTCTCCTTTCCTATCTTATACATGCTGCTCCCTCCCTTCTACCGCACTGTTGGCCTCGGGATCATTCTGCTTAAAGCTTACCTGCGGTGCAGGTGTTTCACTGTCCGCACCGGCCTGATACTGGCCGAAGAAGCTGTTGATATCCTTCATAAACTTCATGTTCAGCAGCTCCAGATGAATTCCCTGCGGACAAACGCGTGCACATTCGCCGCAGCCGGTGCAGCGACCTGCAACGTGGAAGGCGCGGATGATATGATACATCTGCTCTTCAACCTCGTCGGCATACGCCTTGCCTGCTACCGGAGTATCGGGCTTATCAAAAATGCATTGCTCACAGCTGCACGCCGGGCAAATATCGCGGCAGGCATTGCAGCGGATGCACTTGGACAGCTCGCTTTGCCAGAAGGAGAAGCGCTCCTCGGGGCTCATCGCTTCAATCTCCTTGACCTTGGCGAATTTATCACCGGTAAACTGCGGTACAGGCAACGGCTCGGCCAGCTCCTCGTCCGCAATTTTATAAGCAGCGCCCTTGCACATCAGGCATTTGTTCAGCAGCACGTCAGCCTTCGCCAGACGCTTTTCACCATAAGCGGTGTTGACAACAACCTCATCACCGTCTACGCTCACGCTGATGATACCCTTAGCACCGGCAGCCTTAATCTTGTTGATATCCATCATACCGCTGCAGGGTGTGCCGATGGCGTAGACAAGCTCACGCTTAATGCGGTTATCCTTCAGCAGCTGGTTCACTCCGTATGTATCGCAAGGCTTTAAGAAAACAGCCGTCTTCTTGCCTGCATGGCTTGTTTCGATTAAATATTTGCAGAGATTGGCAGGGCAGAACTCATTATAAACGAGCTTGTCGCATTCGTCTGCGCTGCCAACAGCAGCAGGTGCGTTATCGTAAAAGAATTCGCCTGCCTGCCATGCTAGCACACGCTCTACTGTGCCCTCTGCCAACAGCTCAGCTGCACGCTTCTGCAGCAGCTTTTCTATTTTTTGCATCGCAAATCCCTCAACTTTACATTCTCACCCAATGCCGCAATATGCTCGGCAAAATCGTTCATCACCTGTGCAAAACGTGCGCCCTCGGCCGCACTAACCCATTCCACACGGAAGCGCTCACCGGCCACGCCCAGATAATCAAGCATACTGAGCAGCAGTGTCATACGACGGCGTGCATAATAGTTGCCTGTCGAATAATGGCAGTCGCCGGGGTGACAGCCGCACATGATGACACCGTCCGCGCCACGCTGAAACGCGCGCAAGATAAAGAGCGGATTCACTCTGCAGGAGCAGGGAACCTTGATGATTTTGATATTAGCAGGATAATGCTTGCGGGCCGTTCCGGCACCGTCAGCACCGGCATAGCTGCACCAGTTACAGCAGAAGGCCACGATTTTCGGTTCAAAATTTTTCTTCTCTAGCATAATGCATCCACCTCTGCCAGAATTTGTTGATTAGTAAAGCCCTGCAAATCCATAGCACCACAGGGGCAGGCTACCGTGCAGGCACCGCAGCCCTGGCACAGCGCATTGTTTACCACAGCAACGGTACGTGTTTCGCGCACGCCCAGCTTAGTAATAACCTGCTTGCTCTCGCCGGTAATCGCACCATAGGGGCAGACATGCGTGCAAGCCAGGCAGCCGCTGCAAATGCTTGTATCGCACTGCGCAGTGCAGGGGTTCGTCAGCAGCTTATCCTTCGCCAACAGGCCGACCACCTTAACAGCCGCTGCACCGGCCTGTGAAACAGTTTCCGGAATATCCTTCGGTCCCTGGCACATGCCGCTGAGGAAAATACCTGCCGTCGGACTTTCAACAGGACGCAGCTTCGGATGCGCCTCTACGTAAAAGTCATCGTTATCAATGCTGGCAGTCAGCATCGTTGCCAGCTTGCGTGCATCGGGAGAAGGCTGCACAGCCGTCGCCAGTACTACTAAATCAGGATTCAGCATCAGTTTGCGACCGCTGTTCAAATCACTGGCAAAAACCGTCAGCTTGCCATCGCCATCAACAACAACCTTGCCTACCTGACCGCGTACATAATGCACGCCGTACTCTTCCACCGCACGGCGCTGGAACTCGTCAAAGCCCTTGCCCGGAGTACGTACATCTATATAAAAAACAGTTACATCCACATCAGGATATTTTTCGCGGATATACATCGCATGCTTGGCATTATACATGCAGCAGATTTTACTGCAGTAGCTCTTGCCACGACCGCTCACATCACGCGAGCCTACGCAGGAAACGATAATAACCTTCTTCGGCTCCTTACCGGTAGAAGGACAAACGAGATGACCTTCTGTCGGTCCTGCTGCGTTCGTCAGACGCTCCAGCTCCAGCGAGGTGATAACGTCCTTGCTGGCACCGTAGCCATATTCGCCGAACTTGTCGAGAGACAGCGTTTTAAAGCCTGTTGCCAGCACAATCGCACCATATTTTTCCGTGATCAGCTCATCGGTCTGCGTATAATCAATTGCTCCTGCCGGACAAACCTTGGAGCAGATACCGCATTTACCTGTCTTGAACTTAATGCAGGCCTCGCGGTCGATAACAGGCACCTTGGGAATCGCCTGCGCGAAGGGAATATAGATTGCGCCGCGATTCTTCAGTCCCATATCGAATTCACTCGGAGTTTTGCGGGACGGACATTTTTCGGTACAGATGCCGCAGCCGCTGCACATATCAGCCTTCACGCTGCGTGCCTTTTTGCGGATTGTCACATCAAAATTGCCCACGAAGCCGCTCACGCTTTCTACCTCGCTATAGGTATAGAGCGTAATATTTTCATGGTTTGCTGCATCCACCATCTTCGGTGTCAGGATGCAGGCAGAGCAGTCGAGTGTCGGGAAGGTTTTGTCGAGCTGCGCCATACGGCCGCCGATTGTCGGCTCCTTCTCCACAATATCAACCTTGTAGCCTGCTTCCGCAATATCCAGCGCCGTCTGAATACCGGCAATACCGCCGCCTATAACCAGTGCGCGCTTCACTACCTGGCTTTCGCCGGGCTTCAGCGCTCCGTTAAAGCGCACCTTGGCAATTGCTGCCTTGGCTAATTTAATCGCCTTCGCTGTCGCTTCGGCCTTATCCTTCAGCACCCAGGAGCATTGCTCGCGGATATTGGCAATCTCTACCATGTAGGGATTGATGCCAACGCCCTCCGCACATTTGCGGAAGGTTGCCTCGTGCATACGCGGCGAGCAGCTGCAGACAACAAGTCTGTCCAGCTTATAATCTGCCACAGCCTTGCGAATCAGCTCCTGGCCCTGCTCGGAGCACATATATTTATAATCGATGGCATAGGCAACGTCAGGAATTTGGCGCACTGCCTCTACCACCTGGGCAACATCTACCGTGCCGGCGATGTTGCTGCCACACCAACAAACAAAAACACCAATCTTTTGCACGTAGCTTCCCCCTATTTATTATATTTTCTAAAGGCTGCAACCAAAAGCTGCTGCGGCATATCGCTCGGATAATGCTCCACACTTTCCGCAGGCAGCTTGTTGTTTCCTTGCTGACGAATCTGCAGCAGACGCAACGCCTCCATAATACGCGCCGGACTCACGCCACGTGGGCAGCGCTCCTCGCACGCCATGCAGGACAGACATTGCCACGGTGCATCAGCCTCCAGCAGCTCGGATGCATAACCGCTGTTTAAGTCCCAAACTACGCGGTGGGGCAGCAAATCCATTTTAGACGCAGCTTCACAGTTCGCACTGCAGCGGCCGCATTGCATGCAGCGACGCACGTCGGTAGCAGCAAGGCGCAGAATATCCTCTGTCAATTGCTTTTCATCAACAGCCATTATTCCGCACCTCCTTCGCTCTCCGCAACACCAAGCGCTTCAGCAAGAAGCTCCGTAAAGTAGCGCGTCGGCAGGCTGCCTGCGGCACCATTGGCCGTCAGGTTATATGCACACAGCGGGCATGCAGTAACAAGTTCCTGCGCACCACAGCTTGCAGCATTATTTTTAATATCGCTGACGAGCTTTTCGCATTGCGCCTTATCCTTCAGCGCCAGATAACCGCCGCAGCATTCGTTGCGCATGCTGTAAATAACAGGCTCTGCACCCAACGCTTTAATAAAGGCTTCCATAACAGTAGGACTCTCTACGTCATCGAGGGCCAAAACCGCTCCCGGTCTAAGCAGCAAACAGCCATAATAAGCGCCAACCCTGCGTTCCTTTAAAGGATGGCTCACAAGCTGCGCCAACTTTTCCCAACCGATTTCATCACGCAAAACCTCCAGGTAATGCAAAACTCGTGTTTCACCGGCATAAGGCTCTTCAAGTTGCAGATAATTATTTACCTTTTGGCGAATCTCCGTATTCGTCGCCATATCGTGATTCACACGCTTGATGACATGGTAGCACGCACTGCACAGCGTCACCAGAACGCCGCCGTTTTCACGCGCCGCCACAAGCGCACGCACCGCACTCAGACGCTCGGCAATAGCATCAGGCGCCATTGGGTAAACCGCACCGCAGCACTGCCATTCCGGCAGCTCCACCAGCGGAAAGCCCAGCACCTCAGCACAGCGTCGTGCTGCCATATCCAGCTGCTTCGCCTTCGTTGACAGCGTGCAGCCAGGATAATAATTATAAATCATCGTCTTTCCCTCCTTCGCAAAGGACATAAAACAACCTTGACCAAAAAATTGCTTTATTACGTATCTATTCTACATTAATTCTGAAAATACTGCTAGTAGCAAAGAAAAATTTTCTCGGTTGCGTCAGACAATACGTCTCGGCAACGCACGTTAAGAGTATACGCTTGTAAAAGCGTAATTTATCCACAACAAAAAAGCACCGCCTGCGCTGCAAAATGCAGTACAAACGATGCTTTATTAATAAAATTATTTAGCTTCGCTGTTATACAGCTCAAGCTGCTTTTGCAAATATTCCCTATACGCCGCACGTACACTGTCTGGGCCATTGATAATTACATCGCCGCCAAAACCTGCCACCCAGCCCAAAAAGCCCGCGTCAGACTGCACTTCAACGCTCGTAGAAAAATAAGCCTTATCATCCGGGCAGTCGTACATGTTAATCCTATTACCAAACCTTGCCAGAATATCAAGGCGACATTTCTGCTTGCAATGCAGACTAACTCGCTGCGTCGCACCATAACGCATATTAATATGCTCGCGCAGATAATCGCAGATATTTTTGCAAGAATCCTTAAGCATTTTGTAATCCGTGCTATCCGTCAGCTTATTCGCTGCTTTTCCCTGCACCCGCACATTTACCATACGCGACAGGCGGTAGTGACTGAAATTTTTGTATTCCCCCGTGCAGCCAATGACATAATAATCATCATTCATTGGCACGAAATAATACGGACTCACAAAATATTCCATTCCCTCATGGCTCAAATCCTTCTGCTGGGGATTGGGTACAAACTTATAGTTATATTGGAAGCTAATCTGCTTTTTATCCCTAATCGCCTCCATAATCTTATCAAAGTTATACTTCGTCTTACTTAGAGCCACATTCAGACTTGCATCACAAATAACAGCCTCCTTCAGGAACTTCCTGTCGGAAGGTGTACCCAACTGAAAAATCTTATTCACGAGCTTTTTTGCATCCTCCGCTGTCAAAAAGCGGGCTGAAGCAACTGCGTCTGCCAACATCTTGAGCTGGTCACACCCGAACGGCTTATTCTCATAATTTAGATACTTTCCATCGTTATGGTTTTCACAGGCTTCCAACTTGTAACCGCACGCTTCAATAGTCTGCAAATCGCGCATAATTGACTTGCGGTCCGGCTCACGATCACACACACCGTCCTCCAACAGCTTCGCAATAATCTGCGTAATATTCAGCGGATGCTGCTCATCCGTATTCTGCATATATTCAAACACGCGCAACAAGCGGCATTTGTTAAGATATTTTGCGTTCTGCTCTGCCATGCTATCAACCTCACTTCCAAGGAAACGCTTTGCGTATATATTCTCTATTTTTCATGATATACACAATAGCAAAGAAAATCAATACTGTCTATACCTGATTTCCGCCTGCTCTGAATGAATTATCGCCACATACTCGCGTGGATTCACAAACCTGATAATCTCCTCCACGTCCTCTTTTGACGCGTGCCCGCTCGTATGCAGCTGCACAGTATTGCAGGCAGCACAGGCCTCAGCCAGCTCCGCATTATAATACTCTGTCTCCTTGTCCTTAATATATCCTGACCATTGGGAATAAATTACCAGCGGCTGCAGGTCGCTATATTTCGCCGCCAGCCTTTGCAGCTTCTCCGCAGCCTGCGTTCCGCTCAGAAAAATCAGTGCGCCACGTTCACGCAGCTTTTTCTCCTGCAACTCGTAGGCCGGTTTATCCTGCAACGCTTCCTTATCCAGCAGCAGGCTGTACATTCCCGGCAATCTGGCCTGCCTGTCCTGTTTGTAATTATTCAGATATGCATACAAATCCAGCTTATATTGATAATAACTCTGCACCTGCTCCAGCATATATCTGCTTGCCAGCACAATTTTATGTGCATACCGTGCAGCACGATAAAAATTGCGCAAGCGGATAAAATTCGTCGACGAACAGATGCAAAAGACCAGCTTATGCTCTCGCATCAACGCACAAGCCTGCGTAAGAAGTTCATCTTCCGTCAGCAGCTCGCCCTCCTCGCGCGTCATATTTGTGCCCTCAGTAATCAGAATATCTACAGGCTTGTAATGCAGCCCCAAGCCCAAGACATAATGCAGCAACAGCTTTTTAAGCTTCTCACCCATAAAGCCGTGCGTGCGGAAATCGCCCATGTGCAAAATACGCTTATCTGGCGTTTCAATCAGAAACATCATCGCCGCCTCTGCCGAATGGTCGATGGTGTAAGGCGTGACTTTAATATCGCCAACCTGCACAGCCTGCTGGGGCCAGAGCACATGATTACGCGTTTTGTCTTCCAAAATTTCAATCTGCGTCTTGTACTGCGCATCGTGTTTCGCCAAAGCGTGGTAAATATTGAGCAGCGCATAGCGGCACATCTGGCTCATGTACAGTGGAATCCCCGGCAGAATTTTGTTGAAGCGACCAATGTGATCGCCATGATAATGCGTGAAGAATACTGCGTCGTATTGCACCTCGCCAGAAGTCAGGCCTTCGACCTCCAGCGCTTCTTTATGCTTGCTGCCCGGCAGATTCTCGCCAAAATCAATGCAAATTTTTGTCGTATCCGTGCTAATTAAAGTAACGCAGCCACCAATCTGGTCGGCATGAAGAAATTCTATGTTAGTGGGCATGGGCGTACACTCCTTTTCGTTCATTTATAAAGCTCTGTATGATTCAAGCTTGGAGAACTTTGTAAGGATAGTATACGGCAAGCGATGTGGCAATAATGGTATAGCTGATGCTTGCTTTGGGTAAAGAAAAGCTGCGGCACTAAGCCGCAGCGAGTGAAGTTCATACTTGCTTTTATTTATGCCTGATATTCGGTAACATCACGCATTTTATCAACATACAATCCATATCCGACATTAGACGCATTAGCAATCAAAATTTTAAACTTGTACTTAGTACAAGTTATTTTAGATAACACATCTCCCAGTTTCGTTTTATCAGGGTCATGGTTCGCAAAAATCAAAGCTACTTCAGGCTCATTTTCAGGCTCATTGAATTTTATTTTTACATCATATTGCTTCTCTTGAAGCCCCTCAACCAAACCTAACTCACATTTTTGCTTAAATACTTTTTCCCAGTCCCTATATATCTCTTTAAGCTCATCTACCGGTTTAGCAAAAAAGTTCTTAAAATCTTCAAGATGTTTTTCTATACCAGCAGTCCCATCCAAAGCCTTGTCTCCATATTTCATTTCCATCAGCACAACAGAACATTTCCCATTATCTTTACGAATCCAAGACTTTGATTCCCATTTTAATGCCACAATGTCAAAACGTGATTTATTTCTATCGTTATCATCTGTATATTCAATATCAAGTATATAATAATCTGTCGATTTGGAAATATCTCCTTGGTTATTGTTTTCTCTCACTAATAACTGCTGAAATTCTCTTTCGTACTTAGGATTCTTATGAAGCCACATGTCCATCGCTTGTTTATAATACGGAATATTCTTGACAGCTTGCTCTACTGTAGGGTTACAAATTACTATAATCCCAGTATTACTCCAAGCCTCTGTTTTGCAATAATTTAAATCAAAATAAATTTCATACGTTCCGCTCCCCTTTTCTGTAATTCTAAAAAGTCTGCCACCACGATAATAGATGCCAACAGAGTCACCGCGTAACTCTAAATCCAAAGTATCATCTGCCAAAACTCTTTCTAACAATGAACTTAGTTTACCATTTTTTAAATCATTTAAAAAATCTTTAGAAATCGCTCTTGCCATCCTTAAAACCTCCAATCACAACTAAAATACTTACATATTCTCCGCCATCAACTGAAACTCCTGCAATCCCTCTCTCTCACGTCTGCACGTGAACAATTTATTTATGCTTCTTGCATCCACTATTACAAACAGGCTAGGGCAAAAATAGCAGCTCACTAAATACGTTTTGAGTTATTTAGTTTTCAAGGAACTTTGTGAGAATAGTATACGATAAATGATATGGCAAAAATGGTATAGCTGATACTTGTTTTTGGGTAAAGAAAACGCCCCGACGCGCGTGGCGAGTGGATATTCTTATTTATGAACGTTTATATCAATCGTTAAATCATATTGCTTTTTATCATATTGTAATTCACTTTTTATTCCATTATCGTTCATAATATTTATCACATCTTCTGTAATAAGAGGATGAAACTCATCAGCTAATAACCATCCCGTTATCTTACTAATGCCATTACTAATACTACACAACTTATCATAGTCTCTATTCGTTGTTTCGGGAGATTCAAGCCTTACATTGCAGCTTTCTTTTTGCAATTTCTTGTGCCAATATACATCCCTTACATAATTACTATAAAAAAATATTTCTGTCAAAATCCCCACCATTTTGTTTTTAGCCTTCAACTCATAGATATTAAATTCATTTCCATCTAATAACCAAAAGTCTATTGCTGATTTTTTGCCAGTAAATATAGAATTTTCGACCGACTTTTTATCTTTAAACAACCCTACAGGCAGTTGTCTGTTCATAACAACATTTTTACCTGACACCTTTAATATCGACTTTCCACGACTATCATCAGCGCAAAAACGTTTTTCAATATAGCCTTCTGTACCCAACACATCTTCATCATCTTCTGCTTCTTTTGAAGGTTCATTATTGACAAACTTACCACTACTTAAAAAATCAGCAAAATTTTTTCTCATTGCTTCTAATACATCAGATAAGAAAAACCATTTGCCATATTGCTCTTTAAATTTTAAAATACGATACAAAAATCTTCCTAAATGTCCATTCGATGGTATTCCACCAACATATCTATCATTAACTACGCCATCTATATCTAGCATAATTTTTAAGTTATTAATATTTGTATAAGCTTTTATAATAAAGCACCATGCTTCAAATGCTGCTGCATTATCTTGCATATTTACAGCATCACCTTTACCTAATCCAACAGCTTTAGGCAAAAGAGTCATAGTCAAAATATGCTTTGAATCATCATAATCTATCGCAATATCTCTAGGGAAAGATCTCGAGCTTTTAACACCTAAGTCTTCTTTTAAAATCTTTTCTGCTTCTTTGTTTGCCATCTTCAAAACCTCCAATCACAACCAAGATACTTACATATTCTCCGGCATCAACTGAAACTCCTACCACCATTCAACTTTTATTAATTTAACAAGCTTCATCTCTTTTACTAAATTCTACAAATTTAGTACACTTCTTATCGAAAAACAAATTAACCGTATCAACAGGTCCATTACGATGCTTGGCGATAATCAGCTCTGTATGCTTGTTCTCCGTATCTGGTTTATAATAATCCTCCCGATAAAGAAAAGTAACAATGTCTGCATCCTGCTCCAAGTCAATAAGCATTGCACCCAATACAGCCTGCTCTGCTTCTATATTTTGCGGAGGTACTCTTTTCTCAAGAATAAATCCCACACTCCCCATCTCCCACACTTCTCACATCATCTTTATCCTTATAAATCTTATCATTAACCAAAAATCCGCCTTTTGGCAGCATAAACTCCCGCGCCAAAAATTCCACTACCTTTGCAGAATTTAACAACCTCTTAGACCCATAAATCACAAACTTCTTCTGCTGCACTTCGTAAAGTATTCTGCCACGCGAAAAATAGTCAAACTCGCAACCTGTAAACTCAGGATATTTTTTTAATACATCTTCATACCAAATATCCATGTGAAAGATATTATAATCTATCTGTAAATCATCTGTATTGCTCTGCTCATCATAATCCTGCCCCATCTCCACCACAGCATACTTTGCATCAAGCAATGGTGCTTTATAAATGATAAACTTACCCTTGCCTACGTGCCAATAAATCCCTATAAACGAATTTAGCAATTCTATCGGAATAAGTTGCTTCAATGTTACAGGTTGTAAATCTTCTACCGTTCCTTCTACACGTCCTAAACCTTTAATCAGCATTGCGCGACCTCCTTGAGCTATTTTCTGCAATAAATTTTTATAGCTTCATTTTAGCGCAACAGCTGTGGCAAAAATGGCGCGATGTAACGTGTATAATGTTTGCTTATTTTCGGTAAACAAAACGTAATCCGCAAAATAACAAAAGCCAGACGCAGGATGACTTGCCCATCCCACGTCCAGCAGTTATAATAAAGTCCTCTGCAAAACAGCTTCTGTATATCATGTAAACCAAAGATTAGCTATTTACGCTTAACGTAACTACGAATAACGATTATCGTGTTTAGTCGCTTGGTGTTTGGCAGTATAATAATATGCATCTAGCATATTTATTATATCATCAAGCAAGTTGCGATTTTTATCCTAGCTCTGCACTTTTAACGACCAATAATCATAGCATAGGTATCTTAACCTCTCCGCCAAGACAGCTTAATATAGCCAAAATTTCTTTGTTTCCCATAATTTAGGAAGAAATATGGTTGCAATCTATAAATCAAAAGCTGTTTGCAGTTAGCTTTACTATCAATATTTAATTGCTTGCAGACATAAACAAATTACGCCTACGTATAAACAAGTTTATTTATTTTGCAGCTTCTCCAGATGTGTGTAAATATAATCAAGATCAGCAGTAACAGGGAAAGCAGGCACAGCCTTGTTGTCTATCCTGCTTGTGAGCGCAGCTGCTTCAATCGCATCACTCAACTCACTCGTCAGCTCTAAAAGACGGTCATATTCAGTTTTAGCAGCCTGTACCGCTTCAAGTATAGGCGTTTTAACATGCGTTACTGTATATTCTGCTATCAGCTTCTCATTATTACGGCTAAAGGCAAGCTTTTGAACCTCGTCCTTTTCCGTTTCGCCCATATTTGCAATACAATCGTATAATGTAAGCGTCTTACGCAAATCATTAGCATAAATAACTGCTGCATCATAACTGTAAGCATTAGCACCAATCTTTAAACTAAGCTTAGTTTTAGCAATCGCTTCCGCCAAAAGTCTGCGGCAATCTGCCAAATAATTATAAACAGCAATCAGTTTTGGCAATGCATAACCTTTGGTATTATATGATTTTAATACCTTGACTTCATCCTTATAGATTTGCTGCTCCGTAGGAAAAAGGTAGTTTAATTCGCTACGTTTATAAACTTCCTTATTCACTAGAAACTTATTGGGATTAGCAGCTGCTGTTGTTTTAGTGTTAACAGGTGTTTTTATAATCTCCAAGTCATCACCAACAATATCAGTCATAAGTTTGCCAATCTGTTTTTGATATTGAAATGCCTTTTTTAAGTTCATGTTTTGCACCCTCTCTTATCTCATATATATAAAACTTCTACCAACAACTCAGTATTTGTCTTACTTCTTGCATTCATTATAACAAGCAGGCTAGGGCAAAAATAGTAGTTCACTAAATATGTTTTGTGCTATTTAGTTTTCAAAGAACCTTGTGAAAATAGTATACGATAAGTGATATGGTAAAAACAGTATAGCTAAACTTTACTTTTGCAAGAAAAAAGCTGCGGCATAAGCCGCAGCGAAAATCATTTTTTCATCTCTTCAATCAAACATTGATGTTTTTTGTTCTTCTTATCGTAATTAATGCCTACCAACAAAATATTTCCTGTGTACTGCACAAGTGACTCAGGATATTTCTTCTCTTTTATCTGTGCAAGCGCAGCTTCAGCAGATTGATTCCATTTAAGCTCTACCAATAGCGCAGGATAGCCTTCAGCATACTCTGCTTTCGGTAAAAACACAAAGTCAGCAAACCCTCTACCAGTTGGCAGCTCTCTAATTGGCTTAAAATAATACTCCATAGCACTCAGATAAGCTATCGCCAGAACACTGCTAAGAGAGTTTTCATCGTTATATTGAATAACAGACGCATATTCCTGGTGAATTTTCTCAACATATTTTGCAACTGCTTCTGCATCCATATCCAACGTAGCATTTAAAAGAGCTTTTGAAGCACGTTGAAAATCAACTAACTCATTCCACTTTTTTCGCTTTACTGCTGCCAAAAACTCCTCGCGAATTTCTTCGTTAGGAATAAACGCCACTTTGAGCTTCTGGTTATAAGCAAGATAGCCAAGATGAATCAAAACCGTCAGCACATCATCACGATCTGTAAAGTTAACCATATCGTTTTGGAAAGTTTTAGCATTGACGCTAACAATATCTCCTGACAGCATCTCTATTATAGCAGCCTTTAAGCCATCAAAGTCCATATTAATCAATGGAACTATCATTGCATAAGTTCCTGTCTGTGACCAATAACTTTGAAATTCCTTGCGTAGCATCACGCTGACAACCGCTTTAGGATTATAGATATGCTCATTACCTAAAAAATAACCATCATACCAACGCTTTACTTCTGTAAAATCAACATTGTATTTAGCGCACAATCCCTGTACTTCTGCTTCCGTAAAGCCAAAATAGGAAGCTAAACCGCCAGGTGCAAGCATAGTAAATTCTTCAAAGTTATTTAATGCAGACTGTGTTTTAATTTTCTTAATCGGCAAAATACCTGTAAGATAAGCTAATGCAAGATATTTTTCCGGTTCTGCTCCTTTGAACAAGCCTCGCAAAAAATTAATATATTCTTCCTGAACAGCAGTATTTGTGGCTTCATCACGCACCAAAACATCCCATTCATCAATAATAATAATAAATTTCTGCTTTAAGGCAGCATTTATTTTGGAAAGCGCACCATAAAGATGCTGAACATCCGCAAACTCTATCTCCGGATATAATTTTTTCAATTCGCCAATTACATTTTTATTTATATAACTAACTGTATTCTCTGCTGAACCAGCGTCCATCATACACCACTGAATATCAAGATGAATCACATCATATTTATTCAAGTATTTAGAAAAATTTTTGTCATTGCTAATCTCATAACCAGCAAACAACTTCTTAGAATCAGCCCCTCTGCTATAATATGCTGTCAGCATATCTGCAGTGGTTGATTTACCAAAACGCCGCGGACGACTGTTGCAGATAAGAGCCTGCTTCGTACCCAGCACTTTATTAGTATAAGCCAGCATACCAGTTTTATCTATATATATTTCTGAAGCAACTGCTACCTGAAACGCACTATTATCAGGATTTACAAATCTGCCCATCATGCCCTCCTAAAAATTTTTCTTACTTATGATTTTATCATTCACTATGATAATTAGCAAGCAAAGCTTTTATCACTATTTTACGGTGAAAATGACATCGCGATGTTGTTTTCACCGAAGTTTTGTTATATACCGACGTCCACATCTCCCTAAGGAGAAGCTAATCCTATATCCAAATTAACTTTACAAGCAAAAAAGAGCTGCTACGAAAGCTCGTAACAGCTCAAAGAAACAAATTTTAATCCTGCCAGTAGTCCAGCTTTTGAGTAAGACCAATCTTGCTGGCCTTAAACTCAGGATTCTTACCGGCATCGCGCTGCTCGGTGTAATCATCCAGCGCACGCAGAGCAGGACCGCCCAGAATGCAGATAACAGGCAAGTTGATAATTGCCATGCAGCCCATGGTAACATCTGCCAAATCCCACATTGTACCCATGCTGGAGCCGGCACCGATGAAAATCAGTACGCAAGCCAGAATGCGGTAGCACAGAGTAAAGGTTTTGCCCGGAACATGCTTCAGAACATAAGCAAAAGCATTATCTACATAATACAGGTTGCCCAGCAGAGTAGTGAAGGCAAACAGTACCATAGATACAGTGATAAACAGCTTAGCATAATCGCCCATGCTTGCTGCCAGAGCTGCCTGTACATAAGGCGCACCAGCAAGCTCCTTAGTCGGCTCGATGCCGGAGCTAAGGCACATGAAAGCGGTAGCGGTACAAATCAGCAGAGTATCAATAAATACGGACAGCATCTGAACCAGACCTTGCTTAACCGGGTGAGAAACGTCAGCTGCAGCAGCAGCGTTCGGCGCAGAACCAACACCTGCTTCGTTGCTGTACAGACCGCGTTTGATACCGAACATCATGCAGCTGCCGGCAAAGCCACCGAAAATTGCGGTGAAGTCAAATGCTTCAGCAAAAATTCTGCCTACAACGCCGGGAACCAGATTGATATGCATAATAGTAAGGATAAATGCTACAGAAATGTAGATAACGCCCATCAAAGGAACCAGAGTAGAGGTTGCTTTGATAACGCGCTTGCCACCGCCCAGCAGGCAATAGCCTACGAGTACTGCTTCTACTGCGCCGATAATCCAGGGAGTTGTATCCGGATTATAGAAGCTCAGAGCAGCAAAGGTGGATTGCAGATTGTAGGAGCACAGCATATTAAAGCCGCAGCCATAGGTTACAATCAAGGCCAAAGCAAAAAGCACTGCCAGACCGCGGCTGCCCAAAGCAGCTTCGATGTAGTATGCAGGGCCGCCGTAGCTGCCGTGCGGACCACGTTTCTTGTAAATCTGTGCCAGGGTGCTTTCAATAAAAGCAGAAGCGCCGCCAACAACAGCAATAACCCACATCCAGAACACAGCACCATAACCGCCGAGGCAGATAGCTGTGGAAATGCCGATAATATTACCGGTACCTACACGGGACGCAGTAGATACCATCAAAGCCTGGAAGGATGATACCGCACCGGATTCAACAGGCTTCTCCAAAATAACACGAATAGTTTCCTTAAACATACGTACCTGCACCAGACGAGTACGCAAAGTGTAGTACAGGCCTACACCGATGAGCATGATAATCAGCAAATAACTATACATAAAATTGCTGATTGCTCCAATAATTTCTCCGAACATAAATGTTGCTCCCCCTTTTTTAGTTTGTTTGTTAATTATAACATATTTACTTGCTTTTCCAAAATTCAGAAAGGACGACAGCTAACAAAGCTAACACTTTTGCACAATATAATAAATCAATTAAGTGATTTTGATAACCTCGCATTCTGCTGCTCTAGTTTAAGCCTTGCAAGCATTCCTTAAGACTCGCATAGCACGGATGCTCCAAATCAAAGGCTCCTGCCAGAGCCGCCTCGCCCAAGCGCATGCCCACATACCTTTCTGTTCCTGCGAAATATGTATACAATAAATGCCTGCTGTAGTTCATTAATCCGTTCTCACGCCCACGGCAGCAATTTACAGTCTGCAGATATTCCGCACTCACATTATAAAGATTATAGTAATCGCTGCATTCGGAGCTTTCCTGCCGCAGCGATTGCAGCAGCATATCCTCAAGATAGCCTTTTTGCCAACGTTTAGTAGCTTTTTTGCCGGGAAAGAAAAAGTGCGTGCAATACTCCACTTCTCTAAAGAAAGTATTGTCACGCACTGCAAAAAATTTCTGCATTCGGCGTTCGCGCTCATCAGCCGCGTCGGCAAAGAATACTGCTTTGCACACTATTTCTCTGCCTTCCAGCTGTATAAGGCGTTTAGTCAGCAAGTCTAACTTATCGATACTCTGATAATTTACAATCTGCATGTTAGGCAAGCTGATTCCCTGCTTAAATAAATGCCGGAGATAGGCATGCATAAACTGCGCCATCTCCAATCTTTCACACAGCAATAAAACCTCACCGGTAATAATGCTTTGCTTACTCAATTTATTTCTCCTTTTGTTCCAACATCTGCTCGGCAGCCTGCACTACCTGCTCCACCGTCAGACGTGTCATACATTGCATATCATCACACTTATGCTTCATGCCACCTGCACAACCAGGGCAGGGCGGCAGCGCCGTCACAATCGTTGCATCCTTAGTATAAGGACCGTACAGCTTCGGACTGGACGGACCATACATTGCCACGATAGGCACCTTTTGACTGATAGCTACGTGCATCGGGCCGCTGTCGTTCGTGATAACCAGGCTGCAACGGCGCATTGCCGCCGCCAGCTCGCCGATACGGAAGCAACCGGTTGCTACAACAGGAGTTGTCTTCATGAAGCTTACGGCCTCCTGCACCATTTCTTCGTCCATCGTACCGCCGAAGAATACAGGCTTATAGCCTTTTTCCGCAAGAATATCAGCTACCTTGGCAAAGCGCTCCGGCGCCCAGCGCTTGGTAACAACAGCACTGCCGATGTTAAAGCCCACCAGCTTGTCCGAAGCGAACACACCGTGCTCGCGCCAGAATTCATCCGCATGCTGCTGATATTCCTCGCTCGGGAAAATCTCCAGGCCGTTATGCTCCAGCTTCTTGACGCCAAGCTGCGTCAGCACATCAAGATACATGTCTGCCGCATGGATTTTGCGGTTAAGCGGAGTAAACACATCCCAAAGCGGTTTGAACATGGTGTGTGTTGTACCGCAACGCAATTTCACTTTGGTAAAAGCATCAATAAAGCTGCAACGCTCATTCGGATGCAGATTAATCAGCACATCAAAATCCATCTTGCTCAGACGGCGGGCGCAGGCCATCAGCGCCAGCAGGCTATTGTCCTTGCCCTTCTTATCAATCGTGATAACCTCATCTAAATACGGATTGTACAGCACTACATCCTTCAGCTTCTCATCCGCCAAAAAGGTAATGTGTGCATCCGGTGCTGCCTTACGCAGCGCATGGATGAAAGGCGTGGTCAGCGTCAGGTCTCCCAGATGCATCAAAAATGTTACCAATATTTTTTTGCCATTTAATTCTACAGCTTGTGCCATCAGCCCTCTGCCACCTTTTCCTGATAAATTTTATAAACCATTTCCGGCGTTATATCATGCATACAATGCCAGTTATCGCATTTTTTCTTCAAGCAGCCTGCACACTTTGCCGGTGAAAGCAATACCGTGGAATTTTTGCTGCCGTATGGTCCAGTGCGGTCAGCCTTCGTCGGTCCGTACATCGCCACAAGCGGCTTTTTAAGTGCCGCCGCAAAATGCAGCGGGCCGGTATCCGCACTGATATAGAAGCTGCAGCCCTTAATCAGCGCCGCCAGCTCACGCAGGCTTGTCTGTCCCGTCAAGTCGATAACCAGTGAGCTTGCTGTGCCTTCGGCAATCTTCTGCCCCTTGACAGCATCATCAGGTCCGCCTGCCAGTACCACGGCAGTACCGTCAGCCGTCAGCTTTTTCGCCAGCTCGATATAATGCTCTACGGGCCATTCCTTCGTCCACCAGCGTGCACCGGGAACAATAACAACGTAATCTCCGCCCTGCCAGCCGGCCTCCTGCAGTTTATGCTGCACAGAAGCGGTTTCCGTGCTTAAATCCGGCATCGGGAATTCCACATCATCCAATGACTCTACCTTGGCACCAAGATAACGTGCCACGTCAAGATAGCGCTCAATAACATGGTCCTTGCTATGACTTCCGCCAATCGCCTTGCTGATAAAGCCGCTGCCCTCGCGCATTTCGCAATAGCCGATGCGGTTATCGCAACCGCTGATAGCAGCCAGTACCGCGCTTTTGAAAAGGCCCTGCATATCTATCACCAGGTCAAAATGCTTGCTGTGCAGCAAAGAGCGCATTTCGCAAAAATATTTCAGCTTATCACTGAAGCCCAGCTTATTAAATTTTACCTTATCAAAATAAAGCACCTCGTCAATCACCGGCGGATCCGGTACAAAGCCGGCAAACTGCGGATGTACCAGCCAGGTGATTTTCGCCTTGGGATAACGCTTGCGCAGTGCTGCCGCAAAGGGCAAAGTGTGCAGGATATCACCTAAAGAACTCATTTTGATTAACAGGATATTCCGATACTCCATTATCATCTCTCGCTTACAATATTTTTTACGAAATCCAGCAGATTGCCGCCCGTGTAAAGATAACCTTCTACACCGGCAGCCTCCGCTGCTTCCACATCGCGCTTGCTGTCACCGACTAAGAAGCTCTGCTCCTTGTCGATATCATATTCTGCCAGCGCCTGCAGCAGCATTCCCGGTTTGGGTTTGCGACAATCGCACACACCGGTATATTCCGGCACGCTGCCCTCGGGATGATGCGGGCAGTAATAGATTTTTTCTATTTTGCCGCCAGCTGCAGTAATTTCACGCTGCATATAAGCATGCAGCTCATTCATCTGCTCTACTGTATAATAACCACGCGCAATACCGCTTTGGTTCGTTACAATAAAAATTTTATAGCCAAGCTGCGACAGATACGCCACAGCCTCGCGTGCACCGTCAATCCAGCGCAGGTCCTCAATTTTGTAGAGATAGGCTACATCAACATTGAGCACGCCATCTCTGTCAAAAAATACCGCCTTAGCCTTCATAAACGTAATAACCGCCGGTCTTGTCGAGAAGCTGGCAATATTCCTCGGCAGCTTCTTCAATCGGAGTAAAGCCTCCGTCATAGCCTGCTGCCAAAAGGTTGGTGTCATCTGCTTCGGTAAAGCTCTGGTATTTGCCCTTCAGTACTTCAGGGAACGGTACATATTCCAACTCGCCGCTGCCAAAGTGATTCAGCACAGCCTTAGCCAGAGTATTGAACTGATGCGCATGGCCGGTACCGCAGTTGAAAATGCCGCTGATTTCCGGATGATCCCAGAAGTAGAAGTTTACCTTAACAACGTCCTTTACATATACAAAGTCACGGGTATGCTCGCCCGGGCCATAACCGGCGTACTCACCGAACAGGCGAACTTTATGTTCTGCTTTCCATTGGTTATACATTTGGTAAATCATAGAAGCCATTTTGCCTTTATGGTTCTCCTGCGGGCCATATACGTTGAAATAACGCAGACCTACTACCTGGCTTTGTGCCTGCGGCAGCAGACGGCGCAGATAGTTGTCAAAGAACAGCTTGGAGAAAGCATAAACGTTCAGCGCTTCCTCGCAGGCAGGCTCTTCACGGAAGCCATGCGCACCGCTGCCATAGGTGGAAGCAGAGGAAGCATACATCATCTGAATCTTTCTGTCGAGGCAGAAATGCAGCACATTTTTAGTATACTCAAAGTTGTTTTCCATCATGTATTTGCCGTTATATTCCATAGTATCGGAGCAAGCGCCCTCATGGAAGATAACGTCGATTTTTTCATGATTGAATTTGCCTGCCTTCAGTGCATCCATGAAAGCATACTTATCCATATAATCCTTAACCTTCAGGCCTTGGATATTTTTGAATTTAACCATGTTGGTCAGGTTATCAACAACAAGAATGTCATCAATACCACGGTCATTTAAGCCTTTAACAATATTACTGCCGATAAAACCGGCACCACCAGTTACGATAATCATAATTTGCCCTCCTTAACCATTTTGGCAATTTTTTCCACCACACCGGTTGTGGAATAACCATCTTCAAATTCTATAATGCGCACTTCACCGGCATATTCACGTCCGGCAACCTCCTCAGGCTTGTAATCACCGCCCTTAACAAGAATGTCGGGACGAATTTTTTCAATAAGCTCAGTCGGAGTATCCTGGTCAAACAGCACTACCGCATCTACGCAGGCCAACGCTGCCAGTACACGCGCACGGTCCAGTTCATGCACCAAAGGTCTTGTTTCCCCCTTCAGACGGCGTACGGAGGCGTCCGTATTCAGGCCGACAATCAGGTGCTTGCCAAGGTTGCGCGCCTTCTCCAGATACGTTACATGGCCTACATGCAGAATATCGAAGCAACCGTTGGTGAACACAATCTTTTCGCCGCAGGCTCTCCAAGTTGCAGCCAAAGATGCTATCTCCTGCCAGCTCAGCGTGCGATAGCCACGGCCCTGTTTGCGTTCCTCCGTCAGCAGGTCCTTCAAAAGCTCGTCACGGTGCACCGGATAAGTGCCAACCTTGGCCACAACAATGCCTGCAGCACGGTTTGCCATATAAACAGCATCAGCCAACGCCAGCTTGCCTGCAACACCTGCCAGAAGCGTAGCCGCCACCGTATCACCGGCACCGGAAACATCAAACACTTCAATGGCGGTAGCAGGGCTGTGCAGCACCTGCTCAGAGTTAACCAGGCTCATGCCGCGCTCACTGCGGGTAACAACAACATTTTTGATATGGAATTTTTCGCGTGCAGCCTGTGCCATGCTGACAACAGCTTCATCAGAGTTTTCACGCTGACAGCCTGCAGCCTCACACATTTCCTTTAAATTAGGCGTAATAAAATCACATCCGTCATACTTGGACCAGTCTGCTCCCTTAGGATCAATCAACACCGGTATATCATAGGCCTTGCCCTGAGCAATCACCCATTGGCAAAAATCATCCGAGCAGACACCCTTGGCATAATCAGAAACAATAATGCCATCCAAGCCTTCATCAAGCAAGCCTGCCAGCCAATGACGCAGCTCAATGATTTCTTCGGGGAACAAATCGCCGATTTCTTCAAAATCAAGTCGCAGCATCTGCTGATTGCCACCCAAAACACGCAGTTTGGTAATAGTCTTGCGGCGTTTACTTTTCACAAGTCCCTGATGATTGATGCCTGCATCATCCATCAGCTTTTCCAGCAGCAGACGGTTTTCATCATCACCTGTCACACCGCCCATAAAAACCTGACATTCCAGATGTGCTAGGTTAGCAGCAACGTTTGCCGCACCGCCCAGCACGGAATTTATCTTTGTAATACGCGTTACCGGCACAGGTGCTTCCGGAGAAATGCGTTTTACCTCGCCCTGGAAGTATCTGTCCAGCATCACATCGCCGATAACAGCAATGCGTACATTTTTAATCTGTTCCGCTAAAAAAGTTGTTACAGCTAAATCAGCCAAATTATTCACCATCCACCAGCTCACATAAAATGTGACCTATCAAAATATGCATTTCCTGCGCACGGGCAGTAACCTTCACCGGCACAGCGATGCATTCGTCGCACAGCAGCTTCATTTTGCCGCCGCCCTCAGCCGTCATGCCTACGCAGAAAACACCCATGCTCTTGGCCAGCTCAACAGCTTCCACAACATTAGCGCTGTTGCCGCTAGTAGAAATGCCTACCAGCACATCTCCCGGACGTGCGAGTGCCTGCACCTGACGTACGAAAACCTTATCATAGCCGTAATCGTTGCCGACAGCAGTCAGAATGGAGGTATCTACCGTCAGTGCGATAGCAGGCAGACCGGCGCGTTCCTTTTGAAAGCGGCCTACAAACTCGGCAGCCAGATGCTGGCTGTCAGCGGCGCTGCCGCCGTTGCCGCAGAACAAAACCTTGTTGCCGTCGGCCAACGCCTTTTTTACTTCTACAGCAATGCGCTCAATCTGTGCCAAGATATCGCTGTTCATCACAGCATTTGCCACCTGCAGATGGTCCAGAAAGCGTTGCTTAATAATCTCTTTCATTTTCTACCTCATTACCAGTTTACAAAATCAAATTTAGCTTCAAAAGCACTGTCCTTATTATCAGTATCTTTATGCTTGTAAATCAAGGAAAGCTGCCAGCAGCAGAACTTATGCGTCCAGCTGTATCTTGTTTCATAATTTTTCTTTTGGTCTAAATCGTAACGGTTGACAATGGTAAAGCTGTTTTTGTCATCCATAATATATTGCAGGCCATTGCGAAGCTCTTTTGCCATATCAGGCTGATCGTAGGTAAATACATCTGTCGTAAAATCTTCACGATAATAGCCAACCCAGGTATTCCAATGCGGACTGATTTTCTGGGCTAAGGTTGCATAATAAACATTAGTGGATTCTACAGAATCATCTGCGCTCTCGCGTGTCCACTTCTTACCGATTGTCAAATCTAAAGAGGTTTTTTTACTGTTGAACAGATAAATGCGGTCATGGTTAAGGAAGGCACCATATTCTGTATGCCAGCTCTTACGTCCGGTATCATCATTTTTCCACAGACCACGTTCAAAGTAAGCACTGTAGGATAAGGGCAAACCTGGTGCAATATGATGATTTTTATAGTCAAAGCGGATATTGTTCTGCTTCTCTACCCATTCATCATCGTCCTCATACCAGCCGTTTTCATAGGTAACCTTAAAGTTGCGCTCGTTATGCTCCAAGCCGTAAACAGGCTTATAGCCGGCCTTGCTGTAATAATTCAAATCAGCATAGATTGTGTCTTTATCTCCTAAAGGACGCTCGTAGGAAAGATTTACATAGGTACCCTTGTCGCTGTCCTTAAAGCCGATATGCGGCAGAATACGTTCCTTGGATTTTTCCGTCAGGCTATTTTCCCAATAATCACGGGAATAGATATGCTTGCCGCGTACATAAACCTTGACGTCGCGGGCTACCATTTTATCATGAGGATAAATTTCAAAGGTCTTTGCCTTGATTTCAAGACATTTGGGATGTTTTACTGCCGGACAACGGCTCGTAGAACCTCCCTCATCAAGAACCATCTTATCAGGATAAATTTCGGCATGAGGCGCAGCAAAGAAATCTTTGCCGTTCTTACCGGTCAATTTTTTCATTTCACCGGTTTTATTGTTAAAGTTATAATGGCCCCAGGCAGCCTGTGTTTCACTGGCACCCTCTACCAGCTTGCCACCCTCCAGCAGCCAGATATCGCCGGTTTTCATATTACCCTTGACCTGCGTTGTATAAATATCCTGACCGTTCTGCGATACCTTGATATTGCCCTCGGCATGAAAATCACCGCTGACAGTATCATATTCGGCATGTTCACCGGTCAGACGAATCGGCAGCCCCTGCTGCTTTTCTGTATCCAGCTTTTCACGATGCGGTACCGCTGTATTAGGTTCATCAACAGTTACCGGGCTTAGCATACTGTCACTATTGTTGTTGCTGAACTGCTCAGCATAAACAGGCAGGCACATGCCAAGTGCCAAAGCTGTAGCTATAAAAGTCTTATGCATATAAAAAACTCCTTTTTTCTATACTGATGAAGAAAAAATTTCATAATAATCCACTTAACATTATACCATAAAAAAAGCAAAAGCTCACTCGAAAGAGTGAGCTTTTCACGTATAATTTTCGATTTTATTCCTGATATACAACGCCTTGCAGAGAAGTATCTTCAGCAGTCTGGACAAAGGTTTCACAGCCAACAGGAATAGTTACGCTGTTGCCCTTGACAAAAGCACCGCCAACCAGGCCCACAGGGCCAAGGATAATCATACCGCCGATAGCAGCTCCGGCTGCACCGGCAATGCTTTCAGCCTTTTGTTTAGCAAGCTCGCCTACAGTAACGGGAATCTTGGTTCCGTCTACGCCATAGATACAGGTAAAGTCAATATCGATGCGGCCATCCTTACCGAAAATACCGGGCTGAACAACCTTCTTAACCTCACCAACACCGGTTGCGCCCTTCGGCAGTACCAGTACGTCGTTTACATACAGGTTATCCGCTGCCTTAAAATGAACTACATCACCCTTACGGCTCATTTTAGTGCTCAACTCAGAGGTAAAAGCAATTTTAAAAACAGAATCCTTCGGAAGCACAACCTGCTGTACAGGCACATTTCCGTCAATATAAGAAGCAAGCTTCAGCAGACTTTCCAGACGACCGCTCAAAGAACCGGTCTGGTTCTGACCATAAAGCAACTTTTCCGTAGCTTCAATACGGTTTTTGGCAGCGCCGCCGGACATGCTTTCGTTCATTTTCCATTCTACAACATTCAGCTTAGTAGCAAAGGAAGCTTCACCGTTATCAGGAGTACCTTCAAGATAATCGTACATATTATCAACGCGGTTTATAATAGCATCGCTGGTAATAGTTCCGTAAACATCATCTTCCAGACTATCCATACGCTGCAGCAAGGAACCGCTCTGCTCCGTGCCGTAGAGCATTTTTTCCATAGCACCGATTTTATCTGCCATAGGTATAGCAGAATCAGCAGCAAAGCCGGGAATTACTGTAGTAAAGCAAAAGATAAAGGTCAACAATAAAGTTGCAAGCTGTTTTTTCAATTTTCTTACCTCCAATCAGAGCTATATATTTTCATTATAGCATGTTTTACCTAAAAAAAACAGAGGTTCTCTTCTGAACCTCTGCTTTATCCAATGTAAAATTTGTACAGTTTGTTACTACAAATAATATTACAGACAGCTTTTGTGCCTATATTACAAACCAAACAAGTAATTTTTTATTTTTTGTAGCTGTCAACAGCAGACTTAACAGCAGCCTTCATTTCATCCATTTTAGCAAAACGACGACGATGCTGTGCTCTTTTGGACGGCTTCAGCTCCTCCATAGATTTGCGGTGTTCCGCGGTCGGCATAATGTAGAAGCGGCGGTCGGAGCAGATAACACCCTCGCACTCCTGCCAGAAAGCACCGAAATCAGTCTTCAGCTTACGGTCTACACGTACATGGTTCATCGCGTAATAGCCGTCATTAGTAACTGCGAAAATATTTTCAACGCCTATAGCCTTAGCAAAGCAACGCAGACCATAGAACATCAGGTTTTTGGTGCGATAGCCGAAGAAAGCCTTCGTCATGCCCTTAATCAGCTCATTACCGTTCTGCGGTCCCTGCAGCGCACCGATATAAATAACATTCTTGCCGTCTGTTTTATTTTTTGCCAGCCAGAACATAATCTGGTATAAAGGCTCGCCTTCATAGAATAAAGCCAAAGACATGCAGCCTTCCTTGCGTTGGCCGGCATGAAACCACAGCTGCAGCGTCAACGGTCTGTCATCGTAGGAATCCTCCCACAGCTGCACCCTTTCTCCCTTGCTGTATAATTTATCCATAAGCTCCGGCTTAAACAGCTCTTCCATAATCAGCAGATGATTTTGCACCAGCTCTACACGTTCATCCCAGGTTGAACCTTTGTAAAAAAACGCTCTGGTGGTCTGTTCCAAAAGCGCAGGTGCTCCCTGCAGCCAAGCCTGACGCTTGCTGTTTGCATCAAAAAAATTCAGTAAGCCATCAACTGAGCTGCTATGCATAGCACAACGAGCACGAAAAACAACATAGCGCTTCATTTCCTTCAAAATATGTGTCTGATATAAGCTTTTACCGACATATTCTAAAATATTCTTGTCCATCAGTTACCTCTAGAAATATTATAATTATCTATATTATAGCATAGTTCAGAATGATAAGCATCAAGCATTCTTGCTAAAAATATGTTTATGTGTTAAAATCTTTATGACAACCGTGCTGCGGGGTGGTGTTCCCTTCATTCAATCAAGAATGGAGGTGATGTCTATGGTATATTTTACATTCCAGGATCTTATGATTTTCGGTATGTTTATACTGGCATTACTGACGTTCATTTTCCAGAACAAAAAGTAATTTGCTCATAGAAAAACTGCCCCCATACTTTGACCGGTAAGGGCAGTCTTTCGCTGAACTTATTTGGGCAACCCACCTTTGGGGCGGTTGTCTTTTTCTATATTTAATATATCACATTCATACTATTTTTTCAAGTAATGACTTAGTGCTTTCTCATATGCTCTTCGAGATACTGACCGACAATTTTAACTGCACAGTAATCACCGCACATGGAGCAAGCTTCGTCATCGGATTTGTTCTTGCGGCGACGATATTCCTTAGCCTTCACCGGGTCAATCGCCAGATCAAGTTGAGCCGGCCAATCCAGAACCTTACGTGCTCTTGCCATCTTCAGGTCCCACTCCCATGCCTGCTTGTTGCCGTTAGCCAAATCAGCGGCATGAGCAGCGATACGGGTAGCGATTACACCCTCGCGCACGTCATTTAAGTCAGGCAAGCCCAAATGCTCTGCCGGAGTTACGTAGCAAAGGAAGTTAGCACCGCTTACTGCAGCGAGAGTACCGCCGATAGCACTGGTAATATGGTCATAGCCGGGAGCAACGTCGGTTACAAGAGGTCCGAGCACATAGAACGGTGCGCCGTGGCACAGGCGTTTTTGCAGCTGCATGTTCGCAGCAATCTGGTTGTAGGGCACGTGGCCGGGGCCTTCTACCATAACCTGTACGCCCTTATCCCAGGCGCGCTGTGTCAATTCACCCAGGTTCAGCAGCTCCTGAATCTGCGCTCTGTCGGTAGCATCAGCAATGCATCCGGGACGCAGGCCATCGCCAAGGCTGATGGTTACGTCATATTCGGCACAAATATCAAGAATTTCATCATAGTATTCGTACAGTGGGTTTTCAGCATCATTGTGCAGCATCCAGCCGGTGATAAAGCTGCCGCCGCGGCTGACAACGTCCATCTCACGGCCTTCGTCAATGAGTGCTTTCAGCACATTTTTGTTAATGCCGCAATGAATAGTCATGAAGTCGGCGCCATCTGCAGCCTGCTGGCGGATAACGTCGAAAATATCTTCCTTAGTCATCTCAACCACTGCGCCACGCTTCTTAATGGTTTCTACAGTTACCTGATACATCGGCACAGTGCCAACCATTACGGTAGATGCAGCAATAATTGCCTGACGAGAGGCGCTGATATTGTTGCCGGTGGAAAGGTCCATAACAGAATCCGCACCTGCGTCAATAGCAGCCTGCAGTTTTGCCAGCTCCGGTTCCGGATCAGGATAGCTGCTGGAAGTACCGATGTTAGCGTTAACCTTTACGGTAAGACCGGTGCCTACACCGCGCGGAATAATATTTTTATGATTGATGTTACAGGGAATAGCAATAGTACCGTTTGCTACGCCTTCACGAATAAACTCCGCAGTTACATGCTCCTGCTCTGCTACAATTTTCATTGCTTCGGTAATTACGCCTTGGCGTGCTAATTGCATTTGTGTTACCATATTTTTGCCTCCTTATAATTAAAAGACCGCTTTCCTGTTGGAAAGCGGCTGAATTATCTTTTTGCAGAAATCTGCTCGCTTTCCTACGCTGGTTTTAACCAGATTCAGGTTCAAAGGGTCGGATGTCAGTCCTCTCAGCAAATTGCGCCCCTAGCGGTTACGTTATTTTGTTTACATGCTTACTTTAACATGAACAGCGAAAATACGCAAGTTAAATATGCACAACTTGCAAAAAAACCGGCAGTATGCTATATTATAGATGAAAAGTGACAACTGCCCACAAGGTGGGTTGCCCGCTAAGAAACAGAAGAGCTGCCCTTACCGGTCAAAGTATTGGGGCAGCTTTTCTATGTGCATTTTACTTACGGTTCTGAAACACGAACGTCAGCAATGCCAGTATAAACATACCGAAAATCATAAGATCCTGGAATGTAAAATATACCATAGACATCACCTCCATTCTTTAAGAATGAAGGCAACGCCACCCTGTACCACAGTTGTCAAAATCATTTTATCATATAAACATATTTTTAGCAACACTCTGTAACCTACGTTACAAAACAGCTTAAAAAATTGTATACATAAAAAATCTTTACAAAAACACTTGACTCTAAAAGCAGGCGTGCTATAATCATCTATAAATCACATTACGCAACGCAATGATGGAGAAGCAATGTGCAGGTCTTTTCAGAAAGCTGGCGGTTGATGCAAGGCAGCAGCGAAGCACACTAGTTCCGCTCCGAAGCGGCAAATGACGAATTTGACGGGTGCGCCCGATATAGCGTTCAAAGTTGGCCATAGGCAAATTGGGTGGCACCGCGAGCAGTCCTCGTCCCAAGATAGGGATGATGGGCTTATTTTTTTAGGTGAAGCAATTATGCAATGGCAATTTGGGTGGTACCGCGAGATAAAGGCAAGCTCGTCCCAAAGGGATGTGCTTGCCTTATTTATTTTCAGGAAGAAGGAAAGAATACATGAAAAGAGCATATAACTTCAACGCCGGTCCCTCCGCTATGCCGCTCGAGGTACTGTTGGAAGCGCAGGAAGAATTCTTAAACTATCAAAACACCGGCATGAGCATCATTGAAATGAGCCATCGCAGTAGTGAATACGCTGCCATGCATGCAGAAACAAAGCAGCTGCTGCGCGAGCTGATGGAAATCCCCGAAGATTACGAGATTATGTTCATCCAGGGCGGCGGCAGCACTCAGTTTTTGATGACAGCTGCTAATTTCCACACTAAAAAATACGCCGCTTATGTCAACACCGGCGTCTGGGCCAAAAAGGCTATGGCAGAAGGAAAATTCTACGGCGAGGTTTATGAGGCCGCTACCAGCGCCGACAAAAACCACAGCTACATTCCGCAGGAATTCACACTCCGCCCAGATACTTCTTATGTACACCTTACTGCCAACAACACGATTTACGGCACCGAGTACAAGGATTTCCCCAAGTTCGACGTTCCCGTTATCTGCGATATGTCCAGCGACATCCTTTCGCGTAAGGTTAACGTCAAGGATTTTGACCTCATCTACGCAGGAGCGCAAAAGAATCTTGGTCCTGCAGGCGTAGTCATTGTCATCGCCAAGAAAAGCTTTTTGGCAACAGCGCGCGAGGACCTGCCCACGATGCTGAAATACAGCACCTTTGCCAATAACGATTCTTTGTATAATACACCGCCTGTCTTTGCCATTTATATGGTTAACAAAACTCTGCACTGGATTAAAAAGCAGGGTGGCGTAAACGCTATTGCCAAAAATAATGCAGCAAAGGCTAAGATTATTTATGACGTTATCGATAACAGCAACGGTTTTTACAAGGGCCACGCCGCTCCCGAAGCTCGCAGCAATATGAACATTACCTTCAATCTGGCTACGCCAGAAATGGAGAAGGATTTCGTAGCTAAGGGCAAGGCTGCAGGCTTTGTCGGTATCGGCGGTCATCGTCTTGTCGGCGGCTGCCGCGCCAGTGCCTATAATGCTGTGCCGCTAGAGGCCTGCAAGGCATTGGCGGAGTTTATGGAAGAATATATGGAAGCAAACAAATAGAATTTTTGAGTATATGCGTAGCAATTAATATATCCTTTCTCTCAGAAAAAATTTTCCCGTGCCCTTAGGGCACAACGCAAATTTCGTGTGGAACCAGAACGAAGCTTCGGTAAAATTTGTCAGACGGTAAAAGATCGTTACACACCCTCGCTTCTATGGTTCCAGGCACTCATTTGCTAAAATTTTTATTCACTACACGATATATCAATTGCTTGCTTTATCCTAATAATCAGTTACTTACTTTAACCCACATAACCTACAAATTATACATAAAGGAGATAAATCACCATGAAAATTTTTGTCAGCAACGATATCAGCGAAAAAGGCGTAGCTCTGCTGCGCGAACATTTTGATGTAGATGTAATGCCCAACATGAAACCGGAGGAGCTTATCAAGGTTATCAACAATTACGATGGCCTGGTAACCCGCAGCATGACCAAGGTAACCAAAGAGGTTATCGAAGCCTCCACCCGTCTGAAGGTTATCGGCCGCGCCGGTGTTGGCGTTGACAACATCGATATTCCTGCCGCTACCGCAAAAGGCATCGTCGTACTCAACACTCCGGAAGGCAACACCATGGCAGCAACCGAGCACACCGTTGCCATGATGATGGCTATGACACGCCACATTCCGCAGGCTCATCAATCCATTCAGGAAGGCAAATGGGACCGCAAATCCTTTGACGGCATTCAGGTACAGGGCAAAACCTTAGGTATCATTGGCGTTGGCCGTATCGGCAGCCGTGTTGCCAAACGTATGCAAGCTATGGAAATGACCACCATTGGTTATGACCCGTATATTACCGAAGAGCGCGCGCATCAGGTTGGCGTTGAGCTGGTTGATTTTGACACTCTGCTGGCTAAATCCGACTACATCACCATTCACACTCCGCTCACCAAGGAAACTGAAAAGATGCTGAACGCTGAAGCTATTGCCAAAATGAAGGACGGTGTGCGCATTGTCAACTGCGCCCGCGGCGGCTGCATGGACCCCGAAGCTATTGCCGAGGGCGTTAAATCCGGTAAAATTGCCGGCGCCGCTATCGACGTTTATCCGACGGAACCGCTTACCAAAGAAAATAACCCCTTCCTGGGCCTGTTCAACGTTGTACAAACTCCGCACCTCGGTGCTTCCACTATTGAAGCGCAAATTGGCGTAGCTGTTGACGTTGCTTACGGCGTAATTGATGCTCTCGAAGGCCGTCCGGTTATGACCGCCGTTAATATGGCTCCCATTCCGAAAAGCGTAGCAACAGTTATCCAACCTTACTTCAAGCTGGCAGAGCGTATGGGTACCGTGGGCATCTATCTGGCAGACGGACCGATTAAGAGCGTGGAAGTAGAATACACCGGCGCACTTGCCGAAACCGAAACCCAGGCACTCACTACCGCCTTCCTCAAAGGCCTGCTGAACCCGATTCTGCAGGAAAGCGTTAACTTTGTCAATGCTCCCGGCATTGCCAAAAAACGCAATTTAGAGGTTAAAGAGGTTAAGGCCAACAAGCCCGGTTACTTCACTACTGCTATCAATGTAAAAATTGCTACTGCCAAGGGCACACATAAAATCGAAGGCACCCTGTTCGACGGCAAGCAGCCTAAGATTGTCCAAATCGACCAATATCATGTTGACTTCAATCCGGAAGGCTACCTGCTGCTGGCTCCGCACGTAAACAAGCCTAATATGATCGGTCAGATGGCTACTATTCTTGGCAGCGCCGGCATCAACATCAACGGCATGCAGGTTGGCAGCACTCCTAAATCCGACACCAACATTATGGCCATTGCTGTTGGCGACGATATTCCGAACGATATTATGCTGCAGCTGCGCGGTGTTGAAGGCATTATCGACGTTAAGCTCATCAACTGCGAAGGCTAAGACTGTTATCTAAATAATTTACAGCGAGGAAATTCTATGAGAATAATTTTAGTCCGACACGGTGAAACAACCTGGAATATAGAAGGCAGATACCAAGGTCAGGAGGATACGCCGCTGAGCGAGCGTGGCCTGCGCCAAGGACACCTGCTGGCCGAGGGCTTGCACTACATCCCTATTGATGTGTGCATCTCCAGTCCGCTGCAGCGCTCCTACCAGACCTGCAAGTTCTGCGCTGATTTGCACAAGCTGCCGGTTGCCACAGACGAACGTCTGCTGGAAATCAATCACGGCAGTTGGGAGGGCGTGCTGGCGCCGGAAATCGCCAAGCAATTTCCGCAGGAGTTCGCCCTGTGGCACACCCAGCCGCACCTGGTACAAATGCCTGACGGAGGCGAAAGCCTGGAAGATGTACGCAAGCGTGCGCGCGCTGCCTTTGACGACTATGCAGAAAAATATGCCGGCAAAACAGTGCTGGTTGCTGCACATGATGCAGTAAATAAGGCGATTATCTGTGATTTGCTTGGCCTTGATATGTCGCACTTCTGGCAGATTAAGCAGGATAATACCTGTATCAATGTGCTGGAATATAACGAAGGTGTTTGGCGCGTAGTGCTGCTGAATTCCACCAATCATTTAGGCTTCCTGTTCAGCGGTATTGAGCAGGCCGGCCTGTAATTTTACAAAGCAAAACTACCGTCCTACGCAGCAAAAGCTGCGAGGACGGTAGTTTTTTCTTCCTTGCTAAAATTTTGTTTGCATGATACAATATTACAGACAACCGTGTTGCGGGCGCATCCAAGAAGCAAGTCCATAGGACGCTGCTGATTGGTATATGCGCGCCATGTGATAGTGTCCCAAGAGGCGTAGCCGATTGGATTGACACGAACCACTGCAGGGTGGCGTTGCCGAAATTCCGTTGGAATGGAGGTGATGCTTATGAAAAATTACGACTTCAAAGATCTTATGGCCTTTGGCGTATTTATTCTGGCGTTACTGACATTTATATTTCAGTTCAGCAAATAATCCAGACATAAGAAAACCACCCCAAAACTTGCCGGTCGCGGGGTGGATTTTCTTTACTCTATGAATCGGCAACCCACCTTGTGGGCGGTTGTCTTTCTATATTTATTATACCACATCAAAATATTTTTGCAATACAGTAATCCAGACATAAGAAAACCACCCCAAAACTTGCCGGTCGCAGGGTGGATTTTCTTTTCACTTTGAATTGGCAACCCACCTTGTTGCGGGCGCATCCAAGAAGCAAGTCCGTAGGACGATGCTGATTGGTTCATGCACGCCATGCGATAGTGCCCCAAGAGGCGTAAGCCGATTGGATTGGCACGAACCGCTCGGGCAGTTGTCTTTCCATTTTTATTATACCACATTCATATATTTTTGCAACACAAAGCCCCCTCACCTTTCGGCGAGGGGGCCTTTATACGCGCGTGTATTAGTTTGTGTTACTTGCTAATCGTTAAATTAGAAAGTGAAGGTCAGGTCAGCCCAAACGATGTTGTCGTGGTTGTCTTTGTCCTGAGTTTTAGATTGAGTGTCATAGTAAGCAACAGTGCCTACGATGTTTTTAGCGAAGGTGTAGTTAGTACCAACGCCCCAACCTTTGAAGCCTTGGTTATCTTCGGCAACGCCATCAAATACAGTAGCATCAGTGGTGTGTGCAACATAGGTCATGCCGCCTTGGTCATAGTAGTTAGCGAACAGGCCCCAGGAACCAGCTTCGGAAGCTTCTGCACCTTTGTAGGTCAGGCCAGCAGTCCAGCCGTCAGAACCAATACCGGTTACATCTTTATCATTTTTGCTCATGTCGCCCTTCAGGTACATACCGGAAACAGCTACATTGCCATCGAAGTCATAGGAACCGCCAACATACCAGATAGCATTGTCAAGACCTTCGCCAGCAGCTTCTTTGTACATATCTTTGAAGTTTACATAACCAGCCATAGCGTCAAATTTACCGAAATCACCAGTCAGTTCAGCGCCAGCATAGTTACCAAAGGACATATCAGTGTCTTCATCAGCAACTTTAGCAGAAGCATCGGTAGCTTTGCCAGCAAAGCCTTTTAATTGAATTTTGCTGCCATAGGATACTTCAACGCCGTCAGCGCGGGTATCATATACGTTGCCGTTTGCAAAGAATGCATTGTAACGGCCAGCGGTTACATTCAAGCCACCCAGTTTACCTTCAACATATGCACGTTGGAAGGAAGTATCTTCATTGCCAGCGTTGTCGGTCAGGTCTTGAGTGTTTTCCAGCATGCCGGTGTAGGACCAGTCATCATTGATTTGGCCGTTAACCCACAGACGAGAACGCAAATCATTATATACATTGCCTTTATTGCTGGAATCAGTGTAACGATAACGCATTTCGCCGGTTACTTTTACGTTGTCAGCTTTTTTCTCCAGGTTAGCTACGCGAACGCCCAGGTTGTCCAGTTCGTCAGCGAATTCAGCAGCCAGTTTATCAACGTTAGCGCCTTTAGCCATTGCTTTAGCAACGATTTGAGCCATTTCATAACGGGTCATCAGCTTGTCGCCACCGAAGGTGGTGTCGCCGTAGCCTTCGATTACGCCGGCAGCAGCCAGTTTGTTGATGCTGTCATAAGCCCAGTGACCAGCAGGAACGTCAGAGAACGGGTTAGCAGCGTATGCGGAAGCAGTTACGCCCAGAGCCATAGCCATAGCTAATACTAAAGATTTTTTCATTTTAATTTCCTCCTTTAGGAAAATACATTGAAAAATTCTGCTACGCTTCTTCGCCTTGGCTTTGATACTCGGCTCGCCGCATCTTTCAGTAAGAGTTGCCTTGTTTCCTCTACCATACTCCTTGCAGTCTGCGTTTTTCGTTGCCCTCAGCAGTTAGCATAAGCAAATTTTTCATAAGCCTATTGTACCACTTTTTTAGTAACTCTACAAGTGCTTCACAAAATTTTCTTAATTTATGTAAATAAATAAACTTTATTTCTCAAGCAATCATTTATCTGCAATTTTTTCTTTACAAGCCTTTCATTGCAATACAAAAACCGCCTCTGCAATTTTTGCAGAAGCGGCTTGGTGTTTTAAGCTAATATAGAATTATTTAACACGCAGAGCACGGTCTACTTCGATGCGTACTGCACGGCCAAATTCTTCATGAGTCCAATCCCAACGGCTGGTCAGAGCTTCAGGAATGGTTTTGTCGCTGTAAATGCGGTGTTCATAAGCTTTACCGGTGAGCTTGTTGTAAGCAACTGCATAGCCTTGCAGGTCGATTTGCAGCTTACGCTCTTCGCTGGAATCGATAGCTCTGTCATCCAGCTTATCCAGTTGAACAGCGATAACGATGTCAACATCGCCATCTTTAGCAATTTTTTCCAGAGTTGCAGCACTGGGAACCTTGTTGCCAACCTTAGCAGCATCGATAACAGCGGTCAGCTTGTCGTTTTCTACTACTACAAAGCCTTTTTTGCTGTTCAGAACAGCCAGAGCGTTTTTGTAGAAAACCTGATTTGCCAGTTCGTCTCCGCCTTCAACGTTGTTGATCAAAGGCAGCAGAGCAACACTTGCAGCCTCAGCTGCACCAAAGCAGGGGATGCTGAAGCAGATAGCCATAACGGTCATCAATAAATAACGTAAAACTTTTTTCATTCTTATTCCTCCAGACGCATTAGTATAATGCAGAATATAGGTATATTTTAGCATAAATTTAGGGAAAAATACAGTGTTTGCTTAAAATTTTCTGACTGGGTAGTCATTGTTGTAAATTCTTTTCTATATCCCAACATACCTCTTGAAAATTGCATTCCAACTGCTGATTGGTATAACGCAATACCTTTAAGCCATATCCCTGTAAAACCTGCGTACGTTCCGTATCATAGGCTATTCCCTGTTCCGTATAATGCTGCTTGCCATCTATTTCTATAACAAGTTTGGCTGCGTGGCAGTAGAAGTCGACGATGAACCTATCAATAATACGTTGTCTGTACCACTTTAATTTATGATTCCTTAAATAAAAATACCATAAATTCCACTCTTGTTGTGTCATATTTTTCCTTAATTCATCTGCTCGTGATTTTAGCTTTTTATCATATCCGGTAAAAAGTCGCTTATTGTATTTCATCGTCATACCTCATTTTGTAATTTTCTGAAATTTTATTCTATTCTATTTTATTATATGAAGCGTTAAATGTCAACTAAAATGCGCAACCCTTCCGTCTGCTCGCTTCGCTCGCAGCCACCTCCCCTTTCAGGGGAGATATAACTGTTCGCCAATACAATATTGTTCGCAAGCATGCTAACATTTTATATGCTCCCTGTAAGGGAGCTGGCATCGCCGCAGGCGATGACTGAGGGTTGTGCTCCGCTCTCACCTAACCTCAACCCTTCCGTCTGCTCGCTTCGCTCGCAGCCACCTCCCCTTTCAGGGGAGATATTAACTTCTTGCCAAATGCTAACTTTCGCAAGCTCACCGAACTTTTTTATGCTCCCTGAAAGGGAGCTGGCATCGCCGCAGGCGATGACTGAGGGTTGTGCTCCGCTCTCAGCCCCCACCCACGCAAAAAACGACCGCCCATGCGGGCGGCCGTCTTCTTATACGCGCGTGTTAATTGTTAAATTGTTGTATGTGGTTGGAATTAGAAAGTGAATACTACTTGAGACCACAGGGATTTGTTTTCTTGAACATCATCTTTTGCATCCAAATCAACATATTCAACGGTACCAACGATGTTCTTAGCGAAGGTATAGTTTACGCCAGCTTTCCAGCCTTCAGAACCACCGAAGAATTTACGGTAATCGTTAGCCAAGCCAGTGTTCCAACCGTTAGAAATAGTGGTGGAAGCAGCCAGATCATAGTAGCCTACATATGCGCCCCAAGAACCAGCTTTAGCAGCTTTAGCGCCTTTGTAGTTCAGAGCTGCATACCAGCCGTCATCTTCGCCTTTAGCGTTTTCTACATCACCCTTCAGGTAAGCAGCTTTTACAGCAACATTCTTGTCGAATGCATAGTTAGCGCCGATTGCCCAAATGTCATTGTCTTGACCCAGATACTTATCTTCGTTTACATCAACATAAACAGCTTCCAGACCCAAAGCACCAACTTTGCCGCTCAGGGAAACTGCATAGTAGTCATCGCCCAAAGAACCACCATTGGTGCTGGACAGTTTACCGTATTCAGCAGCCAATTTTACGTCTTTGCCATAAGCAACTTTTACGCGGTCAGCACGGTGAGAAAGGATTTCGCCACCCAGCAGAGAAGCGTTGTTACGGCCAGCTTCAACAGCCAGGCCACCCAGACGACCATTTACAAATGCACGTTGGAAGGTAACATTTTCGTCACCTTTGTTATCGCTGTGACCTGCATCAGCAAATACTTGCTCGTTTTGCAGCATTGCAGTGTAGGTCCAGTCATCGTTTACTTGGCCTTTAACCCAAATACGGGAACGCAGTTTGGAGTTAGATCCTTTTTTAACTTCATTATTAGCACTAGAGGTATAATAAACTTCATCAAGATCTTCGTAATGAGCACGGATTTCACCGGTGATCTTTACGTTGTCAGCTTTTTTCTCCAGGTTAGCAACGCGAACACCCAGGTTGTCCAGCTCGTCAGCGAATTCAGCAGCCAGCTTGTCAACGTTAGCGCCTTTAGCCATTGCTTTAGCAACGATTTGAGCCATTTCATAACGGGTCATCAGTTTGTCGCCACCGAAGGTGGTGTCGCCGTAGCCTTCGATTACGCCAGCAGCAGCCAGTTTGTTGATGCTGTCATAAGCCCAGTGGCCAGCAGGAACGTCAGAGAACGGGTTAGCAGCGTAAGCGGATGCGGTTACACCAAGAGCCATTGCCATTGCGAGTACTAAGGATTTTTTCATTGTAATTTCCTCCTCTTATCTTAAGAGATTTTTATTTATTACAAAATCCTTCGCAAGTTCCCGCCTGCAAGTCCGGTAAGAGTTGCCTTGTTTCCTCTACCACGCAAAGCTTCGCCTATGTCAAGGATTTCATAATCAAGGGGTGAAATTATAGATTGGAGTAACTCTATTTACGATTTACTCTAATCTAAATCATACTTATATTATAATGGCGAGATAGTACCTAGTCAAGAGATTTTTTCAGAAAATTTTTAACAGAATAATATTTATTCCTATTAAGAATTCCCACGATGATAAAGCAGCATCTTGCACCGGTCTGCCAGCACCGGAGCAAAACACTTGCCAAAGTCATTTTTAATGCGTTTTAAAGTATACTTACGAAAATCCCCGAAAAATTGAAAGTATACTTCCGGAAATTCGCCAAAAATCGTAAGTATACTTTCAATTTTGCTTGTGCTGTGCTTTTCTCCGCATAAATAAAAAAAAGCAGCAGTGCCATGCGTTCGGCACTGCTGCTTTCAGAGGGTTGATGTTGTGAAAGGATGTATAAAAGAAAAGGGGTATTATGTATCAGTCAGTGGGATTGCTAACTGATGAGCTTATTATAAGGCGAACTGACTGATTAGTCAATGGATAATCTGTGAACTTTGCATCGTTTTGATGAACTCTAAAAAATCATCGTACCGCTGCCATCAGCGCGTAAAAAATCGGCGGTACAATAAGCGCCGGCAACATATTCAGCGTTTTGCAATCGCGCAGCTGCAAAATTCCCAGGCCGCTGCTCATCAGAAAAATGCCACCCAAAACAGAAATTTCTCCCATCAGCGCCGGCGTCATATAAGGCGCAATTACGCCAGCGAAAAGATAAATGCTCCCCTGCCACAAAAGCAGCACCAAGGCTGCCGCTGCAATGCCGATGCCATAGGCCGAGCCAAGAATAATCGACGAAACAAAATCAAGCGTCGCGTTGGTATACAGATAAGTATTGTTGCCGTTGAGCCTGCTTTCAATCGGTCCTAAAATAGAAAGTGTGCCGATGCAGAACAGCAAAATAGCGGTTGAAAGTCCTTCCGCCAGCTTGCTGCCACCCTTGGCGCTTGCCAAAAGCCTGTGAAAGCGTCCGTCGATATCCAGCCATGTTCCTATAACTGTACCGATGGCGATGCTGGCGATGAATAATACCGGATAGGTTGTTTTCGGCATATTGCTGACAAAGGCATTCGCTCCCAGTCCCACGGTCGCCAGTCCAAGACCGTCGAAAAGCGCTGTTTTATAGCGTTCGTTAACACCTCTGCTGAGAAAGCTGCCGATTACAGAGCCGGTTAAAATTGCACTTACATTAACGATTGTTCCTAACATTTTCAATATCACCTCAAGTTTACAAATACTTCCTGCGCAGGCTACAAAGATTTTACACTTCCCCCGCTCAGGCATCTTTACAGATATCCTTTTATTTTATACTATTATAGTACCAAATACAATTCCTACAAAGGAGGCTAATACGAATGAAAAAAACTCTTCTCACGTTATTTTTAGCGATGGCAGTAGCAGCGGGTGCGTCGGCCGCACAGCAAACAGAAGTTGACAAGGGCGACCGCTTTGACTATAAATATCCTGTTTTCACGCAGAAAAATCCTCAGGCAGCACAGCGTATGAATCGCGATATCCAAAAAATGGTCAGCAAATCGCGCAAGGATTTGCGCCAGCCGGATATGCGTGCTGTCGGCAGCAATTATGAGGTGATTTACGAAAATGACCAGTTTGTCTGCCTCACCTTCAACACCTGGTACTATTATGACAAGGCTGCTCATGGTATGTACTATACACACGGCATTGTTTATGACAAGGCTACCGGCAAGCGTGTTCCCTACACCCGCTTCATTGAAAAGCTGGACGCCGAGCAGCTGAAGCAGGATATCAAGGCTAAGAAGCTGCCTGTTTACGGTGCAGATTTAAAGACTGTCAGCGAAGCGCCGTTTATTGATAACATCGACAACTTCAAAGTAAGTAAGGATTATATCATCACCGAGGACGGTCATCTTTATCTGATGTACCAGCCCTACGAGCTTGACTGCTATGCCGCAGGCGTTACCTATGTCAAAGTAAAATAACAGCAACAAAATTAAAGCACTGCTCTGCATCTCCCGTAAGGAAATGTGAGCAGTGCTTTTTTAATCCGCCTGCTGAAACATCAGCGGCAATTCCAGATTGCATGCTTCCAACAGCTCCTGATTACGCAATACATCCTTCACTGCGCCGTCAGCAGCAATTTGGCCGTCGTGCAGCAAAATTACTCTGTCGCAGGCTGCATAAATAAAATCCAGATCGTGCGAAGCAATAAGCTGTGCGCAGGGCAGGCTGCGCAAAATATTTATCAGATTGCGGCGGTTTTTAGGATCCAAAGCAGCGGAAGGCTCGTCCATAAGCACCAGCTGCGGTGTAAGCGTCAAAATACCGGCAATCGCTGCCAGCTTTTTCTGACCTCCGCTCAGGCGATAAATCTGACGCTTGGCCAAATTCTCCAAATGCACCTGCGCCAAAGCCTGCGTCACACGTTTCTGCACCTCCTGCTCGCTATAACCGCAATTACGCGCCGCAAAGGCAACATCACTGTAAATATCTGCCATGAAAAGCTGGCTGTCCGAATCCTGAAAGACATAGCCTATACGCCTGCGCAGCTCGCGCAGGTTCTTTTTGTTTAAATCAAGACCGCAAAGCCTTACTTTGCCGATATCTTCTGCCTCCAAAAGACCGACAAAAATTTTAAGCAGTGTTGATTTGCCTACGCCGTTGGCACCGATTAAGCCTATGCGTTCGCCTGCCTTGGCACTGAAGCTGATGTTCTGCAGCACCACAGCTTCCTTATGCTCATGCTTTTTAGCATAAGCAAAGTGCAGATTTTCTATTTCAATAATATTTTCTTCCATCGTCTGTCCAACGCTCCCTTACAGCAAGCTGCCTAAAATCGCAAACACCGGCAACAAGCGGAACACAAGGCAAAAGCCAAGGCTCAGCAGCACAAATGCCAACGCCCCCTTACCGTCCGCCGCACGCTGCAGATAAAACGTACCGTCAAAGCCACGCAGTGCCATGCTTTCGTACACTGTCTGCGCTCTGTCTATGCTGCGCAAAAGCAGCTGTCCCACCAGCGTACCCCAAGCGTTGAAGGCAATCCCCTTACTGTACGGCGCACGCAGAGCGTAGGCAGCACTCATACGGCTGCCCTCCTGCAAAAGTAAAATCAGATAGCGATAGGTCAGCAGCAGCACAACACTCATCACCTTAGGCAGATGCAAAAGCTGCAAAGCGTAACAAATTTGCTCCATCCCGGTTGTCGCAATGAGAAAGTACACTGCCAAAAAGCTCCACAAGCCCTTGAGCAGCAAAACAAACAGCGACACCCAGCCACCGCTGACAGCAATGCCGCCTATATTGAGCAACACTGCCGTATCAAAATAGACATTGGCCAAGCCTAAACCTATGAGCAGAAAGGCAACTGTCCTAAAGCGCTTAATGCCTTCGCATAAGGATAAATCTGCCAGCTGATATAAAAAGACGGGATAAATGCCCATCGCCACAACACCGCTCAAGGCATACTTATCAAACGAAAGCACTGTGAGAATAAAGCACATTACAGCGCCAAGCTTCGCCAGAGGATGCAATTTGTTAACGAGCGTATTTCTACCTGCCAGCTCATCTAAAACGTAAATAGCGGAGATGGCACGCTCAAGCCTGTTCATGGTTGCCCCGGAAGCTCTTTAATACTTTGCCGCCGGCCAGAATCAACAGCATAACGATTACCGCACCCACAACACCGGCAAAGGAAGTGCCTGCGGCACTTTCGCTGCCGGCAAAATTGTAATCCGGCAGCAGCGCCGTCACGCTTTGCACCGCTTCGCTCAAAGCGTAAACGCTGCTGTCAGCGCTTTCCAGCTCCGTACTGCCTGTCATGCGCTCCAAGGACCACTCCAGGCCATCCGGCAGCTCGGAAGCAAGCAGGGAAAGACCACCGGCCAGAACAACTGCCGCTGCTCCCATAATCGCCAGCACATTTTTCAAAGATACACTGCTTGCAGACTCACTTTCCTCCGCACACCACAAAAGTGAGGGACGGGCAGCAAACAAAAATACCAAAACCGCTGCGGTAATTGCACCCTCAACCAAGCCGATTGCCAGATGAATAGGCTGCATAAACAGCAGAAAAGCAGCAAAGGGTAATTGCGTAATTCCCGACAGCAGCGTTTCCACCGAAACAGAAAAAGCACCCAGCTGCAAGGAAAGTACACTGCCAAGAACCGATGCGATGATAATTTTGGTGCGTGTCATACCGCTGCGCATCGCCAGCGCCCAAATTACGCCACCGCCGACAAAGCAGCCGTAAAACGCCATATTCCAAATGTTAGCGCCCAGCGCCAGCAGACCGCCGTCCGCAAACAGCAGGCATTGAATCAGCAGCACGCCGATCATCGTCAAAAAAGCAGCGTAAGGACCGACAACAGCCGCCAACAGCATACCGCCGCACAAATGGCCCGATGAGCCTGTTCCCGGTATGGTAAAGTTAAGCATCTGTACCGCAAAAACGAATGCTCCCATCACGCCCATCACAGGTAAAATTTTGTCATTGCGCTCCTGTTGCACCTTGCGCAACGCGTAGCCTGCAGCAACTAAGGAGCAGGCGTACATGCCGCCGGCAACAGCGGACGAAAGCAAAGCATCTGCCATATGCATAAATATCACTCCGTTTTCTGAAATTTATCTTGTTGACTAATTATATCATTGGAGCTTGCTCCAAAGTCAAGCAAAAAAAGAGGACTGCCGAGAGACAGTCCTCCAAAGCTTGTAAAAAATTACTTCTTATCCAGCACGCAGATTTCAATTCCCGACGCAGCCATCATATCCTCCGCCAGCTTATCCGGATAAGGATTAGCATAAACAATGCGCTTAATGCCTGCGTTAATCAAAATCTTGGTGCAGACCACACATGGCTGATGCGTACAGTACAGCGTACCGCCGTTGACAGACACACCATGATAGGCAGCCTGAACAACAGCATTCTGCTCCGCATGAATACCGCGGCAAAGCTCGTGCATCTGCCCCGAAGGCACATGCAGCTGCTCGCGCAGGCAGCCCGTAACCTCACAGTGAGGCAAATCCTTAGGCGTACCGTTATAGCCTGTCGCTACAATCTGTTTATTTTTGACGATTACCGCGCCGACACTGCGGCGCATACAGGTTGAACGGCTGCTGACTACTCTGGCAATCTCCATAAAGTAATCATCCCAGCCGGGTCTTGTTTTGCGTTCCATAATTTTTTATACCGTACCAAAAATTCTGTCACCTGCATCGCCCAAGCCCGGCACGATGTAGCCATGCTCATTAAGATGATCATCAAGCACAACAGTGTAGATAGGCACATCAGGATGTGCTGCATTCAGTTTTTCTACACCTTCGGGAGCAGCAACGAGGCACATGAAGCGCAGGTTTTTCATACCACGCTTTTTGAGCTGGTCAATAGCAGCAATAGCACTGCCGCCGGTTGCCAGCATCGGGTCAACAACAATAGTATAAGCGTCCATATCCGCAGGCAGCTTGCAGTAATACTCCATCGGCAGCAGAGTTTCTTCGTTACGGCTCATGCCGATATGACCAACATTGGCTTCGGGAATAACACTGAGTACGCCCTCCATAAAGCCCAGGCCTGCACGCAGGATAGGCACAACAGTGACACTGCCTTTAATACGACAGCCGGTGGTTTCGCACAGCGGAGTGGTAACCTTTACTTCTTCCACAGGTAAATCTCTGGTAGTTTCAAAGGTCAGCAGCGCTGCAACCTCACTGATGATGTGGCGGAAGGTTACGCTCTTGGTATCCTTGTCACGCAGGATAGTCATTTTTGCTTGCAGCAAAGGATGGTTTACTACATTGATTTGCATTGGATATATCGCTCCTTTTCTTATTAAGACGAAGCGGATAAAGCTTTATCGGTCGTCTTAATTATAAATTAGTATATAACGGATACTTAGCGCACAGTGCAGCAACACGTTTTGCAGCCTCTGCATGCTTATCAGTATCTTCAGGGTTATTGAGCACCAGGCCCATAATAGAAGCAACCTCTTTGAAGTCCTCTTCTTTGAAGCCGCGGGTAGTAGCAGCCGGAGTACCCAAACGGATGCCGCTGGTTACAAACGGGCTGGCAGGATCAAACGGAATAGTGTTTTTATTGCAGGTAATGCCAATATTATCCAGCAGCTTTTCTGCTTCCTTACCGGTCAGGTTTTTGTTGCGTACATCAACCAGAATCAGATGGTTGTCGGTACCGCCGGAAACCAGACGGAAGCCTTCAGCCTTCAGACCTTCGGCAAAAGCCTTGGCATTCTTGACAATGTTTTCTGCGTACTCTCTGAATTCAGGCTTCAGAGCTTCGCCGAAAGCAACAGCCTTAGCAGCAATAACGTGCATCAGCGGGCCACCCTGGATGCCGGGGAAAATAGCCTTGTTGATTTTCTTGGCATATTCCTCATTGTTGGTCAGAATCAGACCGCCGCGAGGACCGCGCAGAGTTTTGTGGGTGGTAGTGGTTACGATATCAGCATACGGAACCGGAGACGGATGCAGACCTGCTGCAACCAAGCCGGCGATGTGTGCCATATCAACCAGCAGCAGAGCGCCGTTAGCATGAGCAATATCAGCGATGCGTTTGAAATCGATAATCCGCGGATAAGCGCTGGCACCGGCAACAATCAGTTTCGGATGATGTTCTTTAGCCAGCTTGTCCATAGCATCATAATCAATCAGCTCGGTTTCCGGATTAACGCCATAATGAACAACGTTAAAATAGGTACCGGAAATATTTACCGGGGATCCATGGCTAAGATGACCGCCTTGGGACAGGTCCATACCCATGATGGTATCGCCGGGTTTCAGGAAAGCAAAGTACACGGTCATATTGGTGCTGGCACCGCAGTGAGCCTGTACGTTAGCATATTCGGCATGGAATAATTTTTTGGCACGTTCAATAGCCAAAGTTTCAACCTTATCAACATATTCACAGCCGCCATAATAACGATGACCGGGATAGCCTTCAGCATACTTATTGGTCAGTACGCTGCCCATAGCCTCCATTACTGCGGGAGTAACGATGTTTTCGGATGCAATCAGTTCGATTTTGTCACGTTGGCGGTTCAGCTCCGCATCAATGTAACCTTTCAGCTCAGGATCAACTACGCTAAGTTTTTCCAGATTCATTTTAAGTCCCTCCTAAAAATAAAACATTAAATATCAACCAGTTTTATCCACAGGCTGCGGATAAGCGCTCAGAAAATCTGCTCTACTAAAAGACGCAGATGATGCCTTATACCATAGGAAAAATACAAATCGTTCATAAGATTTCAAATGCTAGGCGTCACTGCCGACGGCGTATTTCTATACGTCGAAGCAGGGACAACAACGCAGAGGGTGCCTTATGGGCGATTTTCCAGATATTGAGCACGCGGCCCCCCCACCAACGGCGGACGAGTTTTAGCGGCAGTCAGCACTGCTTCGCCAATTTTTTTATATTGCAGGCGTACAGGTACAGCAACTCGTTTGAGATGCATGCCGATGAGCGTCTGGCCAATATCAATACCAAGATGAGCAGAAATCTTTTCTACTACTACAGGTTCAGCAAAATTTTCGTAGGCAGCAGTTGCCATAGCGCCGCCGGCATGAGCCACCGGACGCACGGTAACCTCCTCAAGATTGTAGCGTTCGGCTGTAGCTGCCTCCACTACTAAGGAACGGTTGAGATGCTCGCAGCATTGTACGGCAAGATAAAGCTCGTGTGCATCGCACACTGCCTTCAGCGCCTTGAACATAGCAACAGCTGTTTCACTGCTGCCGCCGGTGCCGATTTTGTTGCCGAGTACTTCGCTGGTGCTGCAGCCAAGCACGAAAATCTGTCCCTTTTTAGGCTTTGCTATACTAATGAGCTCTTCAGCAGCTGCTGCCAGCTCCTTAGCTATTTGCATATTTGTTTCCATTGTTGCTTTACTTCTTTTCTGTTTATTTTCAGAAACGCAAGAATCGTTTAGGCTGCAACGCAAAGACGATTATTTTGCTTCCAAATCCATGATTTTATTTACACGGCGTTCATGACGACCACCGGCAAATTCAGTTTCCAGCCAAGCGTCGGTAATCATTTCTGCCAGACCTACGCCCAGAACACGCTCGCCCATGCAGAGAACGTTGGCATTGTTATGCTCGCGGCTCATTTTAGCGGAGAAAACATCACCGCACAAAGCAGCGCGAATACCCTTGCATTTATTAGCAGCGATAGAAATACCGATACCGGTACCGCAAATCAGGATGCCCTTTTGCGCACCGCTGGCACCGCTGGTAATATCCTCGCACAGCTTAGCAGCATAGTCGGGATAATCTACGGAATCTTCGCTGTAGGTACCATGGTCAACAACCTCGATGCCTTTATCCTCTAAATATTTTTTGATATGCTCCTTCAGATGGAAGCCGCCATGATCACAAGCCATTGCAATTTTCATAAATAATCTTCTCCTCTCCTGTTTTTTAATGCCAGGATTATCTTTAACCTTTATTGTAACATAAATGTCGGTAAATTTACATTATTTTTTAAATGCAGGCTGCCGTTTTCCAGCGTTATAATCTGATAGCCCGCAGCCTTACGCAGGCGGTTCATGATTGCCAGTCCCAGGCCGTCCTCCTCCACGCCTTCGGCGAGAATAACGTCCGGACAGGTACGGTCAAAATCACGCAGCAGGTAGAACAAATCAGCAGCCAGCTGTTCACGGCTGTCACCCCAGCAGGAAAGCTGCAGCTGCTGCTTTTCGACAAGCTCTGCCAGCTCGCTTTCCAGCTGATGTCCGCACAGCACGCCGACGGTTTTGCCTTCAGCCAGAGCCTTGGCAATAACCTGCGGCAAACATTTGCAAGCTTCGCCTTCAAACAGGTAAACAGGTGCCTTCGGCGCATAATGACGGTACTTCATTCCCGGAGCCTTGGGCTTAAAGTTTTTATCTCCCTGCAGGGCAGGGTCAATCTCTACCGCACCCATAACCTCCGTCAGCATTTCATAGGTAATGCCGCCCGGTCGCAGGATAGTGGGAACAGCACTCGTTGTATCCACCACGGTGGATTCCAGCCCGATGCCGCAGTTGCCGCCATCAAGCATACCGGCAATTTTTCCCTGCATATCCTCCAGCACGTCCTGAGCATTCGTCGGGCTCGGACGACCGGAAATATTGGCCGACGGCGCCGCAATAGGGCAACCGCAGGCGCGGATAAAATCCTGGGCGAATTTATTGGATGGGAAGCGTACAGCGACAGTTTCCAGTCCTGCGCTTACAGCGTCAGGCACAATAGCAGATTTATTGACAATCAGCGTCAGCGGTCCCGGCCAAAAATGCTCCATAAGCTTTTTTGCATTAGCGTTCAGGCAGGTAGTCAGCTGCGCAATATCTTCCTTTTTAGCGATATGCAGAATCAACGGATTATCGTTAGGTCTGCCCTTGGCAGCAAAAATCTTGGCTACAGCCTCAGGATTCAGTCCATCCGCACCCAGGCCGTAAACTGTTTCCGTCGGGAATGATACAACCTCACCCGCACGGATTAATGCCGCTGCCTCCTGCATAATCTCTTGATTATCAGAGTTCTTTTGTAATTTCCAGTAGGATGTTTTCATATTTATCCTCACCCTCTTTTTCTTTTAAAGCAAAAATCATGCGCGGTATGCCTGCATAGTCCATACGCACAGCAGTTTTGGCAAAGCCATGCTCCAGACACAGCTTTTGCACCGCTTCGCTTTGGTCAATGCCGATTTCAAACGCCAGCAATCCATCCTCAGCCAGATGCTCCGCAGCCTCGGCACAGATGCGGCGGTAAAAATCAAGTCCGTCCGCACCTCCGTCAAGCGCAGTGCGTGGCTCCTGCTGTACATCCTGCGCCAGCGTTGCAATATCGGCAGCAGGAATATACGGCGGATTCGAAACGATGATGTCAAACTTTTTCTCTACAGGCACGTTGCTGAACAAATCGCTTTGGCGGAAGGCCACACGCTTATCCACGCCGATAGCAGCGGCATTTTCCTTCGCCACCGCCAAGGCCTCGTTGCTGATATCCACGCCCACGCCTACGGCAGCAGGCAGATAATCAAGCAGCGAAACGATGATAGCACCGCTGCCGGTACCGATATCCAAAGCCTTTACAGCACCGTCTGCACGCAGCATCGGCGCTGCCTTCACCAGGCTTTCCACCAACAGCTCCGTTTCCGGACGCGGCACCAGGGTAGCAGGCGTAACCTTAAAGTTATTGCGCATAAAGGCACGCTCGCCGATAATGTAGGCCAGCGGCTCATGCTTAGCGCGTCGCTCTACATAAGAGCGCATCTTGTCGCGCTCCTCCTCACTGAGAGGCTTGTCAAACTCGGTATACAGCTTAATGCGTTCACATTTCAAGACAGCACAAAGCAGCACTTCGGCATCAAGGCGTGGATTTTCCACGCCCTTAGCCTCGAAGTGCTGCTTAGTCCAGTTTAAGATTTTCATAATCGTCCAAACCGGCTTATCCATTTTATTTCACCTGCCGTAATTGTTCGCTTTGCTTAGCAGTAATCAGCGCACCCAGCAGCTCGTCCAGATCACCGTTGACAATGCTGTCCAGCTTATGCAAGGTCAGACCGATGCGGTGGTCGGTAACGCGTCCCTGCGGATAGTTGTAGGTACGGATACGCTCGCTGCGGTCGCCTGTTCCTACCTGACTCTTGCGGTCCTCGGCAGTAGCGGCACGCTGCTCCTCCTGCGCCTGCTCCAAAATACGCGCACGCAATACACGCATACATTTTTCACGGTTCTTCAGCTGAGATTTTTCATCCTGACACTGTGCCACAATACCTGTCGGAATGTGGGTAATACGCACTGCAGATTCGGTTTTGTTTACGTACTGGCCGCCGGCACCGCCTGCACGGTAGGTATCGACACGCAGGTCTGCAGGATTGATTTCTACATCAACCTCTTCAGCCTCCGGCAGTACAGCCACGGTAACGGTAGAGGTGTGCACACGTCCCTGGGATTCTGTTTCCGGCACGCGCTGTACACGATGTACGCCGCTTTCGAATTTCATACGGCTGTAAACGCTGTCGCCGCTGATCTGGAATACTACCTCCTTAAAGCCGCCCAGCTCAGTCGGGTTGGAATCCATAACCTCAACGCGCCAGCCACGGGTTTCTGCATAGCGCAGATACATACGGAAGAGAACACCGGCAAAAAGTGCAGCCTCATCACCGCCGGCACCGCCGCGGATTTCCACGATAACGTTTTTATCATCGTTCGGGTCGGAAGGCAGCAAAAGAATCGTGAGCTTTTCCTCATATTCTTCAATCTGCGGTTTGAGCTCCTTCAGCTCTTCTTTTGCCATTTCAACCAGCTCTTCGTCATCGCCTGCTGCGAGCAGCTCCTCTGCCTCATCGCGAGCCTTAATCATATCGCGATATTCACGGTAAGCGGTAACAATCGGTTCCAGCTTGGCATGCGCTTTGGTAGCCTTCAGCCAGTTGGTCTGGTCGGCAATAACCTCGGGGTCACTGATTTTTGCCTCTAAGTCTAAATATCTGTCTTCTAGTGCCTGCAATTTGTCGAGCATTAGAAATTCTCCTCTCAAGTGTTATGTTAGTCTTATAAATTTAATTCAAAGTGATTCGTTAAGAAAACATTCTCTCCTACAAGCGAAGTGTTCAATATAACGTTATTTTAAAGGCAGAATAGTGCAGTCCCCTCTCAGTCGCCCTACGGGCGCCAGCTCTCCCCAAGGAGAGCCTCATAGATCAGCCTGCAAATCTATATAATCACTTTTATTCTATAATTTCTTCAGGCGGCAGCACTGCCTTCAGCGAAGCAATCGCCACCTCAATCTGGCTGTCATCAGGCTGACGCGTGGTCAGCTTCTGCAGCAAAAGTCCCGGCATAATTGCCATATGCACCAGCTTATTATCGTTATGCGCACCGGCAAAACGAATAATCTCATAGCTGACGCCCGCAATTACCGGCATCAGCACTACGCGGGAAGCAATACGCTCCAGCAGGCTGGGCCAGCCCAGGAAGGTAAAAATAAACATGCTTATCAGCATGACAATCATCAGAAAGTTAGTGCCGCAGCGCGGGTGCAGTGTGCTGAACGGACGCACATTTTCTACACGCAGAGGCAAGCCTGCCTCATAGGTGTAAATAGTTTTATGCTCCGCACCGTGATACTGAAATACGCGCTGAATATCCTCCATCGAGGAAATCGCTGCAATATAGGCCAGGAAAATAACCATACGCAGCACGCCCTCAGCCAGGTTGAGCATCATCGGATCCTCAGTCAGCTCATGCAGAAAACGCATAGACCAGGTCGGGATAACAATAAACAGACCGACAGCCAGCAATACGGAAGTACCAATAGTCATCGCCATCTCCTTGCCTGTCAGCTGCTCGTCCTCTTCGCCGGAAACCTGTGCCGAATAGGCCAAGGCCTTGATACCGTCATATAATGATTCAAATAAAGCAATAACGCCGCGAAGCAGCGGTTTTTTCAAAATAGGATATTTATCACGGATACTGTTGACAGGATTTACATCCACGGCAATTTCTCCGTCAGGTTGGCGTACGGCAACAGCCACCTTATGTGGTCCGCGCATCATAACGCCCTCAATTACGGCTTGTCCGCCTACAGATAATTTTTTCGTGCTCATAGATATACTCCGTAAAACTAAATAAAGCAGAACCCGCATGTGCAAGCTCTGCCTTATTGTATAGATTATTGTTCTTTGTTGTAACGTTTGTTGAACTTCTCGATACGGCCACGAGCAGCTACGTTACGTTGTTGACCAGTGAAGAATGGATGGCATTTAGAGCAAACATCCACGCGTAATTCTTTCTTAGTGCTACCAGTTACGAAGCTTGCACCACATGCGCAGATAGCAGTAACTTCACCGTAATTCGGATGAATCTTTTCTTTCATTCTTTACACCTCTCTTTGCTAAGAACATTATATTCATAATTTAGAAGCTGCCTTGCTTGGCAAAGCGGCTTGCATTAACACTAGATTAGTGTAACATATCCTACAAGTAAACGCAAGCTATTTTTTACTAAAATCGGCAACACCCTGCAGATAATTAATAAACTGCTGCGCTGTACGCCCGGAAATGCCGCCGTGATGCAGCTCCCACTTACGCGCTTCGGCACAAAGGAAGTCGTCATCAAGCTCCAGTCCCTGCTTTTTAGCCAGCTCGCAGACAATTTTGTAGTACTCCTTCTGCGTAGGCTGTCCATAATAAATCGTGCAGCCGAAGCGATTAACCAGAGAAAGTTTTTCCTGCATCGTATCCGACTTATAGATACCATCCTCCTGCGTTACATCGTTGCGGTCCTTCCACGTTTCGTTAATCAGATGTCTGCGGTTAGATGTAGCGTAAATCAAAATATTATCCGGACGCACCTCCAGACCACCTTCGATGATAGCCTTCAGATATTTGTATTCGATTTCAAATTCCTCGAATGACAAATCATCCATATAGATAATGAAGCGGTAGTTACGGTTTTTTATTTGGGAAATAACCTGTGATAAGTCACGGAACTGATGCTTGTAGATTTCAATCATCCTCAGTCCCTGATCATAATATTTGTTGATAAGCGCCTTAATGCTGCTGGATTTGCCTGTACCACTGTCACCAAAAAGCAGCACGTTATTTGCCGGGCGGCCTGCTACAAAAGCCTCCGTATTTTCCAACAGGCGCTTCTTCTGGTCCTCATAACCGATGAGATCAGCAAAGATAATCTGCTCCGTATTGGATATTGGCACCAGCTCTGGCGCGCCCTGCTGCGCCTGCGCTATGCGGAAGGCCTTGTTCAGACCAAGCTTGCCCACGCCGTAATCATGATAGAATTTGGTAACGCAGGCGAAAAACTCATCAGCATCGGCAGCACCTTCCAAAGCAGTGCTGAGTGCCTGCACCTTATCGCTGATATTTTTGTTATAGCGACGCTCCTGCTTTACCACAGCCTGATAATTGCTGATTAACGAAAAGCAGTTAATCTCCAGCGCACGCTCCAATTCACTGAAATCGTAGGCAAAAAGCTGCTGAAAAATTTTGAAGTCATGCTTGGCAAACTGATTCACGCTGCCATCACAGGCACCAACCTTTTCACAGGTAATAGCAAAGGGATTTTCACAGCTTACCAGTAAAAAAGCCAGATAATTGTGCCAAAGATTTTTGTCAAAGCCATAAACGGTGCCGATATCAAGCAGCTTATGTACCTGCTCATAAATTTCCGCTGTCAGCTCTTCGCGGTTATAATCACCCGCTGCAAATTCAGCGCAGATAGCTGCCAACGGCTCCAGCAAATTATCCGCCGGCAGATTGCGGTAAACAACTAATTGTGATACAAGTTTATGCATATCTTTCCCCTCAAATATCTCTATTTTATAAATTCAAACTTCTCTGTATCGAACATTCCCATATCCGTAATGCGCAGCTTGGGAATAACCGGCAGCGCCATAAAGCTCAGGCTGATGAACGGGTCGATGCCGTCTAAAACTCCCTGCGCATGCGCCTTGGCCGCAATCTCATCAAGACTGCCGATAAGCTCCTCGGCAGGTGCGCTGCTCATCAGACCACAGATATTCAGCGGCAGCGTATCAACAACCTCGGTACCCTTGACCAATGTATAACCACCCTGTACGCATACCAGCTCCTTAGCGGCAGCATTCATTGCTTCCGGACTTGTGCCGATAACAATTAGGTTATGTGAATCGTGTGCCACAGTTGTCGCTACTGCGCCGTCCTTCAGGCCGTAGCCACGCAAAAGGCCGAGGCCCACATTGCCGGTGCCATGATGTCTTTCCAATACGGCAATCAGGTACACATCGCCGCTTGCCAAGGCAGCGGCAATATCCTTGCCCATAATGGTACTTTTCTCGGTAAAAATTTCACCGGGAAGCATAGTGATAACCGGATATTCCCTGTCATCCGCAAAATGCGACAGGGAAAAGGTTGTGACATCAAACTCTGCAGGCTTCACGCTGCCCTGCAGGCTGGCATTGGGCGTAACAGGCGTAATCTTTTCGCAAGCCTTGAGCGCATCCACACCCTTATGGAAAACAGCCTGCGGAATAAGGCTTTGCAGATTGTCAAAAACTACCAAATCTGCCTCCCAGCCTGGAGCAACGGCACCCATGCGACGCAGGCCGTAAATACGCGCAGCGTTGATAGTTGCCAAGCGCAAAGCACGCACAGGCTCCATGCCTAATGCTATTGCCATTTGTACGCAGTGGCGGATGGTGCCTTCATGGCGGATATCGGCAAGATGCTTATCATCAGTGCAGAAGGCCAGACTGCTTACATCAATGCCCTCATCAATAACGCCACGCAAAATTGCCGTCAGATTACGCGAAGCACTGCCCTCGCGCACCAGCACTGCCAGACCGTTGCGCAGCTTTTCCTTCGCCTCATCCCAGCTGATGCTCTCGTGGTCGGTATCAATGCCGCTGGCAACGTAGGCGGCCAGCTCCTTGCCACGCACGCAGGGTGCGTGGCCGTCGATTACGCGGCCCAAACTTTGAAACAGGTCCAGCTTTTTCTGTACCTCAGCGGAATTATAAATAACTCCCGGCACGTTCATCATCTCGCCCATGCCCAGTACACCCGGCTCATTGACAAGCTTAATCATATTGCGCGCATCCATCACACAGCCGCTGTGCTCAAAGCGTGTGGCAGGCACGCAGCTAGGCAGGTTCACATAATAGTTCAGCGGCATCTGTCCGCCGGCCTCCAGCATATAGTGAATGCCTGTCGCGCCCGCTACGTTGGCAATCTCGTGCGGGTCGGTAATCAGCGTGGTTACGCCCCAACGCAGCTCCTCGGCGCAGTAATGCTCAGGCACAGCCATCGAGCTTTCTACATGGCAATGTGCATTAATCAGACCGGGCGCAACATATGCTCCCTGCAGGTCGATGATTTTTTCTGCCTTGTCATAGCTGCCGACACCGGCAATCATGCCCTCGGCGATAGCAACATCAGCTTCATAAATTGTTTCGGTCAGCACGTCAACAACCCTGCCGTTCTTCAAAAGAATATCAGCAGGGCTGTTACCGAGTGCGACCGCTCTTACACGGTCCATCATATTAATTACCTCAATCCTTTTACACGTAAATATATTTCAGGATAAAGATTACTGCCAGCACATAAACAATCCAGCTGGTTTTTTTGTTTTTGTATTCACCGCTGAGCAGGTTAATTGCCACATAGGAGATAACGCCCATGGAAATACCTTCGGAGATAGAATACATAAAAGGCATTGCTACTGCTGCAACAAAAGCAGGAATAGCCTCAGTCATATCATCAAAGTCTACATTCAGCAGGCTGCTTACCATCAAAAAGCCTACAATTACCAGTGCCGGAGCGGTAGCGAAGGCAGGAATTGCCAGGAAAATCGGTGCAAAGAACAAGCTGAGAAAGAAGAGAACAGCTGCAGTAACTGCAGTAAGACCGGTACGGCCGCCGACAGCAACGCCGGCGCTGCTTTCTACGAAGGTAGTAACGGTGGAAGTACCCAGCAACGCACCACCGGTAGTAGCGATGGAGTCAGCCAGTAGAGCGCCTTCAATCTTCGGCAGCTTGCCGTCCTTGTCCAGCATTTTAGCCTTGGAAGCAACACCGATCAGGGTGCCGAGAGTATCAAACAAATCTACAAACATAAAGGAAAGCATGATTGTAATAAAGTTAAAGGTGAAGATAGCACTGAAATCCAGCTGCATAAAGGTCGGTGCCAGACTGGGAACAGAAATGCCGTTAGCAAAGCTGGGCATAACGGAGAACATACCAAGCTTCGGATTCGGTACATAAATACCGGTCAGCTCACAAATCATGCCTAAGCCCCAGCTAACCAGAATACCTACGAGGATACCGCCGGGAACCTTTTTCGTCATCATTACAGCGGTCAGCAGAATACCGATAAGCGCCAGCAAAGCACCGATACCGGTGGACCAGAAGGTGCCGTCTGCCAAAGCAGCCTTAAACGGATACAGACCGACAAGAGTCGGTCCCGCAACAACAATCTTGGAGTTCTGCAGACCGATAAAGGTAATAAACAGGCCGATACCGCTGGTAACACCAAACTTCAGCGCAGGCGGAATGGAATTGAACAACGCTTCGCGCACCTTAGTCAACGACAGGACGATGAAGAGAATACCTTCAACAAACACGGCAGCCAGCGCAACCTGCCAGCTATAACCCATCTGTCCTACAACAGTATAAGCAAAAAAGGCGTTCAGGCCCATACCGGGAGCCAGGGCAAAGGGATAGTTAGAAAACAGCGCCATAAGCAGAGTACCAAGGCAGGCACCCAAAGCAGTAGCGGTAAATACAGCACCAGCATCCATACCGGCAGCACTTAAAATGCCGGGGTTAACGGCTAAGATATAAGCCATCGTCATAAAGGTGGTGATACCGGCAAGAATTTCCGTGCGAACATCCGTCTGATGTTCCTTCAGACGAAATGTTTTTTCCAAAAAGTCTGTCATTATTATAGCCTCCTATGCTATCTATTTGCCCAAGCTGCAGGGCCCGGGCACAATAATAAAGATTAAGACTGCCTGCACAGCCGTCAAGCCATTAATATGTTAAAATCTCCGGACCGTTTTCGGTAATCAGAATCTGATGCTCCCATTGAGCGGAAAGACTGCCGTCACAGGTATAAACAGTCCAGTTGTTGCTTTCGTCAATGAAGATATCATTATGACCCATGTTAATCATCGGCTCGATAGTGAAAATCATTCCCGGTACCAGTACCATACCGGTTTTACGCTTGCCTACATGACAGACGAACGGATCCTCATGGAACTCTACGCCAACGCCGTGACCGCCGAATTCTTCGACAACGGAATAGCCGTGCTTATGTGCCAGCTTGGAAACAGCAGCTCCGATATCTCCCAGAAAACCCCAAGGCTGAGCTGCTTCAATACCGCGCAGCAGACATTGCTTGGTGATTGCAACCAAATCTGCAGCCGGCTTAGCAACCTTGCCAATCATAAACATACGGGATGCATCAGCATAATAACCATTGTAAATAGTAGAAACGTCTACGTTCACAATGTCACCGCTGCGCAGCACGTCATGCTCGCTGGGAATGCCATGGCAAACCTGGTCATTGATAGAGGTACACACGCTCTTCGGGAAACCCTCATAACCCAACGGTGCAGGGATAGCGTTATGTGCTACTGTATATTCGTAAACGATTCTGTCGATATCAGCAGTAGTCATACCTGCCTTAATATATTTGGCAACCTCATCCAATACACCGGTATTGATTTTGCAGGCTGCACGGATACCTGCAATCTGCTCCGGGGTTTTAATCATATCGCGGTCAGGAACCTCGCAGCCCTGAGCCTGCAGCAACGCAATTTTGGCATCATTCATTTTGTGGCAGTCTGCATATGCTTTACCGCTGCCACACCAACATAATTCTTGGTCCAAAGAAAACACTCCTTATCTAAATAATTGTTACAACTTGTACATTACAACCTTATGACTTCTATTTTACCACATATTTAAGGGAAAAATCACATTTTCGGCTTAAAATTCTCTTACAACGTTCGGTTTTTTGTGTTAAAATTATTTTATATGACTCAATGTTAAGAAAGGAAATTTTTATGGAAGCATATGCAATGTATTTTATCGATTTAATTCTGCACCTGGACAAGCATTTGCCGGAAATTATGATGGCCTACGGTCATCTGATTTACGCCATCCTGTTCATGGTAGTGTTCTGCGAAACCGGTCTGGTAGTCACCCCGTTTTTACCGGGCGATTCGCTGCTTTTCGCCTGTGGCGCCCTTGCCGCTGCCGCACCCGAAGGCATGGATATCAAAATTATCGTGCCCATCTTTTTAGTTTCGGCTGTGCTGGGCGACGCCTGCAATTATATGATAGGCGAGCATCTCGGTATGCACATGATTAAGAAGAATATCATTAAGAAGGAGCATGTCGACAAGGCCAGCGCATTTTATGACAAGCATGGTCATAAGGCAATTTTTCTGGCCCGCTTTGTGCCGATTGTTCGCACCTTTGCCCCATTCGTTGCCGGCATTGGCAAAATGCACTACCTGACCTTTGCTCATTACAATGTCATCGGTGCTGTAGTGTGGGTATTTCTCTTTGTCGGCGGCGGTTATTTCTTTGGCAACATCCCGGCCATCAAGCATAATTTTACGCTGGTAACTTTGGGCATCATCGTCTTTTCCCTGTTGCCTGTGTTATATGAATTCGTAGGCAAGAAATTTTTAGGCAAGAAGTAAGAAGGTCTTGTAATTTTGGTAACAGGCTCTCCCCAAAGAGAGCCTTTACACAGTTAAACTCCAAAGTACATATATAAATTTTAAAAATTGAGGGTGATTTAAAATGACTTATCGTTTTAACAGTGATTACACCGAAGGCTGCCATCCTGCAGTCCTTGAAAAACTCGTGCAAACCAACATGGAACAGACTGACGGCTACGGCCTTGATCCCTACTGCGACGAAGCACGCAAATTGATTAGAGAAGCCTTCGCCTGCCCGAACGCTGACGTACATTTTCTCGTTGGCGGCACCCAAACCAACCTGACGGTTATCTGCGCTGCCTTGCGTCCGCATCAGGCTGTTTACGGCGCTGTTCCCAGCCATATCAACACGCATGAGGCTGGTGCTATTGAGCATGTAGGCCACCGCGTACTGCCGCTTCCGAGCGAGGACGGCAAGCTCACTGCAGAGCAAATCCGCCACGAATGGAAAATGTACGAAACTGACCCCAGCCGTGAGCATTGGGCACAGCCGAAAATGGTTTATATCTCACAGCCGACTGAAATCGGCAGCATGTACAGCAAAAAGGAGCTGCAGGATTTATACCAGGCCTGCAAGGACTGCGGTCTTTACCTCTTTGTTGACGGCGCACGCTTAGGCTATGTTCTCGGCGCTCCCGACAACGATATGACTGCTGCGGATTTGGCAGCAAACTGCGACGTTTTCTATATCGGCGGTACAAAATGCGGCCTGCTCTTCGGCGAAGCAGTTGTTATTTTGAACGATGCACTTAAGCCTGACTTCCGCACCATCGCTAAGCAATGCGGTTCCATCATGGCCAAAGGCCGCCTGCTCGGCGTACAGTTCGGCGCACTTATGAAGGATGACCTTTACAGCAAAATCTGCGGTAAAGGCACACTACAGGCGCTGAAAATCCGTGATGCACTGTTGGCCAAAGGCTTCAAGTTTGTTACCGATTCCCCCACCAACCAGCAATTCGTTATCATGACTCCGGCACAGTTTGAAAAGCTGAGCGAGGAATTTGCTCTCAGCCATATTGCTTACCTGGAGGACGGCAATTACAGCGTGCGCATCTGCACCAGCTGGGCAACCAAGGACGAAGAGGTTGACAGACTCATCGCTATGATTAATGAGCTGTAAGCTTGACAGAACACGTAAATTTGCTATAATAAAGACAAAGAGAGACTCTGACAGTGGTGTGTCAGTCCTCCCTTTGCTCTTTGTTATCGATGAAAGGCTGACATTGACCTCTAATGTCGGTCTTTTGTTATTTTGTAAGCAAAACTACTTACGTGTAGACATAATGGTCGCAATAAGCAAACCAAATGTTAACATTATCTGTAACGCTTCGGCTACTGTCATGCTCCCACCTCCTTACGGAGGAACCGACCTGTCAGAATCTCTAGTGTTATTATAACAGCTATCCTATTTATTGACAATATGTTCATAAAAATAAAAAGACAGTCGTTTGACCGTCTTTTTATTTTGCTCTTTTTACTTCAACTTTTCTACAACGCTCTGCAGCTTTTCCTGCCAGTCGGCGCAATAATCCGCACCGCCCTGCGCGCAATCACTCTTGCCGCCGCCACGGCCGCCAAAGGCTTCGTTGAGCAGCTTAATAACACTACGGCAATCGCCTGCAGTATTCACGCCCAAGGCAACTGCGTAGCTGATACGCTCAGGCTGCACTGCTACCAAAAGGCTCAGCGTGTTTTTCAAGGCAGTAACCTTCGGCAGAAAGGCTTTGATATCCTTGGCATCGTGACCTTCCATAGGCAAAGCCAGAACCTTGACACCGTCAGCGTTCACCGGTGCAGCAGCATACGTTTCCTGCAGCTTTTCCTCTTCAATCTTCAGCAGCTTGCTCTTGGCAATGTCAAGCTGTGCCAGCAAATCATTTTTCTGCTTACTTACGGCAGCAGGCACCTGCTCAGGCTTTACGGAAAGACCTGCAGCAACGCTAAGTAATGTGCTGTTCTTGGCATCAGCATCAAGCAAAGCTCTGCGGCCGCAGACAAACTCTACCCGGCAGCCGCCCTTGTGCTTTTCATGGCGGATAACCTTAACGCTGCCCAGCATCCCCGTAAACGGCGGATGCGTACCGCAGCAGGTACAGATATCGGCATCCTCAACGGAAACGATACGCAGCGTGCCGGTCAGCTTGCTGTTGAACTTACGCATTTTATCCTTCAGCTTGACAGCCTCAGTGCTGTCCATATAGCTGATATGTACCGGGCGATTCTCCCAGATAATTTCATTCGTATATAATTCTGCCTGCAGTAGCTCCTCGTCCGTCAGCTCCTTATCAAGGTCAATGAAAACATCATCCTCATTCATATGAAAGCCGATGTTGTTGGCCTTAAACAGCTTCCAGCAGGCGTAGGACAAAAGATGCTCGCCCAAATGCTGCTGCATTCTGTCCAGACGCACAGGCCAGTCCAGCACAGCCTCTGCCTCGGCGCCAACCTCCAACGGCTTGTCGCACTCATGGTAAATGTGACCATCCTTTTCACTTACATGGCTTACGACCGCATCAGCCAGCTTACCTCTGTCGCTCAGTTGACCGCCGCCCTCCGGAAAGAAAACTGTTTGGTCCAGTTCAACCAGATATTTGCCATCCTTCGGCGTGCAGGCCGTTACCTTCGCCATGCACTGCTTAAGCAAAGAATTATTTTCAAAAAGTTTAATCGTCATTTTTTATTCCCCCTCATGAAATCTATCTGTCTCTAATAACCATTATTGTATCACTAAATCGCGAAAGTGTGTTATAATCAATTGTACAAGTCCAAAAAAATTCTATTAAAGCGAATAAGGAGCAATAAATGTTTCAAAATTTACTCTTTGATTTAGACGGTACCCTGACAAATTCCGCCGAGGGTATCACCAAATGCGTGCAATACGCCCTGCGCGCTCAAAATATTGAAGAACCCGATTTAAGAAAGCTGGAGGTTTTCATCGGCCCGCCCCTGCGCGACAGCTTTATCAAATATTACGGCATGACCAGAGAGCAGGCTGAAATCGGCGTAGAAAAATATCGTGAACGCTACACCGATATCGGTATCTGGGAGAACAAGGTTTATCCCGGTATCATGGAATTATTGGCTGACCTGCAGCAGGATGGCCGCCGCCTCGGCATGGCTACCGCCAAGCCGGAGGTTTTTGCGCTGAGAATTGCCGAACGCTTTGGCTTCAATCCCTATTTGGAAGATATAACCGGCTGCAGCCTGGATGGTAAAACCGATAAGAAAGCTTTAGTAGTTGCCGCCGCTCTGGAAAAATGGCAGCTCACTACATCCGAAGCTAAAAAGACTGTAGCACTTATCGGTGACCGCCGCGAGGACGTTCTCGCCGCTCACGCCAATGGCATCGCCTGCATCGGCGCAGGCTTCGGCTTCGGCAGCTACGAGGAATTGTCGGAGGCAGGTGCCGATTACTATGTTTCTGATGTCCCAGCCTTAGCACGCTTCCTGCTGAGCAAAGCGTAAGAACAAATTTAACACTTACAGGTGATATATTATGCATATTTACGCAATAGGTGACCTGCATTTATCAGGCGAACCGGCAAGCAAGCCCATGGAGGTTTTCGGCGAGCATTGGCGCAACCATAAAGAAAAGGTTGCCGCTAATTGGCAAAACACAGTAACCGCACAGGACACAGTTATTGTCTGCGGTGATATTTCCTGGGCCATGACTTTGGAAGAAGCAGCACAGGATTTAGACTGGTTGGCGCAGCTTACCGGACGCAAGCTGCTGCTGCGCGGCAACCACGACTACTGGTGGAGCAGCCTGAGCAAAATGCAGCAGCGTTACGGCGCTCATTTTGAATTTCTGCAGAACGACTGCATTATGGTTGAGGATATCGCTGTCTGCGGCACCCGCGGCTGGCTGCTGCCCTCAGCCGAAAGTTTCAGTGACGCCGACAGAAAAATCTACAACCGTGAAGGTATCCGCCTGGAGCTTTCCCTGCAGCAGGCACATAAAATGCAGGCCCAACAAATCATTACGGCCTTTCACTATCCGCCCCTCTTTGCGCGCACGGAGCACACCTGCTTTACTAATCTGATGCTGCGGTACGGTGTGCAGCACTGTGTCTACGGCCACATTCACGGTGAAAACCACATTCCCGTTTTTGAAGGATTGCGCGAAGGAATCAACTACAAGCTGGTTTCCTGCGATACGCAAGGCTTTCAGCTTTACAAGGTAATATAACAGCGAAACTTCGCTTAGAAACAGACAGGCTCCCCAGAACGAATCGTTCCGGGGAGCTTTTTGTATACAAAAACAAGCCCTCGAATTTCTTCGAGAGCTTGCCATTTACGTTCATTTAATTATTTAGGATAGTTGCTGTTGGAGTTTTCTTTCAGCATAACGTCATGTGCGCCGCCTTCAACCAAGCTGGTTGCGGAAACCAGAGTCAGCTTAGCCTTCTCTTGCAGCTCGCGGATGTTCAGAGCACCGCAGTTGCACATGGTGGAACGAACCTTAGCCAAAGTCAGGTTTACGTTATCCTTCAGGCTGCCTGCGTACGGAACGTAGGAGTCAACGCCTTCTTCAAAGGACAGCTTAGCTGCGCCGCCCATGTCATAACGCTGCCAGTTACGTGCACGGCTGGAACCTTCGCCCCAGTATTCCTTCATGTAGGTGCCGTTAATGTTAACCTTATTGGTCGGGCTTTCGTCGAAACGAGCGAAGTAACGGCCAAGCATCATGAAGTCAGCGCCCATAGCCAGAGCCAGAGTCATGTGGTAATCATAAACGATACCGCCGTCGGAGCATACAGGAATGTATACGCCGGTTTCTTCAAAGTATTCGTCACGAGCCTTGCAAACATCAATCAGAGCAGTTGCCTGGCCACGGCCGATACCTTTTTGCTCACGGGTGATGCAGATGGAACCGCCGCCGATACCAACTTTAATGAAGTCAGCGCCAGCCTCAGCCAGGAAGCGGAAGCCTTCAGCGTCTACTACGTTACCTGCGCCAACCTTAACGCTGTCACCGTAGTGTTCACGGATCCAGTCCAGAGTGATTTTCTGCCATGCGCTGTAACCCTCGGAGGAGTCAATGCAGAGTACGTCAACACCTGCATCAATCAACGCGGGAACACGCTCAGCATAGTCGCGGGTGTTGATACCTGCGCCAACGATGTGGCGTTTTTTGCTGTCCAGCAGCTCTAACGGATATTCCTTATGAGTTGCATAGTCTTTACGGAATACCATGTACAGCATACGGCCGTCGTCATCAACGATAGGCAGAGTGTTGAGTTTTTTCTCCCAGATGATATCGTTAGCCTGTTGCAGGGTGGTATCTTTCGGAGCATAAACCATTTTGTCAATCGGAGTCATGAAGTCACGAACCTTAGCATCCATAGACATACGGCTCGGACGATAGTCACGGCTGGTAACAATGCCTTCCAGCTTGCCGTTAGCGGTACCATCGCTGGTAACAGCAACAGTGGAGTGACCGGTGCGTTCCTTCAGTGCCAGGATGTCAGCCAGAGTGCTGTCCGGACGGATATTGGAGTCACTGCTTACAAAGCCTGCGCGATAGCCTTTAACGCGAGCAACCATAGCAGCTTCGTCCTCTACGGATTGAGAACCATAGATGAAAGAAACGCCGCCCTCTTTGGAAAGAGCTACAGCCAGCTTTTCGCCGGAAACAGCCTGCATGATAGCAGAAACCATCGGGATGTTCATAGTAATTGCCGGCTCCTCGCCTTTTTTGAATTTAACCAGCGGCGTACGCAGGTCTACATTGGCGGGGATACATTTTTCGGAGGAATAACCGGGAACTAACAGGTACTCACTAAATGTGTGAGCAGGTTCATCATAATAAAAAGCCATTCTTTCATCATCCTTTTCTTAATAATTTTTTGTTTACCACAGCCAAAGCAATTGTTAATCATGTAACATAATTACTTGAAAAAATTGCTTTTCTGAGGTCCGAGTAGGTATTTTATCTATTTTACCTCTTTAAGGCTCTCCATGCAATATCTTTTCTGCAAAAAGCGCCATTAAAATTAATTTTTTCTACAGCAGTATATGCGCGGTCACGTGCAGCCTTGATATTTGCGTCTACGGCAGTTACACCAAGCACACGTCCGCCGTTGGTAAGAACCTTAGCGCCGTCAGCCTTGGTACCTGCGTGGAATACAACAACGTCTTTATCTGCAGCAGCGTCAGCCAGACCGGTAATTTCCATGCCCTTAGCATAACTTTCGGGATAACCGCCGGAAGCCATTACTACGCATACAGCAGCCTTGTCATACCAGCCGAAGTCTACCTGATCAAGAGTACCGGTAGCGCAGGCCAACATAATTTCAGCCAAATCGCCGTCAAGCAGAGGCAATACTACCTGAGTTTCTGGGTCACCGAAGCGGCAGTTAAACTCTACAACCTTCACACTGTCACCCTTGATCATCAGGCCTGCATAGAGGCAGCCCTGATACGGCATTCCTTCTTCAGCCATGGCAGCGATAACGGGCTTCAGAATCAGCTCTGTTGCTTTTAAACGCAACACGTCGGTCATAACAGGAGCAGGAGCATAGGTGCCCATACCGCCGGTATTAGGACCTTCGTCACCGTCAAATACACGCTTGTGGTCCTGAGAAGCAATCATCGGCACAATGGTTTTGCCGTCGGTAAATGCCAGGAGAGAAGCCTCCTCGCCTTCCATGTATTCTTCCAGAACGAGGCGTGCGCCTGCATTGCCGAATTTATGGTCAGCCATCATTTCGTCGATAGCGTCAAGTGCTTCCTGCTTAGTCATAGCAACAACAACGCCCTTGCCAGCTGCAAGACCGTCAGCCTTAACTACGATAGGAGCACCCTTTTCTTCAACATAAGCCTTAGCGGTTTCAATATCCTCGCAAATTTTGAAGAAAGCGGTAGGAATATTGTATTTTGCCATCAGCTCTTTGGAAAATGCCTTGGAACCTTCCAGCTGCGCTGCAGCCTTAGAAGGACCGAACACCGGCAAACCGCGGCGTTTGCAGACATCCGCAAGACCTGCAACAAGCGGTGCTTCCGGACCTACAACGGTCAGGTCAATGCTCTTTTCCTCAGCGTAATCTGCTACGCCCTCCAGATTTTCAACATCCAGAGCAATGCATTCGCATTTAGGCAGCAGTGCCATGCCCGGGTTGCCGGGAGCAGCATAAATTTTTTCAACCTTAGGGCTTTGCGCCAGCTTCCACGCTAAAGCGTGCTCGCGGCCGCCGCCGCCGATTAATAAAATATTCATGGTTATTTCTCCAGTTGCTTCTTCAGATATTCGCTGATCATTGCATCGTATTCAGCAGTATGAGTGAAGGCTTCCAATGCCAGCTCCTTACGGGTGCGTGCATCAACGTCGCCTTCTTTAGCGAGCATTTCCATTAAGCCGGCATAACGGCTAGGATAGGTTACGATAACAACGTCCTTGAAGTTTTTAGCGCTAGCACGTACCATTGCCGGACCGCCGATATCAATGTTTTCAATTGCCTCAGCCTCGGTTACGCCGGGTTTGGCAACAGTTTCACGGAAGGGATAGAGGTTAACAACAACCAGGTCAATCGGAGTGATGTCATGCTCAGCCAAAGCCTTCATATGCTCCGGATTGCTGCGTACAGCCAGGATTGCGCCATGAATTTTCGGGTTCAGAGTTTTTACACGGCCATCCATGATTTCCGGGAAGCCGGTTACATCACTTACATAGGTTACAGGAATGCCTGCTTCCTTAATAGCCTTCATAGTGCCGCCGGTAGAAATAATTTCTACACCATTGTCACTCAGGAATTTTGCCAGCTCTACAATGCCGGTTTTATCACTAACGCTTAATAATGCTCTTTTAATTTTCATGCTTTAACCTTTACCTTTCTGCCTTCGATTGTCAGCTTTCCTTCTGCCCAAAGCTTTAAAGCCTCCGGCATTGCGATATGCTCCTGTACCAGAATACGTTCAGCCAGAGTATCTTCGGTGTCGTCATCCATAACAGGAACAACCTTCTGCAGGATAATCGGGCCGCTGTCAGTACCTGCATCGACAAAATGAACGGTGCAGCCGCTGAATTTTACACCGTAGTCCACAGCCTGCTTCTGGCCGTGCAGACCGGGGAAGCTCGGGAGCAGCGCCGGATGAATGTTAATAATCTTATGCTGCCATTTATTTACGAAATCAGCGCTCAGAATACGCATAAAGCCTGCGAGAACTACTAGCTCGCAGCCCTCTGCTTCTAAAGCAGCGTTGATTTTTGCTTCAAATTCTTCTTTGGAAGCGCAAGCCTTACGCTCTACGGCAACGGTTTTAATATCGGCCTTTTGCGCACGCTCCAAAGCAAAAGCATCAGGCTTATCGCTGATTACAACCGCGATTTCCAGCGGCAGATAGCCATCAGCGATACGGTCCATAATTGCCTGCAGATTACTGCCGCGACCGCTTACAAGTACGCCGATTTTATGCACCGAAAACGCCGCCTTTCATAATCGTTTCTTTGTGTCCGGGAACAACCTTGCCCAGCTCATAGAAGGTTTCGCCCTCAGCCTTCAGGTGAGCGCGTACAGCGTCAGCCTCAGACGGGTCAACAACCAATACCATGCCTACGCCCATGTTGAAGGTGCGGTACATTTCAGCCCAAGGTACATTGCCCCATTCCTGCAGCTTTTTGAAGACAACAGGAACTTCCCAAGCCTCGGCATTTACCTCAGCATCGCAATCTTCGGGCAGAATGCGGGGAATATTATCATAGAAGCCGCCGCCGGTGATGTGCACCATGCCGTGCAGGTCGAATTTCTCAATCAGCGGCAGGCAGGTTTTCGGATACAGACGAGTCGGAGTCAGCAGCTTTTCGCCCAAGGTGCAGCCAAATTCCGGAACCTCAGTGTCCATGGTATAGCCCATAGCCTCAAAGCAGATTTTACGTACGAGGGAGAAGCCGTTGGAATGCACACCGCTGGAGGGCAGGCCTAAAAGCACATCGCCGGCCTTAACCTTGTCACCGGTAATCATCTTGCTCTTTTCAACTACGCCAACGCAGAAGCCTGCAATGTCGTATTCGCCTTTAGAGTAGAAGCCTGCCATTTCGGCAGTTTCGCCGCCGATTAAAGCGCAGCCGCTTTCCTTGCAGGCATTGGCAACACCCTTAACAATGTTGGCAACCTTTTGGGAATCAACCTTATCTACTGCAATATAATCCAAGAAGAACAAGGGCTCTGCGCCTTGTACCAGAATATCGTTAACGCACATTGCTACAGCGTCCTGGCCGATAGTATCATGCTTATCAGCCATGAAAGCCAGCTTCAGCTTAGTGCCTACGCCGTCAGTACCACTGACGAGCACAGGCTCCTTGTATTTGCCGCTGTTTAAAGCAAACAGGCCGCCGAAACCGCCCAGATCACCGATAACCTCAGGTCTGTAGGTAGCACGCACGCTGTCCTTCATTAATTCTACTGCTTTATTACCAGCATCAATATCTACACCGGCATCAGCATAAGTAAGTTGTTTCTTTTCCTCGCTCATGAGCCTTCCTCCTGTTATTCAATAATGCTTTCAGGTTCTGCTTTGATTACACTATCTGCGTTATCGGGATATTTAGCGCTGAAGCAGGCACAGCACAAACCATCTGGATCAATTTTATCAATAGCACGTTTCATGCCATCCAGAGAAATATAATGCAGACTGTCTGCCCCAATATAACGGCAGATTTCATTTTCCGTGCAACGTGCCGCAATCAGCTCCTTGCGCTCGGAGGTATCAATACCATAGTAGCAGCTGTCTGTTACCGGGGGAGAAGAAATGCATACATGCACCTCACGTGCGCCTGCCTCCTTCAGCAGTTTAACAATCTTGCCGCTGGTAGTGCCGCGAACGATGGAGTCATCGACCATAACAACAGATTTGCCTTCTACAACGCTGCGTACCGGATTCAGCTTCAGACGTACTGCATTAGCACGTTGCTTTTGCGTCGGCTGAATAAAGGTACGGCCTACATAACGGTTTTTGGTAAGACCTTCCAGGAAGGGTACACCGGTCTCCATAGCATAGCCGATTGCCGCCGGAGTACCGCTATCAGGAACGGATATAACGATATCCGGATGAATATCAGGCGTTTCCTTAGCCAACTCGCGTCCCATCTGGATACGTGCATCATATACAGACTGGTTGTCGATGATACTGTCATTACGAGCAAAGTAAACATATTCAAAAATGCAGTGCGCAGGCTTTGCCGGTTTGTTTTCAGCCCACATCATGCTGCGCGGCTCGGAGTTATCGCTGTCGATAATAATCATTTCGCCGGGCTTAACATCGCGTACCAGCTCTGCACCAACCAAGTCAAAGGCACAGGATTCGGAAGCAACGCACCAGCCGTTTTCCATCTTACCGAGTACCAGCGGACGGAAGCCGTAAGGATCGCGTACAGCGATGATTTTATTATCAGTCAACAGCAGAATAGCAAAAGCGCCCTTAATCTGGTTAACAGCCTCTGCTACACGCTCTTCAATAGTCGGACGTGCACTGTAGGCAATCAAGTTCAATACAACCTCACTGTCAACAGTAGTATTAAATACTGCGCCTTCCTTAGCCAGGTTAGCACGCAGCTGACCGGCATTAGTCAGGTTACCGTTGTGGCTCAGCGCAAGGTTACCGCCGTCAAAATAAACCTTCAGCGGCTGAATGTTATACGGCATGCTGGCACCGGTGGTGGAATAACGTACGTGGCCGATGGCCGCATAACCCTGCAAATCAGCAACGCCGTCCTTGAAAACATCGGCAACGAGGCCCATGCCCTTTTTTATTTTCATACGCTCGCCGTCAGTAACAACAATACCGGTACTTTCCTGGCCACGATGCTGCAGCGCATACAGGCCCCAATAGGTGTTGAGTGCTACATCTTCATTATGGCTGAAGATACCAAAGACACCGCACTCCTCATGCAGCTTGTCCTCGCTAAAATTTTGCTCCTCGAAAATCTGCTCCACAATTTTTCTCCTTAATTTTAGTTTTTAGTTATCAATTGTCAGTTATTAGTGATTAGTTATAAGTGATCAGTGATCAGTAATTAGTTATTAATGTTTAGCAGTCAGTTTCTATTCACTATCCACTACTCACTATTCACTATTACAGGTGTAAGTCCTTGAACTCCTGCGCAGGAACGCCACGCATGGAAGCCAGTTTTTCACCCTTAGCTCTTACTTCTTCACGCATTGTTGCACGATGCTCTGCCAGTTTTTCTACCAGCTCCGGATATTTGACGGAAAGAATCTGAATCGCGAACAATGCAGCATTCTTAGCACCATTGATAGCCATCGTTGCAACAGGTACACCGGAAGGCATCTGTACAAAGCTCAGCAGTGCATCCATACCGGCCAACGGTGTTGCGTTAATAGGAATACCGATGACAGGAACGGTAGTAAAGGCAGCGATGAAACCACCCAGATGAGCAGCTGCGCCGGCTGCGGCAATAATTACCTCTACGCCACGGTCACGGGCACCCTTAGCAAAGTTCTGTACTACGTCCGGAGTACGGTGAGCGGAAGCAACTACTACTTCAGTTTCAACGCCAAACTCCTTCAGAGTTTTTTCTGCAGCCTCAAGTACAGGCCAGTCAGAATTACTACCCATGATAATTGCAACTTTCATTGAAATCTACCTCCCAAAAATTACTTGTAGAAACAATAAAACCCAAGCAGAAAGCTGTTCAGTTTCGAAATCCTGTGCAAAATCTAACCCGGGTTCTCAATCACTTAAATAATTCACTTTAATTATACCAATCCAACGCGTAAACGTCAAATAAACTGTGAACTTTTTAACAGTTTTTTAGAAAATCGTTCGGAAAACTTCGGGGTAAAGAAAAAAAGCACCTGTCAGACACCAGACAGATGCTAAAAACTCATATACCAAAATGCTTATTCCACTGTTCAATGATTCTCTTTTTGTTCTGAGATACGAAGCGAAGTATTTTCAGCAAATCGGCATCAGGAATTTTGCTTTTATTATGCTCTAAAATAACACGTTCCCCAACCCATATTTTAGTTGCATTTTCAGTAGGCCTGCCTTTACAAACGTGTACGTGAACCGGCTCAACGGCATCACCTGACCAAAAATATATTGTATAACCTAAAAGCTTATACAGCATTGGCAAGATGATCTCCTCCTTCGCGTGCCATCTCCCAAATCAAGGCTGCATTATCAGCAGCAAAATCTTTTAAATCTTCTATTTCAGCCTCGCTGTATCCATCAAAAGAAGCTGTATCTAAGTCAGGCAAGGAAATCTGCAAATAGTCAAAGCCGGTATCTACAGGACGTTCAAAATAAACATCAATATGCTCACCGTTCTTATCCTTGCGTATATCATTAAAAGTAACAAGTGTTCCATCAGCGAATTCTACATATGTATATTTCATTTTGCTCACCTCGTTTTATAAACATCATGCATTGGTAACTCATTAATTGAACATCTCTTTTAATTGTATCATTTCCCAACCTGCTGAGCAATAATAAGCCTAATATATATTAGAAAAAGCGCCCTCCGCCGCCGCTTTCACGGCAGCAGAGGGCGCTTAAACCCAAAGCTGTTTTATTTTACGACAACGTCAATTGCATCGTTTACCAATACAACCTCAACCTTATCGCCATTTTTTATTTCACCTGCAACAATCTTCTTGCCCAGGATGTTTTCAACAGTGTGGACAATCAGACGTTTCAACGGACGGGCACCGAAGGCAGGATCAAAGCCGGCCTTTGCCAGGAAAGCAACAGCCTCGTCAGTATAAGTAAGCGTCAGCTCAAGCTGCTTGTTCAGACGGTCTCCCAGCTCATGCAGTACCAGTTTAACGATTTCCTTAATCTGTTCTGCCTGCAGCGGTTTAAACACAACGATGTCATCAACACGGTTCAGGAATTCCGGACGGAAGAAGTTCATCAGCATCTGCTGAATCTTTTCTCTATCCATAGAGCCCTGTGCTTTCATAATCTCGTTGCTGCCAAGGTTACTGGTCATGATAATCAAGGTATTCTTGAAGTCAACGATACGACCTTTACCATCAGTCAGACGGCCATCATCCAGAACCTGCAGCAATACGTTAAAGACATCTGCATGTGCCTTTTCGATTTCGTCCAACAGGATTACGCTGTACGGATGACGGCGTACAGCCTCGGTCAGTTGACCGCCTTCATCATAGCCGACGTATCCCGGAGGCGCACCGATCAGACGAGATACGGTATGCTTCTCCATGTATTCGCTCATATCGATACGAACCATGTTGCGTTCATCATCAAAGAGTACCTCGGCCAAGGTCTTAGCCAGCTCGGTCTTGCCGACACCGGTAGGACCAAGGAATATAAAGGAACCAATCGGACGATTAGGATCCTTGATACCGGCACGCGCACGGATAACAGCCTCGCTGACAGCCTTGACTGCTTCATCCTGACCGATAACATGCTCGTGCAGGATTTCCTCCAGGTGAACCAGTTTAGCACGTTCACCGGTGCCTAAGCGGGCAACAGGAATGCCGGTCCAGGTGCTGACAACTTTGGCGATATCCTCTTCGTCAACCTCTTCCTTGAGCATAACATTGTCATTGCCGTTTTCATCCTTCTTGGACAAAGCAGCCAATTCCTTCTGCAGCTCAGGCAGACGGCCATATTTCAATTCAGCCATCTTGTTCAGGTCATAGTCGCGCTCAGCCTGCTCCATCTGGTTTTTCACAGCATCAATTTCCTTCTTTACCTCACGTACACGGGCAATAGAAGCCTTTTCTGCATCCCAGCGTTTAACAAGCTCGTCATTTTCCTTACGCAGCTTTGCCAGCTCCTCGTTCAACTTAGTCAAACGATCCTTGGACTGAGCATCCTCCTCTTTGCCCAAAGCCTGAGCTTCGATTTCCAGCTGCAGGATACGACGTTTGCTTTCATCAAGCTCGGTCGGCAGCGAATCAATTTCGGTACGCAGACGGGCAGCAGCCTCATCTACCAGGTCAATAGCCTTATCAGGTAAGAAACGGTCATTGATATAACGGTTAGAAAGCACAGCAGCAGCAACCAAGGCAGCGTCTTTAATGCGCACGCCATGATGTACCTCATAGCGCTCACGCAGGCCTCGCAGGATGGAAATCGTATCTTCAACGCTCGGCTCCTTAACCATTACCGGCTGGAAACGACGCTCCAGCGCACTGTCCTTTTCAATATACTTACGGTATTCGTTCAGCGTAGTTGCACCGATGCAGCGCAGCTCACCACGTGCCAGCATCGGTTTCAGGATATTGCCTGCATCCATAGCACCTTCAGCAGCACCGGCACCGACAACGGTATGCAGCTCATCAATAAACATGATAATCTGACCGGCGCTTTCGCTGACAGCCTTCAATACCTTTTTCAGACGCTCTTCGAATTCACCACGGTATTTGGCACCGGCAACCAGAGCTGCCAGGTCCAGAGCATACAGGGTTTTATTCTTCAGGCTTTCCGGTACATCACCGGCAACAATACGTCTTGCCAGACCTTCAACGATGGCAGTTTTACCAACGCCGGGCTCACCGATAAGCACCGGGTTATTTTTCTTACGACGCGAAAGGATTTCAATCGTACGACGGATTTCCTCATCACGGCCGATTACCGGATCCAGCTTGCCTTCTTTAGCTTTTGCCGTCAAATCCTGGCCGTATTTTTCCAGCGTCTTTTTAGTTTCATCATTTGCTTCGCTATTTTGATACTGCATAAATGCCGCCTCAACTTTTTTCTTGTCTATACCATATTTACGGAAGAGCGATACTACATCGCTGTCACCGTCACTTGCCATAGCCGCAACCAGCTGGCCGATGCCGATTTCTTCCTTACCTTGTCCCAGAATAGCCATTACTCTGGCAAAGCCGGTACCCATCATCAGCTGACGGTCCTGACCTTTTACTCCGGGGATTTTTTGTACTAAAGCCTTAGCATCCTTGCTGAAAGCATTTTCATCAATGTGCAGGCTCTGCAGCAAATATTTAAAGAAGCCGTCGCTGCCGCACAATGCTGCCAGAACATGTGCCGTTGTCAGCTCCTGGTGATAGTTCATAACTGCCTGCTGCTGAGCAGCCTCCAATATAGCCTTTACCTCTTCACTGTAGCGTTCATTCATCACGCTGCACCTCCTTCTATCAGGTTCAATAGCAGTCAATAACCGAATGGACTCTTTTCCATTTCTGGACCACTATTCACTTTCTAATTGCTATTATATCAGCAAAAGTCAAAAAGTCAAATAGTTTTCTGTGTTAATTCAGTGAAAAATTACCATCATTTTGTTGACATATTGTTAGCTTTGTGGCAATATTAATAGCATGTCGTTCTGTCGGCCAAGTACCCTTAACCCCAAAGACCATCGGCTAACCCCGGCCGTTTTGACCTTTATGCGTACTTCCACCAACAGGTCTATAATTATATTATTTGTCATGTTTTATGAGGAGGAAACAAAATGTCACCCACCAGCTTATTGCGCGGTATCGCCTTTTTACTGCTTTTGCAATGGGTATCCACGCTCATCATCAACGCCCTCGGCGTACCCTTTCCGCCCGCTCTTTTGGGAATGCTGATTTTAACGGCACTTCTCTGCGGCAACGTTATTCCGGCAAGCTCCATCGAGGGAATCTGCGATATCCTGATTTCCAAAATGGGTATGCTGTTTTTACCGGCAGGCGTCAGCGTTATATTATATGTAGATGTTATCAAAGCTGAGCTGTTGCCCATTACTGTTACCATTGTTGTCTGCAGCATTGTCGTTCTGAGCGTTACAGCCTTCTTTATCGAAGCAATGCTTAAAGGAAAGGAGAGTCAATGATGCTTTTTCCTGACGTTTTACTTAACTCACCGCTCTTTGGCATAGGTCTGACGGTCATCCTGTATGTTATCAGCGAAATCATCATCGACCGCTTCAGCCTGAACATCATTCCGCCCTTCGTTATCGCCTGCCCTCTGGTCATCGCTGTCATCGTTCTGGCGCCAGGCGTAGAGTACAAGCAGTACGAAGCAGGTGCGGAATTCATAAACTTTCTTTTAGGACCGGCAACCATCGCTCTGGCCCTGCCCCTGTACAAGAACCGTGAACTTATCATGGCCAAGGCCGGTGCTATCGCCGGCGGCGTTACGTTGGCAACGCTTTCGGCTATCATAGTCGTTTACTTCTGCGGCAAGGCCATGGGTACCAGCGAGCAGGTTCTGCTTTCGCTCATTCCCAAATCCATTACGACGCCAATCGCCATTGATGTTTCCAAAACAATCGGCGGTATTCCGGCGTTGACTACAGCTGCTGTTATCTTCACCGGTATGCTGGGAGCAACCTTCAATCACAAGCTGCTGCGTCTTTTGGGAATCAAAAACCATTTGGCTGCCGGTCTTGCTATCGGCGCCTCCAGCCACGGCCTCGGCACCAGCGTCTGCGCCAATGTCAGCCCCGTTCAGCTGGCCATCGGCGGTGTAGCGATTGCCCTTACCGGCATCAGCACCTCTATCCTGGCACCGATTTTACTGCCGATTTTAAAAAGCATCTGGTAAGCAGATAAAGCAAAAGCCCAAATTCTCACATACATTTCATGTGGGAATTCGGGCTTTTTTGTTTTTAGAGATGCGGAATAATCCCGCGCAGTTCGGAAAAGATTACTGCCGCCTTTGCTTATGTGTGATAAAGAAGCAATAGAAGTGCAAAAAATTTTGCCGTTCCTATCCGACACTTGGCCATTGTGTCGGATAGGTCGGGCGGTTATTCGGGCAAGTCAATCTTGCCGACAAAGCTGTAATAAATCTCAATGTCCTGCCTGCGGGTGCCGTTCTCATCATAGCTGCACTCATGCACCACAATTTTCTCGATCATTTCCCGCAAGAGAGTGGGGGTCAGTTCTTCAAAGGCAAGGTGCTTGCGGACAATGCCCATAAATTTCTCGGCGTTGACGGTAGCTGCCTGTGACTTGTCC